>Strawberry_p1__coassemble_2703_pt1 | contig 12432 bp, 13 predicted proteins | sample Strawberry_p1__metabat2_low_PE_004 | metagenome-assembled genome bin Strawberry_p1 | reverse complement strand
GGGTACCATCCGTTGCGGGATATGGGTCCCGGGGAAATCTGTCTGATCACGGAAGAAGGGGTTCAGACATTGCGCGAACCCGAAGACCAGATGCAGATCTGCTCCTTTTTATGGGTGTACTACGGTTATCCGACCTCAACGTATGAGGGCGTCAACGTCGAAGTGATGAGAAACCGCTGCGGTCAGCTGCTCAGCCGGCGGGATCAGGGAATCGAAGTGGACAGTGTCGCCGGGGTACCGGATTCGGGAACTGCGCACGCCGTGGGCTATGCCAACGAGGCGGATGTCCCGTTCAGCCGTCCGTTTATCAAATACACACCGACGTGGCCGCGTTCCTTTATGCCGACCAGCCAGAGCACGCGCAACCAGATCGCGAAAATGAAGCTGATTCCGGTCAAGGATCTGATCAGCGACCAGAAACTGCTGCTGATCGATGACTCCATCGTGCGCGGCACGCAGCTTGGAGAGACGACCGCTTTCCTCTACGATTCCGGCGCGAAGGAAGTGCATGTGCGCGCAGCCTGCCCTCCGATTGTCTATGGATGCAAATTCCTGAATTTCTCCCGCTCCAGCTCCGAGATGGATCTGATCACCAGACGTGTCATCCGGGATCTCGAGCCCGGACCGGTCACAGACGAAATCCTGCAGGAGTACACGGATCCCGACAGTGAGCGGTATGGGAAGATGCTCGAGGAGATCCGCAGACGTTCCAATTTTACGACTCTGAAGTATCACCGGCTCGATGATCTGGTGGAATCCATCGGTCTGCCGAAGGAAAAGCTGTGCACCTATTGCTTTGACGGAGTGGAGTGCGCACGCCACTGTCCGCACTGCCATTCCAAAAAATGAGCACAGCACAGCGCAGACCGCTGATTGGTCTGCTGCCTTTGTGGGATGAAAAGGCGGAGAACTCCTGGATGCTGCCCGGTTATGAAGCGCTGCTTCTGGAAGCAGGCGGCCTGCCTGTGATGTTGCCGCGCTTTGCAAACCATGCCAGGATGGAAGCCATGATGGATCATCTTGACGGACTGGTTCTGACAGGCGGACAGGATGTCGATCCGGCGCTCTATCGCCAGGACCGTTTACAGAAGACGCATTGTATTCCGGAATTGGATACGGAACAAATGTCTGTCTTGAAGGAAGCTTTAAAGAGAGATCTGCCGGTTCTTGGCATCTGTCGCGGACTGCAGCTGCTCAATGTCGCCTTTGGCGGCACTCTTTTCCAGAATATCGATCACCACCGCATGGACCGTCCCTATAACCGGGCCTGTCATTTTGTCAGACTGTCCGGGCCTTTGTCCGCGCTGCTCGCATCCAAGCAGCTTGATGTCAACAGCTGTCATCATCAGGGCGTTGACCAGGTTGGCGCCGGTCTGAAGGTCATGGCTGTCAGTGAGGACGGACTCATCGAAGGACTGTACGCTCCGGCTTACCGGTTTGTGTGGGCTGTGCAGTGGCATCCGGAGATGTTCAGAGAGGATCCTGCCAGTCAGGCTCTCGCCCGGGCGTTTATACAATCCTGTAGACTTTAAAATCCCCCGGTTTTGCCTGTTCTTCGGGCAAAACCGGGGGATTTTTTTTCTGCTTCGTTCTCTCTTTTTCCTGCCTGTAAAGCTGTACCGGGGACTATTCGGGATCGTTCATGTTGTTTCTCGTCCAGTCAATTCCCGGGACTCCATGACTTTCAAGAAACTGGTTGGCCCGTACGAACTGACTGGATCCGAAGAATCCGCGGTACGCGGATAGCGGGGAGGGATGAGCGGATTCGAGGACCAGATGAGCGGGGTTGTTCAAAAAACGCTTCGCCTTGCGCGCCTGCGCACCCCATAAGAAAAACACGATGGGCTGAGGCTGCGCGTTGAGAACGCGCAGAATCTCATCCGTCAGCTGCTGCCAGCCAAGATCCGCATGGGACATCGGCCTGCCGGCCTGAACGCTTAAAATCGGGTTGAGCAGAAGCACACCCTGTTTTGCCCAGTCAGCCAGAGACCCGGTTCTTTCGACCGGCTGGCGGTATTCGTCTTCAAGCTCCTTATAGATATTTTGTAAAGAGGGCGGGATCTTCTGATTTTTCGGGACGGAAAACGCGAACCCCATCGCCTGGTTGGGACCATGGTACGGGTCCTGTCCGAGAATGACGGCTTTGACCTGATCGAGGGGCGTTTCCTCCAGGGCCCGGAACAGATTTTCCTTGGCGGGATAGATGGTCTGATGGGTGTATTCCTGCTCCAGACGGTCCCGAATTGTCTGTAGATAGCCCTTCTGCTCTTCCTGTTCAAACAGCTGCTGCCAGGTTTCCATTGTTCACTCTTCCTTTTCGTCTTGATGATTCCCCTCTACAATATCAGCGAAATCGGTCGATCGGCCAACAAGGAGGAATGGCATGCACTGTGAAGAGAAAATTGCCTGGCTGGAAGCGAAGCGGGGAAAGAATCATTCCATCGAACAGATCGAAAAGACGCTGCACGAATCGGTGCCTGAGATCTTTGCGGTTCCTTCCATTCAGATTCTTGGCACCAACGGAAAAGGTTCCACACTGACCTGGCTCTCGCTCCTGCTTCAAAAGCAGGGTCTGTCTGTGGGTACGTTCACCTCTCCTCATCTTGTCACTCACTTTGAGCGGATCGCCTTCAACGGCAAACCCATAGAGGCCGCAGAGTGGGAAGAGATCTTTGACCGCTGGCAGCCATATTTCGAAGAGGAAAACTGCTCGATGTTTGAAGCGGATCTGATCATGGCCGCAAACTGGTTCGCACGCAAAAAGCCCGGTGTGATTCTCTGGGAAGCGGGGATGGGTGGTGAGCGCGACGCGACAAGCGCTCTGCCTGCCGCATACAGACTTTTATGCAATGCGGGACTGGATCATATGGCCTATCTGGGCAACACCGTGGAAGAGATCGCCGCGACCAAGACGCGCGCGATTCGACCCGGGGAGATTCTGATCAGCACAGAGCGAAAAGAAGGGCCGTTGAAGGTCATGGAGGAGGTCTGCCGGAAGCGGGACGCCGCTTTTGTGCCAGCGAAGACTTTTGAGAAGTATCTGGAAGAGATCAGCGGGGACAACTGTGTCCTATGGCCTGACAGGCTGCCGCTTTATCAGAAAGAAAACCTTGCTCTGGCACTGGCCGCTTTGAAGCAGATGGACAGACTGCCGGCATCCGATCAGCTCGAGCAGGTGATGGAGGAGTTTTCCTGGGCCGGCCGCTTCATGTGCCTGCGAAAGGATCCTCTTGTTCTGCTCGATGGCGCGCATAATGAACCGGGTGTCGAAGCGCTCTGCGCGAGTCTGGGGGATCTGGAAAAGCCGGTGGACAGAGTGTATTTCTCGGTTTTGGGCGACAAGCAGGCGGATGCCATGATTGAAATGTTGAAGGGGACGGTGAAAGATCTCGTTCTTGTCTCTTTTGACTGCTATCGTCTGGCTGATCTGCAGACTCTGGCCCAAAAACATAATCTGAAGATCATCGGTCTGGATGAAGCACTTGAAGAAATCAAAAAAACAGGGAAGCGCGTCCTGTTGACGGGGTCCCTGTATTTTGCGGGTGAAATTTTGAAAAGGATGGAGATCCGTCCTGTCTAGCGCAGCCACGTGCTGCGCTTTTTCAGATCGGCGCAGACCTTGAGCAGGAAATAGAGCAGCGCGCATTCAATGGGGAAAAGCAGCGCGTTTTTCAGCAGACGGCCCGTCACCATCACCCAGAAGGGCACGTCATACATGAAAGAGAGAATCCACGGGTTCAGAAGCAGCTGGCAGACAATGACCATCAAAGCATGCGCGCTGATCACACGCCACAGGCTGATCCTGTCGCGGCCGTAGAAGAACAGGGCGTAGATCACCGCTTCCATGACGATCACCAGCGCGAAGACGGGCACATAGGGGCCGTCCGGGTGCAGGATGAAGCCGAAGAAGTCGATGAAAAAGGCGGAGATCACATTGGGCCACAGACCGAAAAAGTAGCAGCTTGCCGCCACCGCCAGAAAGGTAAAGGAAATGCGCAGGCTTTCGCTCAGGTTGATGGACACAAAGCGGAGGGCGATCGCCATGGCGGCAAAGAGCGCGGTTCCGCAAAGGACGCGCACATTGAACAGGCTTCTGCTTTTGAAGCCAAACAGAGAATTCGTGAAGCTGTGCATGAAAAAACCTCCTTTCCCGTTGTGGCAGAAAGGAGGCTTGAAAAGCTCTTTTCGACGGCAGCGGGATGCAGGAAACAGACCGCAAGGACATCCTTTTCGTCCGGCTGCCAACTCCCCGTGCATCCGGCACTTAACGCCTGTCTCCCTACTCTGATATGTCCTCATTGTACCGGGATGAATTCCTATGGCAATCAAAATGTTCAGATTCGGCGCAATTGAAAGCAATGTTCTGTCTTTCTTGTAATGAAAAAATATCAAAAGCATATAAAAATCGGACCGGATGTCTGTCCGGCATCCGGTCCTGAGGGTTACTGCATCCTGCCTCACTTCGAGAAGTTCATGAGCGCAATCTGCTGCGCGCAGCTTTTTTGGCCTCCTTTGCTTCTTTCTTTTCCCGGCGAACCTGCTCGCTCAGAGGAGAGAAGTAGCTGCACAGACGCAGAGAGATAATGGACAGAGACAGGATAAACAGGGCGATCAGCGCACCGTTTTTCGTTGTGGAAAAATCGGGATCCATGCACAGGACGTTGAATGTGATTATGCCGAATAAAAACACCCTGCAAAAGCGCATCGCCAGTTTTGGATATCTGCCTCTCATAGCTTTATCTTAGCAGTGGAACAGGCCTCATTTTCAGAAAGAACACCTTTCAAATTTGGACGATATGTTTCATTTTTTCTGAGAGTTCTCCGTCAAAATTTTCATATGGTCTCTTCTAGTCTCAGGGTTTTTCCCAATGTCATCAGATGTTTTATAATAACTTTCGAAGAGAACTGCTCCTTCATTCGCACTTCAACAGACAGGCCCTGTTTCTGCCTGTCCACATGGAAACGAGGTAAAGAAAATGATTATTGACGATCTGGCAAAAAAGATCCAGGGAAGAGATATCCGAATTGTATTTACAGAAGGCTGGGATCCCAGAATTATGGGTGCCGCCGTTCGCCTGCATGAGCAGAATCTGCTGAAACCGATTCTGCTTGGCGAAAGAGAAGAGATTGAAAAATGCGCCAGAGAAAATGGCTTTAATATCGAGGGCATCGAAGTCATCGCCCCGAGTGAATATCCTGACAGAGAGGCCATGGCTACCCGCATGGTCGACCTGCGTAAAGGCAAACTTGATCTGGAAGCCGCGAAGCAGCTTCTGAGCAAGACAAACTATTTCGGTACAATGCTCGTTGAGATGGGCGTTGCCGACGGCCTGCTTGGCGGTGCCACCTATTCCACAGCGGACACCATCCGTCCTGCCCTGCAGCTTGTAAAAACTGCACCCGGCCAGAACCTCGTTTCTTCCGTCTTCCTGATGGTGAAGGATGAAGATCTGCTGCTGATGGCTGACTGCGCCGTTAACCGTGACCCCAACCCCGATGAACTCGTAGAGATCGCTCTGCAGACAGCTCAGACCGCGAAGACCTTCGGTATCGCACCCAAGGTTGCTCTGCTGTCCTACTCCTCTTTCGGTTCCGCAACAGGACACTGCGTAGCCAAGATGTCCGAAGCGGCCATCCGTCTGAAACGTATGACTCTCGACTTCCCGGTTGATGGCGAGATGCAATTTGATTGCGCTGTTTCCCCCGAAGTTGCTAAACTGAAAGCACCGGATTCCAAAGTGGCCGGCCATGCCAACACCTTCATCTTCCCGAACCTGTCCTCCGGCAACATCGGTTATAAGATCGCTGCCCGTCTTGGCGGCTGGGAAGCTGTCGGACCCATTCTGCAGGGCTTAAGAGCGCCGTTGAATGACCTTTCCCGTGGATGCAACGAGGAAGAAGTCTATAAGATGGCGATTATCACCGCCGCTCAGAAAGACATGGATATTTAGCTTAGAAGATTATCTCCACTTTTTTTATCATTCATACTGAAACCGTCTTCAGTCAGGAAGGCGGTTTCTTTGTTTACAGGAAGTCAATCCTGCCGGATCGCAGGTGGGGCGGGAACTGAAATGGAGCGCGGAGCGGTGGTGTTGATATACTGAAGGCATGACTGAACCAAAAGAATTTTTTCCATATGACATTTCCGAAGGAGCGGCCTGCGACTATGCGGACGGCCAGCTGATGATCGTCATCAAGGACGACGTCTGGTCGGATGAAGAGCTTGCACTGGCAAGATCCCCTTTGGATCTGAACATCTGCTATACCAACGGACTGGTCATTCTGGTGCTGGAGGGAGGACCGGTGGATTCCAGTGACTTCTACTTTAATGTGCAGGAGTGCGAGCAGGCCGATGAACTGATGAGCCTTGAGCAGATTCCGGTGTCGGTGATGCTGGTGGATGGTGAAAACCACATCGCCTGGAAATCGCAGTTTCTTCTCTCAAAGGAAAACAGTGATAAATTCAAGGATCTGCTTTCCAAGCAGAAAGCCTATGAATTCATGCCCGGAGAATATGACGTCAACGTCGAGGGCATGCAGATGGCCTATGAACCGTTCGAACTGAATCGTTTTTCGCAGTTTTCGATCAAAGTTCCCGTTCCAACGCAAAAAAAACGTCCAGAAGAGGACGGGACAGATTACGATAACCCACAGACAGATTCAGAGATGTCTGTCTGAAAGAAAGAGGAAAAGTTATGCGCGCCGTGATCAGCGTTATCGGACAGGACCGCGTGGGCATTCTTGCGATGACCGCCAACGCCTGTGCCGACCACAACATCAACATTCTGGAAGTAGCCCAGACAATTCTCGACAACGTGTTCTCCATGACCATGCTTGTGGATATGGATTCCATGGATGTCCCCTTTGATCTTTTTGCCGCCCAGATGGAAGAGCTCGGACTTGCCAACGAACTGGTCATCCGTGTGATGAATGAGCAGATCTTCCAGGCGATGCATTCGATTTAGGGGTTGCCATGCAGACAAGCAAAATCCGTGAAACCATTCAGATGATCGACGAGGAATGCCTCGACATCCGCACCATCACCATGGGCATCTCCCTGATGGACTGCATGGATGCCGACATTCACGAATCCTGCCGCAAGGTGGAAGAGAAAATCTGCCGTCTGGCTAAAGATCTGGTCAAAACCGGTGAGGATATCTCCCGCGAATTCGGGATCCCCGTCGTCAATAAACGTATTTCCGTCACCCCGATCTCCTTTCTGGTCGCCGCATCGGGCGGTGATCCGGTCGAATACGCCCTCGCGCTGGATCGCTGCGCCAAAAAACTTGGCGTCAACTTCATCGGAGGCTATTCCGCCCTGGTGCAGAAAAGATACAGCCATGGCGACAGAGAGCTGATTGAAAGCATCCCGAGAGCTCTTGCCATGACAGACTATGTCTGCTCGTCGGTCAACATCGGATCGACCAAGGCCGGCATTAACATGGATGCCGTCAAACAGATGGGGCAGATCATCCGCAAATGCTCCGAGCTGACCGCCGATCGCAACTGCATCGGCGCGGCCAAGCTCGTCGTTTTCTGCAACGCCCCTGAAGACAATCCTTTCATGGCCGGCGCCTTCCATGGCGTGGGTGAAGGAGACTGCGTTATCAATGTCGGTGTCTCCGGGCCGGGTGTGGTGCGCGCCGCACTCGCGCAGGCTCCCAAGGACGCGCCGCTTGATGAGATGGCTGATCTGATCAAGCGCACCGCCTTCAAGATCACCCGCATGGGCCAGCTTGTCGGACGCGAAGCGTCCAAACGTTTAGGCGTGCCCTTTGGGATTGTCGATCTTTCTCTGGCGCCCACACCCGCGGTGGGCGATTCCGTAGCATATATTCTCGAAGAGCTTGGCGTCGGCACGTGTGGTGCCTATGGAACGACCGCCGCGCTCGCACTGCTCAATGACGCGGTCAAAAAGGGCGGCGTCATGGCGGCCAGCCAGGTCGGCGGACTTTCCGGCGCGTTTATTCCCGTCTCCGAAGATGCTGGTATGATCCATGCGGCCAGCTGTGGTGTGCTCAATCTGGAAAAGCTGGAAGCCATGACGGCTGTGTGCTCCGTTGGTCTGGACATGATCGTTGTGCCCGGTGACACCAAAGCAGAGATTCTTTCCGGTGTGATCGCGGATGAGGCGGCCATTGGCATGGTCAACTCCAAGACCACCGCTGTGCGCATTATTCCGGCCATCGGCAAGAAGTGCGGCGAGACGCTCGAATTTGGCGGACTGCTTGGTTCGGGTCCTGTCATGCAGATCAACCAGACCCCCAACGGCGTCTTCATCGACCGGGGCGGCTGCATTCCCGCGCCCATGCAGGCTTTGAAAAACTGATTTTGACCGCTTCGAAAAAACTTCGATTTTGGAGGGATTCAAGGGTGTTCTGCGTATTGAAAGCAGGGCGCCCTTTTTACTGAAAATTTTTTCAGAAAATGGACGTTTTTGTCAGATTTTCCGGAATTGAGAAAATTTCTGACCTGATTGATTGGCAATGAAAAAAGCCTGTGCTATAAATCTTCACATCACGAAGATAAGAAGCAGTAAAGGCTGGGAAGTCTTCAGAGAGGCGGTGTCTGGTGCGAACCGCTGATGGAACGCCTTGAACGTGTCTAGGAGTGCGGATTAATCCCCGCCGCTGATCCCGTTAAGATCCAAGTGCTTCTGCCGATCGGGGCAGAAGAAGTTAGGTGGTACCGCGTGCAAACGTCCTTTCGTCATGAAAGGGCGTTTTTTTTGGATCAGGACTGCTTCAGACCGAAAGGTCAGAAAGGATTGTTTTTATGAAAAAGACTGCTGCTGCGCTTTTATGCTCAACCATGGCACTGACCATGGCCGGATGCTCATCCAATGGTGGTGAGACAGGAACTCAGGACACTGCGACTGAAAAACCCCAGGAAATCCTGGTCGGTATTTCTCCGGACTATCCGCCTTATGAAAGCAAGGATGCCAGCGGACAGCTGACAGGTTTCGATATCGAAATGACAGACTGGCTGTTCAACTGGTTGAACGAAAACGGACACAACTACTCCTACGAGTGGGTTGAACTCGATTTTGACACCATCATCTCCGCTCTGCAGGCCGGCCAGATTGATCTTGGCATTTCCGGCTTTACAGAAGACAAGGACAGAGAAGGCATCTTCTCCGATCCCTACTACAACTCCGCCCAGGTGATTGTTGTTCACTCTAACTCCGATATCAGCTCCACGGCTGATCTCAACGGCAAGACCGTCGGCGCTCAGCAGGGCGCGACCGGTGAAAAGGCTGCAGGCGAAATCGAAGGCGCCACTGTCCAGGCCGGAACAGACATCAACGTGCTGATGGAAACACTCAAGGCTGACGGTCTGGATGCGGTTGTCCTTGATGAGGCCGTTGCCAAAAACTTCGCCAAGAACGGCGACTTCAAGGTGCTCGATGAAAAGCTGATGGAAGAGCAGAACGTCATCTATACAACCGAGGCCAACCAGGAACTGATGGATCAGATCAACGAAGCCATCGCCGCCTTCCTCAAGAGCGACGAATTCGAAACTCTGAGCCAGAAGTATTTCGCAGAATAAGAAATCAGATCTGACTGAGTCATGGCAAAATTTCTTTCTTCTGAAAATCTGCTCTTCCTTCTTAAAGGAGCCGGGATCTCCCTGGCTCTGGCAGCCGGCGCGCTGATCATCGGAATGATGATCGGTATCATTCTGGCCGCCGCGAAACTCTCAAAAGTCAAAATCTTCAACTGGCTCGCGACCATTTATGTGGAACTGCTGCGCGGTACGCCAATGCTGCTGCAGATCCTGTTCTTCTATCTGGGTGTGCCCGTGCTCATTCGTATGATCACCGGTGTGCGTGTTCGCGCTGACGTGTACATGGTGGCTCTGGTGGCCCTGTCCCTGAACTCCGGCGCCTATCAGACGGAGCTGATCCGCTCCGGTATTCAGGGTGTGGACAAGGGACAGTGGGAAGCCTGCCAGACCCTTGGCATTTCCTACTGGACCATGATGAGCAAAGTCATTTTGCCGCAGGCCTTCAAGCGGATCATTCCGCCGATGGTCAGCGAGTTCATCACCCTGATCAAGGACAGTTCTCTTTGTTCGACCATCGGCGCGCACGAGCTGCTCAACAACACCCAGATTCTGGGTGCTCATTACTACAACTATCTTTACCCGCTGATCATCGCGGGCGTGATGTATCTGTGCATGACGCTGGTTGTTTCCTGGCTGTCCAAGCGTCTGGAAAGGAGGATGGCCATCAGTGATTAAAGCCGAACACATTTCAAAGCATTTTGAAGGTCTGCACGCGCTTGATGATGCCAGCCTCGAAGTAAAAAAAGGGGAAGTGGTCTGCCTGATCGGCCCGTCCGGTTCCGGTAAATCCACCTTCCTGCGCTGCATTCACGGTCTGGAAATTCCGGACTCCGGAAAAGTCTGGCTGGACGGCCAGCTGCTTGACCGCAGAGACAAGGAAAACTACAGAAAGCAGCGCAACCGCATGGGTTTCGTGTTCCAGCACTTCAATCTGTTTCCCAACATGACCGTGCTGGAAAACTGCATGCTCGCCCAGACAAGTGTTCTGAAAAAAAGTCCGGAGGAGGCCAAAAAGACCGCGCTGGACTATCTTGGCAAGGTCGGCCTGCTCGACAAGCAGGACGCCTATCCCAATAAGCTGTCCGGCGGACAGAAGCAGCGTGTGGCGATCGCCCGCGCCCTGTGCATGGAGCCGGAAGTCATGTTGTTTGACGAACCGACCTCCGCGCTGGATCCGGAAATGATCAAGGAAGTGCTGGAAGTCATGCAGGATCTTGCCGCACAGGGCATGACGATGATCGTGGTGACGCATGAGATGGGCTTTGCCCGCAAGGTCGGCACCCGCGTCGTGTTCCTGGAAAACGGCAAGGTTGTGGAGGAGTCGGATTCCGAAACCTTCTTCACCCACCCCAAATCTGAAAGAGCCAGAGAATTCCTGTCGAAGGTGTTCTATCAATGATTTTTCCCTTCTTCTCGACAGAACAGTGGATGACGGACTATGAAGGCAGGGCTCGAATCAATCTGGCCGACACCTGCATGGAACCCTGCAGACTGGATGATCTGACTGCGCTTGATCCGGATGCGCTGAAAGATGTGGTTCTTGATTACGGATCCATCACAGGCGAGCCTGAACTCAAAAAGCAGATCCTGTCACTGTATCAGTCGGGAACAGAAGACAATATCACCCTGTCTCATGGCGGACTCAACGCCAACCAGCATGTCTTTGAATGCCTGCTGGCCAAAGGGGACAGAGCCGTCACTCTGACGCCGGGCTATCAGCAGTTTCTTGATCTGCCTGAAGTCTATGGCGCGAAGGTGCAAAGCGTGGAGCTTGAGGATACGCCTTCAGGCTGGAGACTGGATTTTGACGCGCTGGAAAAAGCCATGGAAGGCGCGAAAATGTTAATCCTCAACAGCCCCTGTAATCCGACCGGATTCACGCTGGATGAAGCGGGTCTGAAAAAGTGTGTAAAGATCGCCCGAAAACAGGACGCCTGGATTCTGTGCGATGAATGCCACAGACCGCCTCATGATCCCGATTTTCCTTCGATCAGTGATCTGTATGAGAAGGGCATCGCGACCGGCACCCTGTCCAAAACCGTGGGTCTGGCAGGTCTGCGCTTTGGATGGATCAAGGCGGACGAAAACCTGATCACCAGAATCAACCAGATCCGCGATTACACGATCATTTCCACCGGACCGCTCTGTGACAGGCTCGCGCTTGCGGCGCTGCGCAATATCGACGCCCTGTGGGCTCCGCGTCTGGCACGGGTCGAAGCCAATCAGAAGATCGTGCAGGACTGGCTGGATCAGGAACCGCTCTTTGACTGCCATTTTTCCAAAGGATGCACAGTCGCGTTTTTGCACTATCACATGCCGGTGGATACGAGACAGTTCTGCCTCGATCTTCTGGAAAAAACCGGTATTCTCTTTGTGCCTGGCGGATGTTTTGGCCATGAAGGATACCTCAGACTCGGATTGGGTAAGAATCAGCCGCAGCTGGCTGAGACTTTGAAGATTCTTTCTGATTTCGCGCGTCAGTACGTGTGAAAATAGCGAATTTGTTTCAAAGACTTTCAGAAAGCTTTTGAAAATTAACAAGAAAATCGCTTGCACTCTTTCAGAGCAAGTGGTTATATAAGTTCAACACAGTGAAGAGAAGCAGTAAAGAGTGAAAACCTCCAGAAAGACGGCGGATGATGCGAGCCGTTGGCGGAAGCTCTCGAACGTGTCTTGGAGTTGCAGCCAATACCTGCCGTTTCCCGCGTTAAGGGTTTGAGAGCTCCTGCTGCAGCAGGAGAAGTAAGGTGGCACCGCGTTGACAGACGTCCTTTCCAGATGTGAAAGGACGTCTTTTTTCTTTGCTGAAAAACAATGTCATTAAGTTAAGGAGGGATAAAAATCGTATACCCTGTTCATGAGCGT
>Strawberry_p1__coassemble_2695_pt1 | contig 12513 bp, 9 predicted proteins | sample Strawberry_p1__metabat2_low_PE_004 | metagenome-assembled genome bin Strawberry_p1 | reverse complement strand
GCCGGTATTGCCAGCGCGCGCATCGACTTCTGCAGCATGGGAGAAAACCGCTGCTCCAGAGAGCGGTACGGAACGGAAATCTGTCTGGAAGAGGCGGAAACGGCCTTTAATTATCTGCGCCGCCATGCGCAGATCGATCCGGAAAGGATCGGTCTGCTCGGACACAGCATGGGCGGCCGGATCACCTTTTTGAGCAGCCAGCTTCCTTCGAAATGTCTGGTGACGTTCAATGGGGCCGTCAATGTCGATAAGCCGGGTCAGATGAGACTCAAAGGGCTCGATGAAAAGATCCTGCGCGAACAGGGGCACCTGTTATACCACACAAGCGACGGCCGAACAGAGCTGCTCTTTCCAGAATTCGCGGATGATCTTCAGATTCATTCCGACGCGATCTACAGCTATAAAAATCCCATCCTTTTATGCATCGGGGCAGACGACCCCACACTCGACCCGCAGATCAGCTACGATTTCGCGAACAATTGCGGGATGGACAACGTTGAAACGCTCGTCATCGAAAAGGCCAACCACACCTTCAACGCCAAAACAGGCGACTATACCAAGGTTTATGAACTGCTTGACAAGCTCACTCCCTGGCTGCAGGACCATCTCTGCGCTCAGCACTGATCCATTCCGGGGATAGATAAACAAGAGAAATGAGAAAGGAAGTACTGATGAGAGAATACGATCAGACTTTAGTTTCCATGATTCAGGACAAGACCCGCACGGAACTGGTCGATGGGGAAGAGATCATCTTCAAACCCGTTCCTGATGATGGCAGGGCCAATGTCGTCGATCCGCGCGTGGTTGAAACCACCAAGATCAAAATGCAGGTCAAATCTCTCGACCGCAACAGCAAGTTTTCCCTCTACGGCAACCGCGTCCGTCCGGACAAGATCAGCCATGACATCACATCCACGGATGTGCGCGAGGATGAAGATCTCGTTCATATCAACAACGACCACTACATCGATGTCTACACCTTCACACCGGAAAACTTTGAACCCGGCCGTCCGGTTCTGATCTATCTGCATGGCGGCGGATACATGACCGGTGATGTGGCGGAATTTCGTATGGCGATGCGCTTTGTCGCCGAACAGTCCGGCTGCAGAGTGATCTTCCCGGAATACCGCCTCTCTCCTGAAAACCCCTTTCCCGCCGGCATTGAAGACTGCCACGCGATCGTGGAATGGGTGTATGAGAACGCGGACAAACTGGAAGTGGACAGAAACCGCATCATGGTTGGCGGCGACTCCGCCGGCGGCGGACTGACAAACTCCTGCCTGTATCTCGACCGTGATCTGCATCACATCGATTACGCCTACGAGTACTACGCGGCCTTTGATTCCGATTTTGACAAGTACGAACAGCTCTACTCCGATGATCTGTACCCAGTCATTGCGGAACATGAAGTCTACGCGAGAAACCGCATCAACCGCATCCGCTTCTCCGGCGGAACGGGCGATCTGTATCTGCAGGGCAAGACGGAAAAAAGCAATCCGCTCGTTTCCATCATGGAAGTGGAAGACCTCTCCTGGCTTCCAGCCATGACGGTTGTGTGCGGTGAGTACGATTTCTTAAGACTTCCCTCTGACATGTTCGTCAAGAAGGCAAGATCCGCCGGCGTTCCGGTACGCTCCCTTCGCTATCTTGGCTGCGATCATGGCTTCATGGAAAAAGTCGGCGTGCTTCCTCAGGCGGAGGAAGTGCTTCTGGATATGGCTGACACGCTCAAAAACCTCTAAACCGTATTTGAAAAAGTTCAGATGTTCGAAAGAATGTCTGAACTTTTTTTCTGCGATCCCGCATGTTTTGAGCGCCAGAAAGCCGGGCGCATTCCTCAGGAGGCATAAAAACAACCGATACAATGGCAGTACCGGACAGGAAATTCCTGTCATCAGGAAGGATTTTTGCATGTCACAAACAGAACGCAGACACGATGAAAGAAACATCGTCTTCGACCAGTTTTACAACCAGGTCAAAAAGCAGCCGGATGCACCGGCTGTTGTCGAGGGCGAAAAGACATATTCCTGCAGCCAGCTGCTGGAGCGGTCCATGAAAATCGCCGCTCTGCTGCCAGAGGGCGTCAAACGTGTTGGCGTGGTGATGGATCATGGCTTTGACATGATCGCCTCTTTGCTTGCCATTCTCTATAAGGGTGCGGCCTACATCCCGGCCGAGCCGGATTTTCCCATTGAGCGCACCGCGTTCATGATGGCCTCGTCCGGATGCACCGTGATTCTGAGCGATCAGAAAAACCGCTCCTTCACCGTTCCGGTTCTTCATCCAAATCAGGCTGATCATCTCACTCCCTGCGATCCAGACAACTGTCAAGCCGCACCGGATTCGTTGGCCTATATCCTGTTCACCTCCGGATCGACCGGAAAGCCAAAAGGCGTCATGGTCACCAACCACAACATCTGCCACTACGTCCGTGCCTTCCGCCATGAATTCGATCCAAAACCTGGTGATCGCATGCTTCAGTTTTCCGTCTGCTCCTTTGATATCTTCACCGAAGAAGTCTATACAACCCTTCTTTCCGGAGCGTGCCTGCTGATTCCTCCTGCACAGATCAAAGAGGATCTGAACAGACTCATGGCCTGGGCCGATACGAACCACGTCACAGAAATCTCCGGCTTTCCCTATCTGCTTCAGCAGCTCAACGAAACACCGGACATCCTGCCCAATTCGCTGCGTCTGCTGATCAGCGGCGGAGATGTGCTGCGCCAGAACTACGTGGACCACATTCCTCAAAGAATCAAAGTCTATAACACCTACGGTCCGTCCGAAACGACCGTGTGTGCCTCCTACTATGACTGCACCGGCAAAGAAGCCCTGCCGGATGGCACCTTTGCGATCGGCAAACCGGTCCTCGAAACGCAGATTGAACTGCTCGATGAAAACATGAACCCTGTCCCAGAAGGTGCAATCGGTGAGATCTGCATCTTTGGAGAAGGGATCAGTGATGGCTACAGCGATCCCTCCAATCCGGAAAACGCCGCGTTCACATACACGAAGGATCATCGCAGAGTCTACCGCTCCGGCGATCTCGGCCGGTGGCTTCCGGATGGAAACCTCGCCTTTTTAAACCGCAAGGACCGGCAGATCATGATTTTCGGCAAGCGCGTGGAACCCGATGAAGTCGAAAGTATTCTTGAAGAATGTCCCGGCGTTTTCCAGTGTGCCGTGCAGGCGTACATGGATGAGCAGAATCTCAGCTACATGACCGCCTATGTCGTTCTCGACAATCAGGATCTCAAACTCAGCACCATCCGCTCCTTTCTCGCGCGCACATTGATCCCTTTCATGATTCCGGAATTCTTTGTGCAGCTGGATGAGATGCCGCTCAACGATCATGGCAAGATCGAGCGAAAGAAGCTGCCGCGTGTCATGAAAACAGGATCGCTCACATGACCATCACATTCCGAAGACTTGGGATTGAAGATCTTGAAGAGCTGATGGACTGGCGTGTGGAGGTGCTGCAGACCGTCTTTGATCTCAAAGAAGTTGATACTACCCTCATCGCCGCGAATAAAGCCTACTATCAAAGTCACTTATGCGATGGAAGACATATCCCTTTGATCGCCAGTGTGGACGGAATGCCCGCCGCGTGCGGTGCCATCTGCTTTCAGGACGAAATGCCCTCTCCGGACAATCCGTCCGGTAAAAACGCCTATCTCATGAACATCTACTGCCGGCCGGCTTTCCGTCAGCATGGCGTGGCCAGGGATCTGGTCGAAAAGCTGATCGAAATCGCCAAAGCGCAAGGAGCGGGCAAGATTTATCTGGAGACCACCAAGGAGGGACGACCGGTCTATACGTCCTGCGGGTTTGGCGACTATCCCGATATGATGAAGCTCAAATCGGCTCAATGATCAATTCTGCCCTTTATTCCATGCCCTGAACGCACCTGAAAATCCCCCTGTTGCCGATCCATCACCGGAACAGGGGGATTTCATTTTATGGGGTATTGGGTATTGTCTGCTTTCAGCTTACTGTTCGTTGTAGCCGTTGGGATTCATGGTCTGCCATTTCCAGGAGGTCTCGCACATGTTTTCGAGATCTCTTTCGGCGTGCCAGCCAAGTTCCTCGGCGGCTAAAGAGCTGTCGGCGTAGCATTCGGCGATGTCACCGGCGCGTCTTGGTTTGATGGAATAGGGCAGTTCGTGGCCGCACGCCTTTTCAAAGGCGTGGATAACGTCAAGAACGGAGCTTCCCTTGCCTGTGCCAAGGTTGTAGATCTTCAGACCCGCGTCTCTGTGGATCATATCCAGAGCGGCGACATGGCCTTTAGCCAGATCGACAACGTGAATGTAGTCGCGCACACCGGTGCCATCGGGTGTGGGATAGTCATTACCGAAGACGCTGATTTCTTTGAGACGGCCAACCGCCACCTGAGTGACATAGGGCATCAGGTTGTTGGGGATGCCCTTGGGATCTTCACCGATCAGACCGGAGTCATGGGCGCCGATCGGGTTGAAGTAGCGCAGCAGGACAACGTTCCATTCCGGATCCGCTTTCTGGATATCGCTTAAGATCTGTTCCTGCATCCATTTGGACCAGCCGTAGGGGTTGGTGCAGATGCCTTTGGGGTGCTTTTCGGTGATGGGCACGAATTCGGGATCCCCATAAACGGTCGCGGACGAGGAGAAGATGATGTTCTTGACGCCGTGGTTGCGCATGACATCTACAAGATTCATCGTGCCGCAGATGTTGGTGGTGTAGTACTCGACAGGTTTTTCGACAGATTCGCCGACGGCCTTCAGGCCTGCGAAGTGAATGACCGCGTCCACCTTTTCATTGTCAAAGATGCGGTTGAGGGCTTTGAGATCCAGCACGTCATCCTTATAGAATTTGACGTGCTTGCCTGTGATCTGTTCCACGCGTTTGAGCGCTTCTTCACTGGAGTTGGACAGGTTGTCCACCACGATTACGTTGTGTCCGGCGTTCTGCAGTTCAACGACTGTATGAGTGCCGATATAACCGGCGCCGCCGGTAACCAGAATATTCATATGTCTGACTTCCTTTCTGTTCGATGCAAAAGTCTGTTCAATGATTACAGAGTGGCCAGGAAGCGGTCGAGCGCTTTTCTCGATTCGGGATCGGTCTTATAGACACCCGCATCCTCAAGCACATGGCTGAAGACGGTGCCGATTTCCTGATCAACAATCGCATCTATAGTATCAGCGTTCAACTCAGGATGGGACACCACAATCTCTTTTGCCCACTCAGCATGCGCTTTCAGCGACGCATCCGCGTCGAGATCCTCTCCTGCAAGGATCGCTTTTTTCATCCGGCTCATTTCATCCTTGAGTCTGGCGGGTAAAACCGCAAGGCCCATGACTTCGATCAGGCCGATGTTTTCCTTTTTAATATGATGCCATTTCGCGTGGGGATGATAGAGACCGAGAGGATGCTCGTCTGTGGTCAGGTTGTTTCGCAAAACGAGATCCATTTCAAATTCATCCTGATTGCGGCGGGCGATCGGGGTGATCGTATTATGCGGCACACCATCGGTGTTGGCATAGATCATGGCCTCTTCATCAGTGTAGTCACGCCATTTTTTCAGAATATGATCAGCAAGCTTCGCAAGACGTTTGGGATCTTTGGAGCGAATGCGCAGGGTGGTCAGCGGCCAGTCGACCACAGCGGCGTGCACATCTTCAAAACCGGGCACCACGAATTCCTTTTCTTCTTTGGCCTTCTGAATCGGGAAGGTGTGGCTTCCGCCCTGGAAGTGGTCGTGGCTTAAAATCGAGCCGCCCACGATTGGCAGATCGGCGTTGCTTCCCAGAAAGTAGTGCGGGAATTTTTCAACGAAGGAAAGCAGCCGTTTGAAGGTGTCATAGTTGATGACCATGGGCACATGATTCTGGTTGAAGACGATGCTGTGTTCGTTGAAGTAGACGTAGGGCGAGTACTGGAAGGCGAAAGGCGCGCCGGCCAGATCGAGTTCAATGACGCGGTGGTTGCTGCGGCCGGGATGGTTGGCCCTTCCGGCGTAGCCTTCATTTTCCAGGCACAGAGCGCATTTGGGATATGCGGAAGAAGGCATGGATCTTGCCGCGGCGATGGCCTTGGGATCCTTTTCCGGTTTGGACAGGTTGATGGACATTTCCATTTCGCCATAGGGTGTTTGAGCATTCCAGCGCAGATCCTTGGCGATGCGGTCGCGGCGGATGTAGTTGGAATTCTGGCTCAGATCGTAGTACCAGTCGGTGGCCTTTTTGGGATCTTCCCTGTACAGGGCTTCAAACTTGTCCTGAATGGTGGACGGACGATCCATCAAAGCGTCCATGATCTTCGCGTCAAACAGATCGCGGAAGGTGATCGAATCTTCGATGAGGCCTTTGGCAGCCGCCTCATCAAGGAATTCGTTCAGGATCTCGTTTAAAGGACGCTCAGGCTTCTTCTCTTCGATGGTACGGGGTTCGACGGAATCCTGCCGCATCAGCGCGAGCAGACGGTTGAGCGCATAGATCTCATCCCGTCTGTTGAGAAGACCACTGCTTCTGGCATAATCGAGCAGTTCATAATAGGTCTGGTCGTTCATTCTTTTTTCTCCATGATTGCTTTTGAATAAAGCTCTTCTGTGTTCACTTTAACAGGCGGACTGCCTTCTTCCTATGTCTTTTTTGGTTTGATGAACAGACATTTTTAACCGACTTTTCAGGATGTTTTTTCAACAGATCACGCATTTCGTTTCAAACGATCAAATTTCTGTAAGCGCTTGTGCGAAAGTGGTCAATAATCCTCCGGATCGGACCATCAAGCAAAATTGGAAACGTTTTAGTTGTTTTATCGTTGATTGGAAACGTTTTAGTACTTATGATAAATGTGAAATTGGTTAAGGCATTAACCAGACAGATCCGTCTGTGCAAGTGGTTTGAACAGAATCTCTTTCGGATGATGGATCGCATCAATAAAATAAATTCATGTCATCTTCAGATGACACAAGAACAGTTTTTTCAACAGGAAGCCCTACAGGAGGATATTTCATGGCTGAACTGCATCTCAATCACATCAAGAAAAAATACCCGAATGGCTTTGAAGCTGTAAAAGACTTCAACCTCGACATTCAGGATGGCGAATTCGTTATTTTCGTCGGACCTTCCGGCTGCGGTAAGTCCACAACCCTGCGTATGATCGCCGGTCTGGAAGACATCACCGACGGTGAACTCTACATCGACGACAAGCTGGTCAACGATGTAGAACCCAAAGACCGTGACATCGCCATGGTATTCCAGTCCTACGCTCTGTATCCCCATATGACCGTTAAGGAAAATATGGAATTCCCTCTGAAGATCGCCAAAATGGACAAGGCGGAAATCGAAAAGCGTGTTGCGGAAGCAGCCAGGACTCTTGGTCTGGAAAACCTGCTCGACCGTAAACCCAAAGCTCTGTCCGGTGGTCAGCGTCAGCGTGTCGCCATGGGCCGTGCGATCGTTCGTAACCCCAAGGTTCTGCTGATGGACGAACCTCTGTCCAACCTGGATGCCAAACTGCGCGGCCAGATGCGTGTTGAAATCTCCAAACTGCATGAAAGACTCGGCGCTACCATCATTTATGTCACCCACGACCAGACTGAGGCCATGACTCTGGGCGACCGCATCGTTGTTATGAGCGATGGTGAAGTTCAGCAGATCGATACTCCTCAGAACCTGTACGACTCCCCCGCAAACAAATTCGTCGCAGGCTTCATCGGCGCTCCCCAGATGAACTTCCTGGATGCGGTTATTCGTGAAAAGAACGGCCATATCTACCTCGAAGTTGGCGGCAACGATCAGATCCTGCTCGATGATACAAAAGCCAGGATCCTGACAGACAAAGGCTACAGAGAAGGCAGAGAAGTCATCATGGGCATCCGTCCTGAAGACATTGGTGATTCCGCTGAAATGATCGCCAAGTTCCCTGAATCTACAGGCACTGGTAAGGTTGAAGTATACGAAATGCTCGGTGCTTCCTCCAACCTGTACGTTGACTTCAACGGCACTCAGCTGACAGCCGCTGTTGAACCCGACACTGCTGCCCGCGTAGGCGACATCATCAAGATCGCGTTCGACAACAACAAGATCCACGTCTTTGACAAAGACACCAACAAGAACATCCTCGTTGAACTGGACCCCGTAACAGGCCAGGTTGTTAAAGGCGAGCCTCAGACAGAAGAGACAAAAGTCGTTAACGCTTAATTATTCTTAAGACATCCTCAGAAGGCACCCGCATGGGTGCCTTTTGTTTATGGCGCACATCCCCCTCAATGAAAAAAGCCCATACGGGCTTTTTTCATTGTTATCAGTTTTCAGAAATGTGTGAGCCGCTATTTAACGTCGTGAATAGCTTTTTCGTTTTCTTTGATTTTTTCTTCGTGCTTAGCGGCTTTTTCGTCCTCGCGGGCGATTTCCTTCTCGTCGTGTTTGATCTCTTCCTTATGGAGATCCTTCATGAGTTTGGTGTCGTCATGTTCGATCTGAACGTCATGAACATTTTCGTCAGTTCTCTTTCTGTTAATAACGTCCTCTTCATGACGAACTTCGCGTTCGAGGATTCCGTCTTCCATTTCTTTGATATCGTGAGCCATGGGTAGATCCCCCCTTCTTTATCTTTATTACAGTGCAATTCGGGTTCTCAAACAAATTAAATGCCCTGCCCATTCCGTCACTTTCCGACACTTGAAAAGCTTTGTTGGGGCGGTTTTATTCATTACCCCACCCTATCCTGCATCTGGACAAACGCGCCATCAGCGGCCTTTTAAAGGCTGTTTGGCGGGGATTCAAGGACGGCTATATAGTGAAAAACGCCTCCTGCTCTTTCCAACTGAAAGGCGCAGGAAGCGTTCTGTTTCATATAAATATGGGATAACGAAATATTCTTATATGCCAATCAGGCGCATTTCAACAGATCACAGAACCGGCGGATCGCATGCCATCTCCACAGCTGAACCTTGCATTTGACATAGGGCGAGCGCTCCTTCTGCCTGCATGGACAGTTTTCTTCGGACTCATCCGCCTCTTCCTTTTCCTTCTTTTCCGACTCCTCGTCAAAAAGAGAAATCTGCTCGAATGTCTGAGCCGGACGGCTGAGCGCGTGCCAGCCGCGGCTGTCCATCTGAAAGAAGTTCCAGGAAATGATGGAAGCAAACTTCTCCAACCATTCCCGGCTCAGCGGATGGTGGAAGCGGTCCATGAAGTGGTCCGCCATCGTCTGCAAAAGATTTCTTCTCGCTTCAAATAACAAAGACCCGTCCAGCTCATAGCCATACATGCTTTTAAGCGTTCGCTCCGCCCAGACAAGCCATTCTCCTTCATCCTGCGTGTTCTCATTGAGCGCGCGCAGTTTGCGATCGAGAATACCGATGCGATAGATCACCGCCATTGGTTTGCCGCTCGAAGGATTATTGGGTGTGGCGGCCGCGTAGGCGTGCCGGCATTCTTCGAGCAGCACCTGGCTTTGGACATAGTCTTTCCAGTCGTCATAGCGGTTGAAAGGCAGACGGCGGCTTGTGGGCTGCCAGCCGTTTTCGGCCGGTTTATTAAAAGGATGAGGCATGGAAAACCAGGCCTGATCATAAGCCTGCAGCTTCTCATTCAATCTGACAAAATCCGTTTCATCCGCTTCAAAGTCGGGATGAATGATCGTGCGCCAGTAACTTCTGGCGTATTCGGGCTGAATGAAAAAGGTTCTGGATGGAGTCTGCTCCTTTTCCGTGATGATCGGCGAGCCGGTCGAGCAGTCCTTCATCAAAAGACGCACCAGCATCGGATCAAGAATCAGTCCGGCAGGACTTCCCGCTTCTCTCTCCATAAACACCCCTCCTTTTATTCACGCCATTTCATTATAGAAAATAGAACAGAGTTTCGCTTATCAAGTTCAGACACTAAAAACAGGCAGAGCCTGAAGGGATTCTTCGGCTTTGCCTGCTTGAGTGAATAAGGTTTTATTTCAGTTTCCAGATATCGTTGTTGTACTGCTCGATGGTGCGGTCGCTGGAGAAGTAGCCGGCTTTGGCGATGTTGACAAGCATCTTCTTCGCCCAGGCCATGCGGTCTTCGTAAGCGGCATAGACTTTCTTGCGACAGTCCATGTACGCGTCGAGGTCTTCAAGAGCCATGAACCAGTCTTTGGAGCTGATGTCATCGTGCAGACGCTGCAGATTCTCTTTATCGCCGTATGCGATCATTTCTTCGCTGACGAGGTAGTCAACGAGTTCCTGAATCTTCGGATCAGCCTTCATGACGGCTTTCGGAGAGTAATCTGCGTTGGCGTAATGCGCGATCACAGTGTCGGAATCGATACCAAAGATGAAGATGTTGTCATCACCGACGAGTTCGTGGATTTCGACATTGGCGCCATCATCTGTACCAAGTGTCACTGCGCCGTTCAACATGAACTTCATGTTGGAAGTGCCGGACGCTTCCTTGGAAGCCAGAGAGATCTGTTCGGAGATGTCTGCGGCCGGAATAATCTTTTCAGCGCTGGTGACATCGTAGTTTTCGATCATGACCACCTGCAGGTACTTGGAAGCGACAGGATCCTTGGCGATGACTTCAGACAGAACGAGAATCGCGTGGATGATATCCTTGGCCAAGATGTAGGCCGGAGCGGCTTTCGCGCCAAAGACAACCGTGATCTTGTGAGGTGGAATGTAGCCGTTGCGGATTTCCTGGAACAGGTTGATGACGCTGAGCAGGTTCATCTGCTGGCGTTTGTATTCGTGCAGACGTTTCACCTGAATATCGAAGATGGAATCCGGATCGATGTCCAAGCCCTGTCTGTTTTTCAGGAAGGCCTGGAATTCTTTCTTCTTCTCATCCTTGATGGCTAACAGCTCTTTGAGAGCCTGTTCGTCATTGACATAGGCCATCAGCTTTTCAAGCTCGGAGGAATCCTTGAGGAATCCGTCACCGATCTTGCCTTCGATCCACTTTGTCAGCTGAGGGTTGCAGGCCATCAGCCAGCGGCGGAAGGTGATACCGTTGGTCTTGTTGTTGAATTTATCGGGGTAGAGCTCATAGAAATCATGCAGCTCTGTGTTTTTCAGAATGTCTGTATGGATTTTGGCCACGCCATTGGTGCTCTTGGAGAAATGGATGTCCATGTGCGCCATATGAACGGTGCCGTTCTGATCGATAATCTGTGTTTTTTCCTTACCGGAACGCTGGCCGGCTACGGCGTCAAGTGCCTGAATGATGGGCATCAGCTGAGGAGCGACATCATACAGATAACCGGACGGCCATTTTTCCAGAGCCTCGGCCAGGATGGTGTGGTTGGTGTAGGCGCAGACCTTTTCAACCTGAGCGATGGCGTTCTTCATGGTCATGCCCTCGTTCATGAGCAGACGGATCAGTTCAGGGATGACCATCGAAGGATGGGTGTCATTGATCTGAATCACAACATGATCACTCAGAGTATCCAGAGCATAGCCTTTGGCCTTGATGTCTTCGAGGATCATCTGAGCGGCCGCGGAAACGAGGAAATACTGCTGGTAAACGCGCAGCTTGCGGCCGGCGTCGTCAGAATCATCGGGGTACAGGAACAGAGGGAGGTTTTCCCAGACGTCGCCCTTGTCGAACTGAATGCCGTCATGAACGATGTCTTCATTGGCGGTGTCGAGATCGAACAGGTAGAGTTTGTTCTTCTTGCCGGAATAACCGATGACATCCATGGAGTACAGGTGCGCCTGCACTTCGAATTCCTTGAATTTAACAGGATAGTACTTGTGCATATCATTGAGCCAGGTTTCCTCGCTCATCCAGGGATCGGGCACTTCCTTCTGCTTGTTGTTTTCAAAAACCTGATGGAACAGACCGAGATGGTAGTTCAGTCCGACACCATCGCCGGGCAGTTCGAGGGTGGCGATGGAATCCAGGAAGCAGGCGGCCAGACGTCCAAGTCCGCCGTTGCCAAGGCTGGGTTCGTTTTCCACTTCTTCGATCGCGGCCATGTCATGTCCGCTTTCTTCCATGATCTGTTTGACTTCGTCATAGATGTGCAGGTTGATCAGGTTGTTGGAGAGCAGTTTGCCGATCAGAAACTCGGCGGAAATGTAGTAGAGTCTCTTGTCTCCGACAATGTCAGGTGCATCTTCGATCATGTCTTTTGTGGTGTTCAAAAGCAGGACGTACAGCTCTTCGTTGGAGCAGTCCTTCAGATCTTTATGAAAATGAGTTTGTGCGGTTGTTGTGAGTAATTCCTTTAATGAGTTCATGGGATTTCCCTCCGTTAACTAGCTTATAGAGTCCTCAAAAAAAAGCATCCGTTTTGATTGGAAACGTTTTAGTAATTGCCAAAAGAGTTATAACCCTCCCGGAATGTAATGGCTTGCGTCTCTGTTTCAATTCGAACAATTTCAAACACTATGTGAACGCTTTGTGCTTTTACGGACTATTGTCTGTTTTTTAGCCGGATTTTGTGCAGAGATTTCCAATATCGCTCGATCTGCCTCTCGCTCATCTGATCAAGGGAGTTCTTTTTGATCAGCAGAAACTGATGAATGGTAAAAAGCACGTTGTACAGAAC
>Strawberry_p1__coassemble_2693_pt1 | contig 12541 bp, 13 predicted proteins | sample Strawberry_p1__metabat2_low_PE_004 | metagenome-assembled genome bin Strawberry_p1 | reverse complement strand
CATCATCCGCTGTGCATACATCCATCAAAACGAGATCGATTTTATTGTGGATGCAGGCGATTTCCGCGTTGGCCGCGTTTTCGATGGCGGCCACGATATTGTACTTTTTGGTGAGCGCAAGTTGGCGTACAAATGAGTCCCGGGAAATACGGGAGTCTTCCACTATCAGAACATTGATCATGATTCACTCCTTTGGAATAGTCAGCAGCAGAGACACGTTTGGCTTGTAATCATATTTCAGGCTGGCCCCTTCCTGTTCAAGACGGCGCCTGAGATTGGTCAGTCCGCCGCCTTCCTGAATGGGACCATCACATGGACGACCGTTAGAGGCGATCCGCACTCTGTACGAAACCGCTTCTTCCTGAATATGAATGGTCAGTCTGTTCGCACCGGCATGTCTGACCGCGTTGGTCAGCGCTTCTCTGATCGCCGCATATAACAGCAGCAGAGCTTTTCTTGAAGCTGGCTGCTTTCCTTCAAAATCCACGTGACAGCCAATCAGTCCTGCGACCTGAGTCAGTTCCTTTTCCGGACAGATCGTTTTAGGTTCCGACTGTGCAGCATTTTCCATATCTGAAATCACGTTCTGCCAGGCAGAAAGCATCTCCTGCTCATCGATCTCCTTAGATTTATGCGTCAGCTCATTTTCGGTCATGATGAGGACCTGACCAAACGCGTCATGAATATGCATTTTAGCGTGGAGCAGTTCCTTATCGAGATTGTTCTGGACAATGTTTTTCAGCAGTTCCTTCTGATGTTTTTGCATGAGAGCGGCTTCTCTGTTGTTTTCCCTCAGACGGCTTTGATAGTGATACAGTTCGGTGATGTCATTCGCTTCATATTGAATGACACGCTCGTTTTCGATCATGAGCTCCTTGCGCTGAAACTGCCAATAGGTGCCATCTTTGAGCTGCAGTACATAGATTCCGCCTTTTTTACTGATGGCGGATTCGGTGATTTCTTTCCACATCACATTGGCATTGGTGATGGTATGGGCGCTGATCGCGTAGCAGAGATTATTGATGGTTTTGTTTGCAAGGATCGGCCGGCCGTTCTCCGTGGAAAAGCAGATCCCATCCGGGTACGAATCGATGGCGGTGCGGATCAGATGACTGGTCCGGTAATGTTTTTTCAGCTTTTCAAACATGGTCCGGCCTGCTTTCACTGACTATTTCCGTTCGGTCCTTCTCGATGATGATCGTCAGACTCCCGGAAGCGAACGCTGTTTCTTCCAGTCTGGCTTCTAAAGTGTCTATGACATCAATGGGCTGTTCGGGGTTTTCCATCCAGATGACTTCGGCATCGATTCCCACCAGGTTCATCGCTTTGATCATGGAATCCAGTGACAGATGAAGATCTTCCGGACGGATCATGCCTGATTCCTTCTGAATGAGCCGCAGATTGCAGCGCTGTTTGACATACGTGCCCAGCACACATAAATGGCACAGATGCGGACGGTTGTCTTCAACGGGGCACCATTTTTGAATGATCTATTCCATGAGACGAAGCTGGTTCTGGACCTCTCTGGTCAGATGATCGTAAATCTGGTTTTTCGCGTTGAGTCTGGCTTCTTCATTGCGGGTCTTGATTTCTTCGCTTAACAGCGCGCCCTTCTGAGCGAGTGTTTCCGCGCTGCGGTTCAGTTCCTTAATTGTTTTTTGCAAAGCGGAGACATCCTTGTTCCAAAGAAGCGTACCCCCATCAAAACTGTAGGTGTGCAGCTCATTGCCCGTACTGTTTCTGCTGGCTGCTCTGGAAACCAGTCTTGTGCCGTCTTTTCCTTCGATGGCCATCCCAGTGGTGGCCTGCGAAAAAATGGCCTCGTAGCTGGAGTTGGTCGGAACAAGGCCAACATAGATATAGACCTCCCATGTAAGGACTTCGATGTAATACAGGGCGGCAAACTGCTCAATGACTTCCACACGGTTTGAACGCAGCAGAAAAAATGGCAGAGTGGAAAGAATAATCAGAACCGGTTCAAGAAATGGAATCAGCCATTTCAGATATCTGTTTTTGAGCAGTGTCTGGTTTCGCTTGTAGATCAGCCTGATGCGCACAATCATCAAAGCAAGCCCAAAAAGAGCGGCCAGATAAATGCCGATATAAGGATAGAAGTTCAGATTGGGCTGCGCTTCAGACGGGTCAATATAAAACATGAAATGGCGGCTTTCATCCGTCACACTGATGAAAGTCGCGAACAGAGTGAACCCGAGCAGCAGATACCATGGTTTGGGCGGCCGGTAATGATCCCATTGTCCAAGGCCCAGGGCGGCGAAGATGCCAAAAACCATGCTTGGAATCAGCGTCGCTTCCACCCATAACCCGCTCACCCGCATCAGCTGTATATCTTCAACCCAGAAGGTATCCTGCAAAAAGCGGATAGTCAGACCGACAGCCATGACGATGGCTTCAAGGGTCAGAAATATTTTCATGGTCTTCTGCGTGATCCTGATCTGAATGGAAATGATCCAGGCGCTGATCAGAATCAGGTAGCAGGCATAAAGAATATAGGTACGAAATCTGTCCTCAGGCCAGAAGCGCAGACTGATCCGGCGGTACAGAGAAACGGTAAACAGCAGGAAAAAAGTGAGAAGATTATATTTGATCTGACTTTGGCGGGCGCTCACAGTAGTCCTCCAATTTATGATTACTTATCATCTTATTAAATTTTCATCTGTGCCGCCCCACCCAAAAAGATAGTTTTCAGTCCTGCACCGGACAAAAATAAAACAGCATCCCTTCACCATCCTTTTCCGGTCAAGAAATGCTGCTGGTTTTATCAATTCAAATAAGTCGGTTTTCAGTCCTGATCAGCCTGATTGAGCACGAATCGTTCAATCACTTCGCCGACCGCGCCATGATCGTTGTCAGAGGTGCAGACATATTGGCAGTCAGGCAGAATGGCTGGATTGGAATTGGCCACACCCGCTCCGATCGCCGCGGCCTGAATCATCGGCAGATCATTGATGTTGTCACCAATCGCGATGGTCTGTGACATGTCTACTTCAAGTGCCTGAGCCAGCTGACGCAGACCTGCACCTTTATTGACGCCCTGAGGGTTGAACTCCATGTAGCGGTTGGAGGAAAAGCTCCCATCCAGCCCGTCACAGAGCGGTCCCATCTGCTTTTGCAGATCTTCCAGAACGGCTTTATCCCGGTTGACGAACAACATCTTGATGATGTCCTGACCTTCCAGAAAATCAAGACTGGGTTCATCGCAGTTCACATTGCTCATTCGTCCGCCAATATAGTTCCATTCGTCCTCATCACAATCAATGATGTAGACGTGGTCTCTTGTATAGACATGCAGCGGGACATGGCGCGCTCTTGCAAAATCATAGATCGCTCTGGCCCGTTCAAAATCGAGATGTTCATAATGTAAAACGCGTTCCGTAACAGCTTCGGTAATCATGCCGCCGTTAAAGGAAAGGATATACTGCCCCTCTTTGTTCAGGCCAAGTTCTTCAAGGGTGTCAATGACGGAGTTATAGGGCCGTCCGGTCGAGCACACAAACCAGACCCCCTGATCAGAAGCCTTCTGAATGGCTTTTCTGTTTCGTTCGGGAATGGCATGAGCGCTGTCTAATAAGGTCTCATCTAAATCGCAGGCAATTATTCGATACATACAGCTCTCCCTTTCACAGAAAAGCTATCACAACAACCGTGCATTCTGGGCGGCTTTATCAGGCCGGAACAGCGTTCCAACAAAAAAGACCCCAAACGGGATCTTTGCGGGCTACTTACGCAGGCCAAGACGAGCAATCAGAGTTTTGTAACGATCGTAGTCTTCATCTTTCAGATAAGCCAGCAGGTTTTTACGACGGCCGACCATTTTCATCAGACCTCTGTAGGAATGATAATCATGTTTGTGCACTTTGAAGTGCTCTGTCAGCTCGTTAATGCGCTGTGTCAGCAGAGCGACCTGAACTTCTGGAGATCCAGTGTCGCCTTCGTGGATGGCATACTCTTTAATGATTGCCTGTTTCTGTGCTTCTTTCATTGAGTCCTCCTGAACTGATTAAAGTCCTTGTGTACAGAGAAGAGGGTTGGAGATTCCCGGTTCCATGTACAAAGCTTAGAAATTTTATCAAACGAGCCCCTGAAAATCAATAGAAACCAGTACCGCCGGTGCCGCCTCCGGGAGCGGGGTTCATGCATTTTGAACAGTTTTCGAGATATCTCACACGCACATCAGAAAGTCTACAAGGATGGAATCCAGCACTTCCAGTCCCCTATCATTGCAGCGCACATATCCATCTTCCATGATCAGAAGATGGCTGTTTCGTTTCAGAGCCGGAGCGAAGAGCGTTTCAAAATCCTGCTGGTAGCGTCTGTTCCACTCTTCCATATTTAATCCGAAGATCGTGCGCAGACCTGTTTCAATCGCTTCAACGGCCCGGTTCTGATCGTCATCATAGACTTTCTGATAGCCATCATTGATATAGCGGGCCAGTGAGCCTTCATGATGGTACAGGCCGCCCGCATCTCGCCCGCAGGCGCCATACCCGAATGCCAGATAATCCTGATCCTGCCAATAGGCCAGGTTGTGGCGGGAGTAATGATCATACAGACAGAAGGCGGACACTTCATAGTGCGTATAACCGGCTTTCTTCAGTCCGGCGATGGCCGCCTCATACTGATCAGCTTCCAGATCTTCATCCACGAGCGGTACATCCTGAACGCCCCAGATGGAGTTGTCTTCTTTGATCCATGTATATAAGGAAAGATGCTCCGCCTTCAAAGCCAGAAACTCTTTCAGATCGGCTTCCATCTGTTCCATTGACTCATCGGGCATGGCGATCATCCAATCCACCGAGATGTTATCAAAACCGGCCTGTCTGGCCAGATCAAACACATCTTTGTTCTGCTTTGGAGAATGATGACGGCGCAAACCCGTTAAAAGGTTCTGATCAAAGCTTTGAAGGCCCAAAGAAAGCCGGTTGATCCCGGCTTTCTTCATGGTTTTCAGTTTCATCAGATCAAGATCATCCGGATTGGCTTCCATCGTCCATTCATACCCGTTCTGATCAAGATAAGGTTCAAAAATCGAGGCAAGAGACTCGATTTCTTCCAATTCGAGCAGCGAAGGGGTGCCTCCGCCAAAATAAAGCGTCTTCAAAGTGAAATCAGAATTCCCCTTTTTCTGCTTTGAAAGTTCTTCTTCAATTTCTTTGGTGATGCGCTTGAACCACGCCTTTTTCAAAGAAAGATTGAGCGTTCTTTGAAAAGCGCAGCAGCTGCACACATCATGGCAGAAGGGAATATGGACGTAGGCAGAGCGGATCATTTGGAGTCGTCCATCGACAGAACAGCCATGAAGGCTTCCTGCGGAATTTCGACGGATCCAACCATCTTCATGCGCTTTTTACCTTCCTTCTGCTTTTCAAGCAGTTTCTTCTTACGCGAGATATCACCGCCATAACACTTGGCCAGCACGTTTTTGCGCAGGGCTTTGATGTTGGTCCGGGCGATGATCTTTCCGCCTATCGCGGCCTGAATGGGGATTTCAAACTGCTGTCTTGGCAGAATCTCTTTCAGACGGATGGCCATGGCGTTGCCGCGGTTGTATGCGGCATCCTTATGAACAATGGTGCTCAGCGCATCGACAAGCTGACCGTTAATCAGGATATCGAGCTTTTGCAGATCGCTGCGCCGGTAGCCGGAGAACGCGTAGTCAAAGGAGGCGTAGCCTTTGGTGGAGGATTTCAATCGGTCAAAGAAGTCAAAAATGACTTCAGAGAGCGGCATTTCATAGGTGATTTCCATGCGGGTTTCATCAAGCACCTGCATATCCTGATATTCACCGCGCTTCTTGGTGCAAAGATCCATGATCGCGCCAACGTAATCCTTGGGAACCATAATCTCGGCTTTGACATAAGGCTCTTCAATGTAAGCCACTTCCTGCATGGGAGGCAGAGCGGCCGGGTTGTCGACATCAATCACCGTGCCATCGGTTTTATGCACCTGATAAATAACAGAGGGAGAGGTGGCGATCAAAGACAGGTTGTATTCTCGTTCCAGTCTTTCCTCCACCACATCCATGTGCAGAAGGCCTAAAAATCCGCAGCGAAAGCCAAAGCCCAAAGCCTGGGAGGTCTCGGGTTCAAAATGCAAAGACGCATCGTTGAGCTTGAGTTTGTTGAGCGCTTCCTTCAGGTCGTCGTAACGGGCGTTGTCGACCGGATAGAGACCGGCATACACCATCGGCTGCAGTTCCTTATATCCATGCAAAGGCTTTTCAGCCGGTTTGTCGCAAAGCGTGATGGTGTCACCGACACGCACATCCTGAATGTCCTTGATGGCGGCCGCCACCCAGCCAACATCTCCGACTTCCAGAGCGTCTCTGTTTTCCGTCTTGGGTGTGTGAACACCGACTTCAACAACTTCATATTCCGCGCCGGTCTGCATGAAACGGATTTTGTCCTTCGGTTTGATCGATCCGTTTTTGATGGAGACAAAGGCGATGACCCCCTTGTAGGCATCATAGACGGAGTCAAAGACCAGAGCCTGAGTGGGTGCGTTCGCATCGCCCTGGGGAGCGGGCAGTTTGGTCACGATCTCTTCGAGCACCTGCTCCACATTCAGGCCGGATTTTGCGGAAATTTCCACCGCGTCAGTGCAGTCCAGACCGATCAGGTTTTCAATCTCTTCCTTAACGACATCAGGCTGCGCGCTTGGCAGATCAATCTTGTTGATGACGGGCAGGATTTCCAGATCATTGTCCAAAGCCAGATAGACATTGGCCAGTGTCTGTGCCTGCACACCCTGTGTGGCGTCGACCACCAGAATGGCGCCATCGCAGGCCGCTAAAGAGCGGGAGACTTCATAGGTGAAGTCGACATGGCCTGGTGTGTCGATCAGATGGAAGACGTATTCCTCTCCATCTTTGGCTTTATATGTCAGCTCAACCGCGTTGAGCTTGATTGTGATTCCTCTCTCGCGCTCCAGATCCATCGAGTCAAGAATCTGCGCCTTCATCTCGCGCTCTTCAACCGAATTGGTCAGCTCGAGAATGCGGTCAGCCAGAGTCGACTTGCCGTGATCAATATGAGCGATAATGGAAAAATTCCGTTTATGTTTCTGATCCATTTGTCTCCTTTCCATCAGTTCATCGAAAAACTCATGCCATCCAGATGCTGGCCGGCACCATTGACAAACTGAGCGATATCCATGGCCGGCTTGCCTTCTAGCTGCACTCTTTTCAAAAGCAGCCTGCCCTCGCTGAGGGACAAAGACATCGCCTTGCGGCCTTCTTTTAATAACTTGCCTTTCCCGGCAGTAGAGCCGGGAATATATTCGGCATCCAGAATTTTCAGCTTTTTACCGCCAATCAGTCCATAGGCGCCCGGCTCCAAAGAGAGGGCCCGAATCTGATTGACGATCTGTTCATCATCAAGATCAAAGTTGATCTTTTCCTCATCCGCGCTGATCATCGACGCATAGGTCGCTTTTTCAGGATCCTGCTGTTCAAAATGGCCTTCTCCTTCAAGAAGAGCGTCAAGATTGCGCACAATCAGTCTGCCTGCGGCTTTGCCCATCTTCTCAAACAGCGTGGTGGTGTTATCCGAGGGGTCGATCGTGATCTTTTCCACATCCATCACCCCGCCGGTGTCCATGCCTTTTTCCATCTGCATCAGTGACATGCCGGATTCCTTTTTGCCATCCCAGATGGCTCTTTGAATCGGTGCCGCGCCCCTGTATTCAGGAAGCAGAGATCCATGCAGATTGACACAGCCATATGTTGGAATATCCAGAACGGCCTGTGGGACGATCTGTCCATATGCGCAGGTCACCACCAGATCCGGTTTTGCCTGTTCAAGAACGGAGTAGTCCTTTTTAATGCGCTCCGGCTGAAAAACAGGAATGCCGTATTTTAAAGCCAGTTCCTTGACGGGGGAGGGCGTCAGTTTCTTTTTTCTGCCCACCGGACGATCCGGCTGAGTGATGACAAGAGAGATATTGGCGCCTGCATCAATCAGGCTTTGGAGAACATCAGCCGCGATCTGCGGTGTGCCCATGAATGCGATTGTCTTTTCCATCAGTCAGCCTCCCGATCCGCTCTGGTGCGGATTCTTTCTATATTATTATCTGGTGGCGGATGAACCGCTCGGATGAAGATACCGATTACCTATAATAAACTATTTCGCTTTGATCCAAAAACTGCCTTCCTCAACTCCTGAAAAACCCGTAGGTTTGCGCGTTTCATTCCTTTTCATTGGATCGTTTTTCCGGCTTTCTTTATGAGATGAACATAAGTTTTGACTTGAAAACCTCTTCGGAAAGTGAAAGGATCTTACTGTATCAGAATTGCTTGTATTTGAGGGGCTTCTTCCGGGTAAAAAACTGCGCAAATCCTCTGTTTTTAAGCGGATTGTGTCCTGGAGGACAGGCAGAAAATCTTGCTTTGATTTTCCTGTCATGCTATCATTGCTAAGCATTCTGTCAGGAGGTGTAAGCATGCCACAGATCAAACAGCAAAAGAAGCGTGTTCTTACCAATAACAAAGCCCACCTGCGTAATGTTTCCCAGAAGTCTGCCCTTAAAACTTCGATTAAAAAAGTAGTCAAAGCCGTTGAGGCTGGCGACAAGGAAACAGCCCAGAAGGCTTTCATTGAAGCTTCTAGCAAGATCGACAAAGCAGTGACAAAAGGCTTCAAGCATAAAAACTATGCTTCTAACCAGAAGTCCCGGCTGGCCAAAATGATCAACAGCTTGGACTAATTAACCCACGCAAAGAAACACGGCTCTTGAAGCCGTTTTTTTTGTGCCTGAGCAGAAAACACCCGCGGCAGTCCTCTTTGAACCGCTGCGGGTGTTTTCTTTATGGATAAGGAAACTGAATTTAACGGGACCGGCTATGAATCCTTTCCCGATATCCCTGCTGATCAAACAGAATGTTCAGGGCCATCGATTCAAAACCCGTATCCGGATCCATGAGACCGGCTTTCTGGTTGTAATCGATATCGGCTAAAGTGCCGAGATGAGAAAGCAGCTCATCAGATGTAAACTGGGAGGCTTTCATGACGGAATGATAAATGCGGCCTGAAGAAGTCTTGAGCTGTGAGGCCATTTCCTGGTTGGACAGGCCCTGATCCATCAGGATGCGTACCTGATAGAGAAAGCGCACCTGCGATGCGCACAGAGCGACAATCTGATTTGGCTGCATCCCCTGTCTGCGAAAATCCCGATAGGCATCAATCAGAGCGGGCGCGTTTTTGGCAAACAGCGCGTCTGTCAGCCGGAAGACATTGGTATCTTCCGCTGCGCTTGTCAGCTGTCTGACCATCTCAAGATCCGGCCTGTTTGAATTGATCTGAAGCTTGTCAAGTTCATGATCGATGACAAGGCAGTCAAAACCGACACGGCTGCAGAACTCCTCAAGCGCTGCGTTGCCCATGCTCATTCCTTTTTCCTGAAGAACCTCTTTGACAAAAGCTTTGCGGCTTTTGACATCAAGGGGCTGGCATTCAATAACCGCCGCCTTTTCCATCAGCTTTTTGACGGCTTTCTTGCGGGTGTCCAGTTTAGCGGCGGGAACCATGTAGACCACCACTTTTTCTTCCGGATCGCGAAGAGCTAGCGCGTCGGCTTCATAGCCCGGATTTTTGGCTTTGGCCTGGGTGGATGTGGAAAGAATCAGGCAGTTTTGCACAATGATCATCTTCTTTTCCAGATCAAAAAGTGTCTGCACATCCATTTCTTCCAGAACACTGCTTATGGAATCCTTCGAACAGTCATAGCGCACACTCATTTCCACCTGTTCCCTTTTGCGGATCGTTTCCAGCTTGTATTCCATACGGGTTTCATCTTCGCCATACAGGATATAGATCATCCGGATTCCCTGCCTTCCTTTTCAGCTCTTATATCCTGTCCCCAAAAGCCTTGATTCGTCAAATGCGAGCGGAACTCTTTGCGATTCTCGTGCTGTTTTCATTTTTCGTCGATTTGGAATACAGGTGATCAAAAGGAGAAAACTGTCAGAAACAGCCCGTTATTTGACGCAGATTCCATTCTTTTTGCGCAGAATTTGACAGGGTTCAGACGATCCGTAATATTGAAAATTGTTACATTCCCGATGAAAGGATTTCCATATGGATTGATCCTTGCCTGTTTGGGGAATTTAAGAAGGAGAAAACCATGAAAAGAATGAAAGCTGCACTTCTCTTCGCTCTGTCTTTGAGCCTGCTGGGCGGCTGCTCAGCCGGAGGCGGTGAAGACAAGACAGATACCGCAAAAGCGGATAACGGTGAGCGCACCAAACTGACAGTCGGCTTTGACGCGGAATTCCCGCCCTACGGATATAAGGATGAGTCCGGTGAATATACCGGTTTCGATCTGGAACTGGCTCAGGCTGTTGCGGACAAGGAAGGCTGGGAGCTGGTCAAACAGCCCATTGACTGGGATGCCAAGGATATGGAGCTGTCTTCCGGCGCGATTGACTGCATCTGGAACGGTTTCACCATGACCGGACGTGAGGATGACTACACATTCTCCGATCCCTATATCGACAACTCGCAGGTGTGGGTTGTCAAATCTGATTCCGGCATCAACTCCCCGGAGGATCTGGCCGGAAAGACCATTGGTGTTCAGAAAGATTCCAGCGCCCTGGCCGCATTGCAGGATGACGAAAACCAGGCTCTGACCGACAGCTTCGCCAACCTGACACAGTATGGCGACTACAACATGGCCTTCATGGATCTGGAAGCCGGCGCGATTGACGCGCTCGCCCTCGATATCGGTGTGGCCGACTACCAGCTTGAAAGCCGCGGTGACGCCTACAAGATGCTTGATGACAGACTGGCGTCCGAGAAATACGCGATTGGTTTTGCCAAAGGCAATACAGAGCTCAAAGATCAGGTTCAGAAAGATCTGTATGAACTCTACGATGAGGGCAAAGTTCAGGAACTCGCCGAGAAATACGGCCTGACTGAGTATCTCTGCCTTGAGGAATACAAGAAATAAAACATGGATTTAACAAATATTCTGATCCAGCTTGGTCAGGGTCTTCTGACCTCGCTGGAAATCTTCTTTCTGACGCTGCTGTTCTCAATTCCCCTTGGCATGGTGGTCGCCTTTGGCAGACTTTCCTCCAATAAAATCGTGCGCGCGATCACGAAGATCTATATCTCCATCATGCGCGGAACACCTCTGATGCTGCAGCTGATCGTTGTCTACTTCGGTCCCTACTACATCTTCCGCACGCAGATCACCCCAGGATACCGGTTTGTCGCGGTGATCCTGGCCTTCGCGCTCAACTACGCGGCCTACTTCGCGGAAATCTACCGCGGTGGCATTGAATCGATGCCCAAAGGTCAGTATGAAGCCGCCAAGGTGCTTGGCTACACGAAGACGCAGACCTTCTTCCATATCATTCTGCCCCAGCTGATCAAGAGAGTGCTTCCAGCGATGACCAACGAGATCATCACGCTTGTCAAGGACACGTCTTTAGCCTTCGCGATCGCGGTGGCTGAGATGTTTACCATCGCCAAGCAGATCTCCGCTGCAGAAACCAGCATCATCCCGCTGATGATCGCCGGTCTGTACTACTACATCTTCAATCTGATTGTCACCTTCGTGATGGAGCGGATTGAAAAGCACTATTCCTACTACAAAGTCTGAAGGAGGATCACATGGAATCACAGCCTGTTCTTTCAATCAGACATATGAAGAAATCCTTTGGTGATGTGCCTGTACTCAGGGACATCTCTCTTGATGTCAGACCCGGAGAAGTCGTCTCCATCATCGGGCCATCCGGTTCGGGCAAGTCGACACTGCTTCGCTGCGCCACCCTTCTTGAAACAATGGATGGCGGTACGCTCTGCTATGGCGATCAGGTGGTGTGCGCGCCGGAAAATGGAGAAGACGGACCAAGTATCTACGCGAACGATCGCAAGCTGAAGGATCTGCACCGCTATTTCGGACTCGTCTTTCAGGACTACAACCTGTTTCCTCACTATTCCGTTTTAAGAAACGTCATGGATGCCCCGATCCGGGTGTTCAAGGAAGACAAAACAGCGGCGAAAAACAGAGCGATGGATCTGTTGAAACAGTTTGGACTGGCCGATCGGGCTGACGCCTATCCCTGCCAGCTGTCCGGCGGACAGCAGCAGCGTGTTTCGGTTGCCCGCGCTCTCGCGCTCAATCCAAAGATTCTCTTTCTGGATGAGCCGACCTCCGCGCTTGATCCGGAGCTGACCGCTGAAGTACTCAAAGTGCTTCGCCAGCTTGCCAAGGAGCATATGACCATGATCATTGTCACCCATGAACTTGGCTTTGCCAGAGAGGTGTCGGATCGCATCATCTTCATGGAAGGCGGTCATATCGTCGAGCAGGGCACACCGGAAGAGCTGTTTTCATCAGACAAGCAGCGAGTCAAAGAATTCATCGGAAAGCTTTCCGAAAACCGCTGAATCCACACAAATCAAAGCATCGGCACTGATCTGCCGGTGCTTTTTCTTTTCCGGATTTTTGAAGAGCTTTCTTTCAATGAGTAAACCAATGTCATTAAGTTAAGATTTCTCAGACCACATCAGCGTTAAGC
>Strawberry_p1__coassemble_2663_pt1 | contig 12830 bp, 12 predicted proteins | sample Strawberry_p1__metabat2_low_PE_004 | metagenome-assembled genome bin Strawberry_p1 | reverse complement strand
TCTACAGGAAGGGATTGATCTAAAAATTTTGTACAGTTTATAGGGGACAGTTTATTCATGTCTGAAGCCTCTGGCAGAGCATGGTTTCGGGCATGGAATTTTCACTCGGGCATAATATAAATCAGTCAGAAACAGACGAATATCAGAGAATCAAAAGGAGAGTTTTATGAAAATCGCAAAATCATCTCTGGAACTGATCGGACATACACCGCTTGTCGAATTTTCCAAACTGGAAAAGACAGACGGCCTGGATGCCCATCTCATTGGTAAGGTGGAAGGCCTCAACCCCGGTGGCAGTGCGAAGGATCGTATCGCCCTCAATATGATTGAAACAGCTGAAAAAGAGGGCAAGCTTGTCCCCGGTTCCGTCATTATAGAACCGACTAGCGGCAACACCGGCATCGGTCTGGCTATGGTCGCCGCAAACAAGGGCTACAAAACCATTCTGACCATGCCGGATACCATGAGCGTGGAGCGCCGCAAAATGCTCAGCGCCTATGGAGCCAAGCTTGATCTGACACCGGGGGCCAAAGGCATGACCGGAGCGATCGAGCGTGCCAATGAACTGGCCAAAGAGATTCCCAACTCTTTCATCCCCTCCCAGTTTGCAAACCCCGCCAATCCGCAGATTCACTATCTGACAACCGGTCCGGAAATCTGGAAGGACACCGATGGCATGGTGGATATCGTGGTCGCCGGTGTGGGAACCGGTGGTACCCTGTCCGGTATCGGCAAATACCTTAAGGAGCAGAACCCGAATGTCAAAGTTGTCGCGGTAGAACCGGCCGCTTCTCCTGTTTTAAAGACAGGCAAGGCTGGCAAGCACGCCATTCAGGGCATTGGTGCCGGATTTGTCCCGGAGACCCTCGACACCAAAATCTACGATGAAATCATCGAAGTCCCCGACAAGGCTGCTTTAGAAACCGGACGGCGCATTGCGCAGGAAGAAGGCCTGCTGGTGGGCATTTCCAGTGGAGCCGCTGTCTGGGCTGCCGAAGAACTGGCCAAACGGCCTGAAAACAAGGGTAAGATGATCGTGACCATTCTGCCCGATTCCGGAGACCGCTACCTTTCAAGCGCCATGTTTGAATAAGAAAGACAATCGAATTTTTAAAAAGGAAGTGAGGAGCGCTCTTCACTTCCTTTTCTTTGGCCTGTTCCGGCCATGAAAAAGGGATCGCCGCAGCGATCCCGGTCCATGCAAAGGATGGATGATAAAGATTTAGAGGTAGCGTTTGCTTTCGCTCGCGTTGTAGTACATGAAGAGCGCTTCAACGATCAACATGACACCGGCGATCCTCACAAAGGAGACGGCGGTCTTGGCAGGCCAGAAAATGATGAAGAAGCCGCCGACAATCAGCAGGACAGCGACCACTGTGTTAGCTGACCAGCTTGGCATGTTGGCCTGACGGAAGAGATTGGCTCTTTGCAGCTGAACGAATCCGTTGATGATCATGATCAGACCGATGATAAAGGGCAGAATGGAGATCAGAATGTTCGGGTTGAGCAGAAAAAGGAATCCGAAGACCACCGCGATCAGGCCATAGATCAAAGGCAGGGAGCTGGTCGCTTTGTTTCTTCCGAAGAACTCAAACAAGGCCCAGGCGCCATAAGCCAGAATGATCAGACCGATCAGACGTGCGACCGTGCGCAGCAGCGGTCCGGCAAAGATCATCAGCAGCACGCCGATGAGCAGATATAGAAGAGCCAGAGTTTTCTGGTTTTTGGGATCTGTGGAAAAGAGTTTGTTCATGATAAATCTCTCCTTTGGATGTCTTAATTTTATCATTGATCGCTGTCCATTTCGCCCTGAGGCCCGGACTGTAAGATGCGAATGCTCTCCGCTCTGACATGGCTCAATGTGCATTAAAATGAAAGACAGAAACAGATCATCCCAGGGTGGATGGATCTGTGCGAATGGAGGATACATGCATGAAACGTGCTGCAATTGTATTTGATGAAGGATTTGAAGAAGTTGAAGCGCTCGCTCCGGTCGATATGTTAAGACGCGGCGGCGTGCAGGTGGATATGGTCTGCAACCAGAACGCCGAAAGCGTCAGCGGACGCAGCGGTGTGAAGATCGACAACCTGATTCCCTTTGATCAGTATGACTTCTCTCAGGCCGACGCTCTGATTTTACCGGGCGGTACGCACTTCAAGAAACTGGAAGCCAACGAGGCTTTAAAAGAACAGATCGCCGCCTTCGACGCGGATGAAAATAAGATTCTTGCCGCGATCTGCGCCTCCCCGACCATCCTTGGCCGCATGGGTCTGCTGCGTGATCGCGAATATGTCTGCTTCGTTCCGATGAACGAGGACTTTGGCGGTGAATTCACACCGGACGCTCTGGTTGTTGTGGATGACAAACTGATCACCGGACGGTCCGCCGCTGCCGCGATCGAATTCGGACTGACTCTGCTTGAAGAGCTTGCCGGTGAAGAAGCGCGCAAAGAGGTTGAAAAGGGCATTATCTACGAATGATGGATTACAGCCAGTGGCAGCGCTATATTGAAGCGCACCCGGCCCAGTCTTTGAAAAGCGCGATGGCCGTTCAGCTCGCGATTGAAAAAACACCGCTCAACTACCAGCCTGTCGACATCAAAAGCGCCGTCCCTATCTGCACCCACACGTTGCAGATTCCCAAGATCTTCTCTCAGGAAGACAAGAAAATTTTTGAACAGATCGCCAGTACATGTTATGGGATTTTTGAAAAGACGATTGACGCCTACAAAAAGGATCCCGCCGTACGCAGACTGTTCAACTTCTCCCCGGCACTCGAACATCTGATTCTGCATGATCCCGGTTATCCTGTGCGGATTCCCATCTGCCGGGTCGATATCTTCTATGACGAGAAGACCAAAAGCTTCCAGTTCTGCGAGTTCAACACAGACGGCACCTCGGCCATGTATGAAAATGACACGATGGCTGCGCTGCTTCCGTTAAACAACGCGTATCAGCAACTCGGAACCGATCTGGAATATATGCCTTTGATGGAGACGTTTGCCGACGCGTTTTTACAGACGTACGCATCCTTTCAAAACGCCCAGGACAAGCCTTCGATCGCTATTGTCGATCTGGTGGAAGACGCCTATATTCCTGAACATGAAGCGTTCGCGCGTCTCTTCACCAATCGGGGCTATGTGTGTGAAGTGGTAGATCTGCGTGATCTGGACTATGATGGATCATCGCTTTTCAGCACCAAAACCGGCACCCGCTTTAACGCGATCTACCGCAGGGCGGTGACGATGGATCTGATGAACCATTATCATGACAGTCTGCCGCTGATTCTGGCCGTGCAGGATGGAAACGCGGCACTGATCGGCGATTTCCAGACACAGATTATCCATTCCAAGAAGATCAACGAAGCGCTGCTTTCTGATCAGCTGTCTCAATACTTCACAGAAGAGGAACGACAGTTTTTGAAGGATCATCTGCCCTACACGATGGATCTGACCAGTAAAAACAAGCATCGGGTTCTGGAAAACAAGGACGCCTGGATACTCAAACCGCGCGATGGCTTCGCGGCCAAAGGTGTGTGGGCCGGTGTGGACGTGCCGGAAAAACTCTGGAAGAAACTGGTGGATGATTTTGCCGACACCCCCTATATCGCGCAAACGTATGTCCATCATTTCCAGACCCCCAACATTGATCTGATCAATCATGGTTCGTTCAAGGACTACTCCAATATGAGCGGCCTGTATCTGTATAACGGAAAATTCGTGGGTGTCTATTCCAGACTCTCTGATCAGGGCATCATCTCGACCCAGTACAACGAGCGCATGGTGCCAACCCTCTTTGAAAAGGAAGAAGAAGCAGACAGTCAGAGTGCTGACTGAAAAGCCTCTTCTGCCTTTGATTTGGAACACGAAACATATCAAAAGGCAGCCTTCCGGATCGCGTGATCCGCAGGCTGCCTTTTCTTGTCTGGGTTGTTGATTGGATCTGACTGTGATTTGAAATTTCGCTTCTGGACTTTGAAAGAAATAATCAGTCTTCTTCCGCGAACAGAAGATTCTGCTCGTTTCGGGCTTCTTCCAGACGTTTCTGGACTCTGGTGGTGTGGTCGAGGCCTAAAAAGCTGTCGATATCTCTGGCATCATTGAAACCCTTCAGATACAGCCTGTGCAGCATTTTGTTGTCGCGGGAGAGAGTCTTCATCTGCCCGATGGAATCGGGAGAGAGAATCAGAAGCTTGCCTTCCTTTTCGAGCTCAAGGGCTCTTTTGACATCCGCGTTATACTGCGCGGCTCTGTTTTTCAGGCCTGCCGCCGCGCGGGGATAATCTTTCATCAAAGAGGCGATGGCGGTATCCTTGGCGGCTTTGCGTTCGAATTCCACCGGTTTGGTCAAAATGAGCACGACCTTATCGGCGCCAAGCTCAAAAGCTTTATCAATGGGCACGGGGTCGGAAAGCGCTCCGTCAAAGTAGGGGATGTTGTTGATGACGTAGGGTTTGTTGACGACGGGAATCGAACAGCTCGCCTTGATCGGGTTGTACTGATCCTGGTCCATGTCATCCATGGTGAAATAGACGGGTCTGCCTGTGATGGCATTGGTGGCGACCACATACAGATCGGAGTCGGATTTCAGGCAGGTCTCATAGTCGATGGGATATTCCCCGTCAGAATTGGACAGAGTTCCGTAGATATAGTCCATATCAATATAGGAACCGGATTTCAGAAAGTTATGAACGGACATGTATTCCGGTCTGGTGGAGTACTTGGTGTAGAAGTCGTACAGACGTCCTTCCTGTCTGGCCATGTAGGTCATGGTGTTGGCGCTGCCGGCGCTGACGCCGATCAGAATATCGAAATGAATGTCGTTTTCAAGCAGGTAGTCGAAGACACCGGCCGCGTAAATTCCACGCAGTCCGCCGCCGACATCAATGATCGCGGTTTTCATTCAAAGGACCTCCTTCGCTGAAAAATAATTTTATCCTGTGTCTGTTCAAAGTGATCAGACAATGCGCCCAAGGTGTCAGAAACGGACACAAAACTGTTCGAATCCGGTACATATTTGGAGAGCTTTCAAAAGAATTTCAGTTAAAAATCGAGTCTGTCCTTCAAAATCCTGTTTAGTGAAGGTAAAGATCATTCAGCGAAAAAAGGAGAGAGGCATGGATAAAAAGCAGCGGGAGAAACGGGCAGTTGATACTTTAAAAATCGCGGTGATCTGCTTCTGGATTCTTCTGATCATCGCACTGATCGTTTTCCGGCGCTTTCTCAATCTTGAAACGCTGCAGGCGGTCATTCCCTCCGACACCTGGACGGCGTTCTGGATTGTCATGCTTTTGTTCGCCCTCAAGTCGATGAGCGTCTTCATCTATCAGGGCTTTCTCTACATTCTCGACGGTCTTCTTTTTCCTTCTCCGCTGTCGATTCTTGTCTCGCTGGCAGGCAGCGCGGTCATGGTCAGTGTGCCCTACTGGTTAGGACGCTGGCTTGGATCGGGACTGGCCAAAGAGATGGTCGAGCGCATTCCGGTGCTGGCCAAACTGGAGGAAACCCGAATAGGGGATGACTTTTCCACCGTGCTGATGCTTCGGATGGTCGGACGGATCCCTTCCGATCCCTTCTCCTTATTTTGCGGAGTCCATAAGATTCAGTTTTGGCCATACCTTGGCGCGTCCTTGATCTCCTGCGTGCCCGCCATTCTGACCATGCCGCTGATCGGTCATGGTATCGCCGGACATGACTGGAAGTCTGTGCTCTTTGGCGTCGTACTCTCACTGGCGGTTTTCGCGCTGACCTGGTTTTTCCATCAGCTGTTCGAAAAGAAAAGAAAAGTCCGCCAGCAGGTGTCTGGTGAGTTTGAAAGTGAACAGGAAAATCCTGATTAAGCGAAAAATATCCTTCAAAAGTGGAGTAAATAAACAGTAACAAACAATATTCTGCTCACTTCACGGATGTTTCTGTTCAAAAATGTTAGTCTGTATTTGGAGGCATCAGCTTCCGATTGGATAGGGTCCCGGATTGTTCGTCCGGGATCTCTTTTTTATCCAGTTTAATGATTACGACAGATCCTGCGCGGCGCTTAAAAGCGCGGGAATGATCTGCAGCTTTCGGCTGATGACTGCCTGAAACTGTCCCTGTTCCGGTCCGAAAGCCTGCCTGGCCGCTCTGGCCTGATCGGAGAACAGAAACAGACTGCCGTTTTCTTCAATGCCCGTCAGACAGAGCACGACATGCTTGCCGGTTTTGATGGAGAAGTCATCGAGCACCGCTTTGAATTCATTCAGACGCTCTTCAAATTCCTGAATCGAGAAGGCGCTGATCTGGCTGACGAGATAGTGCTCGCCGCCGATCAGAAATTCCTTCAGATCAAACTGCAAAAGATCCTGCGCGCTCTTGTTGGAAAGCTCCTGCGAAAAGAGCAGTCTTGCGATCTGATCCGGCCGGATCCCGGCGATTTCACCAAGCATTTGCGAGATCTGAATGTCTCTTTGTGTGCAGGTCGGGGAGTGGAAGTAGAGCGTGTCCGAGATGATCGCGCTTAAAAGAAGACCGGCTGTGACTGGATCGGGCGTCCGGTAGTGCTCTTCATACATGCGGGCCACGATGCTTGCGGTCGCGCCGCATCGTTCATTGCGAAAGGTGATCGGCCCGGGTGTGGAAAAATCCGAGATCCGGTGATGATCGACGACTTCCAGGATTTCCGCTTCTTCCAGATGCGGGGCAGATTGGGCGAAGGAGTTGTGATCGACAAGAATCACCTGCTTTTTCGCAGCGTTGAGAATATGCAGACGCTGCACGAAGCCGACAAATCTGCCCTGTTCGCTTAAAACTGGATAGGTGCGGTAACGTGTCTGGCGCATTTTGCGCGAGCATTCATCCAGAAACAGACTTTCTTCAAAGCAGACCACCGGATAACTCATCAATAAGCGCACCGGAGCGGCGTAATAAATATAGCGGGATGTGTTCATGCCGCCATGACCCGAGAGAATGATGGGACAGTCGTGCTCTTCGGCCAGAGCGCGCACGTCCTGCGAGATCTGATCGGTCCAGACCAGAATCAACATGCCGGCGCCTTTTTGAATCAGATTCTTCTGCGCCTTTTCATCGGAGCCAAGAATGACGATGCGGTCTTTAACATCGTATTTGTCCGCTCCGTTTTCACACATGGCGACCATCGAGATTTTCCCGTTGAGATGGGTGTTTTCCGTGCTGACCAGAAGCGTGCCATCAAGCACCCGGGCGATGTTTTCCACGGGCGTCTGTCTGATCAGATCGATCGCGAAGGCGGTATCGGACAGGCCGAGTCTTGAGATATCCTGAATGGTCAGAATTCCGCATAACCGCTCCTGATCCACAACACCAAGGGCGTGTAAATGGCCTTCTTCAAGAATGGAGAGGGCGTCGCGCACGGTGGCGTCTTTTGAAACGGAAACAGGCGGATCGAGATCGATTTCGGACAGTGTCAGACGGCCGTCGGAAAAGATCTGCGGGGTCGGGACATGAAAGTAAGAGAGCACGCGTTCCGTTTCCGGATTGATGGCGGAAAGAATGCAGGGGCGTGCGGGGATGTTCAGCTCATTTTTCAGTTTTGCCAGAGCGATTGCGGAACAGACGGAATCCGTGTCAGGATGCTGGTGTCCGAAAATGGAAATAACGGGCATGAAGAGGGCTCCTTTCAGGGCGGGTCTGACTTTATTATAAAAATGAATGGCGCGATTTCTCGTGAATGAATTTCACTTCTTCCTGAGAAATACTCCAGCCGGAAAGGAGAAAGCATGTCGTATTCGTGGAACCCCTGGCATGGCTGCAAAGCATGCTCGCCTGGCTGCAGGCACTGCTTCATCAGAAAGTCCGACGAGCGCAAAGGACGCGACTCTTCAAAGATCCTGCTTCTGGAAAAGCAGTATGACAGACCGATTGCCAGATATAAAAACGGCAGCTATGTCATCCCATCCGGCGCGGTGGTGTACGTCTGCTTTGAATCGGACTTCTTTTTGCCTGAGGCGGATCTCTGGAGAGAAAAAGTCTGGGCGATGATCCGTGAAAGGCAGGATCTTCGCTTTGTGATTCCGACTAAACGGGTGTGTCGGATCAAAGACTGCCTGCCCGCTGACTGGAAAGATGGCTATGACAACGTCTCGATCGCAATCAGTGTGGAAAATCAGGCGCTGGCCGATCAAAGACTGCGTGAACTGACGGTTCTTCCGCTGAAGCATCGCATGATCTTCGCTGCTCCTCTTTTAGAAGAACTCGATCTGAGGGCGTATTTGAAAACCGGTCAGTTTTCGATGGTGTCCATCTCCGGAGAAAGTGATCCGCATGCCGGTGTGACACATCTTTCCTGGATTGAATCGCTGTTTGCGCAGTGCAAAGAAAACCGGGTCCGTTTTCATTTGCATCTTTGCGGAAGCTTTCTGGAAGAAGCAGGTACGGTGCGCTTCATTCCTTACAAAGAGCAGGGCGCCAAAGCCAGAGAGATTGAACAGAATCTGCGTCATCCTTCCTCCGGCAGGCAGCTGAGTCTGTTTTGATGCTGACTGATTTCGAAACAGTCTGTGGAACATGAAAAAAGCCCGGGCAGGCGGGCCGGCTGATCAGAAATGGCGTCCTCGTCGGGATTCGAACCCGAGACCTTTCGCTTAGGAGGCGAACGCTCTATCCAGCTGAGCTACGAGGACACAAAAAATGGCGCACCCGATAGGACTCGAACCTACAACCACCAGAATCGGAATCTGTTACTCTATCCATTGAGCTACGGGCACACTTCATCGGTTATGATATCAATCCACCCCTTTGAACGCAAGCAATGCCCGAACAGGAGAGTTTGCGCCGTCTTACAGATCCGCATGAAGACAGCCTTTACCGGCTGTTTTTTGTATAGTGGAAACTGAGGTTTTTGAATGAGTAAAAAGAAACAACGAAAGAAGCGCATGGGGCGAAGCCGGAAAAGGGCGAGACGGCAGAGGCTTATTTTGCTGATCCTGATCGCCATTATCGGCCTTTGTGCTGTATTAAACCGAGTCTTTTCAAGAAACAATGAGCCGCAGGCAGCAGACGATCCAGCTGCGAACAGCCAGGAGTATGATCAGCCGGTGTGTGAGCAGGATTTTTCCCAGCTCAATGTGCCCGGCATCGATGTTTCCTCCTTTCAGGGCGAGATCGACTGGAACGCTGTGGCGCAAAATGGTGTGCAGTTCGCTTTTATCCGGCTCGCTGTGCGCGGGTATCAGACAGGTGAGATCTACATGGATGAAAAGTTCTGGGACAACCTGATCGGCGCAAGAGAAGCCGGTCTGAAAGTGGGGGTCTACTTCTTTTCGCAATCCATCAGTTCGCAAGAGGCTCTCGAAGAAGCCCAATACGTGCTGGATACGCTTGATGGCACTGAGCTGGATCTTCCGGTGGTGTTCGACTTTGAACTGCCCTCTGATGAGACTGCGAGAACGCATGTTCTGGAAGAAGAAGAGATCTGCCAGCAGGCCAGAGATTTTCTCGGTCTGATTGAGGCCTCCGGCTATCAGGGGATGTTATACACCAATGGAGCGCTGTACCCGACCTACGCCAATGGAGGCCTTCTCGACGACTACCCGCTCTGGTACGCCGTCTATGGTGTAAACGCGCCAACAGTCTGCGATGTCGATATCTGGCAGTCTTCGGATACCGGATGGGTTGATGGCATCGCGGATCACCATGTTGATCTGGACTGGATGCGTGCGGATTTTCAATAAAGGGAAAGTCATCCTGGAAAGGAGAACTGGATGGGATTGAATTCTGGTATCGGTTATTATCTTCCGATTTTCAAGACGGCCCTTGTCACCTTTCCGCTGGTGGCGCTGGTCTTCTCGATTCCTTACGCGTTATGGAACTACCATAAGTATGGGTCTTTGTTTTCGAGCCGGGTTTTCATCATTTACTCCTTCATTCTGTATCTGATGACCTGCCTGTTTCTGGTCTGGCTTCCACTGCCATCCCGCGCCGAGGTCGCGGCCACACCAGGACCGGCTCCGATTCTTGAACCGTTCGCGTTTTTAAAAAACATGCTTTATCTTGCCGAGGGCTTCAATGCGGATGATCCTTCGACATGGCATACGCTGCTGAACACCGCGTTCTGGCAGTATGTCTTCAATGTGCTGATGTTAGTGCCCTTTGGCATGTATCTGCACTATTACTTCAAATGCGGATTCTGGAAGACGCTGTTGTTCAGCTTTCTGCTCTCGCTCTTTTTCGAGATCAGCCAGCTGACCGGTCTGTTTCATATTTACGCACACAACTACCGAACCTTTGAGATGGACGATCTGATCGCCAATACACTTGGCGGTCTGGTGGGATGGATTGTGATCTGGCCGTTTATCCGCCTGCTGCCATCCGTGCACAAGATGGATGTCAACAGCTATCGCCGAGGGCAATCCGTCTCTTTGCTGAGAAGACTGGCCGCCGCATTCTGTGATGTGTGCGCCAGCGCTCTGATTGTCGCGGCCATCGCGGGGTATTGTTATATGAAGCGGGGGATCGCGCTTCGACAGGCGGCCCTCTATGGCGTGTTAACCGCATCTGCCCTGCTTGTGCTCTGGCCGCTGCTTTTTAAAGGACGCTCCCTTGGGATGATGATCACCCGGATCCGGGTGGTTTCCACATCAGGCCGACTGAGATATGGACAGATTGTCTGGCGAGTGATTTTGCAGGATATCTTCTATCTTCTGATTCCGGCTGGTCTGATCTATGCCATCGACCGGCTGGATGCCGTAACGGACGCCCTGGCCGGTACGCTCAGCCAGCAGGAAGCGGTGCTGCTTTTAGGAGCAGGTATGATTTATGGCGCATTGTTTATCATCACGCTAGCACGCATGCTCTTTCACTATCAGCCATTCTTTGGCAGGTGGAGTCATACCGAAGTCGCAAGCTCCATTAAAATCCCTGAACAGGACAGATAACAAGAAAATCGAATCAAAACAAAGAAGTGCCGCGGAGGATTTATTCCCGCGGCACTTTATGCGTTTGAAGATGATTAAGCAGCAGCTTTATCGATGCAGCTCATGGCGTTGAGTGTTCGCGGATAGCCCACCCACGCGACGTTGGCGTCACAGATGGCATAGAGATACTCTTTGGAATAGCCGTTTTTCATGTTGGCGCCCGCATGACTGGTCGCCTGCGGATCCGCGCCGCCCTGAGCGTAGATGTAGCAGAAAGTCACGAGTTCTCGCTCTCTGTTATTCAGCCCTGTTCTGGTATAGAAATCGCCAAAGCAGTTGGATGCGAGAAATTCATTGATCGTGGAGCGTAAAGGCGGGCAGCTTTTCCAGCTTTCCTTCATCTGAGGACCGAAGAGTTCGATCTGTTTGTCATTGCCGGCCTGCAGACGCGTCTGCGGCGTAGTGGTTTTTGCCGAGCAGAGGATGATGCCTCTGTCCAGGAACTGTTTGGACAGGATTTTGATAAAGGGAGCAGTCCGTCCAAGGCCCAGATAATCGGTGGCCTGATAAACGCATTCGCGAAGTTTGGCAGGATCCATGCCATCCTCCAGGGCGCCTTTTAAAACAAGTTTGAATTCATCCTTGCCGCCAACACCCATCAAAACCGCCAGAGTGCTCAGCCAGCGGTCGCTCTCACTGATTTCTGTCGTTCTTGAAGGGATTTCTGTGGCGAGAAAATCAATTTCCGCCTGAAAATCGGGATTATGACCCAGAAGCTTTTTGTGGTTTTCAATCATTCGAGTCGAATAGGACATAGTTCTTCCTCCTGCCTTCAATTATAAAAAGGCGGTGCTTTAAAGAGGGTGAAGCAAAGATTACTGACGTCGTGTTGATAGAAAAAACTAATTCCTGTGCCTGGCTTTTCAGGCGGTGGGATCACCCTTCAAAGCTGGTGCGCAATGATCAGGGAAAGGAATGTATCCTGCATACGGCTGGCAGAAATAAATTCTGTCAGAAAAATTTACAGAACGAATGAAAAATTTTTTCAGATAAAAATGTCCGTTTGCGCTAAAATGGACACTATAATTCAAATGAATACGGTTACGGAAAGGGGAGAGTTATGCTCCAGCAATTCGACATGTGGATCACGCCGCTGAATCGGGCGACAACCATTCATCTCCATCTTCCTGACGACTATTACAATTCCCAGGAGCGCTATCCTGTTGTCTATATGTTTGACGGTCAGAACCTGTTCGTGGATGACGAAGCGACGTTTGGCACCTGCTGGGGGCTGGAAGATTTTTTGCGCAGCTATGACAAGCCCTTTGTTGTGGTCGGAATCGAATGTGACCACCGCGGCAGCCAGCGGCTTCAGGAATACACCCCCTATGTGTTGAGCCAGACCTTCTTTGGCCGCACAACCGGCGATGGCGCCAAACTCATGGACTGGATCGTGCATGAGCTCAAGCCTTTCATTGACAAGAGCTACCGCACCTGGCCCCATCGGGAAGCTACCGGCATCGCGGGCAGCAGCATGGGCGGTCTGATGGCGATGTACGCCGTCTGCCACTACAACGAGGTCTTCTCCAAGGCGGCCTGCCTGTCTCCGTCGCTGATGATCGCCGTCGATGAGACGATTGATGAGATGACAAGCAACTTCATTCAGGCTGACACGCGCATCTACTGGTCTTTTGGCTCTAAAGAGCTGTCTCCGAGTGATCGCATCCGGGTGCAGCGCATGATTCAGGATCTGGAAGAGATCCTTGAAGAGCGCGGAGGGCGTGGGCATGTGCTGATTCTGGAAGGGGCCAGACACAATGAGCAGTCCTGGCGCAGACAGAATCCCCTGTATTTTGACTTTTTATGGAAAGATTGAGCCGGTTGAGCACCGGCTCTTTTTTATACCTGCCTTGACGCAAAATATAAGAAATAACAACGCTCATGAACAGGGTATACGATTTTTATC
>Strawberry_p1__coassemble_2650_pt1 | contig 12920 bp, 12 predicted proteins | sample Strawberry_p1__metabat2_low_PE_004 | metagenome-assembled genome bin Strawberry_p1 | reverse complement strand
CCTTACTGACCGGGGTTTTAGTGGCTATAGTACTAGAAATTGGGAAGCCCTTATTTAATTGATGTGTTTATTGATCGCCGGATCAGCAGCCCGATCACGCGTCCGAGCGGGAGTAGGCGTCTTTCATCTGCATGCTGCATTCATAGAGCACTTTATCAAGAGCATTCTGCGTCTGCTCAAAGGCTGTTTTGGCCACGAGTTCGTTGGCTTCCAGACGTAGAGCCAGTTTCTTGTCTTCATCCTTTTGCGCGGCGATCTTCGCTCCATACACGTCAAGGATATGATGGCTGCTTGCTTCAGAAGCGGACTGATAGCGTTCAATCCAGATCTGGCTGTTTTTGAAAGATGCGTCGGCCATGGCGCCGATCAGTCTGCTGGCCCAATAGAAGTTGTTGGTGTCAACCTGAGCGGTTGTGTTGTTCAGATATTCAGGTGTGGTGTTGACCAGCGTATAGAACGGAATCATGACATTGAAGGGGTTGGCGCCAAAGGCGATCCACTGAATCGCGTCCTGATCCTCAAAGGTCTGAACCAGAGAGAGGAAGGATGTTCTGTTGACACCGATCGAGCGGAACATACCGGCTTCGCTCGTGTTTCCATAGGTCTTATACGGATCATAGGGCGTTCCCTGATAATGGCTGGAAAGCAGGTATTTCACCTCTTCGACGGTGATCTTGTTTTCCGGAACCAGAGACCAGGGGATGTTGTCAGAGCGCGGTGTAAAATCCGCATCCGGTCCGGTCCACTTGTATGTCGTCGGATTCATTACGCTTTCTACATACCATGTTCTCGGGGTGTTGTAGACATGGTCAGCATCATCATGAGATCCAAACGCAAGACGCGGGTTGAAGGATGCGCCCTGGTTGAGATCAAGATGATAGGTGTTAATAAATTCCGGCAGATCTTTGGAACACATGTAGTTGGTCTGTGATGTCATGGCGTCTTCAAAGTCAAATTCGTCGATGCCAAGCTGGTTGGCCATCACAACATAGCGATCATCCGGAACACGCTTTGCCATCCAATGATGGCCGCCGATACTTTCAAGCCACCAGATTTCTTTGGCATCGGAGAACGCGATCCCGTTCATTTCATACGTTCCGTACTTTTCAAGCAGAGAGCCAAGACGCTCGACGCCCTCTTTGGCGGAGTTAATATAAGGAAGAACGATATAGACGAGATCTTCCTCACCGATTCCGCCGGGGGTTCCGGTTTTTGGATCGTAGACAACCAGAGGATCAGCGCCCAAAACGCGCGGGTTAGACGTGATGGTTTCCGTGGCGGTCATTCCGACATTGAGCGCATTGACACCGGTCGCAGCCCAGATCCCATTTCCTTCGACAGCGTTAGGCACGCATGTGTAGGACAGAGGATTGTCCGGTAGATCGATCGTCAGATGGCTGATGACTGTGGTATAAGTGCGGGCCTGTTTGTCAGGCTCAATGACAACGAACTTTTTAGGGGTGAATTTGCCGGCGCCTGAATCGTCGTTGCGGGCGATCATGCAGGATCCATCATAAGAGGCATCCCGGCCGACAAGAATAGTCGTACAAGGCATGGAAATCCCTTCTCTTTCTAAATATCGCCTTCATTTTAGTTGAGTTGAAGAAATCTGGCGCTCAAATAGCATTGGAATAAGCTCTCCATCAAAAACTTCGAACAAACTGAACCAACACAGCGTTCCACAATATAAAAAGAAAGGAGCGGGCATGGTTTTCTGAACAGGCCGATCATGCTCTCTTCCATAAAGAATCAGCTCAGTTTTTCGCGGACTCGTCGTGATTTCCGTACTCGTTATAAAAGATCTTTTCGGGATCCCATTTGTCTTTGACAGCCGCTTTGTGTTCGGGATAACCGAAAGCGACTGTCCAGAGCGGACGGATATGAGCCGGTGTCTTGAGAACATCCGCCAGAAATTCTTCCCTTCCCTCGCTTGGATAACCGCCGATCCAGCAGCTTGACAGACCAAGATCCTGCGCTTCCACCAGCATGTTTTCTGTGGCGGCAGCCAGATCCTGAATGTCATAGGCCAAAGCCGGGTTTTTATCCATATCGGCGCAAAGAACGACGCCCATCTGACTGTTGGCAATCGCTCTTGCGTAGGGTGAGACATGCGAAAGCTTTTCAAGCTGGTCTTTATCCGTTACAACGATCAAGTTCAAAGGCTGGGCGTTCCGGCAGGAGGGATAGCTGAACGCGGCTTTGAGAATCAGCTCTCTTTGTTCGGGTGTGATGGGCTGATCGGTATAGACGCGGTCACTTGTTCTTTCAAAAATGCTGTTCATGGTACTTCCTTTCCAATACGAAGTTCATTGGGTTTGTATCAACATTGTTATAACGAATTTTCGACGAAAAGATCCCCCGAATGAACGTCCTCTTTCCTGCGCACTTCCTGCAAACCGACCAAAAACATCATGAGCTGTGATCAGGAAAGCGCAAAAAAGGCGAGAGAATCATCAGATCCTTTCGCCTGTTGTTTCAAGATAATCAATTAGTAATTAGCCGTTGATCTTTTCGTCGATGTCAGCGATCTCTTCTTCGAGTTCTGCAACGAAGCGTGCTTTGTCCTCGATGGTGTACTGGATATTTTCCATTTCAGCCTGGGATACCAGTCCGTTCATGTCCTCTTCCAGTCTTTCGATCTGACGTCTCTGTTTGTTGATGAGTTCCTGCTTGCGGGCACGGGCATCCATCATGCGGTCAACCCAGTCCTGATGACGCTGCTCGTTATTTTTCTTGAGAGCGTCGAAGTACTGATCCATGACAGCACGGAATTCAGCCCAGACTTTGTCGTCTCTTTCCTTGCCGCAGTAGCCGACTTTCTTCCATTCGGAAGAGAGGTTCTTCATCTGATCTGTCTGGCTGCGTCCGAAGACACCTTCATCCAGAATAGCCTGTGCGCGGGCAACAAGAGCCTTCTTGGCGTCGTAACGCTCATTCTGCTCGGCGCTGACTTCTTTGTAGTGTACAGCACGGTTGTCATAGAACACCTGACGAGCTTCGTTGAAGCGGTTCCAGAGTTCATCATCGTGCTTGCGGCCTGCACTGCCAGCAGCTTTCCACTGGTTCATCAGATCACGCATCGCGTTGGATGTCTTGTTCCAGTCTTTGGAATCAGCGAGCTTGGCGGCTTCTTCGATCAGCTCTTCCTTTTTCTGGCGGGCTGTTTCGAAGCGGGCGCGCTGATCTTCCCAGGCCTGATGTTTGCGGTCATAGAAAACCTGACGGGCAGCCTGGAATTCTTCCCACAGCTGATCGTCGACTTCACGACCAGCGGAGCCGGCTGCTTTCCAGTCTTCCATCATGTCGTTCATCTCAGCAGTTGCAGCATTGAGATTGTCGGTTTCCGCAAGTTCCTTGGCTCTGGCGATCAGGGCTTCCTTGTTGGCCTTTGCGGATTTGTAAACTTCGCCCATACGGGAGAAGATGGCATCCGCGTAGCTTTCAAAGGTATCGCGCAGTTCGTCCTCGTAGCCGCTTTCCCAGTACTTGATGCGGCTGTACTGCTTCTTCAGATTTCGTACGGTTCTGATGGTCTCGCGATCTGTTTCTCCTTCAGAAAGGGCTTTAATTTCTTCAATCAGGGCCTGTTTCTTCTGGATGTCAGCATCCATATCATCGTACTCTTCAATCATTTCCTCATTCACGTTTGTCATAGTCTACCTCTGTAATGCAATATTCTAGCGAAGTTCCTGTCCTATTTTAACCCATATTCATAAAGTCCTGAAATTATTCAGCCGTTTCTTCGCATATTTTTGAAAAGAGTGCACGTCTTTGTCTCTGTTCCCGTCCGGTCAGGCGCTCCCAGGCAGACCGCTTTCATAATCCAATAAATGAATCAATTCCGCTTTTATGAATTCAATCCTTCGTTCTTTCCTTCATATTATTTTTATTTTCCACTGTAAAGATATCTCATGATCCGTCCGGATCATGAGAGCAAAAAGTCAGAATCAAAGCGTTTATATCCTTTCCTAATCCATATCAGGTAAGCGGTTGAAGCCCTCTTGCAAAGAACTTGAATTGAATGTCACGTCTCTTCCTTTAAAATAAGAGAGTATGAAAGGTGTTTTCAGACTATGAAGATTGATTTGCAGGATCTCGTCAAGACTTTTCCCGGACGCGGACGTAAAAATCCCCTAGATGTGACGGCTGTAAATAATTTTAACTTTGAAATTCCGGATGGAAAACTCGTCGCTCTTCTTGGACCGTCCGGTTGCGGAAAGAGCACCACGCTCAATCTGATCTGCGGCCTTCTCAAGCCCACTTCAGGAAAGATCTATTTCGGTGATAAGGATGTCACCGATCTGCCCCCCGAAAACCGCGGTGTGGGTATGGTGTTTCAGAACTACGCCCTCTACCCTCATTTAACCGTGGAGCAGAATATCCGCTTCCCTCTTGAAAACCTCAAGGGCGCCGAGCGCCCCAGCAAGGAAGAGATGAAAAAGCGCGTCCTTGAAGCGGCCAGGCTCGTCGACATCGAAAATCTGCTCGAGCGCAAGCCCAGCGAACTGTCCGGCGGCCAGCAGCAGCGTGTCGCGATCGCCAGAGCGCTAGTCAAACTGCCTGAAGTTCTTCTTCTTGATGAGCCTCTTTCCAACCTGGATGCCAGACTGCGTCTGCAGACCCGTGAAGAAATCCGCCGTATTCAGAAAGAAACCGGCATCACCACGGTCTTTGTTACCCATGACCAGGATGAGGCCATGTCCATCTCTGATGAAATCGTCGTCATGAAAGACGGTGTCGTGCAGCAGATCGGCGCGCCCCAGCATGTTTACGACAATCCGGCAAATCTGTTTGTCGCCCAGTTTTTAGGCAATCCGCCCATCAACGTTTTTGATGGAAAAATCAAAGACGGAAAGCTCTGGATCGGTGAGGAAGCGGTGCTCGATGTCAAAGACATCCCCGATCAGGAAGTGAGTGTCGGCATTCGTCCGGAAGGATTCATTCTCGACGAAAACGGACCGTTCAGTCTTGAACTCGTGCATCCCGAAGTGCAGGGACGTGATATTTCAGTTGTTTCCAAAAACAGCGCAAGCAAAAATCCGACTGTCCGATCCATCATCAGCGCGGACGATTATTCAAAGCTTCCGGAAAAAACCGTGCGTTTCCGGCTCAAACCCCACAAGGTGTTCCTGTTTGAAAAGGAAACAGGCAATCGGATCCACACCGCTTTTGACAAACCCGTCAATGAGGAAGGAACGCCCGAATAATGGAAAAGCAGAATCTCAAAGCGTTCCTCTACCTTCTTCCCTCGCTGCTGTTTCTTGGCGTCTTCATGGTTTATCCATTGATTGACGTCTTTGTATATTCGTTTGAAGAAGGATTCTCCTCCGCAAGCCAGACCTATTTTGGCGTGGGCGGCTTCAACTACGCCTATGTCCTGCATGATCCCTATTTCACGCAGGCTTTGAAGAACACGTTTATTCTGGTCATCATCACGGTGCCGGTTTCAACGATTCTCGCCCTGCTGATCTCTCTGGCGCTCAACTCGATCAAAAAACTCAAGGAGCTGTTTCAGACCATCTTCTTTCTGCCCTATGTCACGAACACGCTGGCTGTCGGTCTGGTGTTCATGATTCTGTTCAAACAGACCCCCTACTCGGAAGGTCTGGTCAACATGCTTTTGCAGGCTGTAGGCCTTTCTCCGGTGGACTTTATTGAAGGACCGTACTGGGCCAAGATGTTTGTCTTCTGCTTCTATACGATCTGGATTGTTCTGCCCTTCAAGATTCTGATTCTCACAAGCGCTCTGGCTGGTGTGAATCAGATGTATTACGACGCGGCAAGAGTGGATGGCACCTCCAAATGGAGAATGTTCTGGAAGATCACCGTGCCTATGATCTCTCCTTCCATCTTCTATCTGGTCATCACCGGCTTTATCGGTGCGTTCAAATCCTATTCGGACGCTGTCGCTCTGTTTGGAACCAACCTGAACTCGGCTGGCATGAACACCATGGTCGGCTATGTCTACGACATGTTGTACAGAGACGGCGGTGGATATCCCTCCTACGCCTCTGCTGCAGCGATCATTCTGTTTGCGATTGTTCTGACCATCACCGTCATCAACCTGCTGGTCAGCCGTAAAAAGGTCTTCTACAACTAGAAAGGAACAAAGATCTCATGAAAATCAAAAAGACCCTGATCTGGATCTTCCTGGCGATCTGGGCTGTGATCGTTCTGTTCCCCTTCTACTGGATGATCCTGACCTCGCTCAAGGACTACGCGGCTTATAACGCCGAATACATTCCGCAGTTTTTCACCGCGCATCCCACTCTGGAAAACTACCTGTTGGCCTTCACGGAAGTGCCGCTTGGCAAATATCTGTTCAACACTGTGATCTTCACCGTGATCACGACCGCTCTGATGGTCTTTGTCACGGTTCTGGCCGCCTTCGCGTTTGCCAGACTGAACTTCACAGGCAAAAACATTCTGTTCACACTGTTTCTGGCTTTGATGATGATTCCTAGTGAACTGGTGATCATTACCAACTTCACGACCATCACCAATCTTGATCTGAGGAATACATTCCTTGGCCTGATTCTTCCTTCCGTCACATCCGTCTTCTATATTTATCTGCTGCGCGAAAATTTCGCCCAGATCCCGGATCAGCTTTACTACGCTGCAAAGGTGGATGGAACAAGTGACTGGAAATATCTCTGGAAGGTCATGGTTCCCATCTGTGCGCCCTCGGTAGTGACCATCACGATCCTGAAGGCGATCGAATGCTGGAACCTGTACATCTGGCCAAGCCTGATCACCGATGATCCCAACTATTTTCTGGTTTCCAACGGTATTCAGGAAATCCGCGAATCCGGATTTGGCCGTGCCAATATCCCGGCCATGATGGCGGCTGTGGTCGTCATTTCCGTGCCGCTGCTGATTCTGTTTCTGCTTTTCCGCAGGCAGATCATGTCCGGTGTGGCAAGAGGAGGCACGAAAGGATGAAAAAGCGTTCCTTCTCTTTGTTTGTCAAAATCTGCTTCTGTCTGATGCTTGCCGCTGGTCTTGCCGGCTGTCATGGCAAGCGCGGATCCACCGGATTTGTTCTGCCCGATGGCTTTGATACGAACCGGCAGTTTGAGATCAGTTTCTGGGCCAAAAACGACACGAACAAGAATCAGACAGCCGTCTATAAAAAAGCGGTTGAGGATTTTGAAAAGCTTTACCCCAACATCAAGGTCAGCCTTAAGCTCTATACCGATTACGGAAAGATCTATTCCGACATCATCACCAACATCTCCACAGGCACTACTCCTAATGTGGCCATCACCTATCCTGACCACATTGCGACGTACTTACAGGGACAGGATACGGTGGTTCCGCTTGATGAACTGATGGCCGATGAGGAATATGGTCTTGGCGGCAGCGCGCTGAAATTTGACGGACCAGCCAAAGAGGAAATCGTTCCCGAGTTCCTTGAAGAAGGCGTCATTGACGGCACTCAATACGCTCTGCCCTTTATGCGTTCCACCGAAGCTGTTTACATCAATAAGGACTATGTCGAAAAACTCGGTTATGAAATTCCCGACGTTCTGACATGGGACTGGATCTGGGAGGTCAGCCAGGCCGCCACAAAGAAAAACAAGGACGGCACCTACTGGCTCAACAACCAGAACGTCATGATCCCCTTCATCTACAAGTCCACCGACAACATGATGATTCAGATGTTGAAGCAGCTCGACGCGGGCTATTCAACAGACCAGGGTGAAATTGACCTTTTCAATGACACAACCACCGATCTTCTTGAACAGATCGGACAGTACACCAAAGACGGCGCCTTCTCGACCTTCAAGATTTCGGGCTATCCTGCAAACTTTCTCAACGCCGGTCAGTGCGTCTTCGCCATTGACTCCACAGCCGGAAGCACCTGGATGGGCGCACACGCTCCCCTGTCCGATATCAGCGAGGATGCCTTCGTGGATTTTGAAACGGTTGTCAGACCTGTTCCTCAGTACGATCCATCCGACCCGGAAATGATCTCTCAGGGCCCTTCAATCGCCATCTTCAACAAATCCGATCCTCAGGAAGTCATGGCCTCCTGGCTGTTCGCGCAATACCTGCTGTCCAACGACGTTCAGCTCGGCTACTCGCAGACAGAAGGCTATCTGCCTGTCACCAGCAAAGCTTTGAACAGCGATGAGTATCAAGATTATCTGGCCAAAGCCGGCCAGGATAACGATGCGTATTATCAGATCAAGATCGAGGCGGCAAAGATGTTGATGGACAACACCGAAAACACCTTCACCACTCCGGTCTTCAACGGGTCCGCTTCCCTGCGAAACGCCTCCGGTGATCTGATCGAAAATGTCGTCAAGAGCGTCAGACGAAATCAGACCATTGATGACGCCTACATCAGCCAGCTCTATTCGGATATCACCGGTCTGTACCATCTCGACCAGGCTAATCTTTCGGTGAACGGCTCCAAGGCTCTTGGCCCTTTGCCCTCTTCATCCAAAGCGCTGCTGATCATCCTCGCTCTGACCTGGGTCGCTATTCTGATCTACGTTTTCCTAGATAAGAAGAAAACAAAATCCAGAGGCTGAGCCTCCCAAAACAACAGACAACATTGAAGCTGCGGAAGTTCCCACAGCTTTTTCTCTGGCTCCTCATTTTTCAATGAGCCTTCTCAATCGAGCTAGTAATATAAGGTAAGAGCAGGCCGGTTCAGGCGTACCATTCACGGCCGGAAAGGAGATCCATGCCTTTTTCCATTGTTCAAGGCGATCTGACAACCTTTGATACCGACGCGATCGTCAACGCGGCCAACAGGCAGCTTCAGATGGGCGGAGGTGTATGCGGATCCATCTTTCGCAAAGCCGGTCCGGCAAAACTGCAAAAAGCCTGTGATTCGCTCGCTCCAATTCATACTGCCCAGGCTGTGATCACACCGGGGTTTTCTCTTCCTGCAAGGTTCATCATTCACGCGGCCGGTCCCATTTATTCCAAAGACCATGAAAGGCAGTGTGAAAGTCTTCTGAGAAAAACCTATCGCTCCGCCCTGCAGCTTGCCAAAGACAATCATCTCAAAAGCATCGCCTTTCCTTTGATCTCAAGCGGCATTTACGGCTATCCAAAGCGGGAGGCTTTGAGTATTGCAGTCGATGAAATCCGCTCTTTTCTGGAACAGAGTCCAGATGATCCGGATGTCTATCTGGTGATTTTCGATCGTGACACTTTTGAGATGAGTCCGCAAATCCTCAGACAGGTCGAACAATATGTTCAGAAGCATTACGATCAGGATGAGATCTTCGAAGGTGCGCTCCTGGAAGATGAAATACCGGAAGACTGGGACCGGATGGAAAAAGTATCAATTGCCCGGTATCAGCCTCAGGCCGCACCGCAGCTCGCCCCTGCTTTTTTGGGCGAACCTGACGGATTGAAAGACCATCTGAAAAACCTGAAGGAACCATTCAACGCCGCTCTTTTAAAGCTGATTGATTCTAAAGGGCTCAAGGATTCCGAGGTCTATAAAAAAGCCAATATCTCAAGACAGACTTTTTCCAAAATCCGTTCCGGTAAAGGATATCTCCCCTCCAAACCGACCATTCTCGCTCTGGCCATCGCCCTGAAACTGTCCCTTCCGGAAACAGACGATCTTCTGGAAAAAGCCGGATACGCTCTGAGTCATTCCCAGCTTCTCGATGTCGTTGTGGAATATTTTCTGAAAAACAGAGACTACGACATCTTCACGATTAATCAGGTTCTCTTTGAATACAATCTGCCCTGTCTTGGCGGAAAATAATGTCGCTTTGCAGGCGACCTTCCTGCCTCCTGTTTCAGGCATACTGCCGATGAAAACAGGAGGTATTTTTAATGAATCAGAGTCAGACAGAACTTGTCTTTCTTCTTGATAACAGCGGCTCCATGTCTCCGCTGACAGAGGATACGATTAACGGATACAATTCATTTTTGAAGACCCAGAGAGCGCAGACGGGTGAGTGCGTCCTCACCACCATTCTGTTCAACTCGACAGTGAAAACTCTGCACGACCGGCAGCCTGTGAAGCGCGTCCGTGATCTGAGTCCAAAAGACTATCAGACCGGTGGCTGCACCGCCCTGCTTGACGCGATCGGATTTTCCATTCAGAAGGTTGAAAAGGCGCAGCGCACAAAGAGGGCAAACGATTGTCCAACGCGTGTCATGATGGTGATCATGACGGATGGTCTGGAAAATGCCAGCATCGAATTCAATTACAAAACGATCATCAACATGATTGAAAAGAAGAAAAAGGAAGGCTGGGAATTCCTTTTCCTGGGTGCAAATATGGACGCGGTTGAAGCAGCCGCCGAGCTTGGAATTGATGAAGATCATGCCAGCGAATATCTGGCCGACAGCGCGGGAACAGAACTTGTCTATGAAGCGATGAACGCGACTGTTTTACAGTATCGTCATCATGGCATATTCGATCGTGCCAACATACAGGCCATTCGTGATGATACGAAGAAAAGAAAGGCGAGAAAGAACCGGTAAACCTTCTCTTTGAAGAGCCGTCTTCAAAGCAGACAAACTGTCTGCCTCAATTCACTGGGCGAAAACCGGCCATAATAAAAGCCGCGCATTCTGACGATTACATCAGATTGCGCGGCTTATTTTATGTCTTTTTAAACGATCAAAGCAGCCTTATTTAACAGTGACAACTGTGATATGAGGGTTGGCGCCTTCGTACCAGTAGAGGTAGCCTTCCATGTCAACGGTGTCGCCGGCTTTGAGTTTCTTAACCTGTTTGTAGACATCTGTGTCTGCGCCTGTCAGATAGGACTCAACAGTGAAGGTGTAGTCATTGCCGTCTTTGGAAACCTTGAAGTAGAGGTCATCGCCTTCGTCGCCGGATCCATCGTAGTTGTACAGGAATGTCTCACCGTTTTCACCGATTTCTTCAACAGTCATGTCCTTGAAAGTAACATGCTGGTTCTGATGGTCGATGAGTTCGTCAGAAGCCAGAATGTCAGTGACATCTGTCAGAGGAGCGATCCAGTTTCCGTCTTCGATTTCAACAGTCGCGTCAGTGATTTCTGTCTCACCGGACCATTCGGACTTGTAGCCTGTGATTTTGACTTTCTGTCCGTCAACGAGCTTGTTGTAGTCTTCTTCGCTCATGTTGGCGTTATAAACGAAGTAAGCGCCATCGGGATCCTGAGTGTACAGAGTAGCTTTGCCCTGTCCGTTGTCTTCCCACCAGGACTGTTTAGCCTGAACGTAAGCTTCTACAGTGACTTCGGAATCAAGGGGTGCGTCAACGTACTCCTTATAAGTCATGACACCTTCGGATTTAGCGGAAGCGTCCTCTGTTTTGGCGGTGTCATCAGTTTTCTCAACTGTTTCATCCTTTTTTTCGGTATCCGCCGAATTGCTGCAGCCTGTCAGTGCAATGCCTGTTCCAAGCAGAAGCGAAAGCAGAATTTTGGATTTTGTCATCGTTTATCTCCTTCAAAATTCCTCGGCAGATTCCTGCCGTTGCTTTAACATCATAACGCAAAGAAAGTAGTGAAAACTTAAACTTAATAAAAAACAGAATTCCACATCTTTTCGTTTCCGTTTTCCAAAAGAGAATACACTTTCGTTCCTGAAGAAACCGGCTCCATTTGCGCCATACGCACGCGAAACCTTTCTTCCATAAATCTGGAAACGCAATCAGATGCTCCAGCCGCTGCTTCGAGCGAAACCAAGTCTAAACTGAAGGTATGAATGAATCACCACTGACTTTTACATTTGAAAACAGAGGAACCAGAAAACTGCTTGCCAAAAATTCGCAGATCAAAGCCCGCATCATTGAAACGATCACCCGTCAGGCGGAAAACGACTTCTTTAAATGCAAGCTCGCCTCCCGTCGCAAATGGAAATCCCTCTCCTTACTGGAATGCCGTGTCAATGATCCATCTGTTGGTGCACTGCGTGTGGCTTTTGCCAGAGACGGACAGACCATTTATGTCGTCTATACCACAACGACACTGTTGAAGAAAGACTTTTCTTCAGAGCTTGACGGCTTTTTAAAGGATGGTTCCAAATGAAGATGATTCCTCTGCGGCAGGCTCAGGTGAAATATATGAATGCGCCTAAAGCGAAAAACTTCACCGGACTCAAGCTGCTGACCTTTAAAAAGGACCGCTTTGTGGCGATCATCCCAAAGGAAGACGGGCTGCACCTGATTGAATCGGGCTATCTGAATCAGGACATTCTTCTGGATGCTAAAGAGTTTAAAAAGCAGATGAAGGATGCCTTCAACCGGGAATTTCCAAGAAGCTCCCGTCTGTATCTCGACGAGTAAAATCAGTCCATTTATGTGTGCGGTGTTAAACGGTGCTCAAGCAGGACAGAAAATGATGCCCTCCTCTTTGTCAGATCATCCCGGGATCCGGGCGAAGAAGGGCATCTTTTTTGTTGAAAGAGACGGTATTCCATCCGCAAATACAGACTTGCTGAAGCGATCCGGCAGATCAGGAAAAATGTATCCATACATCCTTTTTTGACCTGGATCTCTTTCCCACTATATTTATTTCACTCCATTGATCCGCGAGACAGAGCAACGGTAGTTAACGCAAAATCTGCTTATGGAGACGGGACTGACAGAGACTAAATAGAATTTTCTTTCGCGGCATCATGTTCTATGGTGTTGTGTTTTTCTTCCTGTCCTAACGAGAAGTCAGTCCATTATTTTCTGCTAGTAGGGCAGCTTTTTCAGTTCCCCTCTGAAATACTGTCTTGCTTCTTCCTCATTCAGATTCGGATGAGGGACATTGCCGACCAGAAAATCGAGCATCTGATCCACGCTGGTATACGCGAACTCTCCCTCATCCAGACACCATTTGCAATAGCGTGGATCAATGAATCCGTTTTTGTCCGTTCCCATAATCGATGTTTCAATCGGCATTCCGCAGCATTCGCAATAGCGAATCTGTTTGGAATCAAGCAGCCTGTCCACAGAG
>Strawberry_p1__coassemble_2631_pt1 | contig 13048 bp, 9 predicted proteins | sample Strawberry_p1__metabat2_low_PE_004 | metagenome-assembled genome bin Strawberry_p1 | reverse complement strand
TCGTCGGGCTCATAACCCGGAGGTCGTTGGTTCAAATCCTTCTCCCGCAACCATGATTTGATAGCTTAATTGGCAAAGCACAGTGTATACTGAATACCGGTTCGAATCCGGCAAGAATCACCACCCGATATTCGGGACGTAGCACAGCTTGGTAGTGCACCTGGTTTGGGACCAGGGGGTCGCAGGTTCAAATCCTGTCGTCCCGACCATTTTGAAAAAACAGGCCGGGCACGTTGCCTACTCAATATATTAAATTGGTGCTCAGCCTCAACTGCGGACCCTTAGCGCAGTTGGTCAGAGCAGTCGGCTCATAACCGATCGGTCGTAGGTTCGAGTCCTACAGGGTCCACCAATTTTTTATTCACATCGCGGGATAGAGCAGTCTGGTTAGCTCGTCGGGCTCATAACCCGGAGGTCGTTGGTTCAAATCCTTCTCCCGCAACCATGTGGTCTCTTAGCTCAGTTGGTAGAGCAAAGGACTGAAAATCCTTGTGTCGTTGGTTCGATTCCGACAGAGACCACCATCTTGAAATTCACCAGGGCAGAGATGTCCTGGTTTTTTCTGTTCTCTTTCCGCGAGGTAGGAACTCGTTTGTCGAAAATTCGGTAGATCCTCCATATACAATACAGACAGAAGCACTCTGATCTGATGAGTGCGCATCGGAGGATTCTATGGCACGACTTGGCATTTCCGTTTACCCTGAACATGACATACCTGAACACATCAAGGAGTACATTGATCTGGCATCCAAATACGGCTTTACCCGCATCTTCTCCTGCCTTCTGTCCGTGCAGGACAAAACCCGCGAAGAGATTCTGGAAGAGTTCAGAGATCTCAATGAATATGCGCATGAAAGAGGCATGGAAGTGTTCCTCGATGTCGCGCCTGCCGTTTTAAAAAATCTTGGCGTCGATTGGGATGATCTGTCCTTCTTCAAAGAGATGAGGGCGGACGGCATCCGTCTGGACGAAGGATTTGACGGTATGAAAGAATCTTTGATGACCTGCAACCCGCAGGGTCTGAAGATCGAAGTCAATGCCAGCTTTGGCAACGGCTATATCGACAACATCATGTCCCATCATCCCGATGCTTCCAAACTGACCACCTGCCACAACTTCTACCCCCAGCGCTATTCCGGTTTGTCTCTCAAACATTTCCGCAAATGCAACGAGGATATCAAAAAGAACAACCTGCCCATCGCCGCTTTCATCGGCTCTTCCAGAGAGGGCACCTTCGGTCCCTGGCCTGTCAATGAAGGCCTCTGCACTCTGGAAGATCACAGAGATCTGCCCCTTGACGCTCAGGCCCGCCTTCTGATCGCGGAAGGCACGGTTGACGATATTCTGATCGCCAACTGCTACGCCACAGAGGATGAATTCAAGGCTCTGTCCGCTTTGCAGCCGGGTATTCTCAACCTCAAGCCCGTGCTTGAAAAGGATCTGCAGGAAACAGAACGCAAGATTCTGTTCGAACATCCTCATTTCGTGCGCGGTGACATGTCCGACTACATGGCCCGTTCGACCTTCCCGCGTGTGACCTTCGCCGAAGAGAGCGTCAAACCGGAAAACTGCCGCGAGCTGAAAAGAGGCGATCTCGTCATTCTCAACGATGGATACGGCCGCTATAAAGGCGAGCTTCATATTATATTGAGAGATATGCCGGCTGATCCGCGCAAGAACGTGATCGGTCATATCCCCGAGGGAGAACTCGAGCTGCTCAATCATCTCGATCCCTGGCGTCCTTTCAAAATCAACCAGTAAATCTGTCATACATATTGTTTTCCTTTTTTGGGACAGGCCGCGTGGTCTGTCCCCTTTTTTCTGGCGTATCTTTTTCAGGAAGCGAACTTTTTCGCTATGGTGAAGAAGACAGGGTTCGCAACAGGAGGCATGACTATGATTCGTATCGCTCAGATCAAGGCGGAAAGCGCCAGAGACATTCCAGACGCGCTTTGCGCGAAGCTCAAACTTCCCAGAAAGGATCTGCTTTCCTGGTCGATCCACCGCAAGAGCGTGGACGCGCGCGGCCAGAGAGTGACCTGCTCCTGGATCGTGGACGCCAATGTGAAAAACGAAAAGAAATATCTCAGATACCGCGACGTCAAACCCACACCCGCTGAGCGCTTTGTCTTTGAGCCCAAAGGAACGCATCCTCTTGAAAACAGACCGGTGGTAGCCGGGTTCGGACCGGCCGGGATGTTTGCGGGGCTGCTTTTAGCAAGATATGGCTACAAGCCTTTGATCCTCGAGCGCGGATCGCAGATCGATAAACGCAAGGAGAAGGTGGACCGCTTCTGGAAAGAGGGCGTGCTCGATCCAGAATCCAACGTGCAGTTTGGCATGGGCGGGGCCGGGGCTTTTTCCGATGGCAAGCTGACCACACGAAGCAAGGATCTGAAAAACCGCAAAGTGTATGAGGAGCTCGTTCACTTTGGCGCCAATGAGGAGATTCTGATCGACCAGCATCCCCATATTGGCACCGACGGGTTTGTCCCCATTCTCAAAAACATGAAGCGGGAAATGGAAGAGCTTGGCGCGAAGTTCCTGTTCGATACAAAACTCGAAGGCATTGAAACAGAAGAGGGCAGACTCAAAGCCATCACCATTCAACAGGATGGAAAGAGCGAAACCATCCCCTGCCAGGCGATGATTGTGTCCATCGGCCATTCCGCGCTTGATACCGTCAAAATTCTCAACAGTCAGGGCGTGGTGATGGAGCCCAAGCCCTTCGCCATCGGGGTGCGCATTGAACATCCCCAGACTCTGATCAATCAGGCGATGTTGAAAGATCAGGCTGAAAATCCCAAACTGATTCCGGCCCGCTATCAGCTGTCCCATACGGCCGCAAACGGCCGGGGCGTGTACAGCTTCTGCATGTGTCCGGGCGGCTATGTGATCCCCTCGAGCTCAGATGAGGGAACCGTTGTGGTCAACGGCATGTCCTACGCGGCCCGCGCGGGCAAAAACGCCAACGCCGCGCTGCTCGTGCAGGTGAAGGAAGGCGACTTTGGTCCGGATCTCTTTGATGGTGCCCGTTTCGCTTCCAATATCGAAAAGAAGGCCTATGAACTGTCTGGCAGCTATAAATCTCCGGTTCAGAGAACCAGAGATTATCTGACTGACACCATCTCCTCTGATGCCGACATTGAAGCCGCTCATCCGACCTACGCTCTTGGCGCGATCAGCGCCGATCTCAATGAACTCTTCCCCAAGGAGATCAACGATGCGCTCAAGGAAGGCATCACCGCGTTTGAAAAGCGGATTCCCGGTTTCGTTGAACAGGGTGTGATGAGCGGCGTAGAGACAAGATCGTCCTCCACCATCCGCATGAACCGGGATGAAAACGGCCTTTCCAGCATTCAGGGCCTGTATCCGGCAGGAGAAGGCGCGGGGTATGCGGGCGGCATCATGACCAGCGCGGTCGACGGTCTCAAGGCCGCCATGCATGTCATGGACTATTATGAAAAACCATCTCAGACAGAAGGAAAAGAAGAAGGTCCGGACGGAAAATAATCCTGTTCATACCGTTTGTCTTTTTAAAAAATGGTCTGAATGATTGAGTCAGGTCACAGAAAGGCATATTTGAAAGCTTCGTTTTACAATTGAACTAGAAGCCGAAAGCGAGGCGACGAGAATGGACAGAAAATTATACGAAATTCTGGGTGTTCCGGAAAACGCAGATAAAGCAGAAATCAAAAAAGCCTATAAGAAACTGGCGAAGGAATATCATCCCGACCGCAACAAGAGCGCCGACGCGACGGAAAAGATGAAGGAGATCAACAAGGCCTACTCCATCCTGGAAGACGATGAAAAGCGTGCGCTCTACGACGAATATGGTGAGCTGGCGATTGAAGCCGACTTCAACAAGGATGTGCTCAACAGGTACAGAACCTCCTGGAACTATGACACCTCCGGCATGAACGACGGTGGATTTGGACCAGGCAGTGGATGGCCGTTCGGATTTGACGACGACTTCCTCAACAACATCTTCTCAGGCGGCGGCATGGGCGGCCAGAGCCGCGGCGGATTTCGCGAACAGTACCAGCCCAGAGCCCAGAAGGGTGAAAACCTGGAATCTGAAATCAACATCGATTTCATGAAAGCCGTCAAAGGCGGACAGGAAAGCGTGTCCTTCATGATCCACAATGGTCAGGGACAGCCGGAACATGTCACCTATGACATCACGATTCCCAAAGGCATCCGGGAAGGCCAGAAGATCAGACTGGCCGGCAAGGGCGCGCCCGGCATTAACGGCGGACCGGCCGGTGATCTGATGTTGAAGGTCAAGATCAGACCTGACGCGAGATTCACCCGTGAGGGTGATGACATTATCACCGAAGTGCCTGTCAGCTTCACGAAAGCCATTCTGGGCGGTGAAGTCGACGTTCCGACACTCGATGGTGAAGTCACTCTGAAGATTCCTGCCGGCACACAGCCCGGTCAGAAGTTCAGACTCAGAGGCAAAGGTGTTGTCACTGCAAAGAATACCGGTGATGAATACGCCAAGATCAAAGTCACGATCCCCAAAGACATCAACGAGAAACAAAAAGAGCTCATTGAGCAGTTTGAAACAGCGGGAACAGACGCGGCAGCGGCCTGATCCTGAAAGACGAGAAAATCATGGAGCCGTCAGAGAACGAATCATCAGCTGTTCTCTGACGGCTCTTTGCGTTTTGAAAAGGATTTCAATACAAATAAGATGATTTTTCGGTTGATTTTCCCCGTGAAGTTCTATAAGTTAGATCAAGCTAATTACATAAGACTTACAGAGGTTACATATGATTAATAAAAGATTGTTGAAGGCCTTCCCTCAGGCTTTTACTTCCATCAAAAAGAATGTGTTCTTCCAGTGGCTCGCGCTGCTGGCAAGCTGCGCCTCGACCTTCGCGTTAGTGGGCATCATGAACGCATTACTGCATGGCAGATCGCCCTGGGTCTGCCTTGTCATCATGGCCATCTGCCTGCTTTTGCGGCTTTTGTTTTCCACCAAAGCGGAGAACGCCAGCCAGAACTCCAGTGAAAACGTCAAGATGCAGATGCGTGATCTGCTCTACGACAAACTGACAAAACTTGACCGCACCAGCCGTATGAAATGGAGCAGCGCGCAGATCAGCCAGCTGACCAGCGAGGGTGTCGAACAGCTTGAAACGTACTTCGCACAATATATCCCCCAGCTGTTCTACGCCCTGCTCGCACCGGTCACGCTGTTTGTGATTGTCTGCTTCTTCTCCTGGAAAGCGGCGCTGATCCTTCTGATCTGCGTGCCGCTCATCCCCATGGCGATCATCGCCGTGCAGAAATTCGCCAAACGGCTGCTCAGCCGCTATTGGGATCAGTATACCGGTCTGTCCGACGGCTTTCTCGAAAACCTGAACGGTCTGACCACCCTGAAACTCTATGGCACTGATGATCTCCAGCATCAGAAGATGAATGTGCAGGCGGAAAACTTCCGCAAAATCACAATGCGCGTGCTGATCATGCAGCTCAACTCCATCTCCGTCATGGATCTGGTGGCGTACGGCGGCAGCGCGGCCGGTATTCTGGTCGCGCTCTACGGCTGGATGCACGGCTCGCTGTCCTTATACGGACTGACGGCCATCATTCTGCTCTCCGTCGAGTTCTTCCTGCCCATGCGCACTCTGGGAAGCTACTTCCATATTTCCATGAACGGCTCGGCCGCCGCCGACAAGATGTTCGCCATTCTTGATGAACCTGAACGAAACAGACGGGACGCGCTCACAGACACTCCGCAGCCTGTTGTGGCTGAAAATCTGAAATTCGCTTATGAGCCGGGTAAATACGCGCTTGAGGATGTCTCCTTCATACTGCCTGAAAAGGGTCTGAGCGGCATCGTCGGCGAATCCGGTTCGGGCAAAAGCACTTTGGCCTCTTTGATTGACGGCCGTCTGGCCGGCTATGAGGGCTCGCTGAAAATCGGTGAGCATGAACTCAAAGATCTGACGCGCGATTCTCTGATTGAAGAGATCAGCGTGCTCAACAGCGCGCCTGTTCTTTTTGCGGGAACCGTCCGGGAGAACCTGAAACAGGCCGCACCGTCTGCGAGTGATGAAAAACTGATCGAAGTATTGAAGAAGACACAGATCTGGAAGGATCTGAAAGAAAGAGGCGGTCTTGATTTTGTGGTCGCGGAAGAGGGCAAGAACCTCTCCGGCGGCCAGAAGCAGAGAATCGCTTTTGCAAGACTGCTGCTGCGTGACGCGAAAACGATCATCCTTGATGAAGCGACCAGCAGCGTGGATGCCGAAACCGAAAAGGTTCTGGTGTCCCTGATTGAAGATCTTGCCAGAGATCATCAGGTCATCTTCATCACCCACCGCCTGGCCAATGTCAAAAACGCGAACACCATCCTTGTTCTCAAAGAGGGAGAGCTGGTTGAAACAGGCGAGGAAAACACCCTGCTGAGCAATAACAAAGAATATAAATGGCTCTATGACGCGCAAAAAGAGCTGGAAGAATACGCGAAAGGAGATGAGAGCGATGAAGAAAACGAAGACTGATGCAAAAGAACTGAGCACGATGCGCGTTTTCGGCCGTCTGCTCTCTTTGATCCACGGTCTGGAAGGCTGGATGGTTCTGGCCATTCTTGCCGGTGTGGCCGGCTTTATCTGCGCGCTTGGTATTCCCGTTGTGGCCATGATGGCGGCCGGATCTGTGATGGATGGCGGCTACGCAATTACATGGAACGCCTGCCTGATCGCGCTGGTCCTGTTCGCGATTTTGCGCGGGGCGCTGCGCTATGGTGAGCAGGCCTGCAACCACTACATCGCGTTCCGTCTGCTTGCGCAGATTCGGGACATAGTCTTTGGCAAGCTGCGCACACTTGGCCCTGCCAAGCTTGACGGCAAGCAGAAGGGGGATCTGATCGCGCTGATCACCTCCGATGTCGAGCTGCTCGAAGTCTTTTATGCCCATACGATTTCTCCGGTTCTGATCGCTTCGATCAGCGCCATCTTCTATATCGCCTTCGGCTTTTCCATCCACTGGATCGTCGGACTCGTGCTTTTGGCCGCCTACTTTGGCGTGGCGATTCTGGTTCCGCTGCTGATCTCAAAATCAGCGCAGGAAATCGGAACAAAACGCCGTCAGGCCAATGGCGCCCTGACTTCCGTGGTTCTGGAAAATGTGCACGGACTGGATGACATCATTCAATACGGCATGGAGAAAAGCCGCAAAGAGCTGATGGAAAAGCGCACCGAAGAGCTTTGCGCCAAAGAGCGCGCGCTCAAAAAGCAGACCATTCTGGCCGGCAATATGTCTTTAACAGTTGTGACAGTCTTCTGCGCTTTGATGGCTGTGGTAGCCGGAACACTTGCTGTTCGCGGCATCATCCCCTGGTCGCACGCGTTTGTGGCTCTGGTCTTTCAGGCGTCGAGCTTTGGTCCGTTCATGGCTGTCGCAAACCTCTCGACCGGTCTTTCTCAGACGATCGGCGCGGCAAGACGTGTGATCGCTCTGCTTGATGAAGAGCCCATCACTCCGGAAATCGAAGAAGGAGAAACCCCCGCTTTTGATGGCATGACCGTCAAAGATCTGAGCTTTGCCTACAGCGATAATTCCGTTCCTGTTCTGGAAAATCTTTCTCTGGAATTTCCCAAAGGCACCATCACCGGGATCGAGGGCAAGAGCGGCTGCGGCAAATCGACTCTGCTGCGTCTGCTGATGCGCTTCTATGATCCCAAAACCGGTCAGGTGCTTTTGTCTGATGAGGATCTGAAAACGGTGAAGACCACCCAGCTGCGCAAGGAACAGTCCGTTGTGCTGCAGGATACGGTGCTCTTTACCGATACCATCGCCAACAACCTGAAAGTGGCCAAACCTTCTGCCACATTGGAAGAAATGAAGGAAGCAGCGAAAAAAGCCAATATCGCCGATCTGATCGACTCTTTGCCCGAAGGCTACAACACCATGCTCGCTGAGGGCGGAAGCTCGCTTTCCTCGGGTGAAAAGCAGCGCCTTGGTCTGGTTCGCGCCTTTCTGCACGATGCCGACATGATGCTGCTCGATGAGCCGACAAGCAATCTGGATTCCCTGAATGAGGGTGCGATTTTACGCTCAGTGGCCCTGGAAAGCAAAGGCAGGACCGTGGTCCTTGTCTCCCATCGCAAAGGCACATTATCCTTTGCGGACCGTTTGATCCATATGGAGGATAAGAACAATGAACATCGAAAAGAAGCGAGAATTTGAAAAACAGATCGTCTGTGAAATGATCGATCTTTACTATAAAAAGCACAATGATCCCAAAGAGGGGGAAGCCCTGAAGGCGTACGCCCTTGGCCGGATCGCCAAATGTCCGATGATGGAAACCAAAACTTTCTGCTCCCAGTGTCCGATTCACTGCTACCAGAAGGAAAAACGCGAACAGATCCGCCAGGTGATGCGCTGGTCCGGTCCGCGCATGCTGTTCCATCATCCCATCATGGCTTTACGCCATGTGTGGTATTCCAAAAAGGACAAGCTGGCCAAGCCGTTTTTTCTGACCATCGGCTGTCTTGGCGTGGTGCTCGCTGTGATCGGAGCGATTCTTCCTCTGATTCCGGCCTTCCCCTTCGCTTTAATGGCGGCCTTTGGTTTTGCGCGCAGCTCTGAAAAGCTGCACGAGCGCTTTGTGAATTCAAAACTTTACAAAGATAACTGCCAGGACTGGGTGAAAAGCCGTTCGATGAGCGGTGCCGCCAAAAAGAGAGTGCTTGGCACCATCTCTTTAATGATGTTGTTTGGATTTGTGATGATGAAGCGCGTGCCTGTCGCCCAGATGATTCTGTTTCTGGTGTGGCTTGGCCATGTGCTGTATTTTCGCTACGGCATTAAAACGCTGCCCGCAAACCGGGAAGCGGTCTGAATCGCGTTATAAAGGCAAAGGACACGGATCTTTTGCCTTTTTGCGCGTTTAGGATGGTTGGATGACATTTTACGTCCTGTTTCTGGAAGGGCTTTCCGCCAGTTCGTCCAAGCAAACTTTGAATGATATACTAGGGAGTACGTTATGAGGAGAAGATATGCTCAATAAATCACAACTCGAAGAGCTTCTGAGCCTGGCCATGGATTCTCAGGCGGATTTCGCCGAGATCTTTGAAGAAGAGACCAGATCACAGTCTCTTTCCAGCGTCAATGAAGATATTCAGGCTGTTCAGGACAGCGTGCGCGCCGGCGCGGGCATCCGTCTGTATAAGGATCTGCAGTCCGTGTACGGCTATACCAATGAGATGGATATGGAGTCTCTTAAGGAGATCGTCAACAGTCTGCGCGAGGCCATCGGTCTGGCAGATAAGAAAGTATCCGTCGTTTTAACTGAAGAAAAAGTGGAAAACATCCACCCGATCAAAAAGGACTTCTTCAGTGCGCCTCTTGATGAAAAGAGCGGCATGCTTCTGGAAGCCGACAAGGCGGCCAAAGCTGTCGATGAGCGCATTGTCAAAACCAAGTGCTCTTTGATGGGTAAGGAACAGAAGGTTCAGATCGCCAATTCCACCGGAAAACTTGTCGCCGATACCCGCACATCCACCCGCATCTCCGTGATGTCTTACGCCAAAGAGGGCGACAACATGCAGTCCGGCTACAACGCGCCCGGTGCCGCCACCGGTCTGGAATTCTATGAAACCGAAGGCCATACGCCGGCTGAAGTGGCAAAAGAAGCCAGCCGTATCGCGCTTGTTCTGCTCAGAGCCAAACCGGCTCCAAGCGGCGTGATGCCTGTCATTATTGACAACGGCTTTGGCGGCGTCATCTTCCATGAAGCCTGCGGTCATTCTCTTGAAGCCACCGGTGTGGCCAAGAACAATTCCGTATTCGCCGGCAAGCTTGGTGAAAAGATCGCCAATGAAAAAGTCACCGCGATTGATGATGGCACCATTCCCAACGCATGGGGCTCTGAAAACATCGATGATGAGGGCAACCCGCAGCAGCGCCGCGTGCTGATCGAAAACGGCGTGCTCAAAACCTACATGGTTGACCAGCTCAACGGCCGCCGCATGAAGACTGCGTCCACCGGCAGCGGGCGCCGTGAATCCTATAAATATGAACCGACCAGCCGTATGTCCAACACCTTCATCGCCGCCGGCACTGACAAGAAGGAAGACATGTTCAAGGACATCAAGTTTGGTCTGTACGCCAGAAAGATGGGCGGCGGATCCGTCAACCCCAACACGGGTGAGTTCAACTTCGCCGTCAACGAAGGCTATCTGATTGAAGATGGCAAAGTGACTGATCCTGTCATCGGTGCCATGCTGATTGGCAGCGGCAGCGAGATCCTTAAGAACATCGACATGGTCAGCGACAATCTTGAACGCGCGCAGGGCATGTGCGGATCCGTTTCCGGAAGCATTCCAACCGATGTCGGACAGCCGGCGATCCGTGTTTCCAGCATCACAGTAGGAGGTACCGACAGTGAACAGAACTAAATGGATGGAACGGGCTAAAGAACTTGGCCTGGAAGGTCTTGAAATCCGTCAGACCACCAGCACCTCCCGCGAGATCAGCTGGTATGAAGGCAAAATGGACACCTTCGTGACCTCGAAAATCCTCTCCACCGCCTTAAGAGCGCAATGGAATGGCAGACTGGCGACCACCAGTCTGGAAAAAGTCGACGACTCCATGATGGATGACGTCCTGAATGGTCTGAAAACCTCCGCGTCTTTAGTCGCTGATTCTGAAAAGGACCACCTTGTTGCGCCTCAGGAAACAGAACTGACCGCTTCGACAAGAACATGGACCAAAGCCTCTGTCGAACAGATCAAAACCACACTCGCCGATCTGGAGCAGCGCCTTCTTGCCGCCGACAAGCGCGTACGCAGTGTCGATTCTCTGGAATGGAGCGATGGCAGTGTGTCCGTCAGCCAGGTTAACTCCCTTGGTCTTGATATCACGGATGAAGACACCAGCCAGGCGCTGGTCGCTTCCATCACCGCTGTGGAAAACGGGGAAGTGCGCGATGGGTATGAAATCGCCGTCGTCGATGATCTGAACAATTTTGAGCCCGACAAACTGGTGGACAAGCTCGTCAAAAAAGTCACCGATACTTTAGGCGCACGCTCCATGAAAGCGAAAACCTGCAAGGCCATCATGAACAACGAAGCCATGACGACTCTTTTCAGCTGCTTTGCACCCACTCTGTTTTCCGGCACGATGATCGCGCGCGGCATTTCTCCGCTTACAGACAAGCTTGATCAGAAGATCTGGTCCGACAAGATCACTGTCGTGGATGATCCCAGAAGCCAGGACGCGCTCTCTTTGCAGAACTATGACGATGAGGGTACTCCGACCTGTAAAAAGGATGTTGTGAAGGATGGCGTCTTCAAAACCATTCTGCATAACACCTCTTCCGCTCTGAAGATGAACACCGTCTCCACCGGCAACGGCTTTGTGGCCGGAGGCGGGGCGACCAGTGATTCTCCGATGAACATGTATATCGTACCGGGCAAGGATGATGAAGAGCAGCTGGAGGCCTTGATGGGCGATGGCGTGGTCATCACCAATCTGGCCGGCATGCATGCCGGTGTGGATCCCGTGACCACCAATTTCTCCCTGCAGGCCCGCGGTTACCTCGTGGAAAACGGCAAGCGCGTCAGACCTCTGACTCTGATCACCATCGCAGGCAACTTCATGCAGATGATGAACGATGTGGAAGCGGTCGGAAACAACCTTGAATGGAAGTTCAGCTCGATCGCCTGCCCGTCCATTCTCTTTGAAAAACTCGCGATCGGAGGACAGGAATAATGGCAGTCAACCAGTTCAACAACCCCGCCCTCACGCAGGCTCTGGAAAACTTTCTGGCCGACAAGAACAATGAGAATCTCGTGCGCGTCAGTCAGGCGCTCGTCAACAGCCCGGTTCTGATTCCGGCCAAATGGGACAAGGATCCCAAGCCCGATGAAAAGGGCCAGATCCGCTTTGATCCGGATACAAAGATCTCCCTGCTTGTCGCGACCAGAAGCACTGATGACAAGAAGTTCTATCCGATGTTCACCAGCAACGAGGCGGTCTCCAAGTTTTATCAGACCCAGGATCAGATCGGCTGCCTGGTGCTGACGCTCGATCAGTACCTGCCCTTTCTGCTGAGCGCCAAAGGCCGTGTGGATGGTGTTGTGATCGATCCCTCCGGTCTGAATGTGCCTTTCTCTACAGAATTTCTGGAAGGCATTCATAAAGCCGCCCGTCAGAAACTGGAACCCAACAACCTGAAAGCCGGTTCCAAAGTCTTCCTGCGCAATCCCGAAGGCGACACGCAGGCGATTGAAGCCGCGCTGATCTCCGCGGGCTTCCATGAACCGGATATCAAAGCGATCTATCTCAAGGAGCGCGTGGACAATCCGGAAGATCCCAAAGATGTCCACTGGTTTGTGGTTGTTGATTCCGATCTGATGGATACCGGCATGTTGACGCGTATCGCCAACATGATCGGCAAGGCGTCCGGCGGCAAGGATATCGAATTCACCTTCACCAAACAGAAACTCGGTGCCGATATCGCCGCGACAACCAAACCGCTCTACGAAAAAATGTTCAACTGATGTTCTAAGATCAAAGCATGCGGTGTCTGAGACACTTCATGCTTTTTTATAATGAGTGAAGAAGAAAGGATGGTGGCCGCATGGAAGCGATGAAACTGCCGGACTACGTTCGAAAAGCCATGGACAGACTGGAACAGGCCGGATTTGAGGTGTATGTGGTGGGTGGGGCCGTGCGCGACTGGCTGCGCGGGCTGGAACCCCACGATTTTGATCTGGCTACCTCGGCTAAACCGGAGCAGACCGCGGCGCTTTTTGACAAGTGCGCTCTGACGGGTATGAAGCATGGAACCGTGACGGCCATCATCGACCATCATCCTGTGGAAATCACCACGTTTCGCAAAGATGGTGACTATGCCGGTCATCGCAAACCCAGACACGTCGAATTTATCGATGACATCCATCAGGATCTGGCAAGACGTGATTTCACGATCAACGCCATGGCCTGGAATCCGAAAACCGGTCTGATCGATCCGTTCCATGGCAAAGAGGATCTGGAAAAAGGCGTCATCCGGGCCGTCGGAGAT
>Strawberry_p1__coassemble_2620_pt1 | contig 13171 bp, 18 predicted proteins | sample Strawberry_p1__metabat2_low_PE_004 | metagenome-assembled genome bin Strawberry_p1 | reverse complement strand
ACGCAAACCCTTCACTAATCCCACACGCTTTTACAGAGAGCCGAAAAAAAGCACCAGATCCGCCGGACCAAATTCCTTCAAAGAGCTGACATAGCGAAAATTGACAGGTGTTCCGTTGACGATCAGACCGTTCTTTTCATAGCGCTCTTTTCTGTTTTCATCCGCATAAAAGGCGAAATTTTCCGATTCCAGATTGTCTGCTAACGGCTGGCAGAGCGCGACGCCAACCGCCCCGCGGCCAAAAACCAGCACCTTTTCGACGCCTCTGTTTTCCTGTCCCTTCATGTTCTGTTCCATAGATCCTCATCCATTCCCTTTACAGTTCTGTTCCCTGCTCTGTATTTCAGCAGGATATTGCGTGGTTTCACCCTACCACGCCTTTTGGGACCATTACAGTTTTCTTTGAAAAGGGGACAGCCTTACATTTAAGAAAATGCTTATGTGACTCTTGTACACCATTCATTTAAGCATTATCTTAAACGTAAGAAAGGACCGTTTTCCATGTCGCTTCAATCTGTGCTGCGCGCCTCTTCTGATCCGACCAACAGAAAGATCCTCGAGCTGCTCAATGCGAACAGTCTGAGCGCGGGAGAAATCGCAAGCCATTTCAACATCACCCAGGCGGCCGTTTCCCAGCATCTTTCTCAGCTGAAAAACGCTGATCTTGTGCGCTGCCGCCGTGAAGGAAAACACATTTATTACGAACTGAACGCGTCTGTTCTTGAAGAAGTGATCGTCTGGATCCAGACGCTGAAAGGAGAACCCCGGGATGAGTGACCATCCAAAAAAGTCTTTGCTGCCTGAGAAAATCAAAAAGAAAGTTCTGATCTCTCTGCTTTTGTGCCTTGTACCCATTCTTATCGGCTTTCTGCTCTGGAATCATCTCGATGAGCAGATTCCGGTCCATTTCAACATGAACGGGGAAGTTGATGGCTACGCCTCGAAATCCTTCGCAATTCTGTTCATTCCGCTGTTCTGTCTGGCCTGCAACGCCTTCTGTCTGTGGGCGACGCTCTCCTCTCCAAAGCGTGGCAGTATCGGTTCCAAAATGATGAATCTTCTCTTCTGGCTGATCCCCGCCATTGAACTGGTCGTCATGGCTCTGCTTTATCTTGCGGCTTTGACAGAGCCCATCCCGTTCACCGTTTCCCTCTGGATTGGCACACTCCTTGGTGTCCTGTTCATGGTGCTGGGCAACCGGATGCCCAAGGTCAGCCAGAATTACGTGGTTGGTGTAAGGACCCCCTGGACGCTGGACAATCCGGAAATCTGGACGAAAACCAACCGCATGGCCGGCCGCTGGATGTTTGTCTTCGGTCTGATCGGTCTGATTCTGGCCTGGATTCCGGGTTTCGCTGAGATTTCCCTGTTTTCCTGGGTGGTGTGCGCTCTTGTTCTGTCCATCGGATCCATGGCATATTCCTGGTACCTGTACCGCCATCTGCCTGCCGGGCAGAAAAACAGCTGAATATCTCAGACGCGTCAAAGGCGTGAGATTGAAAGAGATTCTTTCGCTCACGCCTTTGGAGTTTTCGGACGATAGTCCGGGACATTCAATTTTCGCAGATAGGGATTCCAGGAATCGCGCAGTGTGAAGGTTTTGTGTTCGTCATCATAGTCAAGCACCGCCACACCCGCGTTGCCTAAAAAGAACATCTGATCCTGCGGGATCCAGCGTTTCATGAACGCGAACAGACAGGCTCCATGGCTGGCGACCATCACCGTGTGATGATCATCCCTGTCCATCAGATTGAGAATGGTCTGTTCGACCCTCTCTCCGGCGGCATCGTGGGTTTCGCTTCTGAGAATGTCAGAAATCGAGTCCACAAACTGGCTCATCCCGCGAAAGGGACTTGGCATCGCTTCCAGCGCGCCAAAATTGACTTCGCGAAGTCCGTCAACCAGCTGATAATCGCACTGCCATCCAAGCGCATGACGCAGGGTATCCTGACAGCGCATGCTTGGTGAGCTGTAGAAATGATCGATTCCAGGATAGTGCGTTTTGATCCACTCACCGGACTCTTTGGCCTGCTCCACCCCTTTGGCGGTCAGCGGGGAATCGCAGGCGCCCTGCATCCATCCTTTCCAGTTGAACAGAGTCTCCCCATGACGCATCACTAAAAGACGCTTTGAACTCATTGCATCTCTTCCATCTCGGTTGCGATCTCATCCGTGAGCATGCGCTGATCCGTCTCGCTTTGCTCCTCTTTGATCTTTTCGCCGATCACCGCTTCCGGATCGGTGTCCAGCGGCTCATTGGATTCTTTCCAGTCCTTTTTCAGCCAGCGGTTTCCTTTCAGATCCCCGTTGAAGACATCGTTTTCCGCCTGTACCACCGCATCCACTTCATCGTAGAGCTCGTTGAACTGAGGATCAGGCACAAACACATCCTCGTCCGTCGCGTTATCCATCGCGCTTGCGGCCTGCGTCAGAACAGTGGCCTGATCGAGGACATCTTTGGCGCGGTTTTTCCAGGCTTTGTCCACTTCAAGCAGGGCTTCATCCGCCTGCGCTTCGATTTCAAATTCTTCCACCGTATTCTGAGCGATCGTTTCAAGCTGCTGATCGTTTTTGTTTTTTTCGTCCATTGGATTTCTCCTTTTCCAGACGTTTGTAGTCTTCGTATTCATTATCATGGCAAATGCCCTGGAAAGGACATCTGGAGCACTGCGGCTTTTTGGCCGTGCACAGATAGCGGCCAAAGAAGATCAGATCATGGTGAGCCTGATTCCAGCGCTCCTGATCGATCTGGGCCATCAGATCCTTTTCCACCTGGGCCACAGTGGCGTTTACTTTGCTTAAGCCCAGCCTTTTTGAGACGCGCTCGACATGCGTGTCCACCGCAAGGGAAGGGATATGAAAGGCCACAGAGCGCACCACATTGGCGGTCTTGCGCCCTACCCCGGCAAGAGACTGCAGATCTTCATAGGAGCTTGGCACCACGCCGTCAAATCGTTCAAGAAGATCTCTGCTCATGGCCGACAGGCTTTTTGCTTTGTTGTGGTAGAGGCCAAGGCTTTGAATATAGGGTTCAATCTCTTCCACGCTCGCTTTGGCCATCTGCCGCGCGTCGGGATACGCTTCAAACAGCGGCCCGGTCACCCGGTTGACGGAGGCGTCGGTGGTCTGGGCGGAGAGGATCACCGCGCAAAGCAGCTGAAAGGTGTTTCCATGCACCAGCTCGCATTCGGCGTCGGGAAAGATCTTTTCGATCTCGTCGATCATCTCGTTGGCGTTCATCGCCTGCCCGCCTCCACATCCTCGGCGCTCAGGCCTTTTTCACTCCAGCTGATCAGGATGTTTTCAATGTAGTTGAGATTGCGCTTTTCATATACGGCCGCTTCGGCCAGGGCCAGGCGCACCATTTTTTCTCCGTACTTTTCCTGCATCGAAAGGATCCGGTCCAGTTCAGGCGCGGAAAAGGTCCGGCCGAATTCTTCCTGAAATTCGGTGAACAGCGACTGATCGAGCACGGTCGCGCTGGAAATGGGGGACTCCATCAGCACGGACAGATCAAAGCGCTTGGCCGCCGAAGAGCGGGTGTTGAACTGAAGATAGCCCTTCGCGCTCAGTCCGGTGATCGCCTCATCGATGTCCTCGACATCCATGTGGCATTTTTCAGCGAGCACTTCATACGGAATTTTCTGATCCGTGTCATTGAGAAAGTTGATGACGATCATGACCAGAGCCTCGTTGGGTTCCAGATTCAGGTCCTGAAGATGGTCGAGAATCCATCCGCCCCGGTTGAACCAGGGATCGTACCAGTCTCTGTTAGTCTGTCTGTCCATTGCTCAGAACACCTCTTTCATAAACCTTCTCCAGCGTGTCATAATCAAGCAGCAATAAAACATCATCCCGGCTCAGCCTGTAGACCGGCGAGGAATAGCCAAAGCCAAGCTCGACGGTGTCGCAGTCCACGCCATATAAAGAGACGAATTTCTCTCTGGCTCTGTTGTAGTCAAGCGTCGAAAGCTCTCTGGTCGTGATCAGAGCGCCTGTCTGGTCGAACCAGTACAGCGTGCTCGCGTCATGGCCCTGCCATGTTTCATATTCAAAGATGGTCTCGGACAGATCAGAGATGCCGGATACCTGGCTTTCAATCGCCTGTTCGACCTCTTTTTGCTTCGCTTCATGCAGTCTGGCCGGACCGGAAATGAAGACGGCCCAGGCCAGAGCGAAGATGACAAACAGGTTGAGGATTAAAAGGACGGTGACGCCCTTTCCGTATTTTTTATTTTTCGCGGATTTCTGTTTCGCTGCGTTTTGTTTGGAAGGCATGCATCCATTATAAATGGCTTTTGAACCTTTTCCGAAACGGGACGGCAAGATTCTCAATCCATCAAAGATGTAAGACCATCCAACAAAGAAGGAGGCCGCTGATGATCCCTGAAAACCCTTTGCTTCCCCTCTGCCCTGACGGCTGGATAGTACCGCAGCTTGTTAATGCGTATAAACTTCGCCCGGACAGTCTGATCGAATGCGATGATCAGGGCGCGCTGCTTCACTTTTCAAAAGGCTTTTATCTGATCCATCAGCCTGATCAAAAGACAGCCGCCCTCTGGCTGGAAAAGGCACACGAAATGGATCCGATCACTCTGCTTTTCGCGAGTGGTTCTGAAAGCATGAAAGCCGCGCTGGAAAGCCCGCTGCTTTCTCTTGAAAACGCCTCGGCCTGTCATGAATACATCTGGACGAAAAAGGAAAAGCCCGTTTTGAACGGCTCGCTTTCCTTCAAGCCGGCCAGTCTTGAGGATTATGGCTGGATCCGGGAGCGCTATGATCTGGCGGATGATCAGGAGCTCAAGGAAACACTGGAAAACGAACGGCTCTTTCTGGCTTATGATCATGAAAATCATCTGGTCGGCTATGGGGGCATGCATTCGGAAGGCTCAATGGGAATGCTGGAGATCTTCTCGGACTTTCGCCGCAAAGGCTATGGCGCACAGTTTGAGAAGTTTCTTTGCGGCTGGTTCATGGACGAAGGTCTGATTCCCTTCTGCCATGTCTTTGATGACAACACGGCCAGCCAGAAAATGAATGAGGAAATTGGAATGGAGGAAACAGACCATCCGGTCTGGTGGATTTTTTGATGCTTGAAATTTATGGAACACTTGGCCCGTCATGCGCCGATGCCCGAATACTGAAAGACATGATCAACGCCGGTATGAGCGCCATCCGGCTCAACCTTTCCCACGGCCCTTTGAAAAACCATCTCGACTGGATGGACGAACTCCATCAGGCCATGAAAGAAACCGGTAAAAACATCCCGATCGCCATTGATCTGCAGGGACGCGAATTACGCATCATGGATCTGAAAAAACCCGTCACCCTCGAAGAAGGACAGACCATCTGCCTTGGCACGGATATTCCCGTCGACTCTTTGATTCTCGATCAGATTCAGGAAGGCGTGAAAGTGCAGATCGATGATGGAAAGATCCTTTTGCAGACGCTGCGCAGAATGGAGGATGGAAGCATTCTTTGCGATGTGCTGCGTCCCGGCAAAGTGGAAAGCCGCAAATCGCTCTACCTGATCGGACAGACCATCAACCTTTCCCCTTTGACCCATGAAGATCTCGCTAATCTGCAGCTGGCGGATTCGCTTGGCATCGATCGGATCATGGTGCCTTTCGTCCAGGAGCGCCACGATCTGCTCGAGCTGAAAAAGGCATTGGAAAAGATCGGCTTTCACGGCAAGATTCTTGCCAAGATCGAAAACCGCAAGGGCATGGAAAACATTGAAGAGATCGCCAGGGAATGCGACATGATCGTCATCGCCAGAGGAGATCTTGCCAACGATATCGGTCTGATCAACATCGCCCGAGGCCAGGAATGGCTGGAAAAGAAATGCCATGCGCTCCATCAGCCCTACATGGTCGTCACTGAAATGTTGAACGGCATGCGTACGGCGCCTTCCGCCACCAGAGCGGAGATCAACGACGTCTATTGGGCCGTCAAACGCGGCGCTAACGCCATCATGTTGACGGGGGAGACCGCCAGCGGACAGTATCCGCAAAAAGCCATGGAAACCTTTGTGCAGGCTGCTCAAAGCGCGCTAGACGCTCTGAAAGAAGAAACCGCTCAGGCATCATGTCTTAAAACCGTTGGAATCGACTGAAGACATCCAAAAGGCCCTTTGGCCAGTCCGCAGAATCGGATTGGCCAGAGGGCCTTTTATTTTATGATTTGTGGCTGCTTGTTTGCATGGACAGAACAGGCGCTGACGCTATGCGGACTTCTGAGCCTCTGTCAGTTCATGACAGAACTGCTCAATGAACAGGCCGCTTCTTCTGGAAGCGATCTGTTTGAAGGTCAGATACTCCATCGAATTGCCATGGTGGACCACCACATCGCTCAATGAGCGGATCACCAGACAGGGAATGCCAAAGGCTGCGGCCACAGACGCTACCGCGCCGCCTTCCATCTCCGCGCAGGCGGAATCCGGGAAATGGGCGAACAGTTTCTGATAGTCCTCTTCGCGGCTCATGAACAGATCCTGAGTGGCGATCAGGCCTTCATGGAAAGGGTAGTCCAGCGCCTTGGCCGCTTTTTCAGCGAGCGCGAGCACTTTTTCATCCGTCTTCGCTTTCAAGCCATAACCCTCGTCTCCATCCACCGCGCTCGTGTCAAAATCGGCCTGCACGGTGCCATTGGAAAAGACGATATCGAGAACATCCTGTTCTTCTTTCAGACCACCGGCCACACCGACGGACAGCAGCAGATCAGGTTTGTATGTCAGGCACAGAATCGTGCTGGCCATGGCGGCGGAGACTTTACCCACACCGGAAAGCGCCATCACGATTTTCTGGCCGTCAATTGTTCCTTCATGAATCAGGATCGGGCCGTCTTTGACCTCTTTGACATCCTGCATATGTTGAGAGATGGCTTCGAGTTCCGAATCCATTGCGGCGATAATTCCAATCATCTTCAGTCTTCCTTCCGGCGGCAGACGAAGAAATACTTTTCTCCTTCCGCGATGCCTTCCTGATCCCAGTCCGTTCGAACAGACAGAATGTCAAACCAGGTATCCAGTGTCTCCATCAGCCAGGTAGGATCATACACTCTTTGCATGTGGTGCTCCTGGATGGTGTGGTCGGGAAAGTAGAACGCAAAGTCCTGATAAATGATGTCATCCTCGGAAGCGATGTTCCACTGAATCTGCGTTCCGTCTTCAAAATTTCCCGCCTCGGTATAATCCGAGGCGAACTCCTCCAGGCGGTCCATCGAGTGGGTGTCAAAGAAGAACAGCCCGCTCGGTACGAGATGATCGTGCACCTGTTTAAAGAAAGAGCGCACATCCTCGTCGGTCAGCAGATAGTTGAACGAATCGCAAAAGCAACCGATGGCATCGTATCGGCCATAGTTTTCCAGATTGCGCATGTCGCCTGTTCTGAATTCAATCTCCAGGTTGAGATCCTTTTTAGCGGCTTCCGCCACCATGTCTGCGGACAGATCCATCGCGGTGACCTGATGATTCTGTGCGAGCAGGCAGGTGATCTCACCGGATCCGCAGGCCAGCTCCAGAAACTTCTTTCCGGGATGAAACCCTTCCACCCAGTCAACCCAGGCTCTCGTGGCCTCATCATCATGAACAAGCGCGTCATAGTAATGAGCAAGCGTTTTATAGATCATAGCTGAACGCGGGGCAGTCAGAGTACAGCCGGTCAAGCTGGTACAGTCCCCTTTCCTCCCTGATAAACAGATTGACGACAATGTCTCCCAGGTCGACGAGAATCCAGTTGGAGTCCCGGTTGCCCTCGATATGACAATGCTCATCGAGAAGATCCGCTTCTTTCAGGCGATCCAGCACGTTCTGACTCAAAGCCCCGTTCTGGCGGGTGTTCTGGCTGGAGGCGACCACCATATAATCCATAAAAGGCGTCACATTTCTTGTATCGTAGACCTCAATCTGGCCGGCTTTCTTTTCCGCCAGCGCCTTGAGGACGGTATCCAGTTTTGTCTGCTCACTCATTCTTGTGAAGATTCCTCTTTTCCGGCTTTCTCAGCCATCTGTTTTTTCTGTCTGTCCGCCAGTTCCTTTTCAACGAAGTCCTTGTTCTCGCGTTTGACCAGCATGAATCCGTTGTACAGATCATGCAGGCAGGCGTTGATCAGGCCCTGGGAATCATAGCCGCGCAAAGGATCGAGCTTATCGGCGATAAAAAGCATCATCGCATAGGGATCATAGCTGGTACCTTTGACGTGGTTGAAAATCGCGTTGTAAATGGCGGGATCCTCGATCCCGTAAATTCTTTTGGCGATCGCCGCACCGGCATAGCCATGCCAGATGGCGTGCGCTTCATCGAGCGCTTCCGGCGCCACCGCCCGGATCCATTTTTCCAGTTCAGGTTTTGGCAGATCCTTGGCGATGTCATGAAACATGCCCGCAAGCCAAGCCTTGTGGGGATCATAGCCATGCGCGATGGCTAACTGCCTGCAAAGGTTGGCCACGGAGACGGAGTGGGCGAAGCGGTGCGGATTGAGCGGCCGCTTGACCCAGTTGTACAGGTAGAGCTCCTCATCCAGAATTTTTTCCAGAACCGGACGGGGCAGAAAGTTGAGCTCTTCACCGTTGCGGATATTCGTGCTCGAGCAGTTGATTTCCGGCATGTTCAGATAGAGGAAATCTTCCTCATCCACATCCGGATCCTGCATGCCTTTCCGGCGAGCCACCGCGAATTTTGCCAGTTTGACCAGCTGGTCGTGGTCTTTCCACTGGGAAAACTGCGCAGCCTGATCACCGCCTAAAAGCCAGATCCATTCGTTTTCGGGAAAGAGCTCACTAAGCTCTCTGATCGTATCGATGGTGTAGCTTATTTTCGGCCGGCGCAGCTCGATATCCGTCACCTTCATGCGCGGCTCATCGGCGATCGCCAGTTTCACCATATCAAGACGCGCAGCCGCGTCACTTAAAACTCTGTCCTTTAAAGGGGTGCTGCGCGAAACGACAAACCAGACTTCATCAATGTCCAGCTGATCGAGCGCCGCTCTGGCCAGAGCGAGATGTCCGTTATGAACGGGATCAAAAGAACCGCCTAACAGGGCGACTTTCATAAAGGAGCCCCCAGCTTGTTCTCTTTGCTTCGTCTGTAAAGAATGAACGTGCGGCCGATCGCCTGAACAACATCCGCTCCAACCGCCATGGCACAGTCCGCAGCGGTTTCCTTGACGTCGAGATCGCAGGTTTTCAACAGATTGACCTTGACCAGCTCATGAGCCTCCAGATCATCATCCAGACTCTTCAGAAAGTTTTCGGACATGCCTCCCTTGCCAAGCTGCAGCAGTGCGGGCAGGCCGTTGGCTTCCTTACGCAGAAATTTTTCCTGTTCTCTTGTCAGCATCAGATCATCGCCTTTCTAAACGTTACGTAAATTCCTTTATGGACACGGACAATCACGGCTTTCACATCACCGCTCAGGGTCATCCAGCCCAGTCCGTGAATCACAACATCCAGCTTTTCGCCTTTTTTCAGGCCTTTGGCATGGTAAACATCCATGTCATGCCAGTCTGTATCGAGTGTGGGTGTCAGCAGCTCACCAAGCTGTCTGCTCCAGAGGTCATCCGCGTTGGCAAGTTTTCCTCTGTGCTGGTGCAGGTCTCTGGAGAAGTATCCAACCGCTGTGGCTTTGCCATCGCAGATCACATCGATGCGGGCCAGTCCGCCGATCGCGAAGGACTGATCTTCAAAGATCTGAGTGACCTGCGGCATGATCGGCTTTGTGGGAATCACCTGCCGCAGCATCTTGTCATCCATATAGGTCAGATAGGAGTGGGTGTTTTCAATACCCGGCGTGTCATAGCAGATCCGGCCGTCTTCCAGCTTCGTCTCGACCACACCAAGCGTGGTGCCCGGATGTCTGGAAACTGTCAGATCCGAACTTCCGGTCAGCTGGTTGAGCAGGGTGGATTTGCCCGCGTTGGCCATGCCCATGAAGATCACAGGGGATTCATTGGCGTTGCGATGAATCACCGCCCACAGATTGCCGATGCTCTGCTCGGCTTCCTGTCCATGACGCAGCATGCCGCCGGTCAGGACAATATCGCTGATTTGAATGCCCTCCTCAGCCAGTCTGTGCCGGACAAACTGATCGATTTTGGAAGCGGAAAGCGTCTCTGGCAGAAGATCGAGTTTGGTCAGCACCAGCACGATCTTTTTGCCGGGCAGTTTCTGATTGAGCCGGCTGATCATGTTGCTTTCAAAGTTGAACAGATCAACCACCCAGAAAACCGTTCCGTCCAGATCGTTGATCAGATCCAGAGTCTTGTTGGATTCAATCCCCTGCTTCATATCAATTGTGACGTCGCCATAGTGCCGCAGGCGGAAGCACCTCTGGCAGTATTCCGCATCTTCTTTGGGGGAATATCCGATCCCTTTGAGATCGCTCGTTTGCAAAACGGCACCGCAGCCTTTGCATTTACTCATCGAAGTCACCTCTTTTCATAATGCCTTTTTTCTCGTAATGTCGAAAAACGGCCCGTTCCAGGATTCTTAACAGAAATGTGTCCAGCCTTTCCCTCTCCACAATCGGAGCGGAGAGAATCGTATACACCCCCGCTAGATTGCCGCCAAGCATGTCGGTGAATAACTGATCACCGATCAGGGCGACCTGATCGGGCCGCAGATGATAGTCCTTCATCGCCCTGCGAAAGGTGAAGGGAAAGGGCTTCATCGAAAAGGAATAGATCCGGTCCATTCCCAGATCCTTCGCGAAGCGTTTGACGCGCCAGGAAAAGTTGTTGGACATCAGCGCGACCTTGATGCCTCTCGATTTAAGCGCCTCGATAAACAGATGGACGCCCTTGTTCGAATCGGGATCATCGAATGCCACCAGGGTATTGTCGATATCACATAACAAAAGCTTGATGCCCATGGCCTCAAGTTTGTTGATGTCGACGTATTTAAAGCTTTTGACATAATAATCCGGTTTGAACAGTGGCATTGCGCTTCCTTTATCTGACCAGAGCATGCTCCGGTCAATGAATCCTTCCTTATATTGTGACCGATTCGGCCAATGGTGGAAACAGTAAAACTCTCAAATCTCAAAATCAACTTTTGAAGAGTGACACAAACCGGCCGCATTGAAAACGTCAGACTTTCCTTAGTTTTTCGCTTCTTTCCAAAGCCGTCAAATGTCGTCCGAAACGTCCAGCCTTCATTCGAATCACCGTTTTCCAAAAGCGGCCGAAAGAAAAAGGATGTCCGCCAGGAACATCCGTTCTTTTAAGATCAGTATAAATAGTGCAGCCATGGATAGCGCTCGGAAAAGTGCAGAACCACATAGGAGAAGCACTGGCATAAAGCGAGCGTTGCGAGATAGACAACCAGATTGGCGTCGCCAAGCAGGATGAACAGCACGCGGGTGAACAGAATGTGGCTGGTGTAGTAAAGCGTGGAATCTTCCCGCATCTCTCTGTACACCGGTTTGTAGGGAATCCGCAGTGAGAGCACCATGTTGCAAAGGAAGAACTCGCAGGGAATCAGAGACAGGAACATGCTGCTCAGATCCGTCAGGCAGCCGATCTTGTGATAGAGCCATGCTTCCAGACAGAGCAGCAGGAAGCTGATGATCAGACCGACTAAAGAGGCCTTCCAGCTCATGCGTCCGGTTTTGGAAAGCAGAGCACCAAGAACCAGGAAGATCGGAGCGAAGAAGATGCCATCTCTTGCGGTGCCTAAAATCTTCATGAGAAAGCCGTACAGGATATTGATGAAGGGCAGCCCTTCCCAGATCGGTCCGTAGATATTGAGCAGATAGCCGATCCCATACAGAACCAGAGAGACGATCAGCGCTTCTTTGAGCGATTTCTGGGTGAGCAGCCGGTAGACGATAATCATGCCAAGAATCAATGCGGGTAAAAACCACAGATGGTAGTAGCTTCCGTTCAGGAAGAAGTCACGGATCCAGCCGAGGATGAAGGAGATCGAAAATCCGCCTGATGCCCAGTTCCAGATGGTGTAGGGCAGATAGATCACAGTCCAGACCAGATAGAGAATGCCCAGCCGTTTCAGATATTTCCAGAACACACTGCCCCTCGAAAGGAACCGGCCGTCATCATAGCGCAGCTTGGTAAAGAAGAAGTAAGCGCTGATGGTGAAGAAGAACGGCACCGCCATGCGGCAGATGGTCGAGATGAAGTACAGGTTGAACGTCTCACTGATTCCCGCAAACGGGAAGGTATGAATCGCGATGACGAGCAGGGCGGAGATGTATTTGGCGATATCCACCGCTCCATATAATCGTTTAGTCTTCATACACAATCCCCCTCCGGCCGCTTAAAAACAGTCTTAGCATATCACATGAAAAAAAGCTTTCGTTCTCCCCTCTGCGAAATGAAAGGCAATTGAAAGCGAAAACGAAAGCTTATTTTTTTACTGTCTGTCAGATACGTCAAGACGCGGAACACGCTTTGTAAAGCGGGTCAGAGTCTCGTTGTTGATGGTGCCGGCCTTGCGGCTGATCTCATCGACGGTGACGGTTTCATTTCCGTCTGTTCCGATCAATGTCACAATATCACCGGCTTCAATATCATCGTATCCGGTGACATCAGCCATGCACTGATCCATGCAGATGTTGCCGGCCAGCGGCACACGATGGCCTCTGATCAGAACCTCCAGGTTCTTGTTGGAGCAGGCTCTTGGCAGACCATCCGCATAGCCGATCGTCAAAGAGGCGATTCTTCTCGGGCTGTCCGCCTGATAGTGGCGGCCATAGGAAACGGTCGCGCCGGCCGGAATCGTCTTGACCATGGAGACTTTCGCCTTCAGGCTCGCGATCGGCTTGAAGTCAGGATCCGAAACGACGGGAATGGCGTCATCGCTTGTCACGCCCATATACAGAAGGCCGGGGCGGCAGAAGTCGTAGCCTAGATCTCCATAGTTGAGAATGCCGTAAGAATTCTGGATATGGCGAAGACCCGGATCGATGCCGTCTGCTTTCAGTCTGGCGATCAGCTCTTCAAAAAGCTCCATCTGATGGGTGGTGAAGGCTTTGCTGTCCTCTTCCAGATCATCACTGACCGGAAAATGAGAGAAGATGCCTTCCACCTTCAGATTGTCGAGCTCGTAGGCTTCTTTGATCGCGTCGTAGTCCTTGATGTCATCCTGATACTGGATGCCGATACGGTTCATACCGGTGTCGGCTTTGACATGTCCGCGCAGTGTGCCGCCATGTTC
>Strawberry_p1__coassemble_2608_pt1 | contig 13269 bp, 9 predicted proteins | sample Strawberry_p1__metabat2_low_PE_004 | metagenome-assembled genome bin Strawberry_p1 | reverse complement strand
CGATCAGGAGGAAGCCCTGACCATGTCGGACAAGATCGTCATCATGAAGGAAGGCGAAATCCAGCAGGTCGGCACCCCGCAGGAAATCTACAACGAACCCGTCAACAAATATGTCGCCAACTTCATCGGTGAATCCAATATCATTCCCGGCCGCATGATCAAAGACCATCTCGTCCGCTTTGACGAGACGGCTTTTGAGTGCGTCGACCGCGGCTACAGCCCCAACGAACCCGTGGATGTCGTCATCCGTCCCGAGGATATCGACATCGTCGAACCTGACAAGGGCAAGCTGACCGGATCGGTCGAGAGCGTCCTGTTCAAGGGGATGTTGTATGAAATGATGGTCGAAACCGTGCCAGGCACCCACATCACCGTCAACATGTATGTGACAAGAGATTCGGGCAACGAGAAGAGCGAAGGCGACGTGCATATCTCCGCCAACGACTTCTACATGGACCTGGAAGATCTGAAAAACGCTCTGGAAGAGGACGAGATGAAGGACGCCGATCTGATCGCCCGCGCCGACGCGCAGGCCTGGAACGCCGTCAATGAAGAACCGCTGTCCATTGAGCGCGTGAGCACCGATCTCAAACCAGAACTTGGCATTTATGACATCACCTTCACGACAGAAGGCGGCCTGTCCATCACCAAGAAGATCTGGGTCATCGACCAGCATGTTGTCAAAAATGAAAAGAAAAACGAGGCCGTCAGCGCCTTCAACTTCTTCAAGACACCGGAAGAAATCCATGAAGCCGTCGCCCTCGATACCGATCTGAAAACCTGGGCGGACGCCCAGGGCTGGAAGCTCGACAACGAGGATGAAAAAGTCGACCTGTCCGTAGAATACAACTTTGATCCTGACACCGTCACCGAGGGCATTTATCCCGTCACGTTCTGGACCAAGGGGCGCGAGCTCAAGATCCACACGACGGATTACTATCCTGAAGGCAAAGTGGTCGGGCTGACCTTCGGTCCGGATGACATTCATGTCATGGAGAAAGAGGGGTACACCGAGTGAGGGCCTTCAGACAGCTGGTCCTGCCGTATCTGATCTGGAGTGTGCTGATGCTTGTGCTGCCCATGGTGCTGATCGTGTTCTACTCGTTTATCGGCCCGGGCAACAGTGTTGTCTCCTTCCGGTTCACGCTGGCCAACTATATCCGATTCTTCACTGACAAGGACTTTTTGATCATTTTGTGGCGCTCGCTTCTGATCGCCGTCAAGACGACCATTCTGTGCCTTCTGATCGGCTATCCGATCGCTTACTTCATTTCCCGCAGCTCCAAAAAGATGCAGAGCTTTCTGGTGCTGGCGGTGACGATGCCCATGTGGATCAACATGCTGGTGCGCACCTACGCCTGGATCGGCCTGCTGTCCAAAGGTGGTCTGGTTTCAACGATTCTGTCCTGGTTTGGCTGGAAGGACGCCGAACTGCTGTATACGGAAAGCGCAGTGCTGATCGGCATGGTGTACAACTTTCTGCCCTTCATGATTCTGCAGATCAACACGTCGCTGACCAAAATGGATCCCTCGCTGCTGGAAGCGGCTAAGGATCTGGGCGCCAATCCGTTTGAGGCGTTCTGGCGTGTGACATTCCCCATGTCGCTGCCCGGTGTCATCTCGGGTATCACGCTGGTGTTTCTGCCCGCCGTCTCGGCCTTCTTCATCCCCAAACTGTTGGGCGGGGGAAGCTGGTATCTGATCGGCAACGTGATTGAAAACCAGTTTATCACGGTCGGTGAATGGAACTTTGGCTCGGCCATCTCCGTCATCATGGCTCTGATCATGATGCTGCTGATGTGGCTGGTGCGCAAAGCCGACCGCAAGACGAAAGAGGAGGCCTAGCGATGAAGAAAAAACGCCGCTGGACCGGCGGAACCATCATGATTCTGTCGCTGATCTTCTTTTATCTGCCGATCGCCTTCATGGTGGTCTTCTCCTTTAACAGCTCGAAATCTCTGACCTCATTCACCGGCTTTTCGACCCGCTGGTATGAGCAGATGTTCGCAAGCCATGACATGATGAGCTCGCTTTATGTCACGATCGTCATCGCCCTGCTTGCCACCGTCATCTCGACACTGGTGGGCACCCTGACTTCGATTGGTATGGTGTACTCGAAAAAGCTCGTGCGCCAGTACATCACGCAGGTCAACGATCTGCCGATGATGAACCCGGAAATCGTGACCGCCATCGGTCTGATGCTGCTGTTCATCACCTTTAAAATCGAACGCGGATTCTGGACGCTGCTGCTCGCGCACGTGGCGTTCTGTATCCCCTATGTGATCCTGTCCGTCTCGCCCAAGCTGCGAACGCTTGATCCAAACCTGGCCGACGCGGCGATGGATCTTGGCGCGTCACCCTTTACGACGCTGACGAAAGTCATCATTCCTGAAATCATGCCGGGTATTGTCTCCGGCGCGATGATCGCCTTTACGATGAGTTTCGATGATTTCATCATCTCCTACTTCTCGACCGGTAAAGGCGTCAAGAACCTCTCGATCATGGTCTATACCATGTCAAAGCGTGTGAATCCCTCGATCAACGCGATCTCCTCGCTGGTGGTTCTGTTCATCACGATCGGTCTGATTCTTGTCAATGTCCTGCCGCCCATCATCAAGAAGCATCAGGACAAAAAGGTGGAAGAGCAGGGTGAGCAGCCCGCCGGACGCAACAAAGGTCCGAGAAACATCATGATCGGCCTGGTCGCTTTAGCGGTTCTTTGCTCCGGTCTGTTCTTTGCGCGCAACTCTCTTGGCGGCAGCCAGGAATTCGCGGGTCAGGAACTCCATCTGTATCTGCCGGGTGAATATCTCTCGGATGAGATGGTCGCGAACTTTGAGGCGCAGACCGGCGCCAAAGTCATCGTGGAGAACTTTGATTCCAACGAGCAGGCCTACATCAAGCTGGCCAATGGCGAAAGCTATGATGTCGTCATTCCGTCCGACTACATGATCCAGCGTCTGATTGACGAGGGCTATTTGCAGAAGCTCGACCAGTCGAAGATCCAGGACAGCCTGCTTCTGATGGATGAGGAAGTGCTTGGTCGTCCGTTCGATCCGGAAAACGAATACTCCGTTCCGTACTTCTGGGGCACAGTGGGCATCATCTACGACAAAGAAAAGGTCAGCGAGGAAGATCTCGAAAACGAAGGCTGGGATATTCTGCAGGATACCCGTTATGCCGGCGATATCTATCTCTATGACAATGAGCGCGACATGTTCGCCCCGGCCCTGAAGGCTCTTGGCTATTCGATGAACACCAATGATCCGAAGCAGCTTGAAGAAGCCTACCAGTGGCTTCTGCAGGTGGTTCAGACCATGAACACCGAAATCGTCACCGACGAGATCATCGACAATATGGCCAACGCGAGAAAAGCGCTTGGCATTGTCTACTCGGGTGATGCGACCTATATCCTGTCTGAAAACGATCAGATGGGCTACTTCATGCCTGGTCAGGGCACGAACATCTGGGTCGATGGAATGTGCATTCCCAAGAACGCCAAAAACGTGCCGCTGGCCTACGCGTTCATCAACTTCGTGGCTCAATATGAAAGCCAGATTCTCAACAGTGAGTTTGTCGGTTACACCTCCCCAAACTCTGAGGCGGCCGCTGAACTGGCTCAGGGAGAATTTGAGGGGCTCAACTCTTACATCCCAAGAGAGGGCTACGCGCTCGATGAAAGCTTTGGCTATAACGCGGACACTCGCAAGATCATCGCGGACTACTGGTCCCGTGTGAAGATTGCGGCGTCCAATGTGCAATAGTTGTCTGTAATGCCCGGCTGTCTGTTTGATGGCTGAAAAAAATCTTTTATAGAATTTAACCCGTCGGCTATTGTGATGGCAGACGGGTTTTTGCTGCAAAGCTGCAAAAAGGAAAAGCTCAAAACAGAAAACGCTGAAAACAAACAGTCACAAAGAAAATTGAAAAAGTGCTTTATATAAAGGGATGCAACTGTCGGTTGACACACTTCCATGTTGAATTGGTGGTGTGCAAGCGCTCAGAAATGGAGGATGAGGGTGTCGATGAAAGGAAACGAATTCATGATTTTAGCAGACAAAATTACCGAACTGAGAAAGAAGAACGGCTGGAGCCAGGAAGAGTTCGCCGAAAAGATCGGCGTCAGCCGTCAGGCTGTTTCTAAATGGGAAAGCGCCCAGTCCATCCCTGATCTGACCCGCATTATGAAGATGTCCGAGCTCTTTGAAGTCAGCACGGATTACCTTCTCAAAGATGAAATCGAAGAAGAGATCATCACCCTGCCGCCGGCCGCTGAAACAGTGGCTGCTTCCCCCAAAACGAGCTGGTTTCAGGAAGCGGATCCTGTCCGCATTCCGGTTTCCATGGAACAGGCTGTCGCGTTTTTAAACTTCAAGGAAAAGGAAGCATGCTGGATCGCGCTTGGTGTGGCGCTTTGCATCCTGTCTCCCTGCGCGCTGATCATCATGGCCGGATTGAACCGGACTGAAACGAGCAGCCATTCTGTGATTGGACTTGGCATTCTCTTTCTGATGGTTGTGGCCGCCTGCTTCCTTTTTGTCAAAATGGGCATGGAGGCCCGCGCCTATGAAGCTTTTGGAAAAGATGATCTGGATACCGAATATGGTGTGAGCTCTCTGGCCAGACAGAAGATGGAGGCGTTTCGGGATACCTGCAACCGCTCCATTCTGATCGGCGTGATTCTGTGCATCGTCAGCGTTCTGCCCCTTATTTTGTGGGCTGTCTGGACAGGTCAGGTCACGGAACCTGTCACACTCACTTTTCCCGCCAGCATGTGTGCTTTATTTCTGTTCGTGTCAGTGGCCGTCGCCGTCTATCTGTTTGTCCGCGCCGGCATCATCAACAGCAGTTATCTGACGCTTCTTGAAGAAGGGGATTACTCCCGGAAAAAGAAGAAAGCCGCCAGAACCATCGGTGTCATCTACTGGCCGATTATTGTCGCTATTTACCTTGGCCTGAGCCTGCTCACATCCGGCTGGACATGGACCTGGGTGATCTGGGTTGTCTCCGCGCTGATCTATAAGGCCATCGTCAACAGCGTCAGACTCTAAGACGCTGTCAGGACCGGCAAAAAGCCTGCCTGGGGTATCCATTTCTAGAATTCTGTGCAAAAAAACCGGAGCCTGAACGAAGACTCCGGTTTTTTGCATTTTGGAAAGGGAAGTGCCGGCAGAATCACACGAAAAACAGAGGGAAATGTTGAAAAGTGTTGAAAGAAAATGTAAATATTAGCGCAAAATTTTCAGAAAATATTCCATGCCGCTTGCAATATGGACTGGCCTGCTTCATAATCGCGTCATGTCCCAAAACAATGAGAAGAAGTAGTACTCGAAGGACGACCTTCAGAGAACTGCCGGGTGGTGCGAGGCAGCAGGAACGAATTCGACGAACGTGTCTTTAAGTGTGTCCGCGACGGAAACCGAGTGGATGACGCGAGCCGGCGTTACTGGCGAGGTGTCCCTGTTCAGAAGCAGGGGAAATAAGGTGGTACCGCGCCATGGCGTCCTTTTCATTTTGAAAAGGGCCTTTTTTTTGGAGGTGAGCTCGATGAAAGTCCGACGATGCAGCAGCGCAAAGGCTCAACAAGCCGCACGCGCTCTCTGAATTTCAGATCAAACAACCAAAAAGCATAGATCAAAGTCAAGATAAGGAGATCAACATCATGTCGAACAACAATCAGAGTCAGAAACACTACAACAAAATCGTTCTCGCCTACTCCGGCGGACTGGACACTTCCGTTCTGATTCCCTGGCTGAAAGAAAAGTACGGAGCGGAAATCATCGCCGTTTCCGGCAACGTCGGACAGGCCGGCGAGCTGGACGGACTGGAAGAAAAAGCGCTGGCCACCGGCGCAAGCAAGCTGTATATCGAAGACCTCAACAAGGAATTTGTGGAAGACTACATCTTTCCCTCATTGAAGGCCGGCGCGTCCTACGAAAAATATCTGCTTGGCACCAGCTTTGCCAGACCAATTATCGCCAAGAGGATCGTCGAAATCGCCAAAGCGGAAGGCGCGGACGCGATCTGCCATGGCTGCACCGGCAAGGGGAACGATCAGGTCCGGTTTGAACTGGCCATCAAGGCCTTCGCCCCGGATATGGAAATCATCGCTCCCTGGCGGTTCTGGGAACTGAACTCGAGAGAAAAGGAAATCGAATACGCCAAAGCGCACAACATCCCTCTCAAGATCAGCGCCGAGACCAACTACTCCAAAGATAAAAACCTGTGGCACCTTTCCCACGAAGGCCTGGATCTGGAAGACCCCGCCAACGAAGCGCCCATCAACAAGGAAGGCTTCCTGGAACTGGGCGTATCCCCCGAGCAGGCTCCGGATACACCGACCATCGTCTCCATTCACTTTGAAAAGGGCATTCCCACCGCGATCGACGGCCAGGAAATGGATGGTGTTTCCATCATCGACACCCTCAACAAGCTTGGAGGCTCCAATGGCATCGGCATTCTCGATATCGTTGAAAACAGACTCGTGGGCATGAAATCAAGAGGTGTCTATGAAACACCGGGCGGCACAATCCTCTACGCGGCGCATGACAAACTGGAAGAAATCACCCTCGACAAAGAGACCAAGCATTATAAGGAACAGGTCGCGTTAAAATTCGGCGAACTGGTTTACAACGGCCTGTGGTACACCCCGCTGAGAAAAGCGCTCAGCGCGTTTGTGGATTCCACCCAGGAAACCGTAACCGGTGATGTCACCCTCAAACTCTACAAAGGCAACATCATTCCCGTTTCTGTCACCTCTCCCTACACGCTGTTCAGCTATGACATGGCGACCTTCGATGAAGATGACAGCTACGATCAGTCCGACAGCGCCGGCTTCATCAACCTGTTCGGCCTGTCTTTGAAAGTCAGGGCTCTTAACGATCAGGCTCTGCAGAAAGCGGAAGGCATCAGCTTCCCGGATGTGGAGTAAGCCATGAAAGCCATGTGGGAAGGGCGGTTTTCCAAACCGGCCAGTGAAGAACTTACCTCTTTCAACGCCTCCCTTCCTTTTGACTGGCGGCTATACCATCACGACATTCAGGGTTCGAAAGTCCATGCCAGGATGCTGGCAAACCAGCAGATCATCTCCAAAGAGGACGCCCTTAAGATTCAAAAAGGACTGGAGGGGATTGAAGCCGATATTGAAGCCGGTCTGATCGGTCTGGCGCATGGTGATTATGAAGACATTCATATGGCCATCGAGCAGATTCTGACCGAACGGATCGGTGATGCGGGCAAGCGTCTGCACACCGGGCGCTCGCGCAACGATCAGGTCGCTCTGGATATGCGCATGTATGTCCGGGATGATCTGAATAAGATCCATGATCTGCTCTTGAATCTGCTGGACGCGCTGACTGAAAAGGCGGCTGAGTCCGTGGATGCCATCATGCCCGGCTACACCCACCTGCAAAGAGCGCAGCCTGTCACTTTCGGCCATGTTCTGATGGCGTACGCTTCCATGATCATGCGCGATGTGCAAAGGCTGGAAAACACCCTCTCTTTGATGAATGTGTCTCCTCTTGGCAGCTGCGCGCTGGCCGGCACGACCTATCCTCTGGACCGGCATTTCACGGCGGCAGAACTTGGTTTTGACGGACCCTGCCTCAATTCTCTGGATGGCGTGTCCGATCGCGACTATCTGGTGGAAGGTCTTGCGGATCTGTCGCTGATCATGATGCATCTGTCAAGACTGAGCGAAGAGGTGGTGGCCTGGTGTTCGTGGGAATTCAAGTTCATCGAACTCGACGATGCCTACGCCACAGGCTCCTCCATCATGCCCCAGAAGAAAAACCCCGATATCTGTGAACTGGTGCGGGGGAAAACGGGCCGCGTGTATGGCGGTCTGATGCAGATGCTGACGATGCTCAAAGGCCTGCCTCTCGCCTACAACAAAGACATGCAGGAAGACAAGGAATCCTGGTTTGACGCGGCTGACACCGTCATCGCCTGCCTGAAAATTCTGCCCGCCATGTTAACAGGCATGACACTGCTGAGGGCCAACATGGCGGCTGCCGCGGAAAAAGGCTTCATCAACGCGACCGATCTGGCGGATTACCTCACCAAAAAGGGCTTGCCTTTTCGGGATGCCTACAAGCTGACCGGTCAGATGGTCGCCGCGGCCCAGCAGCAGAACACCACGCTCAATCAGATGCCTTTAGAACAGATGCAAAGCTTCAGCGCTTTGATTGAAGCGGATGTCTTTGAAGCGATCGATCTGCATAACTGTATCAGCCGCCGCAAGAGCGCGGGCGGACCGGCACCCGAGCAGGTGCTTTTACAGATCGATGCCGTGAAGCAGTTTATGAAAACACACAATCACACTCATGAATAAACCCAATAAACCGAAAATCTATATCGACGGCCAGGCCGGCACGACCGGTCTGCAGATCGTCGAACGCCTGCAAGAGCGCGAGGATCTGATCCTGCTGCTGCTCGACGATGACAGAAGACATGATCTGCAGGCACGCAAGGCCATGATGGAACAGGCCGATCTTGTCTTTCTGTGTCTGCCCGATGCCGCGGCCATCGAAGCGGCGGCACTATGTCCTGAAACGACGAAGCTGATCGACACCTCCACAGCCCATCGCACGACATGGACCTATGGCTTTGCGGAACTCAACGCCTCTCAAAAAGAGAAGATTCAAAACACCAGGCGCGTGGCCAATCCGGGCTGCCATGCCACAGGAGCCATCGCGCTGCTCGCCCCGCTGGTGCAAAGCGGATGGCTGCCGGCAGACGCCTTTCTTTCCATCTTCTCTTTGACCGGATACACCGGCGGCGGAAAAAAGATGATCACTCAATATGAAAATGATCCCGCTGCCTGTCTGGCGGCTCCCGGTGCCTATGGCCGGACTTTGAGTCACAAGCACATTCCGGAAATTATGAAATACGCCAGTCTGAGCCGCAAGCCGGCCTTCCTGCCGGTCGTCGACGACTATCCTCAGGGCATGATGACTTCGATCATGATCGACGCTGATCAGTTTGGCGTCCCTGTCACAGCCAGTCAGATCAGGGAGCTCTATCAGACATGGTACGAAGGCTCTCAGACCATCTCGATCATTGAGCAGGAGGGCACCCTATACGCCGGATCCAAAGCCGGATTTGATGATCTGGCCATCGAGGTCTCGGGCAATGACGGGCAGATTCTGCTGCAGGCGGTGTTTGACAACCTTGGCAAAGGCGCAAGCGGCGCGGCGGTACAGAATATGAACCTGATGCTCGGTCTCGAGGAAGAGGCCGGACTGCATCTTCAGACAGAAGATCAGAAACAGAAACAGATAGAAAAATGAACATAGAAAAACACACAGAGACAGACAGAAATGATGAAGAGAATGGATCCTGTACAGACCGGGGCGTGTGCGCCCCAGGGGTTTGCAGCCGGCTCGATTTTTGCCGGCGTCAAACCCGATGGAAAGAAAGATGATGTGGCCATCATCTGCAGTGAAGTCCCCGCGGCAGCGGCCGCTGTTTATACACGCAACCTTGTCAAAGCGGCCTGCCTGCATGTGACAAAGGAACATCTGGAAGATGGCATGCTTCAGGCGGTCATCGTCAATTCCGGCAACGCCAACGTGGCGGCCAGAAACGGCAGGCTGCACGCCGAAGAAATGGCCGCAGCGGCCGCAAAAAAGCTGAATCTTGCCCCGGACATGGTTGCAGTGGCAAGCACCGGTGTGATCGGTCAGGAACTGCCTGCCTGGAAAATCGTGGCTGCGGTGGAGAACATCGAGCTTTCCAAAGAGGGAAGCGGGAAAGCCGCCGCAGCGATCATGACCACGGACACGGTAATGAAAACGACAGAGACATCCTTTCAGATCGGTGATGTGACATGCACCATGGGCGGCATCTGCAAGGGCAGCGGCATGATTCATCCCAATATGGGCACCATGCTCTGCTTCGTGACCTGTGACGCGGCCATCACCCCAAACATGCTGGAAAAAGCGCTGCAGGATGTGGTGCGCACCACCTTCAACCGGATCAGCGTGGATGGAGACACCTCCACCAACGACATGTGCCTGATTCTTTCCAACGGCATGGCCAAAAACGCTCTGATCGATGTGGAAGGCGAGGCCTATGACATCTTCAAAAACGCGCTGCATGAAGTCATGGAAACACTCGCAATCAAAATCGCGTCGGATGGAGAAGGTGCCAGCCGCCTGATCACCGTCACGGTTCACGACGCCGAAACGGAGGAGCAGGCGGAAACGCTCGCCCGCTCCGTTGCCTCTTCCTCATTGCTCAAAGCGGCGATGTTTGGCAGCGACGCCAATTGGGGCCGGGTGATGTGCGCCATGGGTTATTCGGGGGCAAAGTTTGATCCGGAAATCGTGGATATCGCCTTTGCGAGTGAGAAAGGATCCATTGAAGTCTGTCATCAGGGGCGGGAAGTGCTCTTTGATGAAGAGAAAGCGTCTGAAATTCTGAAAGAGGATGCGGTTGTGATCGATGTCACTCTGCATGAGGGTGATCAGAGCGCCACATGCTGGGGATGTGATCTGACCTATGACTATGTCAGCATCAACGGAGACTACCGCTCATGAAGCCGGAAGAAAAAGCGTCCATTCTCATAGAAGCTCTTCCCTATATTCAGGAATACGCGGGCAAGATCATTGTGGTGAAATATGGCGGCAACGCCATGATCGATGAGGATCTCAAACAGGCGGTCATGGAAGATCTGCTGCTGCTTCAGCTCAACGGCATCCATGTGGTCCTGGTGCACGGCGGCGGTCCGGAAATCAACGAGATGTTGAAGAAAACGGGAACCGAATCGCATTTCGTCAACGGATTGCGCTACACGGATGAGGAAACGATGAACATCGTTCAGATGGTGCTCTGCGGCAAGGTGAACAAGGATCTCTGTTCCCTGCTGGGTGGTAAGGGGATCGGCCTTTCCGGTCTGGATGCCCGCTTATTTGAAGCCGTACCGCATACGGATGACGAACAGACCGACTACGGACGGGTTGGCGACATCGTTAAAGTCAATCCGGAACTCATTCAGAACGTGATCGACCAGGGCTATATCCCCGTGATCAGCTCCGTGGCGGGCGGTCAGGATGACGGCCTTTCCTACAATATCAACGCGGATACGGCCGCCTGCAAAATCGCTTCGGCGCTTAAAGCCAAGAAGCTGATTCTGCTGACCGATGTGAAGGGGCTCATGGAAGATCCTTCGGATGAATCCACACTGATCCGCAAACTGAAAGTCTCTCAGGTTCCGGCTCTGATCAGGGAAGGCGTGATCAGCGGCGGCATGATTCCCAAAGTGGACTGCTGCGTGGAAGCCATCCGTCAGGGCGTGCAGCGGGCCAATATTCAGGATGGACGGGTGCCCCATTCCATTCTGATCGAACTGCTCAGCAACGAAGGCATCGGAACGATGTTCTGCTAGAAAGGTGAATGACAATGTCCTCTTTTGACTCTCTCAAAGTGCGCGAAGCCGAAAATGTCATGCAGACATACGGACGGTTCAATCTGGCCCTCGACCATGGCAAGGGAGCAAAGCTCTACGATCTCGACGGCAATGAATATATCGACATGACCTCCGGAATCGGTGTCAACTGCCTTGGCCATGACCATCCGGTTCTGACCAAAGCGCTTGAAGAACAGATCCATAAACTGCTTCAGGCCTCCAACCTGTACTATACAAAACCCATGATCGACGCGGCTGAAAAGCTTGTCATTGCTTCAGGCATGAAGAAAGTTTTCTTCTCCAATTCCGGCGCGGAAGCAAACGAGGGGGCGATCAAATGCGCCCGTAAATACGCTGCGGATAAATATGGGAAGGACCGTTATAAAGTCCTGACACTGGAAAACTCCTTCCATGGCCGCACCATCGCCACGCTGGAAGCGACCGGCCAGGATGTCTTCCATCAGAATTTCTATCCTTTCACCGGCGGCTTCGATTATGTGGAAGCCAACAACATGGATGATGTGAAGGCCAAAGCCGATGATCAGACAGCGGCTGTGATGGTGGAGCTGATCCAGGGCGAAAGCGGTGTGAGACCGCTCGATCCTCAGTTTGTCAAAGACCTTGAATCCTTCTGCAAGGAGCATGACATTCTTCTGATCGTCGATGAAGTGCAGACCGGCATCGGCCGCACCGGCAGTCTGTTCTGCTATCAGAACTATGGCATTCATCCGGATCTGGTGACCATGGCCAAAGGCCTTGGCGGCGGCGTGCCTATTGGGGGCATTCTGTTTGGAGACAAAACCGAAACCGTCTTCCATGCCGGTGATCATGGATCCACCTTTGGCGGAAACCCGCTGGCAGGCACTGCCGCTTCGACAGTGCTCGATGAAGTGCTCGCCGACGGATTTTTGGAGGAAGTCAGCCGCAAGGGAGAAAAACTGCGCACACTGCTCAAGGAAATTGACAGTGACGATGTTCTGGATGTGAGAGGACAGGGGCTGATGAGCGGCGTTCAGGTGCCGGCGGACAAGGTGGCCGGATATATTCAGGCCATGATGGACAAAGGGCTGCTTGTTCTGAAAGCGGGTAAAGACACGATCCGTCTGCTTCCGCCTCTGGTAATCACGGATGAGGAAATTGAAAAGGCGGCTGCGATCATGAAGGAGGTCCTCGAATGACGAAACATCTGCTCAAACTGCTGGATTACACACCGGAAGAAATCATCGAAATTCTTGATCTGGCTGACCAGCTCAAATATGAGAAGAAGCACAATATCGATCATCCCTGGCTGAAGGGAAAATCCATCGGTCTGATTTTCCAGAAATCCTCCACCAGAACCCGTGTCTCCTTCGAGACCGGCATCTATCAGCTGGGCGGACAGCCTCTGTTTCTGTCCAGCCGCGATCTTCAGATCGGACGAGGCGAGCCAGTACAGGATACCGCCCGGGTGCTGAGCCGGTATCTCGATGGCATCATGATCCGCACCTTTGATCAGAAGGAAGTGGAGGATCTGGCAAAATTCGGATCCGTGCCTGTGATCAACGGTCTGACCGATCAGTACCATCCCTGTCAGGTCCTCGCGGATCTGATGACGATCCGGGAAAAACACGGTGTGCTCAAAGGTCTGAAGCTGGCCTATATCGGAGATGGCGACAACATGGCCAACTCTCTGATTGTCGGCGGTCTGAAAACGGGCATGAAGGTTTCTGTCGCCACTCCAAAAGGCTATGAACCGCTGCAGGAAGTTCTCAATTTTGCGAAGGACGATCCGGAATTCGAACTGGTCCACGATCCTGCCGCTGCGCTCAAGGATGCCGATGTGGTGATCACCGATACCTGGGCGAGCATGGGCATGGAAG
>Strawberry_p1__coassemble_2583_pt1 | contig 13475 bp, 7 predicted proteins | sample Strawberry_p1__metabat2_low_PE_004 | metagenome-assembled genome bin Strawberry_p1 | reverse complement strand
GGGATATTTCTTGCAGAAGGCATGCGCCAGAAGGAAGACATCAAAATCCGGATTAGCAGCGGACAGGCCGGCCAGCCTGGACAACTCGCCTAAATGCGGTGTGAGAATCAGCGGGGCTGTCCGCCCTTCAAGAAGATTTAAATTTTTTGCCAGCAAAGTGATGCCATCAGCGTCAATCACAGTCGGCTTATTGAGCGAGAGCACGGCCTTTAACATGGCCAGTGAACCATCGCCCAGGCCAACACCATTTCCAAAGAGGACAACATCACATTTTTCAGCCGCCAATGCCAGACCCTTTGCGGCCTGTCTGGCAAAGAAGCCACTGGAATCGCTGGCAGCCGGGGTGATCATCGGCATGGACAGTTTGCTCATGACAATCTGCGCCGCGCCTTGTGGGACATACATGGACAGCAGCCCGATACCGCCCTTTAAACAGGCGTCAGCGGCCATGCAGGCCGCTCCCTGCATTTGCAGCGATCCGGCCGCGATCAAAGCGTGGCTGAAGCGGTTTTTAAAGGAAAAGTCAGAGCGTTCGGGAAGCATTGCGGCCGCCGCTTTGGAATCAAGCATCCAGATCGGATGATCAAGAATCTTCAGACAGTCTTCGGGCATGCCGATCGAGCCGAAAACCAGTCTTCCGCAAAGAGCGGGTCCGTTGTTGAGAAAGCAGCCTGTTTTCCAGCTGCCTAAAACAACGGACAGATCCGCCTGAACGGCGGTGCCCAAAATCCGGCCGGAGCTCGCGTTCAGGCCGCTGGGCACATCAATGGCCAGTACAAAGCAGCCTTTGTCTTTTCGGGCCTGATTGATTGCGTCAATACAGGCGGCGTAGCGGCCAGTAACCGGACGGGAGAGCCCGTTTCCAAACAGGCCGTCGATGATCAGATCATTTTCCTGAAGCTCGTAATCGAGAGAGAAGAGAGGAATGGACAGGGATTTGCAGATGGAAAGCTGAACGCGCTCTTCTTCACTGAGTCTTGCACCGGGATCCATGCAGATCACAACCGGCCTGTTTTCCAGAGAGAGCAGTCTTGCCGCAGCCAGCGCGTCGGCCCCGTTGTTGCCAGGACCGGCAAAGCAGACGTATCTTTTCGCGTTCTGGGCGAGGGCTTCCCTTGCGATGGCCTGGCAGGCATGCTCCATCAGGATCAGAGAAGGAATATGGAATTCATGAATCGCGCAGGCGTCGAGCGCGGCGGCCTGAGGGGCAGAGCAGACGGGAATCATAAATACGGCCTTTCCGCCTGAATGACGAGTTGTTTCAGCACCACAGAGTGCATGGCGCATCTTCAGGCTTATGATAGAATCTGACGATATAGGAGATTACATGAAAACAGTCAAAACCACTTCGGGTTCAAAAGAAGAAACCCGAAGAAAGCTGAATTCAAGCGTTAAAAAATCAGTCGTTGTCTCCGGTCTTGTCGGAACAGCTGGCTTTTTCATAGCAAAAGCCATCGGCTTAATTTACGCCATTCCGTTCGCGAGCATCCTTGGTTCGGATGCTTTGATGAACTACTACGGAACAGCATACCGCATTTACAGCTACATCCTGAACATCTTCACGGCCGGCTTTCCCTTCGCGATCGCCACGATGGTCTCCGCCTATATTGCCAAAGGCAATAACCGGGTCGCCGTGCAGGTCAAAAGGCTCGCCTTATTGTTCATGACTCTGATCGGCTTTTTAGGCATGATCATCATGATGGCGCTCAGCGCCGTTTTTGCCCGGATTGTGACGGATGTGGATGAAGGTATTCACATCATGACCGTGGTGTTGTGCCTTCTGGCTTTGGCGGTGTTCTTTGTGCCGATTCTTTCGGCGGTGCGCGGCTTTATTCAGGGCTGCAAGGAGATGGAGGAATACGCCTTCTCCCAGGCCTTTGAACAGGTCTTTCGTGTCGCCTTTTTGTTGAGCTTTGCCTGCCTTTTTGTCTATGTCTTCAAAATGGCGCGCGTCTGGGCGCTGTATGCGGCGGTGATGAGCACTTCCGTGGCGGCCGTGGCAGCCATTGTGCAGATTCACAAGTCCTCTGTGCAGTGCGAAAAGACCCTGCTCAAAGAGGCCAAAGGGCAGAAAACGAAATCAATGCCAATCAAGCCGCTGGCAAAAGAATTCATTCTGCTCGCGGTGCCCTACATGCTTTCGGCCATCCTTGGCTATTCGGATGACATCTTCAACACGCTGCTTCTGCCCACGGGCCTTCGCCTGTCGAAGCTGAGCGCGGCGGAAATTGACACCGTCATGTCCGCGGTTAACTATGCGGGCACCAAGCTGATGTCCATTCCGATGATTCTGGCGCCCGGATTTACCGCGGCCATCGTGCCTCATCTGTCCGAAGCGCTTGCCCGCAATGATCAGAAGACGATTCGCAAGGATATTGTAGAATGTATCAACATCGTTCTGTTCATGGGCGGACTGATCAGCTTCCTGATTGCTCTGTACGCCAGACCGATTTATTATTCTCTGTTCAGAACCGACGATCTCGCCCTGGCGGCAAATTCCGTCCAGTGGCTATGCATCGAAGGCTTTCTGGGAACCATCGCCCCGGTGCTCGCTTCTTTGATGATGGCGCTGCACCGCTTTAAAAGCCTGATCAGAAGACTTCTGGTGCAGACATTGATCAAAGGCGTGCTCATTGTGCCTTTGACCATGCTGTTTGGCTTTCCGGGCGCCGTGATCGCGACCATGATCAGCTACGGCTATCTGATCACGTTCAACTATCTCGAACTGAAACATTCTTATAAAGTGAAAAGCCGTTCGAGCGCCGGTGTGATTGTCGCCACGCTGATCGGCCTGATCGCTGTCTGGATTGTCGCAACCGTTCTGGGCCGTTTCGGACTTGGCAGGGTGGATCATGGCCGGGTCTATTGCTTCATCACGATGTGCGTGAACGGTCTTGTTTCGCTGATTGTCTTTGTGGTGATTGAATGGTTCATGGGGGTTCCCCAGAAGCTGTTCCATCTTGGACGAAAATCAGCCTGATTGACATCAAATACACAAGCTGCCTGCGGGCGGCTTTTTTCAAGGAGGTGACACACTGTGTACGATATCTGCGTCATCGGCGCGGGTCATGCCGGTATTGAAGCGGCCGCCGCGGCCGCAAGAGAGGGTATGAACACGCTGCTGATTACTGAAAACTTCTCCATGGCAGGCTCCATGCCCTGCAACCCGTCTGTAGGCGGACCGGCCAAGGGTATTGTGGTAAGGGAAATTGACGCGCTTGGCGGTCTGATGCCCAAGGCGGCCGACGCCACCGCGCTGCAGTTTAAAATGCTTAACACCACCAAAGGACCGGGAGTCTGGTCTCTTCGCGTGCAGTCCGACAAGGAAGAATACAAGCGCTATGTGCAAAAGGCGCTTTCTGAAATGGAGCATCTGAGCATTCTGGAAGCGCAGGCCAAAGAGCTGGTCATTGAAGATCAGAAAATCAGGGGGATCCGCTTTGAGGATGGTTCCGTCATTGAATGCCGGGCGGTCGTTTTAACAGCGGGCACATTTATGGATGCCTGTGTGCTGCGTGGACATACCTCCACTCCCTCCGGTCCGGAAGGACAGGAACCGGTCTATGGCCTGTCCGAATCGCTGCGCAAGGCCGGCATCAGAACCTTCCGCCTGAAAACCGGCACGCCGCCAAGAGTGGCAAGAGAGACGGTCGACTTTTCTCAGGCTGATCTGCAGCCGGGCTCTGAAGAGTTCTTCTCCTTTTCGGAACTGACCAGAAAGGAAGATGTTCTTCCTTATGATCAGCAGTGGCCCTGCTACCTGATTCACACCACCCCGAAAACCCATGAAATCATCCGCGATCATCTGCATGATTCGGCAATGTATTCCGGACTGGTCAAAGGCAAGGGACCGCGCTATTGCCCGAGTATTGAAGACAAGCTTGTTCGCTTTGCGGACAAGGAGCGTCATCAGCTCTTTCTCGAACCGGAAAGCCGGGATTATGACACGATCTACATCCAGGGATTTTCCACTTCGATGCCTGTCGACGTTCAGGAAGAGATGGTTCACTCGCTTCCGGGCATGGAAAACGCGAAGATTCTCAAATACGCCTACGCGATTGAATATGACGCCATTGATCCGCTGCAGATGAAACCTTCTCTGGAAAACAAGATCGTTGAAAACCTCTTCACCGCCGGGCAGGTCAACGGCACCAGCGGGTATGAGGAAGCGGCCGGTCAGGGCCTGATCGCCGGTGCCAATGCGGCGCTCAAACTCAAAGGCAAAGAGCCGATTATTCTCAGACGTGATCAGGCTTATATCGGGGTCATGATTGATGATCTAACCACCAAGGGCACGCAGGAGCCATACCGGCTGCTGACAAGCAGAGCTGAGTACAGACTGCTGCTGCGCCATGACAACGCCAGTGAACGTCTGATTGAAATCGGTTATCGAAACGGTCTGGTTGATCAGGAACGCTATGAAGCGTTTGTCAACCGGGAAAAGCGGATCTCTGATCTGATCGAACAGCTCAAAGAGGCCAAAATCCGTCCAGGTGAGCAGATCAATAAAATTCTGGCCGATGCCGGACAGAATCCGCTTGGGCAGAGTGTCAGCGCGGCTGATCTGATCCGCCGTCCCCATATGGATACTGGCAAGACCGCCAGACTGGCAGGAGTAGATCTGAGCGCTGATGAGGCGAGAACCATCGAAATCCGCCTGCGCTATGAGGGCTACATCGAAAAGGCCAGAAAAGATGCTGAGCGCATGAACCGCATGGAAAGCAGACGCATTCCTGCAGATCTTGACTACAGCACGCTGGAAAACCTGTCTCTGGAAGCCCGGGAGAAACTTGGCAAAGTGCGCCCGCTCACGCTTGGACAGGCCAGCCGTATTTCCGGAGTGAATCCGGCCGATATCGCCCTGCTTGCGATGTACATCAACCGCAAAAAGACGGAATCCTGACGATTTCCGGAAGATCAGGGGTTTGAATCTGGTAAACTGATATACATGATTAAAGGGGATCGAGCGTATGAAGACTAAAAAGAAGGCGCCCATGACCTGGCACAAAGGTCTGTTTTTAAGTGCCGCCGTTCTGGCAACCGGATATTTTCTTGGATCAAACATCGCGGACGTTTATACGCTTATCGCGTTGAAATCTGAAATCCGGGCCAACGAGGCAAGATTGGAAGAAGTCTCCGCCCAGAAGGAAGAGCTGGAAACAACAAAGAAGAACCTGACCAATCCGGACTATATCGAGTATCTTGCAAGGGGCAAATATCTCGTGACAAAAGACGGAGAGCAGATCTTCAAATTTCCCGCTATTGAAAAATCGAATGAATGAGAACGACCGGAGCAATCCGGTTTTTCTTTTGCTTTTGTGCAAATAAGCCATAAAAACAGGTAAATATTAAGCTGAGTAAAATTAGTCGGTAATAAGAAGGGTTCTTTCGCTTCTGTCCGTTTATTGTCACATTATCATCACACCGAAAAGCGATGATCGTATGACAATACAGGCATCTTCAGAAGTTAAAAAGATGTCAATTGTAGGACATCTTAGAAAGGCACATGCCATGAAAAATCAAAAAAGCACATTCTGTGAAGACTCCATTCTCAATCGCATCTGCACCAAGCCTGATCCAAAATGGAACAGAGAGGACAGAGAGATGAATACCGTTCTCTGCTCAGGAGATCTCATTCTCGACGAGTACGGCCGCAGGGTTTACAAGCAGGGCAAAGAGCTCAAGCTGAGTGAAAAACAGTTTCGCGTCGTCCAGCTGCTGATGTCTAATGCAACGATGATCTGCTCACGGGACAGTCTTTCAAATGTCATTCTCTGGCCTGAAACGGGCACTCTGATGCCTAACACGCTGACCAAGCAGATCAACCGGATTCGGGATCGGTTAGGCCGTGAATGCGACGAGAGGCCTTACATCCGGACAGTTAACACGCTTGGATATCAATGGAATTTCCCGGTTTACAAGGCTTACATCAACCGCGAACCTTGGATGCTTGAAGACTGAGAAGTGTCAGACAAATGATGTTTTCCGGCAGATTTGTTTCCAAATCCTTGAGCGCGGTCCCCGCGCTCCGGATTCTAACTTGCTTTTAAAGACAGTCTTTCTATAATCTTGAGCTTATGGAGGAATTTGAAAAATGACTGAAGCCTTCAGCTCAAAAGAGAAATTTATTGAAGCCTTCAAGCACGATGCTTCTTACCGGTACGGCCGCAACTTTGAGGACACCTATCCGGAAGAAAGATATCAGGCTTTGGGGCATATGATTTCTGAATATGTCGGCCAGAACTGGTCAAAAACAAAGAATGCTGTCCGATCCCATCAGACAAAACAGCTCTATTACTTCTCAATGGAGTTTCTGATGGGCCGTCTGCTGACCAACAACCTGATGAACCTTGGAATTTATGATGTTGTCCGCGATGGTCTGAAAGAACTTGGCATGGATATCCATGATCTCGAGATTCTGGAAGCCGATGCAGGCCTTGGAAACGGCGGTCTTGGCCGTCTGGCAGCCTGCTTCCTGGACTCGCTCGCATCTCTGAACCTGGCAGGAAACGGCAACACGATCCGTTACCGCTACGGTCTGTTCAAACAGGAAATCATCGATGGCGAACAGGTTGAAAAACCCGACTGCTGGCTGCGCGCAGGCAACATCTGGGAAGTGTGGAGACCGCATCATGAAGTTATGGTCCGCTTTGGCGGCACCCTGAACGCCTACATGGACAACAGCAGCCACTTCCATTCTGACTATCATCCCGATTTCACCGTACGTGCTGTGCCCTATGATATGCCGATCGTCGGTTATCACACCCCCACGACCAACACGCTGCGTCTTTGGGATGCGCAGGTCGATGGTGAAAGTGTGCAGGCGGGCTCCTTTGCCAAATATCTCAATGAAGTCACCGCTCTGACCGCGAATGTCTACCCTGATGATTCCACGGATGAGGGCAAACTGCTGCGTCTGAAACAGGAATACTTCATGGTCTGCGGCGGCGTGGATCAGATCATCCAGTCTCATCTGCGTGTCTACCCGTCTTTGGATAATCTGGCGGACAAAGTCGCCATTCAGCTCAACGACACCCATCCCGTTCTCGTCATTCCGGAACTGATGCGTGTTCTGATGGATGACTATGGCTACGAATGGGATCAGGCCTGGGACATCGTGACCAACACGGTCGCTTACACCAACCATACTGTTCTTTCCGAGGCGCTCGAGCGCTGGCCGCAGCAGATGATGCGCAATCTTCTGCCGCGTGTCTACATGATCATTGAAGAGATCGAACGCCGCTTTAAATATGAGGTGGATCACCGCGGCCGTTCTCAGGACTTCCACGCGATGTCCATTCTGAACAACGATCAGGTCCACATGGCCAACCTCGCCGTACGCGGAAGCCATTCCGTCAACGGCGTAGCCAAGATCCACACCGAGATTCTGATCAATGATGTCATGGCCACTCTGGCAAGCTTCTATCCCGAACGCTTCAACAACAAGACCAACGGCATCACGCACCGCCGCTGGCTGCTGTATGCAAACCCGCAGTTAAGCGCTCTGCTGGAAAAGACCATCGGTCCGGATTTCATCAAGGATCCTTCCAAGCTTGAAAAGCTGATGGCCTATGTGGATGATCCCGCTGTTCAGAACGAATTCATGCAGGTCAAGAAAGAGCGCAAGATCATTCTCGCCAGATACATCAAGGAGACGCTGAACATTGATGTGAATGTGGACTCCATCTTTGACGTTCAGGCCAAGCGTCTGCACGCTTACAAGAGACAGCTGCTCAACATCTTCCATGTCATGTATCTGTATCTGGCCATGAAACAGGATCCCAACTTCACCATGGTTCCGCGCACCTTCATCTTCTCCGCCAAGGCGGCTCCAAGCTACTATCTGGCCAAGGAGATCATCAAGCTGATCAACCGCGTGGCTGACAAGGTCAACAGTGATCCGCAGGCCAGCCGCTTCATGAAGGTTGTCTTCATCCCGAACTACTCCGTTTCCATCGCTGAGCTGCTTGTCACCGCGGCGGATGTCTCCGAGCAGATTTCCACCGCCGGCAAGGAAGCGAGCGGAACCGGCAACATGAAGTTCATGATGAACGGCGCTCTGACTCTGGGCACGCTTGATGGCGCCAATGTGGAAATCGTTGAACAGGCCGGCTGGGACAATGAAAAGATCTTCGGTCTTCAGGTTGGCGATATCAACACCCTGCGCCGCGAGAACTCCTATGATGTCTGGCGCATCTACAACAACAATCCGAAAGTGCGGATGGTTGTGGAGTCCCTGCGCAACGGCACATGGGACCGCGATCCCAACGCCTTCCAGCTGATCTACAACGATCTGATGCTGAGAAAGGATGAATTCTTCGTCCTGGCAGACTTCGATGCCTACATGTGGGCGCAGAAGGATGTCTCTCACTGGTATACAGACCGCAAAGCGTGGGCAAGAGCCATGCTTGTCAACATCGCCAAATCCGGCTACTTCAGTTCCGACCGCACCATTCAGGAATATGCGGATGAGATCTGGGGTCTGACACCGATTATTTTTGACGATGAAGCGGATGCATCAAAAAAATAAAGAGTGAATTCGGGCAAGCCTTTCTGCCTGTTCGAAATCTCAAGTATTGTAAGGGGGAGAAGGCTCCCTCTTTTTTTGACGCCTGTGCGCAAAACAGGCATTATAAAAGAACGTCACAGGGATCAGGACATAAAGATGAAACAGACAGATATGGAAAAGAAGAAAAAAAGAATCCTGCTGCTTGGAGCCACCGGCTCCATCGGTACGCAGACCCTCGATGTCATCGCCCAGCATCCGGATCAGTTTGAACTGGTGGGGGTGGCCGCCAACGGATCGAAGGACAAATTGGAACAGATTATCAAACGCTTCGATACGATCAAAGCCGCCGCGCTTGTCAAAGAAGAGAAGGACAGGGAACTGTCCGGTGTTCCGCTTTATACCGGGCAAAAGGCCCTTATTGATCTGATGGATCATGTCGACTATGATCTGCCGGTCAATGCCGTGGTGGGTTTTGCGGGTCTGGAACCCAGCCTGCACGCGCTCAGGCAGGGGAAGGATCTTGCCCTGGCCAACAAGGAAAGCCTGGTATGCGGCGGTGATCTGGTTCTGAAAGAACTGGAAAAAAGCGGCCGGCACCTCTATCCTATAGATTCTGAGCATTCCGCCATCTGGCAGTGTCTGAGCGGAAATGATCCCAAAAGGGTTGAAAAGCTGCTGATCACCGCCAGCGGCGGCTCTTTGCGCGATCTGAAACGGGACGAGCTGGACGATATTACGCCTGAGCGGGCTTTAAAGCATCCCAACTGGAACATGGGCGCGCGCATCACCATTGATTCGGCGACCATGGTCAATAAGGCCTTTGAAGTCATTGAAGCCCACTATCTGTTTGGCGTGCCGTTTGAGAAGATCGAGACTGTTCTGCATCCGCAAAGCATCATCCATTCAATGGTCGAATATGACGATCACGCCATCATGGCTCAGCTTGGCAGCGCGGATATGCGCCTGCCGATTCAATACGCCCTGTTTGAAGGGAAAAGAGATGTTCTTAAGGAAGAGCATCCCCTTGATTTCCATCAGGCTCTCTCTCTGGAGTTTCGGCCAATGGATTTTGAGCGCTATCCGATGGCCGCTTTCGCCTGGAAAACGGGAGAGAAGAAGGGCAATTATGGCTGCGCCTTCAATGCCGCGGATGAACAGGCTGTCAGTCTGTTTCTGAACAGACAGATTTCCTTTTTACAGATTGAAGAGCTGATCGAGCGCGCGCTTGAACAGCTTGACTATATCGAACATCCCACTTATGAGGATCTGGTTGAAACGGACCGGCGCATCCGAGAAAAAGTGCGCGCTTTGGCCAGGCCGGATGAGAACCGGTGAGGTTTCGATCATTTCCGGCGCGTCGTATAATAAGGACGCCGATTTGAGCATGCTCACAAAGGAGGCATATTTATGACAAAACCAATTCTGGCAGGTCTGTCCGCCGCGCTCGTTGCGACAAGCTGTCTGCTGAGTGTCCCTGTCCTGGCGCAGGATGCCTCCGGGCAGGTGATCACACAGGACAAAACCGAAGAGGTCAGTGAAAAAACCATCAAGACCGCTGATGATTTCATCAAAGCCTTCGCGGGCAAGATGGTGCAGAAAATCTCTTCGGATCAGAATAAGAAGCTCGAGCACGAAGAGGAGTTCGTGTGGTTTGAAAAAGCCGACCAGACCAACTTCGCCCAGCTGCTCAAGGGGAACGAGATCTTCAAAAAACTGGACACCAGGCTTCAGGAAGAGATTCTGAAAGTCTATACCGACAAAAAACTCGATTATGATCTGCTGATCAAACAGGCCCTTGAACAGCAGGATCTTTATAACAAGGAACAGGAACGGCTCAAACAGGAAGCTGAGCAGCAAAAGAAAGCCCAGGAGCAGGCCGCTTTGGAAGAAGCCGGCAGTCAGGAAAATCAGCAGCAGTCTTCGGCTGAGGCAGAAAAGACACCGTCCCGGCCGGAAAATACTGAATCTTCCGCCCAGTCCGGCCAGCAGCCTTCCTCTGAGACTTCAAAAACAGAAACCCCCTCCGCTCCCGTAAAACCATCGGATCAGACATCTGATACAAACACACCGGAAACAAAACCGGAAATCGGGACGCCCTCTGCTCCGGCAGAAGGCGCAGAGTCTGCCGGCACGAGTGATCAGGGTGCCGGTAAAGATGTTCAGGATGCTGCCTGGACCACGCTGAGCCAGACCAGTCTGAATGGAACCGGCTCGCTGAGTGGTCAGAAGATCGCTTTGAGCCTGCAGGCTAAAGCGGCAAGCTTTGAAGAAGGACTCAATGAAGCGGCGCAGGCGCTCGCTTCTGAAAAAGGCCTTGTCAACGCGAACACCTATGATCAGGCGATTATGTCCGCAAGCCTTGGCACGCTTCAGGCGTCCAGTGCGGAAATGAAAGCCATCAACGATGGGACGACCACGGTTCTTTTCACGGCTGAATATCAGCCTGAAGAAGAACAGTATGTGCTCAGTCTGCATTCAGACAAGTCCGTCTCGTTTGATATGACGTCCGGTCTGCTCAATACCGCGGATGATGGTCAGTTTGTCTATCACTACCAGATGCCCGAGCAGCCTGAACAGGCCGCACCCGAACACAAAAACGAAGAGATTGAAAACAGGGTGGAGGCACCCGCTGCACCGGAAGATCTCACAGGTCTGGAAAAGCCGGACGCGATTCTCGATCATCTGATCGCAAATGAGGACATCAAAAAGCCGGACAACTCTGAAAACCTGTCCTCTGGCACTGATCCTTTAAAAGAATCCGCCCCTCTGCCTGAAGCAAAGACAGCCTCTGCTCTGGAAACTGCTGAAAAGGAAGAGCCTCTTGTCAAAGCCTCCGATCCGGTTGTGGAATCCCTGAATAAAACAAACCCGCTGCAAAATACGCGCAGCGCGGTGGATACGTTCCTGTCCGCATGGCTGACAGAAAACGGCACCATCTGCAAAGCGGCGACCACGTCCAACTACCGCCGGATTCTTTCCTCCTTCGCGGACTGGACGAAACTGACCACCCAGCAGAAAAATGAAGTCAATGCCAGACTGGCCGCGGCAGGCAGCTGGCAGTACCAGAATCTGTTCCGGGAAGCCAACCGCATCCGTCTTGGTCTTTCAAGCGGCGGGGCACTGGTCAACGGACTCAACGTCTCCAATGGCGCGCACACCAGCAGCGCGACCTGCCGCGCCTGGTATATGAGCCTGATGGCGGCGATGGGTGCGCTGATGATCTCACTCGAGCGTCGTCTGCACCGCGATCAGACACAATCCAAAGATTAAACAAAGTCACCTGACAACGACGGTTCCCTCTTTCAATAGATGGGGGCCGTTCTTTTTGAGCTGTCACAACTTTGATACACTTGAAAAAAGGGGGTGATTCCTCTATGGAACAGAACACGTTTTCCGACAGTGAACTGGAACGGGCCGCCGAGCTCAAGCAGGCGCAGCTCTACCGGAAAGGCGGATTTAAAAAAGCAAAACCTCTGGTCAGAAATCTTGCGGATTATGAAAACCACCTTTTTGCGTTTTTGATCGATCTGAATATCTGTCTTCTGCCAGTCTATATATGGGCCGTTTTATTTCTGATGATTGTGGCGGGCCTTCTGCCCGGGGCCATCTTTGATCTGCTTTTCTATCTGATGTACGGACTTCTGTTTGTCATGACCTGTCTGGTGCTGCCGCTCTATACCGCCGGCCATCACGGACAGTCGTATGGAGACAGAATTCTCGGTCTTCGTCTGGTCAGGCGAAACCGCCGTCCGGCCAGCGCCATCGCGCTGGTCATGCGCCAGCTTTTAGGTTTTGGTGTGCCGACTATGGTGCTTGGCTACTTCTTCAGCGTCTTCGGGGTGCTGGGATGGTGGCTGCTCAACGGCATCATCGTGCTGATCTCTCCCAACCAGCAGACACTTTTTGACTGGCTGCTCGGTCTGATCCTTGTCTACACGCCAACCTACAAGATCCGTCTGGAAAAACCGGAAGCGCAAAAGCCCGTGCAAAGCGAGCCTCAGCCTGAAAAACCGGCTGAGCAGCCAAAACAACCCGAACCGGCCTCTTTGACCATCAGTCCCATCGATCTGCACATCCGTTCCGATTTCTCGGATGATGGCCAGTATGATGTGGAAAGTCTGTTTCAGATGGCGCAAAGCAAGGGCATGAAGGTGATCTCGATCACCGACCACAACAACGCAAGAGCCAACAGTCAGTGCGAGCGCTTCGCCCAAATGTATGACATTCAGTATATTCCCGGTGTGGAAATCGACACGCAGTGCAACGGCCAGCGTGTCAGACTGCTCGGTTACTACATTGACTGGAACAAACCTGTCTTCCAGGAAATCGAGCTGCTTTCATTGGCCCGCGAAAAGGAAGCTTCGATCGTCAGAGCGCAGGCGCTTGAAAAAGTGCTGGGGATCCGGATCGATGTGGAAGGTTTGATGCAGGGAAGCCGCTATCAGATCATCTCGAGCCGCGATCTGACCAACATGGTCTTCAACAATCCTGAATGCCGCAAGATTCCGATGGTGGCCGCGATGCTGCAGGACGCGCCCAATGAACGGCAGGCCAGACTCGACTTCCGCCAGGCGATGTTCGGACAGGACGGTCCCTGCTCCGTGCGCGTGGTCTATCCGGAAGCACAGTCCGTCATGAAAGCCATTCATGACAGCGGGGGTCTGGTTGTTCTGTCCAACTGGCGCCTTGGCAGCCTGAAGCCCCAGACCTGGAAGGAGCTGCTTGGAGAAAACGCGCTCCATCAGTCTATTGACGGCATTGAAGTCTTCTCTCCGGCCGCTGATACCAAACTGCAGGCTAAACTGCTGATGCTTTGCAAGGAGAAGGGTCTGTACACGACAGCCGGATCCGACTTCCATGGAAACCACAAGCCATCCCGCCAGCTTGGCGTAACGACCTGTCCGGCAAAGGGCCTGGAAATGGTGGAAATCTTTGCAAGAGCCATCGACGCAGGCCGCCCGCAGAC
>Strawberry_p1__coassemble_2576_pt1 | contig 13554 bp, 11 predicted proteins | sample Strawberry_p1__metabat2_low_PE_004 | metagenome-assembled genome bin Strawberry_p1 | reverse complement strand
CGCAACCCCCTCCGTGACAGGGAGGTACGCTAACCAATTGCGCCATTGGACCAAAGATGGAGCAGATGAGGGGAATCGAACCCCCGTATTAACCATGGCAAGGTTATGTTCTACCATTGAACTACATCTGCGATAATGGCGGTCCAAACGGGACTCGAACCCGCAACCCCCTCCGTGACAGGGAGGTACGCTAACCAATTGCGCCATTGGACCAAAATTTGGCGGAGCAGGAGAGATTTGAACTCTCGCGCCGGTTGCCCGACCTATACCCTTAGCAGGGGCACCTCTTCGACCTCTTGAGTACTGCTCCAAGGATTTGATTGGCAACCGTTTTCCGATCGCTTGACTATATTAGCATGTGCTCAGGGTTAAAGCAAATACTTTTTGAATAAAAATAATCAGGTTTTTGGTTCAGCGCGTCTTACATTCAGGTCAGAATGTTTCGTCTGTTTGAATCACGCGATATGGCTATTATAATGGTTTTGCGTTTTAAAGGGGGATTCATGCGAAAATTTTCCCGATTCCAGCGCTGGCTGGTGGCTTTCAATGTGATTTTGCTCATCATTGCAGGATCCATGACCGCTCTTCGCCAGAATACCATCTCCAATATGGGGTACAGCGTCTGGACTTATATAAAATACGGCCTGTTTGTGGATCCTCTGAGTTCCTTCGGACACATGTTCCAGGACGTGGCCAATCTCTGGCATGTCTATGAAGACAATGTCTACCTCAATCAGCAGCTTGCCGATCAGCGTTCCTATCAGACGCTCTACGAATCAGAGAAGAACCGGGTTGATGAACTGAAGGAGCTGATGGATATGAGCGCCGATCTTGATTCCACGTTCCGGATCAGCGCGGAAGTGCTCTCCAGACCCGTGGAAGCCTGGAATCAGTCCTGCACGATCTCGGCGGGAAGCAATCAGGGCGTTCAGGAAAACATGCTCGTGCTTTCCAGCAAAGGCGCGGTTGGTCTGGTGGAATCCGTTCAGCCGGATACCAGTGTCGTACGTCTGATCACCAGCAACGACCTGCCTAATGACATCGCGGTGCAGATCGCGCTCGAAGATGGAAGCACCGTGCAGGGTGTGCTGCAGGCCTATGAGGCTTCGAGCAACCGCTATGAAGTCGTGCTGTTCAACTATGAAAACACCATTACCGCCGGACAGCTCGTCTCGACGTCCGGAAAAGGCGGCAACTATCCAAGCGGGATCTACGTTGGAACGGTCACAGGTGTGCAGATGGGGGATGATTCAATCATTTCCACCATTTATGTCAGACCGCCCGACAACATCACCGGCTTTGATTATGTTGAAGTGGTTGGAAACGGACTTGACGCCTCATGACGAAACGATTCGCGTTGGGCTTCGGATTCTTCTTCCTTCTGATCGCGGACGCGCTGTTGAGCTACTGCTTCGTGCCGGACTATCAGTTTTCAAGACTGAGCTGTCAGTTTCATCTGTCCTTTATCGCTCTGCTTGTCTTCACCCATGACAAGCCCTGGCCGACCAGACTGTTTTCCGGCATGCTGGTGGGGATCATCACGGATCTGTTCTTCGCCACAGGCTCCTTTCCTTACGCGTTTTTGATGTATGGATTTCTGGCCTGGGGGTGCGGTCTGCTTGGCGGAGTACTCGACAACCCCAAGATCGCGGTTGTGGTGTATCTGCTTGCGGCGGGTCTGCTTGATTTTATTCCCTTCGTATATGCGAAGATGATTGCCCATACATTGGATGTCGGACTGCTGACGTGGCTCTACCATATGGAGTTTTTAACCTTTATCGTCAATGTCTTTGCGGTTCTTGTCCTAATGTGGTGTCATTCAGTTATGGTGCGCTTCTTCATTATTCAGAACTTCCTGAATCAGAAAGAGGCGCAGAAAGCCTCCCCGAAAGAGAGCGGCTCTTCCACTTCGCAGACGCTTGAACAGCCGGCGAAGTCCTGAGGAAGGTGGAAGGAACAACAGCCATGATCCTTGTTTATCATCTGCTCATCACAGCTCTTGCCCTGGCCTGCGGGGTGGGGCTCATGAAACTGTACCTGAAATATCTGGCGACCTCGCGCGCAGATCTGATGATCTGTCTGATTCTGTGCCTTGGGATTTCCATGTTCGTCGCCATTCTCTTCTGGTCTCCCGCATCGGTGTAAAAGCCGGTGCTTTTTTGTTTTTAGAGGGAGATAACAGCCGTCCTGATGGAACAGGAGGGATTGAGAGTGGATGAAGTACAATAGAAGGCAGGAGACTGACTATGAAAAAACTTCTTCTGATTGATGGCAACTCTCTTCTGTTCAGAGCTTATTACGCCACGATCTATTCCAATCCGCTTTCCACATCAACCGGAATTCCGACCAACGCGGTTTTCGGTTTTATCACAATGATGAATAAAGCCATTAACATGGTGAAACCCGACGCCCTGCTCGTCGCCTGGGATGCCGGCAAGAAAACCTTCCGCCATGACAAGATGGAATCCTATAAGGGCACAAGAAAGCCGCTTGATGATGAGCTGCTTGTTCAGATGCCGATCATCCGTGAGTATCTCGATGATTCGGGCTACACCCGCTATGAGCAGGAAGGCTACGAGGCTGATGACATCATCGGCTCCGCCGCCCGCGCCGCCAAGGATATGGAAACCTATATCCTGACCGGTGATAAGGATCTGCTTCAGCTTGTGGATCCGGACACCAAAGTTCTGATGATGCAAAAAAAGGGCCTGTCTGATATCGCCGTCATGGACGAGAAGGCCATTGAAGACAAATACGGCCTCAAACCTTTGCAGATCATTGATCTTAAAGGTCTGATGGGTGATCCTTCCGACAACATTCCCGGTGTCAAACACATCGGGGAAAAGACCGCCCTGACTCTACTGCACTCCTATGGCAGCGTCGATGGTGTCTACGAGCACATCGATGAGCTCAAGGGCAAGCGCAAAGAGTATCTGGAAGAAGGCAAGGAGAGCGCCTATCTGTCCAAAGAACTGGCGACCATCTTCACGCAGATGCATCTGCCTTTCGATCTGGAAACGCTCGCTCTGCCGGGCGATTCGGATGGCGCCAACGATTTCTACGCCAAATATGAAATGAGCTCGCTTCTGGGCAGCCGTCCAAAAGCCGAACCCCAGCATGAATGGAAAGTCAGACAGGTGCCGGCCATCACGGCTGATCAGAACGCAGGCCTGCTGCTGATTCCGCTGGCCACGCCGGGCGCCTTCCTGGAACAGGAGCTGCTTGGCTTTCTCTATCCGGCAGGGGATATCATTCATTTCCTGTCCAAAGAGGATGCCTTGAAGGATGAGCAGTTTATCAAAATGCTCAAAGAGGATCAGACACTGCAGACCTGGGATATCAAAAAGAGCCTGCATCTGCTTGACCGAAACGGCTTCCCGCTGCCCAGATTCGCGCAGGATCTGCACCTGGCCACCTTCCTTCTCTATTCGCAGGCGACCAGCGAGGAGACTCTGATCGAAGCCGCAGGCATCAAACTGCCTGTATCCCTCAAGGATCTGAGCAAGAAAACCCTTGGCGGCTTCACACTGGAAAGAGCGCTGCCTGTTTACGCCTCTCTGACCGGTCAGCTGGAAACGCTGCGCAAAGGACTGCTTGACAAGGTGGAACAGGAAGATCTGCATCAGCTTTACTACGATGTTGAACTGCCTTTGGCCACCGTGCTCTATCAGATGGAAACGCGCGGCATCTCTATCAACGCCGACATCCTCAAGGAAATCGGCAAGGACTATGAAGCCCACATGGATGAGCTGGCCAAAAAGATCTACGCGGCCGCCGGACATGAGTTCAACATCGGCTCACCCAAGCAGTTAGCCGCGGTGCTTTTTGATGAATTGAATCTGGCCAGCGGCGGACGCAAGCGTTCGACCGCTCAGGAAGTTCTGGAAAAACTGCGCGGCACCGATCCGATCGTCGATGACGTGCTCGAATATCGCAAATACGCAAAAATCGTCTCGACCTATGTGTCGGGATTAGAGAAATACATCGTGGATGGAAAGATCTACACGACCTTCAACCAGACCATGACCCAGACCGGCCGTCTGTCTTCTTCGGATCCCAACCTGCAGAACATCTCGATCAAATCGGATGAGGGCAGGGAAATCCGCAAGGCGTTCGTCGCGCCCGAGGGCACTGTGTTCCTGTCCGCGGACTACTCGCAGATCGAGCTGCGCATGCTGGCGAGCATGGCCAATGAACAGATGATGATTGAAGCCTTCCAGCAGGGTGTGGACATCCACCGCCGGACCGCCTCGATTATCTTTGGCGTCCAGCCGGATGAAGTCACCGACGCCCAGCGCCGGATCGCCAAAACGGTTAACTTCGCGATCATTTACGGTCAGACGGAGTTTGGGCTGTCTCAGGAACTGCATATCAGCCGGATTCAGGCCCGCAACTTCATCCAGGCCTACTTCGCCAACTATCCGAATATCCACCGTTTCATGGATGGCCTGATCGAATTCTGCAAGGAGCATGGTTATGTCGAAACCCTGCTGCACAGACGCAGAGCGATCCCGGAAATCAACGATAAGAATTTCATGACCCGTGAATTTGGCAAGCGCGCCGCTATGAACGCCCCGATCCAGGGCTCGGCGGCCGATCTGATCAAGCTCGCGATGCTGAAAATGAATGACGCGCTGGAAAAAGAAGGCCTCAAAAGCCGGATGCTTCTGCAGATTCACGATGAACTGATCTTCCAGGTGCCTCTCGATGAGCTCGAGACGATGAAAAAGCTTGTACCGGAGACGATGGATGGCGCGATGAGTCTGAAAGTGCCGCTGGAAGCCTCCGTCAACTATGGCGCGTCCTGGTATGAGGCCAAGTAATGCCGGAAGGACCAGAAGTCGCAAGAACCGTCCGCTTTCTCAATGGAAAGCTCGACGGTCTGGAAATTGAAAAAGCCTCCGTCAGCTGGCCGAAAACTATCGCCAACATGAGTGTGGAAGAATTCGACGAGAAGATGGAACATCAGACCATCGAGACGATCAGCCGCTATGGCAAATATCTGATCTTTCATCTCTCCCATGGCATCTGGATCTGCCATCTGCGCATGGAAGGCCGCTTCTCCATCGTGGATCAGCTTCCCGAAGAGCCCAAAGAGCGCAAACATATTCATGCCGTCTTTAAGCTGAGCAACCATCAGCTGCTTTGCTATCGGGACACCCGCAAGTTTGGCCGGATGTGGTTTTACGATCCGGTGGACAACGTCCATGATCTGGAAGCTCTCAGGGATCTTGGGCCGGACGCCTTCTCGGATGAATTTTCCGGAACTTACCTGCATGAAAAGCTGGCGAAAAGAAAAACCGCGATCAAGACGCTTCTGCTCAATCAACAGATCGTCGCGGGGATTGGCAACATCTACGCCGATGAAATCCTCTTTCAGGCAGGCGTGCATCCGCTGCGTCCCGGACAGTCGCTGAGCATGGAGGAATGCGAAAAGATAGCCAATGCGGCCCATGAAATTTTAAAGGCGGCCCTGGACAAAGGAGGAACGACCATCCGCTCCTTTGAGGGAAGTGACGGCCATCCCGGATCCTTCCAGAACCAGCTCAAAGTCCACCGCAAAGAGAACAAGCCGTGTCCGAACTGTGAGCAGCCCATCGAGAAGATTCTCGTCAACAACAGGAGTACCTATCTATGTCCGAAATGTCAGAAGTAATCGCCATCACCGGTACGATGGGGTCGGGAAAATCGGAAGTCCGGCGCATTCTTTCCGACTTTATTCCAACCACCGACTGCGACATGCTCAACGCCAGACTGCTCGAACCGGATCAGGCCGGGACGCGCGCTCTGAAAAAGGCGGGACTGTATCCCGAAACAGAGGATGGCCAGCTTGACCGCATGGCGCTTTCGAAAATGATGTTCGATCATCCGGAGATCAAAAAACAGGTGGAGGGCATCTTGCATCCGCTTATACTGGAAGCGATGGATCAATGGATCGAAAAGCAAAGAGGTCTTTGCGCTGTGGAGGTGCCGCTTCTTTTTGAAGCTAACCTCCAGGATCACTTCAATCTGATCTGGTGTGTCATGACGGATCCGCAGATCGCTCTGGAGCGTCTGGAGACAGGCCGTCATATTCCCAGAGAAGAAGCGCAAAGACGGCTCGATCATCAATGGTCTCCTGAACAGAAGGCGGCTTTGTCTGATATCATCATCAGAAATGACGCCACTAAAGAAGAACTGCATCAACGGGTCAACGCCGCTTTGGATCAAAGCGCGAAGATCGTTTTGAAGAAACAGAGCGCCTGATATGCGCTCTGTTTTCGCCAGAGACATTCTGCCTGCTTGCAAGGCGGAAGAATAAAGACTGAAAACAAAGAGTGAAGAAAGGAGCGAAAAGACATGGAAGGCATGTGCACAATTCAGTACGAAACAGCCCCGATGGCCAACGACAGCCTGCTTTTGCAGGTGTTATACGCTCCTCTTTTAGGGCCGGAAGCCCTGCAGCTCTACCAGCTTTTTTCGGTCCTGTCCAATCCGTCCAGACAATATGCCTTCAATGACCTGCTTCTGTTTTCAAATCTTGGTGAAGGCCGTTTTGTTCAGGCGAAAAAACGACTGGAACAATACCGGCTGCTGCGCAGTTTTGTCTCCGCCAATGGAGCCCGCTCCTTGATCGTGTTAAAGAATCCGCTGCAGGCGCCTGATTTCTTTAAAGATCCGACACTGAGCCGTCTGCTCTATCAGCAGCTCGATGAAGAGGCCTTTGTTCTGCGCACGACGTTCTTTGGCCGGGAGGATCCTTCCAAAGGCATGAATGAAGTGACCGCCTCGCTTGATCGGGAAAGCGCGCTGAAGGCGTGGGGAGAAGAGCAGGATATTTCGATGAAGCGCAACATCCCTAATACGGTTTTGCGTCCTGCTTCCGGATTTGACTGGAATAAATTCTTTTTCGGACAGAGAAAGACCCTGCCGGACCGCATCCGCACACAGGAAAACCTCGATAACATCGCTCATCTCGCCCATGTCTATGCTCTCGATGAGGTGCAGATGCGCAAGTATGTCAACCGTTCGATGCGGGATGAGCGCACCTGGATTGATTTTGACTTTCTGGAAAAACTCTGCGTTTCGGCTAGCAAAATCAAGCCGGTCGACAAGAAGGATCCGATGGACGCAAGCCCGCTCCAGTACCTGGAATATATCTCGCCCAAAGGGGTGCGGATCATGGCGGATGAAAAGAAGCTGCTCAAGGATCTGGCCGAAAACTATGGCTTTGACGATCAGACCATCAACGAGCTGATCCGCTATTGCCTTAAACAGACCAACAATTCTCTGGTGCCCAACTTTGTTCTGAAGGTTGCCAACACCTGGAAAAGAAACGGAGTGGATTCCAGAAGCAAGGCGCAGGCGCAGATTCAGAAGGATCAGGCGTCGAGAAATCAGAGCGCCAAAGGCTGGAAGCCCGACGCACTGCCGGAGTGGTGGAACAAGGATCCCAATGAGGGTCTCGATGATGATGTCATCAAGCAGGCACTGGAAAGACAGAGACAGAACAGACTGAAACGTGAACAGAAGGAGGCGGCGAAGAATGGAACAGATTCAAAACCCGTATAAAAACATTCCCGAGCCGGATGAGCAGCTGATCGCAAATCAGCTTGAGGCCCTTTCCAAAAACAGAATGCTGCGCTCCTTCATGAAGGCCCACAATCTGAAAGAGGACTTCATCACCAATAACCGCGAGCGTCTGCTTGAATATATCGCAAACCGCAACCAGTGCGGACACTGCAAGGGACTGGCGTATTGCCCCTACGCGATGCCCGGTTACATGCGGGATATGAGCGTGGATGAAGAAGGCTATATTGAAGACACCTTCTCACCCTGCCGCTATCGCAAGAGCGATCTCGAACAGAAAAAGCACCGGGCCAGATTTACGATTTCTGATCTGGAAGAGGAAGACTATCTGCTTGATTTTGAGAGGATCAACCTCGAGCAGATGAACCTGAATTACGCAAGAGCTTACACCCTGCTCGATGATTCCACCGATCCGCAGATGAAGGGTGTTTATCTTTACGGCAATCCGGGGACAGGAAAGACTTATCTGACCACCGCTCTGGCCAACAAATACACCAAGGATCTGGAACAGACGGTGGCGTTCATCAATATGCCGCTCTTTATCGCCAGACTCAAGGAGTCCTTCAACGATCCGGATTACTACAATGATCTGATGAACGACGTCAAAAGAGCCGATGTTCTGGTCATGGATGATATTGGCAGCGAACTGCTCTCCGTCTGGGAGCGGGATGAAGTGGTGTTCCCGATTCTGGATGAACGCATGAAGCGTAAGAAGAAGACTTACTTCACAAGCAACTACTCCTTTGATGAACTGATCCAGCAGTATGAGTCCGTGCGTTCGAGCAACTCGAGAATCGCAGCCCTGCGTTTAGGGGATCGGATCCGCACACTGAGCATGCCGGTGGCTCTGACAGGAGACAGTCTGCGGTAGAGGGCTTTCAAAAGAACAATTGAAGACAGTCATTGTGGAGACTGTTTAAGATTGAAAATGAATCTTATCAAGACGGGAAGCGTATGAACTCTCCCGTCTTTTTGCGTGAAAGCCGGTCTGAAAGATTGAAAGAGTTGACAATTTCGGACAAATTGACCTTTCACATGGAAATAACTGTTTTTAACATTTATTCACAGTTTTGGGTCCATGGAGTAGAATTGACATGAAGAGCCTGAGGCATGGCTTCAGGCAAGGAGGAAATTGAGCAATGTTAGTCTCTGCTACTGAGATGATCAACAAAGCCCACGAAGGCCACTACGCCGTTGGCGCATTCAACATCAACAACATGGAATGGATCAAAGCCATTCTGCTGGGCTGCGAAGCTAAACAGTCCCCTGTAATCCTGGGTGTTTCTGAAGGTGCTGCAAAATACATGTGCGGTTATAAAAACGCCGTTGACATGGTTAAGAACATCATGGATTTCTACAACATCACTGTTCCTGTTGCGATCCATCTGGACCACGGCACATACGAAGGCGCTAAAAAAGCCATCGAAGCTGGTTTCACTTCTGTAATGTTCGACGGATCCCACTATCCTATCGAAGAGAACATTGAAAAATCCAAAGAACTGATCGAGCTCGCTCACTCCAAAGGTATCTCCATCGAGTGCGAAGTCGGCGGTATCGGCGGCGAAGAAGACGGTGTCATCTCCGCTGGTGAAGTTGCTGATCCGAAAGAATGCAAAGCTGTTGCAGATCTGGGCGTTGATTTCCTGGCTGCCGGCATCGGTAACATCCATGGTAAATATCCCGCTAACTGGGCTGGTCTGAACTTCGACGTTCTCGAACAGATTCAGGACATCACAGAAGGCAAACCTCTGGTTCTGCACGGCGGATCCGGTATCCCCCGCGAAATGGTTAAAAAGGCCATCACTCTGGGCGTTTCCAAAGTAAACGTTAACACTGAGTGCCAGATCGTATTCGCAGACGCCACTAAGAAATACATCGACGATGGCGGCATCGACAAACCTAAAGGATACGATCCCCGCAAACTGCTCAAACCAGGTGCAGAAGCAATCCAGGCTCTCGTTGAAGAGTACGTTGTAGATTACTTCGGATCTGCTTACAAAGCATAAATTGCATCTATAATAAGGGAGACTTTTGCCTCCCTTTTTTTGTGGGCAGGCAGATTGGCTGTTTTTCCGGTATGCTTCAGGAAACGGCTTTCGTTGAAGGGAGAGCAAGCATGAACCCAATCACAATTCAGGATCTTGATCAGTTTTCCTGGTATGGAAACCTGAAAACAAAGAATAATACCGTCTGCTTCATCAAGGCGGACATCGACAAGGATAAAGAAGCGTACCGCTTCAACCTGATGCAGTATCGTAACGGAACCCCCGTTCAGATGACCTATAACAACCAGATGCATGATTACTTCTTCGAAGATGATCAGACCATCCTCTACTTCCTGCCCGATGGCGACAAGGACGGAAAGGAAAGCCTACTGTACCGCTTCTCTTTGAAAGGCGGAGAGCCCGCCCTGATCGGCCATGTTCCATATGGCGGTGTTTCCGTTGTGGACAAGCTGGATACAGCGCATCTGCTTGTAAAGGCAACCGTGATCACCAATGAAAAAACCGAGACACTTGCCAAAGACTATGAAGTACTCGATGAGCTGCCCTTCTGTCTGAACAATGTGGGCTACATCAACAAGACAAGATCCCACCTGTTTGTCTGGGATCTTGAAAAGGAAACTCTGTCCGACACCCTGACTCCTGATCTGCAGGTCAGCCAGGCCGTTGTGGATGGCGATCTGGTCTACTTCGCTGCGCAGAAGGAAAAAAGAGTGTTCAAGCAGCCGGAGGGTCTGTTTACCGTCAACTGGAAAACAGGTGAGATCAACTGCCTGATCGAAGAAGACAGACTGACGATCTTTTCGCTCGATCTCGTCAAGGATCAGCTGCTGATCTTCGCAACGGAAAACAAGCGCTATGGCCTGAACGAGAATCCGCAGCTGTACGGCATGAAAAAAGAGGGCGGCGCGATCGAGCTGCTCATGGACTGGGACGAGGCGATCGGCAACAGTGTCGGCACCGATATGGCGGTTGTTGGCGGCAACTTCACCACAGTCTGGAATGATGGCCTCTATTTCACGTCTACCATCGTTGACCACAACAACCTCTACTGCTGGAAGGACGGCACACTGGTACAGGTGCTTGAATGGAAAGGCACCATTCACTCCTTTGGCATTGCGGATGATCTGCTCTGGTTTGTGGGCGCCAGACCCAATGAATGCCAGCAGCTGTACACGCTCAACCGCATGCATGATGTGACATGTCACTCCGATTTCAACACGTTTTTAAAGGACCGCTTCATCTCTGAGGCAAGACCCGTTTTCTATGAAGGCTCTTTGGGCACCTCACAGATGGGCTGGGTTCTCTATCCGAAAGATTTTGATCCACAAAAATCCTATCCCGGCATCCTCGATATCCACGGTGGTCCGAAAACCGTCTATGGCACGGTCTTCTATCATGAAATGCAGGTATGGGCGTCCAAAGGTTACTTTGTGTTCTTTTGCAACCCATATGGAAGCGATGGTCAGGGAAACGCCTATTCCTGGATGAGAGGCAAGTATGGTACCCTTGATTTTCAGGATCTTATGACATTTACAGACGCTGTTCTGGCTGAAATTCCTCAGATCGACAGAGATCGACTGGGTGTAACCGGCGGCAGCTACGGCGGCTTCATGACCAACTGGATCATCGGCCATACAGACCGCTTCAAAGCGGCGGCTTCTCAGCGCTCAATCTCCAACTGGATCTCCATGTATGGAACCAGCGATATCGGAGAAGACTTTGTACGCGATCAGATGGGCGCCGGACTCGATCAGCCGGATGTGCTCTGGCAGTTCTCTCCGCTGAAGTACGTGAAGAATGTTGTAACTCCGACGCTGTTCATTCATTCAGACGAAGACTACCGCTGCCCGCTTGAGCAGGGACTTCAGATGCTCAGCGGCATCCTTGATCAGGACAAGCCGGCCAAGATGGTCATGTTCCACAAGGAAAACCATGAACTCTCCCGCTCGGGCAAACCGGATCACCGCAAACATCGTCTGGAAGAAATCACACGCTGGATGGATACCTATCTCAGCCAGCCGGAACAGGAATAACTATGGCAGAAATCAAACGAAACAAACCGGATCAGAACCGTCAGGTCGTCAAATCCTCATCGAGAAACAAGACCGTCGTGCGCGGCAGAACGCAGCGCACCCCGGATAAAAGACTGTTCGCCTGCGCCAGCGGCCGTGTGCTGTCGTTAAGTGATGTGGATGATCCCGTCTTCGCCCAGAAAATGTTAGGCGAAGGCGTGGCCTTCGTACCGTCAGGGGATGTCATCACCGCTCCCTGCAATGGCACCGTGGTTCTGATTTCCAATAACAAAAACGTGATCGGACTTGAAAATGAGCAGGGCGATCAGGTTCTGATTCATGTAGGCATTGACACGTCCGCTCTGAAAGGCAAAGGCTTTGAGCCCCTTGTCTCGGAAGGACAGAAAGTTCATCCCGGCCAGCCGATTCTCAAGTTCGACCGCCGGATTCTTGAAAACATGAACGTGGATCTGACCACACCGATGACCATCACAAACTGTGATCCGGGCGATTACCGGGTTCTCGAAGCGGACAGCTGCACGGGCGGCCGCACGCTGGTGATGGAAAAGGCCTGAAATCTCGACAAATGAGATCGTGGCTTTATTTGCTTATAATCAGAACGAGAGCGGAAGAAGGGGTTTCGCTTTTCTGACTTATAGATTTACCGATTTGAATTGAAGGGGACAAGCATGAAAGAAGTTATCAAAATAGAAGGAGGACAGCGGCTGAACGGTACAGTCCGTGTTTCTGGAAGCAAGAACGCGACTGTGGCGGTCATTCCTGCCTGCATTCTGGCATCCAAGCCAGTCACCGTGTATGGCGTGCCGGATATTTCTGATGTCGACGCGCTGATGCAGATGCTGCGTGAGCTGAATGTGGATGTCAAAATGGATGAAGACAGGACACTGCACATCGATCCGACCCATATGAAGAACACTCCCATGGTGTCGGATGTTGTCAGCAAGCTGCGTGCATCCTACTACTTCATGGGCGCGCTTCTTGGCAAGTATAAAAAGGTGGAGATTCTGATGCCCGGCGGCTGTCCTCTTGGAAATCGCCCGATTGACCTTCATCTCAAGGGCTTCAAGGCCCTTGGCGCCAATATTCACTACAGCGAAGATGGCGTTTACACCATCGAGGCACCCGAACTGAAAGGCGCCAACATCTTCCTGGATATCTCAAGCGTGGGCGCCACCATCAACATCATGTTGGCGGCGGTCTATGCTAAAGGAAGAACCATCATCGACAACGCGGCTAGAGAGCCGGAGATCATCGATATCGCGACGCTTCTCAACAAGATGGGCGCTAAGATTCGTGGATCCGGAACCAGCACGCTGATCATCGATGGCGTGGAAGAGCTTAATGGCTGCATGCATGAGATCATTCCTGACCGCATCGAAGCGGCTACCTACATTCTGATGGCAGCGGCCATGGCGGATGATGTGGTAGTGGAAAACATCATTCCAAAGCATCTGGAGGCCGTCACCTCCAAACTGGAAGAACTTGGCATCAATATGGAAGTTTCCTCTGATTCCATCCATATTTTTGACAATGACCCCACAGCAGAGCTCCATCCCGTAGATATCACCACAAAGCCCTATCCCGGTTTTGCCACCGATGCACAGCAGCCCTTCACACCGCTTTTAACCAGAGCGAACGGAGACTGCGAAGTTCTTGAGGAGATTTATCCGAAGAGATTTTTGCACTGCTATGAGCTCAACAAGATGGGCGCTCACATCGATGTGGATATGGACAAGGGCCAGGCCATCATTCATGGAGGCACCCCGCTGCATGGCGCGAAGGTTCGTGCGACGGATCTGCGCTGCGGTGCCGGTCTTGTCGTCGCCGGTCTGATGGCGGATGGTGAAACCGAAATCGATGACATCTACCATATTGACCGCGGTTATGACAATCTTGATGGCAAGCTCAGGCAGCTTGGCGCAAAAATCTGGCGCGAAAAAGTGGAA
>Strawberry_p1__coassemble_2575_pt1 | contig 13569 bp, 12 predicted proteins | sample Strawberry_p1__metabat2_low_PE_004 | metagenome-assembled genome bin Strawberry_p1 | reverse complement strand
TCATTAAGCAGTTTGAGTCTGGAAACATTGGTATGGCTGGGCTTGCCTTTGCGGAAAACGATCATTTTGTCATCATGGCGGTCACGGCCAATCGGGTTATTGAGATCCATTTCGCGGTTTTCGACGCGGCCGTTAACCACAGCGAGATATTCTTTTTTGGCGGTTCCGTTTTCCATCTGTCTGTCAAAGAAGGACTGAAGCAGAGGATGCTTGCAGAAAAGAACCAGACCACTCGCTTCCTGATCGATGCGGTTGACCGGCTGAGCGGCAAAAGGCCAGCCTTCTTCCGCAAGATGGGCGTTGACGCGGCTTGTCAGTGTATCTTCGGTCTTGCCATCGCCATGCACAAGCAAAAACGGCTTTTTGTTGGCGACCAGACACCAGTCATCTTCATAGACAATGGGCACTCCCTTGAATGTCAGGGGCGTGCTGTCATCGGCTTTCAAAGACTCGTCGACATCAATGACCAGACGGTCTTTGGGGGTGACTTCGCTCTGACCGTATGTGACGGGTTTGCCGTTCAATTCGTACGTGACGTATTTTTTCTTTTCATTGCTGATGGGCAGCTGCTCCTGGATATTGGCCAGCGTCGTGTCCGCATCAGTATGCAGGGAAAGATTTCCGTTTGGAAGCAGATCAACCTGTAAAGACATATGTTCAACCTTCTTTCAGATATCAGTTCATCTATCAAATCACCTTTAATTATAAGAGTGCCAAATAATAATACCCAATTCAGACTCATGGCTCTGTTTATTGATTCGTGCAAAAATTCACTTTGTGCATATATGACCGAATTCAACACGCTTTGCATATAATAGAAGCAATTATCAGGAGGATTAAAAGAATGAAAATTTATAAAGGCGCCAATGGCGAACTCGTAGAAGTCTTACTGCCCGTTGATGCAGAACTCGAACTGACAATCGATGGCAAACCTGCCAAGGAACTCAAAGCCGGCACAACCGACGCAGCTCTGGAAAAACATGTCCCCGCAGTGACAAAAGACGGTGACAAACTGCACGTTCAGGTTGGTGAAGTGAAACACCCGATGCTCCCCGAGCACTGGATCACAAACATCTGGGCTGAATATCCCGATGGCAAAGTTGAAAAGAAGACTCTTGTTGCCGGCGAAGAACCCGTTGCTGAATTCGACGTTAAAGACGTTAACGGCAAAGTCACAGTTTACGAATACTGCAACCTGCACGGACTGTGGAAAAAAGAAATCGACCTCTAAGAAGAAAAAAGAAATCGGATTTCTGATCTGTTAAACAAACAAGGCTTTTTCATCCCTTCATCGGATGTGAAGGCCTTTTTCTTTTGCGCTTTGGCAGGGATCTCTCAGGCTTTGGCAAAAAGAGGGGAGCACAGGAAGTCGATCGGAAAAAGGAAGACAGAAGTCAGAGAAGCTTAAAATTCTGTAAGATAGAATGATAGAAAAGCAGACAATACAACAGCCTTTGCATATGGGGGAACTATGAAACTGTCCAGAAAAAGCGTCGTACTTCTTCTTGTCTGCGCCGCCCTGGTTTTAAGCGGCGCGGCCGGATTTGCGATCTGGAAAAACAGGCAGAAACGGGAATTTGAAGAGAATCTCGAACTGGCCGGAATCGCGCTGGAAGAAGGCGACCTGCAGGAAGCCAAAAGCCGTTATGACTCCGCCATGAAAAAGTCCATCACGGATCCGCGGGCCTATCTTGGTCTGTATCAGGTCTGCATCGAACAGCAGAATGTCGATGAAGCCGAACAGCTGATCACATCGGCCAGATCCAATCTTTCTGACAAGAACTTTCAGGACTTTCTGACGCAGATCAGACAGGCTGAAATCGAAAACCCGAGTCTGACCTGTAAGATCTACAGCATGCTCATCAGTGATCAGATCAGCCGGACCGGCATCGGGTCTTTAACCTACAGCGCGAACCAGCCCTTTGGGATCGGTCTGATGGAATGCGCTTTTCAGGATCTTGATGGCGATGGTCTGGAAGAACTGCTGATGGCGTATGGCGAGAAAGGCAAATACTATCTGAGCATCTACACCGAAGATCAGGCGCAGAGTGTTCTTGCAGGAACGATTGAGCTTACCGATAAAGGTTTTGAGCTCAGATTTGATCCCAAAGCCGGTCTTGTGGTGGCTGTTTTAGGCGATGAGGTGAAGAGCTGGAAGATGGATAATCAGAAACTGACCGAACAGGAAAATTCCGCCTCTTTGACGGAAGGCTCCAAAATGACAGTCAGCTTTGAAAACGCCGAACAGATCCGAAACATGATGAGCAAAAACGACGCCTTTTTAACAGAACTGGAAAAGCAGGTCATCAACTGGACTACAGATCCTGCCTGGTTTGAAACCGCAAAGGCCAATGCCGCTTTGACTATACCGGAAATTCTGGCTCGGGAAGAGCCGGATCATCTGAGCTGGACAAAGCAGAATGAAAATCATCAGGCGCAGGTTTCTTTCGATGATCAGAACGCGCAGATTGTGATCGAGGCGTTTGAGGATGAGCAAAAGCTTGCAGACAGACTCAAAGAGCAGGAAATTGAGGATCTGCAGCCCGGTGTGATTTTGAAAAGGCCGTCTAAAGACTCTCAGCCTGAGGATTCTTCCCAACAAAACGGCCTGTACGTCATCCGGTATGGAGCCACATTGATTGAACTGAGCACGGATGAAGAAACAGCTTATGAGGCTTTTGAGGCGCTGCTTAAGAGCTGGAGCTGGATTTCTTAAGACATTCAAAAAAAGAAGAAATCTTTTCCAAAGACTTTCCGCAGGGAAAATGAGCATCTTCTTAAATCGTGTGACGCACATCTGAAATAAAGGTATCCGCTTGAAGGATTCTTCAAACTCAACCTATACTGAAGTCAGACAACAAGGAGGGTCGTTATGAATAAAAACCAGTACAGACTGCTGAGCGCTCTGGCTCTCGCGGCAATGCTGAGTACCCAGACCGCTGTTCCGGTCCTTGCAAGAGAGCCTTTCGCTTTTGAGGCTGTCTATGAGCAGCCCGATAAGGATACAGCCGGAAAAGTTGCCGTTCGATTAGTCAATGCAGCAAAAACTGACAGCTCAACAGCAGAAGAAACAGAATCTGAAACAGACATCAAGGAGCTGGAGATTATCCCAACCATCTATCTTGACAAGAAAGATTTCCCGATCAAAGCAGGTGATCTGAAACTGCCTGAGGGCATTACAGCAGCCGATCCTGATCAGGAACTGACACTCGATGAAGTGGAGAAGGATTCTCATAATCCTGCTCTGAGCCTTGATGTAAACAACTCCAACGAGAAAACAACGCTCACTGTGAACCTGAAGGACAAAGCAAAAGAAAACAGTGATCAGGAAATCACTCTGACTTTGCAGAGGGCACCTGAGACCAAAGAAAAAGACGGTCAGAAAGTAGTCTCCGTTGATCTTGGCGAGTATGACATTCTGCCAGCCGGTTACATTTTTGCCGCCAACCAGAAGCTTGAACTGCAGGTTCCCTATGGAACTGATAACACACGGAATGACTTAGTGATTCAGGAAGCACCCGTCATGGAGGTTCAGTTTGAGACTGAAGAGGGTCAGCCCATCGGTGATCCCCTCAAAATCACCCTGAAATCTGAAGAAGAAAAGGTACAGCTGGACAGCCTGAGCCTGCCGAATGGCTACGCCCTGGCCCCCGGACAGAGTGCCTTAAGCCTTGATCCCGAAGACCCTGAAAAGATTTTGAACGTCACTTTGCAGGAAACGGAAAAACCGGATGTTCCTGCTCCTGACAACAATGATGACAATCAGGATCAGAAAGAACCCACAGATGAGAAAAAGACCATTCAGGTTGAATTCGTTTATGGGGACAAGACGGTTCAAATCGATGATTCCGTAGAGGTGGATCAGGATGCTGCGGTGGTTTCGGCGGATTCTTTGAAACTCCCGGAAAACTATGATCTCGCTGAGCCTGATGCGGCAAGTTACGAAATCAAAGATGGCAAGGTCATCATTCAAGTTGTTCCACGCAAGGGTATCGTTCAGGTTCAGGTTGACTACGTTGATGGTGATGAAACCATCAGCAGCCAGAACGACATCATTCTTGAAGGAGATTTCTCCACAGATGTCACCCTCACCCGTGATCAGCTGAAAGTTCCTGCAGGTTACCACCTCAAGGATGACTGGACAGATGTCAGCTGGAAAGTGGAAGCAGAAAACGCTTCTCAGACTGTTAAAGTCAATGTCGTGAAAGCCGAGGATGACAAGCCGACTCTGACAAGCACCATCAAGATCACCTACACTCTGCCTGATGGCACCAGTGTCGGTGAGCAGACCATCGTGCGTGAAGGCACGGAGGGTGAAGCAAAAGTTACGGAAACTGATCTGAAACTGCCGGAAGGCTACGTGATCGATCAGAACTGGACGGACGCCTCTGTCCCTTTTGGAAACGACCTCGATCTCAAGGTTCAGGTCAAGCAGACCGTCACCACACAGAAGGCTGTTCTGAAAGTTGAATACTACACACTTGTAGACGGCAAGGATACTGTGGTTGGCACCGCTTCCTTTGATTCCAGCACAACCGGACCTGTCGGTGAAAGTTATGTCTTCACCTATAAAGACACCTTCAATATCGCCGCACCCAAAGGCTACAAGCTCAAGAAGATGCCCGAACTGAGCACCATCAAGATCGCCTATGGACAGAGCGGAACCATCCGCGTGCAGGTTGTCAAAGACGGAACCAACACCGCTACTCAGACCGCAGTCTGGGCTGTTGTCGGTGTCATGGTGATCGCGCTCGCCGGTCTGATCTTCTTCATGAGAAAGAACAAAAAAGCCGGTAAGTAATCAACCGAATCAATTAACATAACAATCTGATTGAATTGGCCGCTTAAAAAGCGGCCTTTTCAGTTTTGAAACCGCCATCACAGGCATTAAACACAAATTTGACAGTCTTCTTTGAAAGCGGACATAATAGAAGAATCTACAGAATAAAAGGGGAAACCAAAATTATGGATACAGTTGATATCAACGCCTGGAAGGACCTTCTTTCCAGCCTTAAGGAAATTTCTGCCCAGAACGCAGCGGTCATCAAGGATATCAGAACCGAGATGGAGCTGCAGCGCCAGAAAAACAAGAAGGAGATCCAGAAGGTCTCTGCCCAGCTGTCCAATCAGACGCTCGAGCTTGAAGAGCTGCTCGCCACTCTCGATACCGACGATCTGTTTTCGCTTCCCAGCGACCAGAACGCACTGAAAGAGCTGAAAAGCGCTCTCGAGGATCAGATTGAAAAAAGCAGAAAACTTCTGAAGCAGACAGAGGACATGCTGGAAGTGTCGATTACACCCTCTTCCACCGAAACCGCGGAGAAGGTGAAGGTCGGCACCCGCTCGAACAAGGAGAAGAGCCTGGTCTACGCTCCCCGCAATTTCAAAAAGGAATATCTGGTCGGAAACTGGATTCACTACTACGACAAGCAGAATAAAGAAAGCCAGAAATTCACCTGCCAGACTTTCACCCCTAACAACGTCATCCGCGAATATGACATTCAAGGCGGCTCTATTTTGCATCAAAGAGAAGGAACCTACACCATCGATGATCAGGTTGTCGAAGTCACTTTCCGCGACGGATCTCAGGCCCGCTATACAGTGGAAGGCTTTGGTGATTCTTCCATGGACTATGACATCAACGGCAGCAAGATCCGCTTTGACTACATGCCCGATGAACTGCTCAACAGCGTGATCAATGCCAGCAGCAAGATCGGAATTTAGTCCGATTGCGATCAATCCCTTCGGAAACCTGTCCGAAGGCTTTTTTTATGCTTAATTTTCCCATAGTTTTCTGAAAATATTTTCACACTTTGAACAAACGTTGTAAGATGTTTTCCATCAAAGGAAGAAGAGGAGTCTATCTTATGAAAAGAATAAAACGGGCTGCCATGATGGCCATGGCCGCTGCCATGCTTGCAGGCTGTTCAAGCACCACACAGGAATCTGCCTCCGGCACTGATGATGGTGCCAGCCAGACAGAGGAAGCTGTCAAAATCGGTGTCATCCAGTACGCCGAACATCCGGCTCTCGATCAGGCAACTAAAGGTTTTGAAGACTATCTGAAGGAAAACGGATACGAGAACGCCGAGATTGATTACAAGAACGCGCAGAACGATCAGTCCAACTGCACCACCATCGCGCAGACTTTCGTCAACGACCGTGACGATCTGATCTACGCCGTGGCAACACCCGCCGCTCTCGCTGTTGCAAACGAAACCAAAGATATTCCAATCGTTGTTTCCGCTGTGACCGATCTGAAGAGTGCCGGTCTTGTCGAAGATAATGAAAAGCCCGGTACCAACGTCACCGGTGCCTCCGACCTCAACCCGGTAGATGGTCAGCTCGCACTGCTCAAACAGCTGCTGCCCGATGCCAAGAAGATCGCAATCATGTTCACCAACTCCGAAGTGAACTCCCGTTATCAGGCGGATCTTGCGGAAGCTGAATGCGAAAAGATCGGTCTTGAATACGTTGAAGCAACTGTCACCGATTCCAACCAGATTCAGCAGGTTACCGAGAGTCTGATCGGCAAGGTAGATGCCATCTACATTCCGACTGACAACCTGCTCGCGGAAGGTATGGCTTCTGTCACTCAGGTTGCCAATGAAAACAACCTGCCCTGCATTGTTGGTGAGGAAGGCATGGTTTCCAACGGCGGTCTTGCTACATACGGAATTGACTACTACGAACTTGGTAAACTTGCCGGCGCTCAGGCTGTCGCAATCCTGAAAAACGGTGACAAACCTCAGGATATGGCTGTTGAATATCTGCCCACTGAAAAACTGACACTCTGCGTCAACGCCAAGACTGCCAAACAGCTCGGCATTGAAATCCCCGCAGAAATTCTCGATAAGGCAACTGTCGTAGGAGAGGCTGACTGACAATGGGTATTCTGCTTTCACTGGAAGGAGCGCTGGGACAGGGAATACTCTGGGGAATCATGGCTTTAGGTGTCTATGTCACCTTCAGACTTCTTGATTTCGCTGACCTGACTGTTGATGGCAGTTTTGCCACAGGCGGAGCTGTTTCAGCCATCCTGATTATCAACGGTGTCAACCCTCTTCTGTCCGTTCTCGCCGCCGCCATCTGCGGTCTGCTGGCAGGAGCTGTGACCGGCTTTCTGAACACAATCTGTAAAATTCCACCGATTCTGGCCGGCATTCTAACCCAGATCGGTCTGTATTCCATCAACCTGATGATCATGGGCAAGGCTAACGTGCCTCTGCTTGGTGTGACCACGCTGTTTTCCGGCCTTTCGCAGATGCTTCATCTGCCGGCGGCCGTCAGCAACTGGATCACTCCGACCTATCTTTCCGTTTTGCTGATCGGCTTTCTCTTTGCCGTTATTGTCATCGGCTTCTGCTACTGGTTTTTTGGAACGGAACTTGGTTCCGCCATCCGTGCGACCGGCAACAACATGCATATGGTGCGTGCCAATGGCGTAAGCACAAACATGACGACCATGGTGGCCCTGATGATTTCCAACGGCCTGATCGCTCTGTCCGGCGCGCTGGTCGCACAGCAGCAGGGGTATGCCGATGTCAAGATGGGTATTGGCGCGATCGTTATTGCGCTGGCGTCCATCGTTATCGGTGAAGTGCTCTTTGGAAAAAAGGGCGGTTTTCTGCGCCGCCTGAGCTCAATTATCGTGGGTTCCATCATTTACCGTATGATCGTTTCCGCTGTTCTGCAGATGGGCCTCAATCCTGACAATCTCAAACTGTTCACCGCTCTGCTGGTTGCGGTTGCTTTGAGCATTCCTGTTGTCATGGAGAAGAGAAAACAGACCGCCATGTACAAGAAACTGACGGCTGAAGTCGACAGTCTGGAGGAACCGTTCAAATGATGGAAGTCAGACATGTATCCAAGACATTCAATCCTGGAACAATCAACGAAAAGAAAGCTCTGCAGGATCTGTCCCTGAAGCTTGAAGATGGTGACTTCGTCACGGTCATCGGCGGCAACGGAGCCGGTAAATCCACTCTGCTCAATATGATCGCCGGTGTCTATCCGGTGGACTGCGGACACATCATTCTCGATGGCAAGGACATCTCCCTGCTTCCTGAACATAAAAGAGCGGCCCTGATCGGACGCGTCTTTCAGGATCCTCTGATGGGAACGGCCTCCGACATGATGATCGAAGAAAACCTGGCTCTTGCTAAACGCAGAGGACAGAAAAGAATCCTTCGCTGGGGCGTCCTTGGTGAGGAGAGGGAAGAGTACAAGAAGCAACTGGCAAGACTTGGTCTTGGTCTGGAAGAGCGTCTGACAAGCAAAGTCGGTCTTCTTTCCGGCGGCCAGAGACAGGCCATCACGCTGCTGATGTCCACTCTGAAAAAACCATCCCTGCTCCTGCTTGACGAGCATACCGCCGCACTTGATCCTCTGACGGCCAAAAAGGTGCTTGATCTGACACAGGAGCTTGTCAACGAAGAAAAACTGACAACTCTGATGATCACCCACAACATGCAGGACGCCATCCGGATCGGCAACCGTCTGATCATGATGTATGACGGGCGGATCATCTATGATGTGCGCGGAGAAGAGAAGCAGAAGCTGACAGTGGAAGCTCTGCACAAGAAGTTCCGTGAAGCGGCCGGTGAGGAATTCTCCGACGACCGCGCGATCCTGATCTGATCAGTTTTAAAATTCATCGACCATGAAACAGGCCTGCCGGAGCTGTTCCGGCAGGCCTGTTTTTAACGCGTTCATTCCGGCATTGAAATGTAAAAAGAAAGACTAAAAATAGAAATGTTTTATAAATTGGCGATATGAGATGATTGTATAACACAGACGATATTCAAAACCGGACTGAATTGCCCGAGCGATTTTAATGTATCTAATTTTGAAAGGGAATAGTCCGATTTGGCTAAAAAAAGCCAAATTATGACAACATGAAAATTCCCGCCATTCCGTTTTCAAACGAAAATTATTGTTCTGTTCGTCGTGGTATCATTTTGCTGAATAAGGTTTCAGGAGGAAAACTATGGAACAGAACAATATGCTCGCCATGATCCTGGCCGGTGGACGAGGAACCCGGTTATATGACCTGACCAATAAAACCGCAAAACCTGCAGTTTATTTTGGCGGCAAATACCGGATTATCGACTTTCCACTGAGTAACTGCGCCAACTCCGACGTAAACGTTGTCGGCGTGCTAACTCAGTATGAACCCGTCCAGCTGAACGCGTATGCCGGCGCAGGCCAGAGATGGGGTCTCGATACCCGTGGAAGTGGTGTCTATGTCTTACCGCCATCAGAAAAAGACGGAACACAGTTTGGTGTTTACCAGGGAACTGCGGACGCCATTAACCAGAACATTGATTTTATTGACGAATTTAATCCCGATTACGTACTGATCCTGTCGGGCGATCACATCTACAAGATGGATTACGACAAGATGCTTGATTACCACAAAGCCAACAGAGCTGACCTGACGGTTGCGGTCCGCCCCGTACCCTGGGAAGAAGCACCGCGTTTTGGCATCATGAATACTGACATGGACAACCGCATCCTTGAGTTCCAGGAAAAACCGAAAGAACCCAAGAGCAATCTCGCTTCCATGGGTATTTACATCTTTGACTGGCATTTGCTGCGCCAGGCTCTGATCGATGATGCCGCTGATGCAAACAGTGAGCACGACTTTGGCAAGAACATCATCCCGACTCTGCTCAACGATCATAAGCGCCTGTTCGCTTACAGCTTCGAAGGCTACTGGAAAGATGTAGGAACCATCGATTCCCTCTGGGAAGCCAACATGGATCTGATCGATCACAACGACGAGCTCGATCTTGGTGATCCCAGCTGGAAGATTTACACAGCTGATATTCCCACACTGCCGCACTACGTTTCTCCGACCGGACGCGTAGAGCACTGCTATATCAACCAGGGCGCAGTCATCCGCGGTGAGTGCAAGGACGACGTTCTCTCCAATGGTGTCACCATTGAAGAAGGCGCAGACGTTCAGCAGTCCGTTCTGATGCCCGGCGTTCACGTTGGCCGCAATGCGAAGGTTTACCGCTGCATCGTTGCCGAGAAGGTCGACATCGCTGATGGCGCTGTTGTTGGATCTCTTGATTCCAGCGAAATCAAACTGGTTGCGAAAGATGTAAAGGAGGGCGAGTAGGATGCCACAGGCTTTAGGAATTATTGCGTATAACGACTCCTCCATGTATGTGCGCGGCGTTGAAAAATACCGCCCCATCGCTGCTTTCTCCTATGTAGGCAGATATCGCCTGTGCGATATCCCCATTTCCAATATGGCTAACTCCGGCATCGACAACATCGATGTTTACACCAACGGAGATCCGAAAGTTCTCTTCGAGCATATCGGAAGCGGACGTCACTACAACATCAACACCAAACACGGTCATGTCGGCATCATCCCTGTCTTCACAGACGGCACGCCTGCCGAGTATGTCACCGATATCGAGTCTTATTACAACAACCTCTATAATATCGAGCACGATGTAAACGACTATGTTGTCATCGCACCCGTTAACTTCATTTACAAGGCCAATTTCGGTGATCTGCTCAAAAAGCACATCGATTCCGGCGCGGATGTCAGCATGCTCTATACCGATGTCAATGACGCCGCAGACAACTACGCCAACTGCTATGTTCTCGATCTGAACAGACAGAAGGGCGTTAACGGACTGCGCCGCAACATGGGTGAAGAACGCAGCGTTTCTCTGTCCATGAACACCTACTTTATGAGCAAGAAAGTCTTCTGCGATCTCGTACGTGAAGCAAGACATTATTCTTCCATGTACTGGATGACCGATATCCTCAATGAGAAAGCCACACAAGGCGCTCTGGATATCCGCGGCATCTCCTACAACGGACCTGTTTTCCCGATCTTTGATCTGAAGAGCTATTTCCGTTCCAACATGAAGATGCTCAACGAAGACAATATGAGCTTCTTCAATGACCCCAACTGGCCTATCTACACCCGTACAAACGATTCCGCTCCTTCGATTTATTTCCCGGGCGGATTCGCTCAGGGCACTCTGATTTCCAACGGATGCGAAATCAGCGGTGAAGTGCGCGACTCCATCCTTGGCCGTGGTGTCAAGATCGGTAAAGGCGCACGTGTCGACAACTGTCTGATTCTGCCGGATGCCGTTATTGGCGAGGGCGCGATCGTGACCAACTGCATTATCGACAAAGACGCCAAGATCATTCACAAGAAAGAGATTTCCGGTTATGAAGGAGATCCTCTCTACATTGCCAGACGGGAGGTTGTATAAATGGCATCAATCCTGATGGTGGCAGCCGAAGGTCTGCCGTTCGTTAAAACAGGCGGACTCGCGGATGTTATCGGTTCACTCCCTGTATCCCTCGCAGAGATGGGGCATGAAGTAAAAGTGGTTCTGCCTTTATACAAAAAAATCGCCGAGAAAAACTTCAAGGATCTGACTTGGTGCGCCAGCTACTCTGTCAACATCAACTACCGTGAAGTGCCTGTCACGATCTATTCGCAGACAGTCGGCAAAGTCGCTTACTTCTTTGTTCAGCACCAGGGCTATTTTGAACGTGACACGCTCTATGGCTATCAGGATGACGGTGAACGTTTCGCTTACTTCCAGAAAGCTGTGATCGAGATGCTCAACCAGCTCAACTACTGGCCCAATATCATCCACTGCCATGACTGGCAGACCGGTATGATCCCCTGCATGGTGCGTGAAACACATCAGAGCGACGCCCGTTACCAGAGAATCAAATTCATCTACACAATTCATAACCTGCTGTTCCAGGGCAACTTCGGTCCTGAAATGTGCGACAGCTGCCTCGGTCTGCCGTACTACCTGCTCGACAACGGAAACATCCGCTTTGACGGCGGTCTGTCCTTCATGAAGTCCGGCATTCTCTACGCAGACAAAGTCACCACTGTTTCTCCGACCTACGCTCAGGAAATCCTGACACCGGCGTTTGGCGAACACATGGAAGGCGTTCTGAACATGAGAAAGTACGACCTGTGGGGTATCGTGAACGGCATTGATATCGACAACTGGAACCCCAACACGGATCCGGCGATCCCGTATCACTACAACAAGGTGACCATGAACGCCAAAAAGGCGCAGGACAAAGCCGCTTTGCAGAAAGAGCTCGGCCTTGTGGTCAACCCCAATGTCATGCTCGTGGGTGTTGTCGGCCGTCTGACTTATCAGAAGGGCTTCTATCTGATGCTCGAAAAGGCTCAGCAGCTTGCGGAAGCACCGATCCAGCTGGCAATCCTTGGCACTGGCGAGGATATGATCCAGAACGCGTTCCGCGATATGGAAAACAAGAACAAGGGCAAAGTCGTCTTCTATCAGGGCTATAACGAAGAACTCGCCCACCGTATTTACGCGGGCAGCGACCTGTTCATGATGCCCTCGCTCTTTGAACCCTGCGGTCTGTCACAGCTCTGCTCTCTGCGCTATGGCACGCTGCCTCTGGTTCGTGAGACCGGCGGCCTGAAGGATACCGTCAACCCCTACAACGAGTTTGACAAGTCCGGAAACGGCTTCAGCTTCACAAACTACAACGCAAACGAAATGATGACGACTCTCTACAACGCCATCAACGTGTATTACAACCGTCCCGAAGACTGGAAAACTCTTCAGGAAAACGCTCTGAACACAGATGTCAGCTGGCAGAACTCTGCACGTGTTTACAACCAGCTCTATTCTGAGGTCATGCGCTAAATGAACATTCTGGTCAGTGCCTGTCTTGTCGGCCAGCACTGTAAATACAACGGCGGTCATAATCTGAACGAACAGGTGCTTGACCTGGCTGGCCAGCACAATCTGATCCCGGTCTGTCCGGAACAGCTCGGCGGTCTGCCCACTCCCCGTTTCTGCTGCGAGCTTTGCGATGGCAGAGTCAAAAGTGAGTTCGGGGATGATGTCACAAGTCAGTTTGAAGCCGGTGCGAACCGCGCCCTGAAAACTGCGCTGGAAAACGATGTTGATCTGGCCATTCTACAGCCGCGCTCTCCAAGCTGCGGCTGCGGGAAGGTCTATGACGGCACATTTTCCGGAGAACTGAAAGAAGGGGACGGCGTGTTTACCGCCTTATTGAAGAAACATGACATCCCCGTTATACCGGTTGAAAAAATATCAAGTTGTATCCCCTTTCAGAATGATATAAAATTTGAACAGTCAAAGAACATTGAGGAGGAAAACCAAAATGAAACAGATCACTGTAAAGATCATTGACCCCGTAGGACTTCACGCCCGTCCCGCTACTGTTGCTGTTAATGCTGCCAGCAAAGCGAAATCCGATGTTAACGTAGCTTTCAAAGGCCGCGAAGTTAACATGAAGTCCATCATGGGCGTTATGTCTCTTGGTATCCCGACACAGGCTGAAGTAGTTATCTCCGCTACCGGCGAAGACGAAGAAAAAGCTATCCAGGACATCGAAGACGTATTACGCGCTCAGAAAATTATTGAGTAATTTTCACGATGACCTTATGGCGGACCGCATGGTCCGCCTTTTATAAACCGCTTTCATTCAATTTTCTGAAAATTTATGGCTCTCTGTAAAAGCGTGTGGGATTAGTGAAGGGTTTGCGTTGGTCGG
>Strawberry_p1__coassemble_2572_pt1 | contig 13608 bp, 11 predicted proteins | sample Strawberry_p1__metabat2_low_PE_004 | metagenome-assembled genome bin Strawberry_p1 | reverse complement strand
GATCTGCTGGGTCTGGTTCTGCTTTCGATCACACTGCTTGGTCTTGTCTTCGCCTTGAACTTCGCACCAACCGTTGGCTGGGAGAATCCCTGGATTCTTGTTGGCTTCGCGCTCTTCGCAGTTGGTCTGGTTCTTCTGATCTGGCGTGAGCAGAAATGCCCATACGCCCTGATTCCTCTGCGCATCTTTACCAATGGCGTTTTTGATACCGTCATCCTGATTTCGTTCTTCTGCTCGATCTACATCACCGCGATCAATGTCTACATCCCGATGGCTGCTCAGTCTTTGATTGGCATGAGCGCTGCGGGAAGCGGCACGCTGCAGATGCCAAGAACCATCATTTCCGTCATCCTGCCGGGTCTTGCAGGTGCGTATGTCGCCAAATCCTATAAGAACAACTGGAAGAGTCTGGCTCTTGCCTCGATCATTATCGCCATCGCCTGCTCCTTCCTTGTTTTCATCGGCAAGAACATGCCCGTCTGGTTCATCATGGTCATGCTCGCTTTGACCGGCATCGCGGATTCCTTAAGAACTGTCTGCGCTCTGCCTGTCGCCCAGCAGGTTCTGCCCGCTAAAGATCTTGGCGTCGGCACCTCTCTGGTCGGCTTCATGATTTCTTTAGCCGGCGTGCTTGGCTCCGCCACATTCGCCATCGCCTACAACTCCATGACCACAGCTTATCCTGGTGATCTTGGCGTTACATGGGGTGTTGACACCGTTCTGTGGATGTCGGCTGCCGCTGCGTATATCGCCCTGCTTCTGGTTCTGTTCGGATTCCGTCCCCTCTACAACAGATTCATCAAGATAAGTCAGGAAAACCAGACGAAGTAATTTTCCTTTCCAAAACCTGATCCTTAAAAAGAGAAGGATCCGGGACTCATTAAAAATCAAAACGGTCTTTTGCAGAATCGACACCGCATTGGCGGCTCCTTCTTCTGGAAGACCGTTTTTAATAGACTGAGATCTGCGCACACACCCGTTTAAAAGGGAAGCGTGAGCGGTTTGTCGTTGAGCGTGCCAGAGATCAGATCGTCACCAAGATAGTTGAGCTCCATGAAGAAGACGGAGTCAAAAGGCTGGCAGAGAATTTTGAGAAAGCAGATGTCCCCGGCCCATAAGGGAAGGGAAAAGACATCCTGAATGGGCACCCACTTCAGCTCCCCTTCCGTGCAGCAATGAAGGGTGCCTTCAAAATCGGACCCGTCAAACAGAAACATCAGCTCGGAAAACAGAGGATCCTTTGGATGCTTGCGAAAGTTGAAGGTGATGATGCCGCGAAGCCTTGGATCATGCCAGATCAGACCGGTTTCCTCCTTCGTTTCGCGGATCATGCATTCCTGGGGTGTTTCTCCCTCTTCGAGTTTGCCGCCGATACCGATCCATTTGCCTTCATTGACGTCGTTTTTCTTTTTGTTGCGCAGCAGCATCAGCCAGCTGCCGTTGCGTTCCAGATAGCCAAGGGTAGTGCAGAGCATGGAAATCAGATCCTTTCTTTGATCCTGCCTGTAACAGGGGATGGACAGACGGGTCAGACATGTTGGTTTGACATGTCTAACTGTTGTGTGTTAATTTTTCATCATGACTACTAAAGTACAGGAAAATCATCTCTCGGAATCCATTGAAGATTATCTTGAGGCGATTCTCGTTCTTTCAGACAAGCTTCCGGCCGTACGCTCGGTGGATGTGGCCAGTTATCTCGGCCTGTCCAAGCCGTCCGTCCATCATGCGGTGAAGATCATGCAGGAAGAGGGGCTGCTCGATGTGATCGCCCCGGGCAAGTTTCTTCAGCTGACTCCACAGGGCATGACTTTCGCCAGAGAAACGTACAGACGCCATGTCTTTTTCACCAACATGTTAGAGGAGATTGGCGTCCCCTCGGAAATCGCGGAATCGGATGCCTGCCGGATTGAACATATCATTTCCCAAGAAACCTTTGACGCTATTCAGCGCTTTTATGAAAAAGCGGAGCCCAAATCCGAATAACAGACAGGAAAATGCCTTCAGAACATTCTGAAGGTATTTTTTTCAGGTTCTTCGTACAATGACAGACAGAGAGGAAGTGGTTGCATGTCTGCAGAAATTCTTGCACCCGCCGGAAATCGGGAAGCGCTCGACGCTGCATTCGCGGCGGGATCGGACGCGGTCTACTTTGGCCTGCCGCTGTTTGGCGCCAGAGCGTTCGCAAAAAATTTCAGTCTGGAGGAAACAGCTGACATCATTAAACAGGCCCATCTGGTGGGTATGAAAGTCTATATCACGATGAACACCCTTCTGGAAGAAAACCAGATGGAGCAGGCCTTCGACTGGGCAAGACAGCTCGCGCAGATGGGTGTGGACGCTTTGATCATTCAGGATCTTGGCTTTCTGCATCTTCTTCATGAACGCATCCCGCAGCTGGAACTCCATGCTTCCACACAGCTGTCGGTCACCACGTCGTTTCAGATCGAACAGCTCAAAAAGCTGGGTGTCAAACGGGTGGTCATGGCACGAGAAGCCACTCTTGAGCAGATCAGAGAATGCAGGAAAACCGGCATGGACCTGGAAGTCTTCGTTCATGGCGCGCTTTGTATCTGCTATTCGGGACAATGCCAGTTTTCGCAGGTACGCTATGGCCGCTCGGGCAACAAGGGTGCCTGCGCCCAGCCCTGCCGCATGGAATATACTCTGCTTGAAAATGGAAAACCGAAGCAGACGGATGGTGCCTATCTGATTTCTCCAAGAGATCTTTCCGTGCTCGAACAGATTCCTCTGCTGGAAGATGCCGGTGTGGATTCTTTGAAAATCGAAGGACGCATGAAAAGTCCGGCCTATGTATATGAATCTGTCACGATGGCGCGAAAGGCAAGAGCGGGACAGAAGCTTGATCTGTCGGATCGTCTGAAACTGATGGCCGCCTTCAACCGCGGTTACACCAGAGGTCATCTGTTTTCAAAGACCGGAGAGGATCTGATGAACACGAAAACCTCCAACCATCAGGGTATTCCTTTGGGAACGGTGAAACGCGTCACCGGTCAGAAGGCCTGGATTGAGCTGGATGAAGATCTGTTTCAGGAAGACGGCCTGCGCTTTGAAGGCCGCAGAGGATACACCCTGGGCCAGCATGCCAACTTCATTTACGGAAAAGAAGGAAAGCTGATCCGTGAAGCGAAGAAGGGCGAGACGGTCGGCGTGAAAGTCAGCGGGAATGTCTATCCGGGCATGAGCGTACGCAAGACCCTTGACGCACGCATGGAAAAGGATGTGGAACGGGCCGTCAGTCAGGAAGAACGTCAGGCTCCGGTCATTTTTCACCTGTTTGCGCCGGAAGAAGGCGCGCCCATCCTTCTGGAAGCGAAAGATCTGGAAGGCCATAAGGTCCAGGTCGAAGGACCCCAGGCGCAGAAGGCGAGAAATGCCGGTGCGACGATTGAATCCGTCAGCCGCCAGCTTGAGCGTACCGGAAACAGCTGGGCGAACGCGCAGGAAATCAAAGTCACCCTCAAGGACGGCCTGTTTCTGCCGGCTTCTGTTCTGAATGATCTGCGCAGACGTGCTCTGGATCTGCTCGCCCAGAAGCGGATGGAAACAGAGCCGGTTGAGATCCGTCCGTACACCTATCAGCCGCAGCAGCCGGCGCCATTGTTCAATATCATTGAAATCAACAAAAAGGAGCAGGCGGATCTCGATGGCCTGATTCCGGACAACACGCGGATCGTTTCACAGTTTCCCTTCGCCAATGCGGCGCATAAAGCGGATCTGCTCGATGATGAGGGACTCGTCAGTGCCCACCTGGCGCATTCTCAGATCGTCGAGGATCTGAATGTGACCAACTCCTATGCCCTGGCGGCTTTGCTGCAGATGGGCTATCAGGGCGCCCTGCTTTCTGATGAGCTTTCTGATGAAGCGCGCAAAGAAATGATGGACGCCTTTAAAAAGCGCTATGGCTTTGACGCCCCCGTGATTGAGACGATCTATCAGAAACCAAGACTGATGTTGATGAACCACTGTCCGGTCAACACCGCTTTGAAAGACGGCACCCGCAAAAACTGCGCTCTTTGCCGGCAGAACAGCTATGAGCTGGAAGGGCGCGATGGCAAAAAGGTATGGCTTTATGGCTCGCCGCGCTGTCAGATGCAGTTGTTTGATCAGACGATTGTTGATCACATCGATCAGATCCCGCAGCTCGAGAAAGAGGGCATCAGCCATTTCCGGCTTGTGTTCACCAACGAAGATGCCAGGCAGATCCGCCCGGTTCTATCCCATTTTGACAGGGCTCTTCAAAAAGAAGAGGATCAGGGCGTGAAGTAAAAACAGAAACAATGGAACTCTTTATGACGGCTTTTTGCAGGATCGCTCTGCTTTGGAAAGCCGTCATTTTTTCCTTCGATGCCGTGGTATACTTGACACAGTATTAGAAGGCAAAGGAGGAAATTTTCAACATGCCTATTATTACGGATGTTTATGCTCGTGAAGTCCTCGACTCCCGCGGCAACCCCACAGTAGAGTGCGAAATCACCACAGAGTCCGGTGCTTACGGACGTGCAATGGTTCCCAGCGGAGCTTCCACTGGTGAGCGTGAAGCGCTTGAGCTGCGTGACGGCGACAAGAGCCGCTATCTGGGCAAAGGCACTACAAAAGCTGTAGCCAACATCAACGACATCATTGCTCCCGCCATCATCGGCATGGATGTTACTGATCAGATCCTGATCGACAAGACAATGCTGGCTCTTGACGGCACAGAATTCAAATCCAACCTGGGTGCTAACGCTACTCTGGCTGTTTCTCTGGCTGCTGCCTGGACTGCTGCTGACTACTATGGCATTCCTTTCTACAACTATGTAGGCGGCTCCAACGCTCACATCATGCCTGTTCCTATGTGCAACGTTATCAACGGCGGATCTCATGCGGACTCCACAGTTGACTTCCAGGAATACATGATTATGCCTGTTGGCGCTAAGACAGAAGCTGAAGCAGTTCGTATGGCCGCTGAAGTATTCCACAACCTGAAATCCGTTCTGAAAGCTAAAGGCTATAACACAAACGTTGGTGACGAAGGCGGTTTCGCTCCTTCCTGCACAAACGGTAACGAAGAGCCTCTTGAACTGCTCGTTGAAGCCACTAAGAAGGCCGGCTATGTTCCTGGCAAAGACATCATGATCGCCATGGACGTTGCTGCTTCCGAATTCCACAACCACGAGACTGGTCTGTATGAACTGACAAAGTCCGGCGGCGGAAACAAGACTTCTGACGAAATGATCGCCATGTACAAAGAGTGGGTTAACAAATACCCGATCATCTCCATCGAAGACGGCCTGGGCGAACGCGACTGGGACGGCTGGAAGAAACTGACTGATGAACTGGGCAAACGTATCCAGCTCGTTGGTGACGACCTGTTCGTAACAAACCCCAAGATCCTCGCAGAAGGTATCGAAAAGGGTATCGCCAACTCCATCCTGATCAAGGTTAACCAGATCGGTACTCTGACTGAGACTCTGGATGCGATCCAGCTCGCTCAGAAACACAACTACACAACAGTTGTTTCCCACCGTTCCGGTGAGACAGAAGATACCACAATCGCTGATATCGCTGTCGGCATGAACGCTGGCCAGATCAAGACTGGTTCTCTGTCCAGAACAGACCGTATCGCCAAGTATAACCGTCTGATGAGAATTGAAGACGAGCTGAACAAACGCGGCACCGTTTCTGTTGCTCAGTATCCTGGCACAGAAGCTTTCTACCAGCTGGATATGAAGGCTGTAGAAGCTGACATGGACAAACAGTAAGACTCCTTACACTTTCTGAAACAAAAACCCCGGCTTGAAGCCGGGGTTTTCTTTATCCCATAATTTTTGACAGTTTCGCAGGAATGTGAGGAAAATAAATTATAATAATATTCTTAATTTTTGAAGAGTGATTATAAATCTGCTCTTCACATTGAATATAGAACTGTAACCGCTTTCAAAATAGATAAAAAATAATCATGAAAGCGCTCATTGCCGAGAAATCGGGTAAATTATTAAGAAAAACCGAAGAAACCTTTGGAGGGGTTTTCAGAATTTGTTAAGATTTTAGCGCTGATAAGGGGACAGCTTGGACAATGGACAGACATTGTCAGGCTGTCTTTTTGTTTGACAGGAGGAAAGTCTTATGAAATTGAAAAAAGTTCAAACAACTCTTCTCTGTGCTGCTTTGTCTCTTCTGACATCCGTCTTCACCACCCCGGTGATGGCGGCTGAAGAAAACCTGCCTCTCACGCTCAACAGAAAGCTGAATCGTCCGGCTGAGTTCAAAGAGGATGCGCAGGCGAAAACAAATCCCGAAATTGACTCCATTCTTGACACAAAAATTGAAAAATACACAAAAGGTACGCTCGTCGCCTATACCGATCATGGCCTGGCCGAAGTGAGCATCGGTGAGCGGACTGTCTACGTCAGCCAGTCTTCTATCACAACCGATGAATCGGAGATGAAGGCTCTTGATGAGCAGAAGAAAAAAGAAGACGAGGAAAAGAAAAAACGCGAAGTAGAAAAAAAGAGACAGGAAGAGGCTGAAAAAGCCGCATCAAACTGGAATGGTCCCGTCCTGTCCCGTTCGGCCGGTACCGTGCAGGGACCAAGCGGCAAGGAAACCTACTACAACCTTCCGATGGATGGTGTGGTTGGCATCATGCACTCTATGGGTAACACGGGTGCCTACTGGGTGCGCTCTGATGGTGTGAAGATGCTGGGGGACTACGTCATGGTCGCCGCTCATCTTGGCCTTCGCCCGCGCGGATCTCTGGTGCCCACCTCTCTTGGCATGGGTATTGTCTGCGACACAGGTGGATTCGCAAGCGGCAATCCGACGCAGCTTGATATCGCGACCGCCTGGTAAAAGCGAAACATCACAAAGCAGAAAGGGAATTCGGATATCTTTGGATGTCCTTTTTTTCGGGCGCTCGAAGCAGGGAGCGCTCCGGGCGCGAGAAATGGGCATCCGCCCTCTTTGTGAGAAAATCAGAGTGCAGGATCTGAGTGCTTGAAAGAAGATTCTGTGATCGGAGGAATTCACTATGGATGCTCATGAAAGACTTGAACAGCTTCTGGATGAGGAAGCTTTGAAAAAGATTATTGAAGAAACAGATGCCGAGATGAAGCATAAACATGCGGTGCTGTCTGAGAAGGCAGCCGGTATGGATAATGTTGAAACATACCGCAAGCTGCTTGATTACTGCTTTGACAAGTGTGCGGCGTATCTCGATGATCCCGCCAACATGAAGGCTGTGCTTCTTGAACCAAGACATCTGCAGCAGGCGTATGACACGCTTGTCGGCGCGGATGAGTTCAAGACAATCGGCGGCGAGGAGTACAAGGGTTTCCCGCGCGTCATAGCGATGACGATTCTTGCGGGCAGCGAAGTCAGCGCGGCGGACTGCGCCCTGCATGTTCTTGGCAAGAAAGATAAAGATGCCGCCGGCGCTCTGGAAGCTCTTGGAAACATCTATCGTGAATACGTGCGTGAAGCGATCGCCTATGGCAATGGTGAGCGCAAGAAAGTCGGCCTGACCGGTAAGGTTGACTGATCTCATCTGACAAATCTATACGAAATGAAAAAATGCTGGAGCATGGCGCTTCAGCATTTTTTTTTCATTATTTATGGAACAGAGTGAATCAGGTTTTTCAGTGGGGGAGTTTTTCCTGATGGGATGCATAGCCATATTCAGAAAGAGTTTTCTTAATATGGTCCTTGATTAGAGCTTCGGGTTTGTTTTCAAGCTGGTGTTCACGCACTTTGGTGTACTGCTCAGGCATGAACTGGGACAGAACGGCGAGGTTGATGCCTTCTTCTTCCAGATTTTCAAACATTTTATGCATCGCGGCCTGAACTTTGGGTTCGGGCATGTAGTAGCGGGAACGGTCGGAGAAGGAGAATTTTCTCTTGAACCACTTCTCGTTGTCATCGCCATGATAGTGCTTCTGCCAGTTCTTGCCATCCGCAAGCATGGCTTCTTCCAGCACGTCGATGAAGTGAGATTTCTTCTCGTCGTGGCCATGAAGCATCATGTCTTCCATATAAGCCAGCGCGAAGAGCGCTTCACGCGCGGCGTAAGTCAGAGCGGGTCCGACTTTCAGAATGCCGACGCCATCCTCAACGAGTTCGCGCAGTTTTTCTTTTGTCTGATAGTCGGTGGAGTGGCCTTCGAAGACAAGATTGTCGTAGTCCTTGATGCTCGCCATGAGGTCTTTGGCTTTTTCCCGGTCGTATTCGGTGCAGCCGGCATCCTTTTCCTCGACACCGGGCTGAACAACAACAGCGATCACATGTTTCCAGGCCTCATCAAGACCATGATCATGGAACGCCTTTTCAAATGTGCTGACGGTGTTCTTGAAGTCTTCGACTCTGGTCACCTGCATGCCTGCGTTGTCCTGTGTGGCACCGCCGGGAATGGGCACCTCACTGCCGACGATATAGACAGGATGAACCGCGTCGGGATTTTCCTTGAGCAGCTCCTGATAAGCCTCTTCAGCAACAGCGGCAAGTTCTGCCCCGCGTCTTGCGATAGTCTCATCAGAAAGACGGACGTTGGGGTCATCGTCCGCGACTTTCATGGAGGTGTCGATATGAATCTTTGTGAATCCGGCCGCCACATAATCGTGGATCAGTTGTCTGGCGTAGGCCATGGCTTCTTTTTCCGGCAGACTGGCGACGGTCAGCGGGCCGAGATGATCACCGCCAAGGTAAACCTGAGAATGGTCGAGTCCGGCCGCGTCCGCTCTTTCCAGAACGAATGCGCGGAAATCTTTCGGGGTCATACCTGAATAACCGCCGTTCTGATCGACCTGGTTGGCGGTGCTTTCAATCAGGCAGACGGAGTTGTCGTTTTTGGCTTTTTCCAGGACCGCGTCGATGACGAAGGGGTTGGAGGAGCAGGCGGACGTGATGCCCACTGCATGTCCGGCTTTCTGCTCTTTGACGATATTCTTCAATGTGTTTTCTGGCATAGAGAACTCCTTTATTGACTCTATTGTATCTTTTTGGTTTAAGACAAATGCCCACACAGTTTGCACTTTTCGATTTACATTCCTTTCCTTCGGTAAAGAAAAGACAAATAGAGAAAGTTTGTGTCTGGAAGGACTTACATTAATAAATCTTTATATGAATCCCGGCCATTATCTGCAATGAGCCGGAAATATCGGGCATCAATCCCATGAAAAATCGTGTTTTGGTGTTTAAAGGGAGTGTCAGAGAGATTGGAAATCTCTCTTAACGGAAAGGACGTCTTTATGGCAGCTGCTGCTCCCTGGATCGCGGCGGGAATTTTCCTGCTGATGTTTATCCTGATCATTCTGGACAAGTGGCCTCATCACTACATCACTCTTGCCTGCGGCCTGGCGACACTGATTATCGTCTTTGGCATCTGCATGCATTCGCTGGACGCGATCTGGAAGACACTGAACTTTTCAGCAATCTTCACACCCGGCTTCTGGCATGTAGCACAAGAGAGTGCGGAGTCCAGCACAGGAATCAACTGGTCCACAATCATCTTTATTGCGGGCATGATGGTCATGGTGGAAGGTATGGCGGAAGCCGGCTTCTTCCAGTGGCTCTGTCTGCGTCTGGCAAAAATGGTGCACTACAAAGCGTCAGCCATTTTTGTGGTCTTCATGATCATGTCGTTTGTTCTGGCCATGTTTATTGACTCCATCACCGTCATTCTGTTTCTGGCGGCCGTCACAGTCGAACTGTCCAAAACGCTGAAATTTGATCCGGTCCCGATGATTCTCTCAGAGATCTTCATGGCCAACCTTGGCGGATCGGCCACCATGTCGGGTGATCCCCCTAACATCATCATCGGCACCTCTTTAGGTCTGACATTCGGCGACTTTTTGACTAATACCGGTCTGATCGCTTTTGTCTGCCTGTTTGTCACACTGATCTACTACTGGTTCTGCTTTGGCAAAAAGTATAAGGAAGCGGACAAGACTGAACTTGATCCGGCTGCAATGCCTGAACCGAAGGATGCGATCAAGTCCAAGACAGCGTTCATCACGTCCATCATGATCTTCCTGTGCGCGATCGTGATGCTCGTCAGTCATGCGGATACCGGTCTGACGGTGGCTTTTATCGGCGCCTTTGTGGCTCTGGTCACCCTGATCTGCAACTACAAAAAAGCGCCTAAACTGCTCAAGAAGGTCGACTGGAACACACTGCTGTTCTTCATCGGTCTGTTTGTAGTTGTCGCCGGTCTGGATCAGACAGGTGTGCTTGTCATGATCGCCAATTTCATCGCCTCCATTTCCGGTGGCAATGTCATTCTCGTGATCGTCATCATCCTGTTCTTCTCGGCTGTCGCTTCGGCCTTTGTCGACAACATCCCGTTCTCCGCGACAATGATTCCGATTATTCAGACCCTTGCCGCGACCCAGGGCATCGATATCGGCACTCTGGCCTGGACGCTGTCTGTGGGCACCGATATCGGCGGTTCCGCCACTCCGATTGGCGCGAGCGCCAACGTTGTCGGAACGGCAGTTGCCATGAAGAACGGATATCCCATCGGCTGGGGCAAATACTGCAAGTATAATGTTCCTGCGACGCTTCTGGTCATCCTTGTTTCTCTTGGCATGATCCTGCTTCGCTACGTCTTATTGTGAGGTGTGTTATGAACGCAGATGATCAACAGCTGATTATTTCCATTGACCGCGAGTTTGGCAGCGGCGGCAAGGAAATCGGCATGATTCTTGCCAACCGGTATGAGATTCCCTTCTTTGAAAAGAACATTCTTTCCTACCTCAATCTGCCCTCCACGCAGGATGTGGAGGATCTGTTCGCCAAAGATGAAGCCCCCCGCTGGAAACTGGCCAGCCGCACCGTGCGCGGACTGACCAACTCCAACGAACAGGCTCTGGCTCAGATGGAGTTTGACTTCCTGAAGGACATGGCCGCCCAGGGCAAATCCTTCGTCATCATGGGTCATGTCGCGGAAGAGATACTGAAAGATTATCCGGGTCTGGTGACCATCTTTGTCGGGGCTGATGAGGACTTCAAGATCCCGAGAATCATGATGGAACATGAAAAAAGCGAAGAGGAAGCCAGAAAGATGATGGTGCGGCATGATCTGAAGAGAAAGGCGTACCACAACAACTTCTCCCAGCATAAATGGGGTGACTCCCGCCGGTATGACCTGTGTATCCGCTCCGACAAACTGGGAGCTCCGGCGACCGCTGACTTCATTCAGGACTATATCGAAAAGAAAAGAGCGCTTCAGGCTGCCAAAGCCGCAGAATCTGCCTCTTCTCAGACAGACGAATCCATTACAGATTCCAACCAGCAATAACAAAAACAGGAGGCACAGGTCTCCTGCTTTTTATATGTGGGCAGGATAAATCGTGATTCTTTTCAAAAAGGTCTGTCATACTGAAAGAAATGATCTGTAAAAGGAGGCCTTCTTTTATGAGCAATCAGACTGAGACAATCAATGCCAAAACCAATGTATCTGTTCTTCTGCCTTTTCAAAGCATTTCCAACATCCGGGACATGGCCGGGATTGAAAACAGGGAGGGCAGACTGGTCAAAAAAGGCTGCCTGTTTCGCTCGGCAAGCCTCCATCATGCCAGTGATCTCGATCTCAACACGCTTGAAGGCCTTGGTCTGAGCGATGTGGTGGATCTGCGCACAAGCGCGGAAGTGATGATGGAGCCCGATCGTCTTCTTCCTTCCATGGCCCTTCACAACTTTCATGTCCTGACTGAAAAGGATGGTAAGCAGGCCGCCGGTTCCGATGAACAGATGGTCAAAGAAGCTGTGGATGATCTTCCGCTTCTTCTCGAGCAGCTATATCGGGAAATGATCAGCTCCAAATCCGGTCAGAAAGCGTGGAGAGACTATTTTGATGTTCTGCTTGACGCAAAAGGCGGTGTCCTCTGGCACTGTACGCAGGGAAAAGACCGAACCGGGATTGCGGCCGCGTTGTTGCTGCTTGCCCTGGATGTGGCTGAAGAGTCTGTTCTGGCCGACTATCTTTCCACCAATGCCTACCTGAAAGATCAGTATGAAGCGAAAAAGGAGAGAATTACCGGCATCTTCGGTACAAGAGAAACGAAAATGTTGAAGGACCTGGAAGCTTATATGACTGTCAGACCTGAGTACTTCGCTGCTGCCAAAGATGAGGCTGTCAAAGGCTGGGGAAGCTGGCAGGGATATCTGACAGAGGCGTTGGGCGTTGATGACAACAAGCGGGAGCGCTTGAAAGAAAAATACCTGTTTCAGCCAGAGGACTGAGCTCTGATATACGAAAGAATCCCTTTCAGATTTAACTTGCAGTGTATCGGGCAGGCTTAAATCCAAAACAGCGGGGAACAGGATGAAATAATGCTGTTTAAGATCAGCTGGATTTGAAAAGGTGGAGGAAAAAGCGGTGGAACACAAAGAAATCGAAAATCTGGCACAGGCGTGCCGGGAATTGATTGCCAAAAGCGAAAGACGCCATTCTGAAAATCAGGACGGGGAAATTGAGCTTTTTTATCTGCCCCTGTCTGTCCATCTGCTCGACTGCGGAAGCGTGACTTCTCCCCGCTATGCGGGGATGATCCCAATTCCACCTTCAATGCGTCTTGGCATTAGTTCTTCTCCCCGCTATGCGGGGATGATCCTTAAGCCGGGCAAATACAGAACGGAAGACGAAACTTCTCCCCGCTATGCGGGGATGATCCAGATACACTGCTGAGAACGTCCTGAACCGGGAACTTCTCCCCGCTATGCGGGGATGATCCGCAAAATTGATGGACGATCTGGCACGTTCTGCACTTCTCCCCGCTATGCGGGGATGATCCTGGTTGCCATTGCGATAGTAGTAAGGCGATTAACTTCTCCCCGCTATGCGGGGATGATCCATCTCTGAATGAAATTGCCAGCGAGGTTATTAGTCTTCTCCCCGCTATGCGGGGATGATCCTCTTCAGCGCTTTGCGGAGGGCGATACTCAGACCTTCTCCCCGCTATGCGGGGATGATCCCAGATCCATCTGCCACCGGCTGGGCTGCAATGGCTTCTCCCCGCTATGCGGGGATGATCCTTATTTCGAAAGATCTTTATGATCAGGTTCAGACTTCTCCCCGCTATGCGGGGATGATCCGGCTCCAGAAGGCCGCAGACGGGTGTCTGTAAACTTCTCCCCGCTATGCGGGGATGATCCGTGAATAGAGTTTTCTCGAAATACCTCCCCGACCTTCTCCCCGCTATGCGGGGATGATCCCTCAATTTCAGCGGCGAACTGGTTGGCGATGGCCTTCTCCCCGCTATGCGGGGATGATCCCAACAGAGTTTCCGAACTGCTTATATGCTTGGGCTTCTCCCCGCTATGCGGGGATGATCCCTTTGTCCTCAATTGCCATAGCCATATCCGAAACTTCTCCCCGCTATGCGGGGATGATCCTGGCTATACCGATATCGCTGCCAATCAGATCGCCTTCTCCCCGCTATGCGGGGATGATCCGGTTAGTGAGTGTCTGCAGCTCCCGCGGTTTCCCTTCTCCCCGCTATGCGGGGATGATCCCCGCTTTCGAGCCTAGTCATCTACACCAAGCCTCTTCTCCCCGCATAGCGGGGAGAAGCGGCTTGGTGTAGATGACTAGGCTCGAAAGCGGGGATCATC
>Strawberry_p1__coassemble_2566_pt1 | contig 13722 bp, 12 predicted proteins | sample Strawberry_p1__metabat2_low_PE_004 | metagenome-assembled genome bin Strawberry_p1 | reverse complement strand
GGGTATACGATTTTTATCCCTCCTTAACTTAATGACATTGCTCTATCATAGAGGATAAACGCCCCAGGAAAGGAAGGTTTCAGACGATTATGAACTGTCGCAGCGCTAAGCGCTTTCAATACATATCTCGCTTCAGAAAGCGAAAAACTGGTGCGCTCTGTCTCAAAGAAAAACGCACCAGTCATTATTTATAAATTATCAGTCAGATCCAGATGATCCAATTGGAAGAAGAGAGGCTTACTTGCCAGCGTCTTCCGCTTTCACCTGTTCTGCCAGTTCTGTCATGTCATCTTCAGGCTCTTTGGAGTTTTCGTTCAGCCAGCCACACTTGGAGAAGATGAAGACGATCAGGGACATGATCATGCCGACGATTGCCGCAAGAACCATTCCGGACAGGACAGTGTTGCCAAGAGTGACGGAAACACCGGAAAGACCTGTAACGAAAACTACGGATGTCAGCATCATGTTGACGGAGTTGGAGTAATCCACTTTCTCGTCGATCAGAATGCGCAGACCGGAGACACCGATTGTTCCATACAGCAGGAAGGAGATGCCGCCGATAACAGCCGAGGGAATCGACTGAATCAGAGCGCAGAGCGGACCGATGAAGGCGCAGATGATGGAAAGAACTGCGGCTCCGGCGATGACGCGAACGGAATAGACACCCGTCATAGCCATAACACCGATGTTTTCACCGTAAGTCGTTGTCGGAACGGATCCGACCAGACCGGAGATCATTGTGGAGAAGTTGTCACCGAACAGCGTTCTGTCCAGACCGGGGTTCTTGATCAGGTCGCGGCCAACGATCTGGCTGGTAACGATCTGATGTCCAACGTGCTCGGAAGCGATCACGAAGATAACCGGCAGCATTGTCAGAATTGCTGACATGTTCCACTTGGGCAGCTGGAAGTTAGGCAGCTGGAAGAAAGGAGCAGCAGCGATCGGAGCGAAATCAACCATGCCCATGAAGGCGGCAACAATATAGCCCGCTACAACCGCGATCAGAATCGGAATGATGGACAAAAAGCCGCGGAAGCAAAGGTTTCCGATAATCGCCGTCCCCAGCGTGACAAGGAAGACAATGATGTTTGCGGGTTCAATGACATCACCAAGCAGTCCGGCTGTGTTGGCGGCGGATCCGGCCAGTTCCAGACCGATCAGCGCAACAACAGGTCCCATAGCGGCGGGAGGCAGCACGATGCTGATCCAGTTGGTGCCGAATTTCTTGACAGCCATGGCGAGCAGACAGCCAAGGAAGCCGACAGCCACAAATCCGCCAAGTGCGTAAGGATAGCCCCAGCGCGCAATGATCAGGTTGGCCGGAGCGATGAAGGCAAAGGAGGAACCCAGATAAGCGGGAGCCTTGCCATTGGTGATCCAGATAAATAACAGTGTGCCCACACCGTTCATCAGCAGTACGATGGCCGGGTTAATTCCAAACAGGAACGGAACCAGAACCGTCGCGCCAAACATGGCGAACAAATGCTGAACAGACAGTGGGATCAGAAGCTTTGCAGGTACTTTTTCTTCGACCTGAATGATTCGTTTAGCCATAATTGACTCTTCCCCTCTCTCAATTTCTAATCCTCTTTATAGCATTTCGATCCCTCAATCTAAAACAGAAGAAGTGAAATTTGCTTCAAATAGATGATAAGAATGTGTCTGAAAGGGATATCTTCGCTTACTTTTCAAAAATGTCAGACGTTTTGGCGGACTTTTCGCTTATTCTAAAAGATTTTCATCTTTCTGCAGTCGGATCATCCAAACCCTCAGCAAAATCCGGTAAAACAGAAGACATGAAAAAACGCGTTCCTGCCTGCCGGATCGATTCTCTGTCTGATCCCGCCCTTCATGCCCGAATGGAATCCTTCATGCTTAGCCGCTTTTGCGGCAAGGCCCTGGCATGGCAGCAGAAGGAGCAGGCTGTTCTGAAAAAGGAATTTAATCTGAGCGACGAGCGCTTTGAGACTCTTCTTGGCCAGCTGGAATGGTCGTGGAGTGAAGTCATCGCCCGCTATGACACGCTGCTCGCCCAAAGCAGTGTCGTGCGCACCTGGCCGAATGATCATAAAAAGATTCTTCAGTCCTCAAAAACATTCAGTTCAAAGCGGGCTGAAAAGATGCTGGTCTGCCTGCTGTCCATGACTCTTCAAAACGCAAGTCTGATCACCCGTACAAGCTGGTTTACCAAAGAAGGTGTCGGGGAGCTTGTTACGCTGCTTACGGACAGAAACTATGGCAAAACACTTCGCCGCTGTCTGTTTCATCCCGTCCGTCAGGCCATCAAGGGAAAGATCCTTCCGGGCAGCACTCTGTATTACGAACAGATTCTTGCGGCCAGTGAAAACTGTGCCAACGCGCTGGTACGCTTCCATTCGGGAAGACCCGAAGCCCGCTTTGAGATCTGTCTGGAATTCGCAGCTCAGATCCCCCGCTGCAAGCTTGTGGACACATGCCTGTTCCTGTCCGTTTCCAGCCAGTCAGAAAGCTTGTAATTTTCCGTCATCCAAAACCGGGCTCTTCCACATAAAGGGCAGTAAAGGATGTCACATCGCTTGCCGGTCATCATTCGGATGATGTCAGAGCCGGACGGTAAAATAAAGACATGAGTACAAAAGACAAAAACGCCCTGGTTTTCGGTGGAGGCGGCTCCAAAGGAAGCTATGCAGTGGGCGTATGCAAAGCACTGTCCGAAGCGGATTTCTCTTTTGATCTTGTCACTGGCACAAGTATCGGCGCCTTTTTAGGTGCCATGTATACAACGCAGGCTCTTACCGATCTTGAAATCTGGGAAAAGGACTTCTGTCCGGAAAGAATCGCAGACAATCTGTTCGAGTTCCCCTGCAAGAACGAGAAAGTCACCACTTCCAATCCTGACTTCAACAGCTTCGCAAGACTGTTCACGAAAAACGGTCCGTCCGTCAAACCTCTGCGTGAAAGCTTCTCTCAGCTGTTTTCCTTTGAAAAATTCAAATCCTCTCCGATCGATTTCGCCTGTCTGGCCTGGAATGTGACGAAATGCCAGCCGGCTCCCTTCTATAAAAAGGACATGGAAACGCTCGATCAGACGCTGGACGCTCTGTGCGCGAGCGCGGCCTACTTCCCCGGCTTTGATCTGGTCAAGATCGGGGAGGACTACTACGCCGATGGCGGATACGACTACACCATTCCCTGGAAACTGGCCAAGGAGATGGGCGCCACCAATATGGTGATCATTTCTTTGCAGGACCCAGGCGAAGTCCAGAGGATGCCGGACTTTCCTGTCGAGCTTGTTGTCCGCCCGATTCTCAAACTGCATTACTTTCTTGATCTTGATGGCAAAGACATGGTGGAACAGATCCATCAGGGTTATCTTGAAGCGCTCAAGTACCTGAACAAGGCTCCGGGCTATCTGTACACCTTCTATGCCGAGGACTGGCCCGCCATGCAGGCGACAGAAACCTTCGCCAATGCCATCATGCAAAAGAGCGACACCACCCTGTCTCAGGAAATGCTGACAAAGATGCTGAGCGCCCTGCTTGGCTACACGCCCGTTCTTCTCAAAAACAAATACATGGAAAACTACCGGGCCGGACAGATTCTTGAAGCCCTCGCTCTGACAGCCGGTCTTGATCCGCGTGTGCAGTATCACTACGCCGATTTTATCCGGCTGCTTCAGCAGAAGCTGACGGACTTCCATGTCGATCTCAATCAGGTTCCTGATGCCACACTCTATCTGCATATGGAGCAGACCGGCATCAACGATCTGATCGCCTTCTTCCACAACGGAATGTCCACCTTCCATGGACAATTGCCCGCTCAGTTTGAAATATTCAAGCAGAATTTCATTCTGCCCTACTACCTTGGCGCCGCCTGGTATCTTCTCGATCTGTTTATGATCCAGCAAAACGCCAAAGGAAAATAACCCTCCCTTCGCTCCTTTTCTCTAAAAAATGGTGCTCCTCCATATATATGGTACATATATGGAAGAAACACCATTTTTTACTTTGCGGGACCCATCTGTTCTTCCAGGCCCGGCAGATAAACTTCAGATTCCAGAAACCACCGGTTTCTTTCCCAGAACAGATTTCTTTCATTCTGTCCCAGCCGGCACTGATAACAGATGCCGCATCCTCCGGCTTTGGAATAGGTCTCCCGGATCGAAAGCACCTTGTCGACCTTGTAGCAGTGGTTATCCCAGAGGATGAACACCGGCTGCAGGTTGCCCTCATGGCTGATCAGGGTCAGCACATCGACATAGTATTTATGCAGTCTGCTCTGTGTCATAAGCGGATCGCTCCTTCAAGAACGCCAACCGGATGCACCTGATGCAGCGTGCCCAGAGGATCGAAGTCCGTGATTTCAGCATCAACCCTCGCGGAAGCCATCCGGCAGCTGTTGTATCCATATCTCATGCGGATTTTAGCCATGACATCTTCCACAGCCCTCTGATCCGTGCGAAAATCAGGCTCTTCAAAAAGGCTCAGCTGATCGCTGTGGTTGTGCACACTCAGCTGGCTGACATTGATGCCCACCGAGCGAAGCTTCACTTCCTCCAGTCCCGCTTTGTAGGTCAGCTCCATGGCGGCCTTCAGAATATCGCAGGCCAGATCCGTGGGCTGATCGAGCTTTTTTTGCAGGCCGACTCCGCGCAGATCGATAAAGCGCAGCCAGATGCTCACTTCCCGGCCCTTGAGGCTCTGATCCCGCAGGCGCACCGCGATCGATTCGGACAGCACCCGGAAAACTTCCTCAAGCTGTCCCATGGAGACAATGTCCTTGACGACCGTCTTGGAGTTCCCCACGGATTTGACGGGCCGCTCATAGCCGACCAGATGAACCTGAGAGCGGTCCAGCCCGTTGGCATACTGCCAGAGCAAAGCCCCCATCACTCCAAAGCGTCTGCGCAGCTTTGAGCAGTCATACTCGGCGAGCTGTCCGATAGTGAAGATCCCCATCTGATTGAGCTTTTTCTGCGTCCGGCTGCCAACCATCAAAAGATCTTCCACCTGTCTTGGCCAGAGCATTTCCCGGTAATTTTCTTCCGTGATCACGATGAAGCCCTTGTGTTTGAAAATGTCACTGGCCAGCTTGGCGAAGACTTTGTTGAAGGAGACACCCATGGACACGGTGATCCCATATCGCTCATACACTTCATCCTGAATTTTGCGGGCCAGATCCACCCCGTCTCCGAACAGCATCTGAGAGCCGCTCAGATCAATCCAGGCCTCGTCGAGTCCGAATGATTCCACCCTGTCCGTGTACTTTCTGTAAACGTCCTTGATCTTCTCCGTGTAGTAAATGTATTTTTCGTACTGAGGATGGACAATGATCAGACCGGGACACTTCTTTTTCGCCTGGTGCAGAGCCTCTCCCGTTTTGACTCCGCTCGCTTTGGCCAGATCGTTCTTGGCCAGAATAATCCCATTGCGTTTCTCCACGCTTCCGCCCACCGCCATGGGCACGTTGCGGTAGGCCGGATTCATCATCTCTTCGAGCTGCGCGTAGCAATGGTTGATGTCACTGTGCACTATTATCCGTTCCATGGCTCTATTATAGACACATGTGCCTCTTTTTACGCAACTTAAGAAGTTTAAATCCGTTTTTATTGCGTATCTTCCATGAGCTAGGAGCGCTGTTTATGTGCACTATGTCTTGCACGTTCTGTGCCAAAACCTTATACTTTAAGCATGAATATCCAGGAACTGCTCAATCAGTACAAACGCCAGACCAATGTCACCAATGACTACATTGCAGAACAGTGCGGCGTTTCCAAATCCACCGTTTCCCGCTGGTGCAGCGGAAAGATCCGCCGCATTGCTCCGGAGACACTGGAAAAGCTTGCCGAAACACTCGGCATAGACTTTGACACCATGACCAAAGTTGGCGGCTACGCGCTGGAAAAGCCTCTTCTGGGCACGGTCAAAGCCGGATACGGCCTGCTTGCCGAGGAAAATCTGGAAGGATATGTTCAGGTTTCCGAAGCCGACTACCAGAAAGGAGACTATTTTCTGCGGGTCACCGGTAACTCCATGCAGGATGCGCACATCCATGACGGCGATCTGCTCTTCGTCAAGCAGTGCACAGACGTTCCCTCCGGCACCATCGCAGTCATGCTGATCGGCGGGGATGAAGTCACCGTCAAAAAACTGATCAAGAAAAACGGGTACTGGATCCTCCAGGCAGCCAATCCCGATGTGGAACCCCGTGTCTACACACTGGAAGAAGTTGCCACCACCCCCGTGCAGATCATCGGACGCGCCCTGTACGCAAGAACCGACCTTTGATTTTTTCAGAGCCCGCCTTCGGGCTCTTTTCTTTTTGACGGTTCTTTCGGGTCTGATGTCCGCTTTCTTTTCCCCTCTTTCCGCCGGGCAGGAAAAACAGTCCTGTTTTTTGAAGAAAGAGAATTCCTGGCGGTTGCTTTTCATTTTCGCCGGCAGTTTTTCATTTGCGGACAAATCTTGCCAAGGATGACGCATGGACATGTGAAAAACTTAATAATTCTCGAGATGATACTTTTCCCGGCAAAACTGTCATACTATTCATGCTCGCCTTTGAGCAGGCGCGGTATTCACGAAAATTTTTCTTCTGATGCAATCAGCGACTTTCGATATTTCGAAAAAAGCAAGTCTGTTCATTGGTTTTATTCCCGTTATACTAGTGAGCACAGTCTCTGGGGACGTGCTCAGAGACAAGGGAATAGGCAAAAGTATTACCTATATACATCATAAGTTTTTTAAAAATAGTTGAACTAAAGGAGGACGCGAATGAAAGTTATCAAACGAAGCGGTGAAGAAGTCACCTTCAACGTCGCTAAAATCGAAAACGTTATCCGGAAAGCGAACAAAGCCACCCCTCATAATCAGATGACGGAGGCCCAGATCCTTGAAATTGCCGCAGAAATCGCCGATCAGTGCGAAAGTCTGAACCGTGCCGCCGGCGTCGAAGAAATCCAGGATATGGTTGAAACAGCCATCATGTCCAAAGGCTTCTACAACGTCGCTAAAAACTACATCACATACCGTTACGAGAGAGCTCTCGTGCGTAAATCCAACTCCACCGACAAGCAGATCATGTCCCTGCTTGAAAGAAACAATGAAGAAGTCATGCAGGAGAACTCCAACAAGAACCCCCTGGTGAACTCCGTGCAGAGAGACTACATGGCCGGTGAAGTTTCCAAAGACATCACCCGCCGCTTCCTGCTCCCCCACGACATTATGGAAGCTCATGATAACGGCATCATCCATTTCCATGATTCCGACTACTTCGCTCAGCACATGCACAACTGCTGCCTGATCAACCTGGAAGACATGCTGCAGAACGGCACCGTCATCAGCGAAACCATGATCGAGAAACCCCACAGTTTCTCCACAGCCTGCAACGTTGCCACTCAGATCATCGCTCAGGTGGCTTCCTGCCAGTACGGCGGACAGTCCATCACCCTCTCCCACCTTGCTCCCTTCGTTGAAATCTCCCGCCAGAAGGCAAGAGCTGAAGTTCGCAGCGAACTGGAAGAAATGAACCTGCCCACTGATGAGGAAACGGTAAACTCCATCGCAGAAATGCGTGTTAAAAAAGAAATCGAACGCGGTGTTCAGACCATTCAGTATCAGGTCATCACTCTGATGACAACCAATGGTCAGGCTCCCTTCATCACCGTTTACATGTATCTGAATGAAGTCGAAGACGGACAGACCCGTAAGGACCTGGCTTCCATCATCGAAGCTGTTCTCAAGCAGCGCATTCAGGGCGTTAAAAACGAAAAGGGTGTTTACATCACTCCCGCTTTCCCGAAACTGATCTACGTTCTGGAAGAGAACAACGTACGCGAAGGCAGCGAGTACTACTACCTGACTCAGCTTGCTGCAGAGTGCACAGCCAAGAGAATGGTTCCTGACTATATCTCTGAAAAGATCATGAAGAAGCTGAAAATCGACAAGAACGGCGACGGCCAGTGCTACCCCTGCATGGGATGCCGCAGCTTCCTGACCACATATGTTGATGAAAACGGCAAGCCCAAATACTACGGCCGTTTCAACCAGGGTGTTGTAACCCTCAACCTGGTAGACGTAGCCTGCTCTTCCAAGGGCGACGAGAAAGAATTCTGGCGCATCATGGATGAGCGTCTGGACCTCTGCTTCCGCGCTCTGATGATCCGTCACAACCGTCTGCTCAACACACCAAGTGATGTTGCTCCGATCCTGTGGCAGTATGGCGCTCTGGCCCGTCTGAAAAAAGGCGAGACCATCAACAAACTGCTCTACGGCGGATACTCCACAATCTCCCTGGGCTACGCTGGCCTGTGCGAGACTGTTTACTACATGACTGGTGTTCCTCACACAGATCCCAAGGGCACCGCTTTCGCCCGCCGCGTTATGGAATACCTCAACGCAGCATGCGCTAAATGGAGAGCTCAGACTGACATCGACTTCTCTCTGTATGGCACACCGATGGAAAGCACCACTTACAAGTTCTCCAAGAAACTGCAGGACCGCTTCGGCATCATCCCGCACGTGACTGACAAGAACTACATCACCAACTCCTACCACGTACACGTAACACAGCCGATCGACGCGTTCGAGAAACTCACCTTCGAGTCCCAGTTCCAGAAACTCTCTCCAGGTGGGGCCATCTCCTACGTTGAAGTTCCCAACATGCAGGACAACCTGCCCGCAGTTATGGCTCTGATTGAGCACATCTACGACAACATCATGTACGCAGAGCTCAACACCAAGTCTGACTACTGCCAGGAATGCGGCTATACAGGCGAAATCCAGATCGTGGAAGACGAAAACCACAAGCTCGTCTGGGAATGCCCGAACTGCCACAACCACAACCAGAACACCATGAACGTTGCCCGCAGAACATGCGGTTACATCGGCACTCAGTTCTGGAACCAGGGTCGTACGCAGGAAATCAAAGAGCGTGTCACTCACCTTTAAAATCTGAATTCCCTCAAGGAAAGATTGCTTTTAAAAGGCCAATAAATAATTCGAGCCGGATTCAAGTTATTGAATCCGGCTCTTTTTGTTGGTTCTTCAAAAAAGATGGCCCCCGTGCAAAGAGACAGTGGTCATCCATATCTATTTCAGTTTCACCATGAAACAGTTTTTGAAGAAGGAAGTCATAAACTGCAGCCCAGGCTGACGCCATGTTTTTAACATTCTCATTGAGCGTGCCCAGAGCTCAGGCAATAAATACAGGGCTCAGAAATCAATATCTATTGAACCACCCATGTTCCCTGTGATAATAAAACTTCCTGTTTTGTCAAAAACCGAAAAGGAATTCTGAATAATCTCGCCAAAATATGGCCGAATCAATCCATTCGTATGTCCACTGTTCACCAGCCGTAAAAGCGGTACTGACAAGCTTTCTTCATGTCCTCCAGTGTTTCACCATCTAAGTCCGGATTTGAATCCTGTATTCTCCTTTCCCCTTAAGAACAAGAAAAACCCGTTCCAGCAGGCGACAGTTCTGATGGTGCTGTCTCCTGCTGAAACGGGTTTTCTTCATAAACTGCTTTTAGGATGCGGGGTGTCCGTTCAGAACCGCAGTTTCTGGACTAGCGTTTCTGTCTTAATCAGAATCTTCTGATGACCTGATCGTTTTTGGTCATGTTCTCGCGGATGCTGTCGCAGCATTCCGCAAACTCCTTCTGCTCGGTTTCCGTCAGAGGAAGCTCGACGATCTTTTCAACGCCGTTCATGCCAATGATCGCTGGGACGCCCGCGCAGACATCATGCTGGCCGTATTCGCCATCAAGATGCGCGCTGACAGGAATGATCGTCTTGGTGTCGTGCAGGATGGCGTCCACCAGTCTGCAGGCCGCACCGGCAATGCCATATTCAGTGCAGAACTTACCACCAAAGGTCACCCAGGCCGCATCATGGACTTCCTTCTTCATGCCCTGAGAATCGATATCGAAGCGGGGATCCGTTCCTTTCAGATCCTTTAAAGGCTTGCCTTCAAAGTAAACAGCGGATTCCGGGAACATGATTGCCTTTCCGTGTTCACCAAGCATGATGGCGGAGATGGAATGATGATCGATACCGGTCTTCTGGGCAAGTGCGGAGATCAGTCTGGATGTGTCAAGACCGGTGCCCGTGCCCATGACATAGCCTTCCGGCAGACCGGAGAGTTCACGGATCTGGCTGGTGATGATATCACAGGGGTTGGAGATGTTGATGATGGGCCCATGGAATCCGGAAGCCATGACTTTGGGAATATAGTCATTGACCTGTTCGATGTTGAAGTTGAGCTCACTGACGCGGTTTTCGTTGTTGCGCAGCAGATCGATCTTGCCGACACAGTTGACGATCAGATCGCAGTCCTTCATATCTTCATAATCACCGACACGCACGTTCACTCTGTGGGGAGCATTGAGAACGAGATCCATCAGATCCTGACGCTCGCTGGTCGCTTTCTGTTTGTTTGTATCGACCAGAACGATTTCATCCGCCAGTCCTTTCAGAATCAGGGCGTTTCCGACATGTGCCCCGACATGGCCAAGGCCGATAATGCCGATTGTTCTTTTCTTCATTTTTCTATCCTCCCGCTTTCCGATTCGCCTGAATCTGTCAGGCTCTTGAAAGCAGCCTTCTGACTGATTGGAAAATTATAGAGCGATCCGTATAAGGCGGCACCGCTCAACAGACGTTTTTGAAAGCGGAAGAACAAAATTTTCTGATTTTCAAACAGTTTTCAAGCAGCCTTATCCCGAATGACTTCCGTTCTCTGTCCAGGACAGTTTCTTCCCGTATTCCGAAAAAATGCCGCCTTTTCAGGCGGCATCATCATGGTTTGATTTGAACGCTTTAAGCAGCGGACGCTTCATAGATGGAGCGGATGGACTCGTCCAGCATTTTGTTGAAGTCTTCATCAGACTGCTTTTCACTCAATCCCTCTGTCAGTGCGCGGGAGAAGCTTGCGATCAGACCGGGATTGGCTTTGAGCTTCTCGTTGGCGTCCTTGCGGGAATAGCCGCCGGAGAGGGCAACCACTCTGACAACATGCGGATCCTTCATCAGATCGGAATAGAATCCGGGTTCGCTTGGAATCGTCAGTTTGAAGATGACTTTGGTATCGGCAGGCAGCTTGTCGAGCTGTTCCTGCAGCTCCTTCTTCAGAATCTTTTCCGCTTCGGCCTTGTCGGGAATGTTGATGTTGACTTCCGGTTCAATGATCGGGATCAGACCGGCCGCAGCGATCTGTTTAGCGATGTCAAACTGCTGTTCGACAATATCGTGAATGCCTTTGGGATTGGCGGCCAGAATATTGGAGCGCATCTTTGTTCCGAAAATATGGCGCTCGTTGGCGCGTTTGAGCAGTCCGTCCAGATCAGGGATGGGCTTCATCAGCTGCACGCCGTTTTCTTCCGGAGCAAGGCCTTTATCCACTTTCAGGAAAGGAAGAACCCCTTTGTCCTCGAGCAGATAGTCAGCGGTGTATTTGCCGTTGACGGTGCGGTCCATGGTCTGTTCAAACAGGATGGCTCCCAGGATGTGATCATTTCCAAATGACGGACTGGTCATGATGCGTGTGCGCATTTCATGAATCTTGTCGAACATTTCCTTGTCGTTGTGATATTCGTCATCACTCACACCATAAGCTCTCAGCGCTTTAGGCGTACTGCCTCCGGACTGATCAAGGGCGGCGATAAAGCCCGGATCTTCATGCATATGTCTGATTTGTTCCTGTGACATACAGCTCACCTCTCTGACTTCATTATAGAGGGGATCTGTCCACAATTCTGGGTCTGAGCTCTCGTTGACCACGATCCGGGAACGGGTGGAATTTTGAGCATTTTGCTTCCATTTGGGCCAAACTTTGAACGATTTTTCGAAAACATCTGATCCGTCCAAACAGACGTTTGTATCATAGACAGAAAACGGACGGAGATCAGTATGGAGAACTCGAAAAAAGCAGCACAGTTTAAAGCCGGCTTTCTTGCCAGCATTCCGGTCATGCTGGGATATATTCCTGTGGCTATCGCCTACGCGGGTCTGGCCAAAAGCGCCGGAATGAATTTCTGGCAGACCATCTCCCTCTCCATTTTCGTCTACACCGGCGCCGGACAAATGACCACGGCTGACCTGCTGGCAAGACAGGCAGGTCTGTGGACCATTGTTCTGTCTGTCTTTGTCATGAACCTGCGCCATATCATCATGTCAACCGTCGTCATGGAAGATCTCAAGAAGACCCCGCTCTGGCAAAGATGCGTGCTCAGCTTTGGCGTGACCGACGAGGTTTTCGCCATCTTCACCACCGATGTCAAAGAAAAGAGCAGTGCGCTCTTCTTTGGAGGTCTTGCTTTAGGCTCCTGGCTCTCCTGGGTTATAGGCAGCGCGGCCGGATCCATTCTTTCCGCCTTTTTCCCGCCTGTTTTAATGGCGTCCTTTTCCATCGCCATGTCCGCGATGTTTTTAGCTCTGCTCTCTCCCGCTTTAAAAGCGCACTGGCGCCTGTGGATTCCTGTCGTCGCGGCCGCCTTCTTTTCCTGGCTGACAGAGAACTATCTGATTCCGGGCTGGGGTATGGTTATCGGCTCACTGACGGGCGCTCTGATCGGTCTGCCCTTTGTGAAGGAGGAAGATTTATGAATTTCATTCTCTTAACCATCCTGCTCGCCCTGTCGACGTATCTGCCAAGAGTGCTGCCGGCTCTTTTCATCTCCCGTATGCACTTTTCCAAAAAGGCGAGAATCTTTCTGAAGCTTCTTCCCTATACCGTCATGGCCTCTTTGATCTTTCCTGGGATTTTAAGCACCGATCCGGATCATCTTTCCATCGGCCTGGTCGGCGGGGCGGTCGCGATCGCCTGCTCTTTTGCCAAAGCTCCGGTGGTAATTTCCATTCTCGCGGCTGTTTTAAGCGACCTGCTGCTGTATCTGTTCGTGCTTTGAGCGGGCATAAAAAACGAGATCAGCTTGTGCAGTTGACCTCATTTATTCATTGTTACCTCTACGGATAATGACAGAAAGCCCGGAGAAAAAATCAGGGGATTTCTCTGGCTCTCTAGAAAAAGGGAATAACGGACTACTTTGCGAGTTCTTTTCTCTTTTCTTGGATCAGTTCCTCAAGCTGGTCAAGAATTTCCGGCTTTTCGGTCTGGCGGATGAAGTTCATGGCCAGAGTGTAGGTTGTTCCTTCTGCCAGGGAGTTGGCGATGTAGTCACTCTGGGAAATAATGGGCTTGAAAGTCCTTGTCAGAGCGTTCTTGTTGTAACTGAAGCCCGCTACTTCGATGAATCCGAGTGTCTGCAGCTTTTTCAGAACGATCTGAATAGTGTTTCTGCTCAGTTCAGGGGACATAACAAGAATGTCATGTGCGGAAATTGGGGTGTCGCTTTTCCAGAGGACGTTCATGATCTCTGTTTCGCGTTTTGTCAGTCCCGTCTTTTCCATAACTGCACCTTCTTTCTCCAATACAATTCAGCCTAAGTTAAGTTTATCAGACGTACCCCGTGTGTGGACATCTGGATCACGAGTCCGCTGGAAAGATTTCAACTTTTGGCAAAATTTTCTCTATTGGTCTTTAATACTTTAATGCGACATGCCAATACGTTCAAATTCGTTGACGTTTCGTACATTGTTCTTCGAAACGGGGGTTTGAGATAAGTACTGCCGCATGCTTTATTATGGTAAAAAAGCCAAATTTGTAAAGTGGTTTAAGGATTCTTTTTAAGGCATCCCAATGTCATTAAGTTAAGATTTCTCAGACCACATCAGCGTTAAGCAGTGA
>Strawberry_p1__coassemble_2549_pt1 | contig 13881 bp, 14 predicted proteins | sample Strawberry_p1__metabat2_low_PE_004 | metagenome-assembled genome bin Strawberry_p1 | reverse complement strand
GGTTTCGTAGAAAAACAAAAAAACCGGTATCGACGATACCGGGTTATCTTCATATGGTGACGCGTACGGGATTTGAACCCGTGAATGCATGCGTGAAAGGCATGTGAGTTAACCGTTTCTCCAACGCGCCAACAAATATATATTGAACCTGGATAACGGCCGTGTACCCAAGCGCCAAAAGATAATAACATAGAAAGAATAAAACGCAAGAACTGACGCAAACTTTTTTTGCGGCTTGCAGAGGCGCATCTGACTCCGGTTTCTTCTGTATCCTAGGATGCCGGCAAATGCATGGTGGATCTTCAAGGCTGCAGAGATCTGATGAGCAGATATGAGAATGACAGGAAGAAAACATAAAGCTTAAAACGCTGCTCGAAAGCATTGTTGAAATTGCTAAAGGAGTCCGAAATGAGCGCCGATTGCCGGATGGTGTATGGCCTTCGGCTTTTTCATTCCTGATAATAAGGCGGCAGGATCAGGAGAAAGGGAAGATAAAGGGCAGATACAAAAAAACCGGCATCGAACGATACCGGGTTATCTTCATATGGTGACGCGTACGGGATTTGAACCCGTGAATGCATGCGTGAAAGGCATGTGAGTTAACCGTTTCTCCAACGCGCCATCGATTGATTGCTTGATCATGATAATGGATGAATTTCCAAAATGCAAGCCAAATCGCCCGTGGTTGCGCTGTAAAGACGCTATTTTGAAGAAAACCGGCCTGTAACCACCTTTTTTTTGAGGATTTTATGTTTGAGAACCTGTTTTAACTTGCGGTAGAGGAAGAAGTTCATTAGTATAGATAAGCATGCGTGGGAGGACTTTGTCCGCAAACCACTGCATAAGACCGAACAAGGAGGAGAGTCTTATGGCAAAGAAAAAGAAAAAAGTCACTAAAGTCGTTAAACTCCAGTTCCCGGCCGGTGGAGCCAAACCAGGTCCCGCTCTGGCAGGTGCCGGAATTAACATGCCCCAGTTCTGCAACGCATTCAACGATGCAACTAAAGAACGCCGCGGCGATATTGTCCCTGTTGTTATCACAGCTTACGAGGATAAGAGCTTCGATTTCGTGCTCAAAACCACTCCTGCTGCAAACATGCTGAAAAAAGCAGCAGGCCTCAGCAAAGCCTCCAGTGATCAGAAACAGACAGCTGGCACTATTACTGTAGACCAGCTTCGTGAAATTGCTGAATACAAGATGCCGGATCTGAACGCCAATGACATCGATGCCGCAATGAAGATCGTTGCAGGCACCGCACGTAACATGGGTATCAAGATCAGCGGATACGAAGGATAGGAGGAGCGAACACTATGGCAAAGACTAGTAAAAGACACGCCGAAGCCAAGAAGATGGTCGACCGCACCAAAACTTATCCCATCGCTGAGGCAGTAGAACTTGCTAAAAAGGCAAGCACAGCAAAATTTGATGAAACGGTTGAACTGTCCTTCAACCTGAACGTAGATCCCCGTCACGCAGATCAGCAGATCCGCGGCGCTATGGTTCTGCCTAACGGCACTGGTAAATCCCAGAGAGTTGCAGTTGTTGCTGAAGGCGACAAGGCAAAAGAAGCTCAGGATGCCGGCGCAGATTTCGTTGGTTCCGACGAGATTATCCAGCAGATCCAGGGCGGATGGCTCGATTTCGACGTTCTGATCGCTACACCCAACATGATGGGCAAGCTTGGCCGTCTCGGTCGTATCCTGGGCCCCAAAGGCCTGATGCCTAACCCCAAAACAGGCACTGTAACAATGGATGTTGCAAACGCTGTTAATGAGGTTAAAAAAGGTAAAGTGACCTACCGGACAGACAAATCCGGCAACATCAACGTGCTGATCGGCAAAGTTTCCTTTGACGATGACAAGCTCGTTGAAAACTTCGAAGCCATCTACGACGTGATCAAACGCGCACGTCCTTCCAAGGTCAAAGGTGTTTACATGAAGAACGTTGTTCTTTCCACCACCATGGGCCCTGGTATCAAGGTCGAAGTTAAGTAATTTGAAGTTGACAGGTTCAAACCTGACAGCTAATATTTCAAATGTTCTTCATATTCCAAAGACAGTAACTGCGTAAGCTTAATTCGTTACCGAGGGATACTGACACAGATCTTTTGAATGTGACAGGCCCGCTCTGGCGGGCTTTTATCTAATCGATAGAATATGGGAACATCAAAGAAAGCAGAGGAACCCCAATGAACAAAGACATCCTTGCTCAAAAGGAGGCCGATGTCGCGGCTCTGTCTGACAAGATGGAGGGCTCCAAATCTGTCATCGTTGTTGAGTATCGTGGCCTGACAGTTGATGAACTGACTCAGCTGCGCCGTGCTATGCGCGCTGAGGGCGTTGAGATGGGCGTGTTCAAAAACACCACCGCTCGCCGCGCTGCCAAGAAACTCGGATACGACGAACTGGTTGACAGTCTGACTGGACCGAACGCTCTCGCGTTCGCACCCGATCAGGTTGCAGCTGCCCGTGTTCTGGCTGATTTCGCCAAAACACACGACAAACTCATTCTGAAGAATGGTGTTGTTGATGGCAAAGTCGTAGACACAACAACTGTACAGACTCTGGCAAGCCTGCCCAACAAGGAAGGCATGATCGCGAAGTTTGCATCCACACTGAACGCTCCCATCATCAAGTTTGCCATGACAATCAAAGCTCTGGCAGAAGCCAAAGATGGCAGCGCTGCACCTGCTGCTGAAGAAGCAGCTGCCTAAATTCCCAGAGAAGGAGATTATTTAAAATGGCTAAACTGACACAAGATGAAATTCTGGCTTACCTCGAAGAGGCCACAATTCTCGAACTGAACGACCTGGTAAAGGCGATCGAAGACAAATTCGGCGTAGTTGCTGCTGCTGCTGCTGTTGCTGCACCTGCTGGCGACGCTGCTGCTGCTAACGACGAGCCCACAGAAGTAACTGTTACCCTGACTGAAGTTGGCGGAACTAAAGTTGCTGTTATCAAGGCTGTACGTGAAATCACAGGCCTCGGTCTGGTTGATGCGAAGAAACTCGTTGACTCCGCACCTGTTGCAATCAAAGAGCACATCGCACCCGAAGAAGCTAATGAGATCAAAGAAAAACTCATGGGCGCCGGCGCTTCTGTTGAAGTTAAGTAATAAACTGAAACGAAACCCAATGAACCTCGGAGAAATCCGGGGTTTTTTGTTGGTCTGCCACGCAGGATGAGGCGGCTAATGCTGCCTTTTAGCCTGCTCGAAAGAAAAGCCGCCCCATATTTCGAGACGGCTTTGTACAGCTTTGCTGGGTTGAAAATGGCTGTTAAGCGTTTTGCTTGTCGAATTCTTCCATGATCTTGACGGCGGAACTTGTTCCAATGCGGTCAGCGCCCGCCTCGATCATGGCAAGACATGTTTTGAGATCACGAATACCGCCGGCGGCTTTGACTTTGACATCGGGTCCGCAGTTTTCTTTCATGATCCGGACATCTTCAACAGTTGCGCCGCCGGTGCCAAATCCGGTACTGGTCTTAATGAAATCGGGTTTGACTTCCGCTGCGATCTGGGCGAGCTTTTTGATCTCGTCCTTGTCGAGGTAGCAGTTTTCAAAAATGACTTTGACCGGAGCGTTGTGGGAATGGCAAAGAGCGGTCATCAGATTCATTTCTGTGGCGATGTAATCCCAGTCGTGTTCTTTGACTTTGCCGACATCCAGAACATAGTCAACTTCCTGAGCACCCTTGTTCAGACCGACCATGCATTCGGCCAGTTTTCCATCGAGGGAGCTTTGTCCAAGAGGAAATCCGACACAGGTTGCGGCTTTGACATCAGAGCCTTGCAGCTTTTGGCGGCAGTAGGGAACCCATGCGTTATTGATCGCAACAGCGGCTGTGTTAAGCTCTAAGGCTTCGTCGCACAGCTTTTCCAGATCTTTTTCTGTGGCAAAAGCTTTCAGAAAGGTATGGTCGAAATATTTTGCGAGTTCTTCTCGAGTCATAAATCCTCCAAATGTTTAATGAACTTTTTCTGGTTTTATTGTACCGGTCTTTTCCCGTCACGAAGAGGGACGGACCTCAAAGAGACGAAAAGAAAAGGCAGACAGAGTCTGCCAGACTCAAGAAAAGAGATTTTACCTGCTGTATGTACAGGTGGGTTTTCTGTCAGGGCGTTTAGGATACCGATTCAAGGAACGGCTTTCACACCGGCCGCGACATCCGAAATCCCATATCTCTAGTGTAGGAAAAATGTTATTCTCTTGAGCACTTCAATTATAACAGGGCCTATAGCAAAAGTCAGAAAACGACCGAGGACGACACAGTGATGCCAGACATGCGTTTCTTTAATGGAACGGATGGACGATCCAGCGGGCAAAACCGGGAGGTTTTTCTTTTGCAAAGCCGGATCCGGTTACAATAACGTCGTGAGAAATGAGGATTTACAAGATGCAGTCTTTTACTTATTGCGTTCCGACGGAAATTGAATTTGGCCGGGATTGCTGGAAGAATGTGGCCGCGCATGTCAAGAAAACGGGTGCAAAACGTGTTGGAATTGTCTACGGTTCCAAGCGGATTGAAAAGCAGGGCCTTCTGGGGCAGATCATTCAGGCTTTGAATAAAAACGGCATTGAGGCCATGGCTTTAGGCGGTGTGGTCGAAAACCCGCGGCTTGAACATGTCTATGAACTCAAGGAGGGATTCTCTGAGTTCGAACCTGATCTGATTCTGGCTGTTGGCGGCGGCTCCGTTATTGATACCGCCAAAGCGCTGGCGCATGCGCTTGCTAACCCGGAGGTGGATGTCTGGAACTACTGGCTTGGTACTGAGAAGCTGGAAAAGACTATGCCGGTTGGTGTCATCCTGACCATTCCTGCGGCAGGCAGCGAGACAAGTGATTCTGCTGTCCTGACCAGAGAAGAAACCCATCAGAAACGAGGCCTGAACACCGAACTGAACAGACCTGCCTTTGCTCTGATGGATCCGGTTCTTTCCTCCACTCTGTCCAAATGGCAGATCACCAATGGCGTAACCGATATTATGATGCATACCATGGAGCGCTACTTCACCAATACGGAGGGAAACGAACTGACAGACGCTCTTGCGGAGGCTTTGTTAAGAACTGTGATCGCAAACGGACAGGCGGTGGTGGAAAACCGAGAAGACGAGCAGGCCATGTCTGAAATCATGTGGGCCGGCTCTCTGTCCCATAACAATCTGACGGGACTTGGCAGACCCAAGGACTTCTCCGTTCATCAGCTTGGCCATGAACTGTCCGCCATGTTTGATGTGACCCATGGTGCCTCGTTAGCGGCTACCTGGGGATCCTGGGCCAGAAAGGTGATGCCCACAGATCCCGCCCGCTTCGCAAGGTTCGCGAGAAATGTCTGGGGTGTGCAGGAAGAGGATGATCTGAAAGCAGCCAATGAAGGTATTAAAAAAACGGAAGAATATTTCCGCTCTCTGGGAATGCCTACATCTTTGCGTGAGCTGAAAGGTCTGGAAAACATCAATGACCAGCAGCTTGTGCAGCTGGCCAATAACTGCTCAAGAAACGGTGCAAGAAGCATCGGCTATTTCTGCCCTCTAGATGAACAGGGCATTCTGGAAGTCTACCGGATGGCGGCGGACAGATAGAGTTCTGAATCGATTGAAAATGACAGGCTCCTCGATGGAACCTGTCATTTTCAGTCTTCAGAAAGAATTTTTAAAACCGCGTTGAGAATACCGTTGTTATAGACGGACGTGGTGGTCTCGTTGGCGAAGGACTTTACATAGTCGCTGCTCGAACCCATCGCGATGCCAAGACCCGCTTTGGAAAGCATCGGGATGTCGTTGGTGGAATCACCAAAGGCGATGACATCATCCCATCCAAGGCCTTCACGATTTAAAACCGCTTCCACACCTGCGGACTTGTCATTCTGCGCGTTGAACACATCATAGGCGAAGCCGTTGGTCTTTACGTTGATCAGATCCAGACGCAGCCCGGGATGTGTTTCAATGAAGTTCTGAACATCGAAGGGATTCTTTGTCAGAACAACCGCGTTGTAAGCGTCATGTCTGCGGTGGTAGGACTGTGTTTCATCATAGAACAGTCCGTCGAGAGAATTTGTGTATTTGGAGAAGTCATACATCGGATAGAAATGATTGTAGATGTAGGTGGAGTCTCCAAAGTGGAACATCAGTCCAAGATCATTGCCCTGGGCCAGATCAACCAGATCACGTACATCATTGGCGGGCATCGGGCTGCGGGCGATGACATCAAAGTTGCGATCAAGGACGTATCCGCCGTTGATCAGGATGTAATAGTCGAATGTTACCCGGTCAAGAATGCTTTTCATCATGTTGAGCGGACGGCCTGTCGCGGCTGCGACAAGATAGCCCGCCTCGCGCAGTCTCTTGACAGCCTCGAGCGTTCCTGGCTGAATAACATCGTTTTCTGTCTGATAGAACGTACCGTCCATATCAAAAAAGACGATTTTGCGTTTCATAGTCTGCCTCCTGTAATGAGAGAAGATTCATATCTATCTTAATTGGAAACTGTCTCAGGCATCGTCTGATTGCCTGAAGAAGAAAGCGCGCGCCTGAAGCGTATTTCAATTATCATGGAGAAATGACAGGGAGAGAGCTATGAAAATCACAGTACATGAAAGCCTGCCTGAAGAAGCGATGGTCATCAGGCAGCGCGTTTTTGTGGAAGAACAGGGATTTATCGATGAATTCGATGAACAGGACAAACACTCCGTTCATCTTCTGGCCTGGGATGAGGATCAACCGGTGGGAACCTGTCGGATCTTTGCGGAAGAAGGATCCGGAGAGTGGCATCTGGGAAGACTTGCGGTTGTCAGAGATATGCGAAAGAAACATGTCGGAGCTTTGCTGATGAAAGAAGCAGAAGAGCAGGCACGAGAAAGAGGTGCTGTGCGCATGATATTAGGTGCGCAGTATCAGGCAGTGCCCTTTTATGAAAAGCAGGGATGGCATGTTTACGGAGAACAGTTTCTCGACCAGAACTACCCGCATTATCCGATGGAGAAGACGTTCTGAATTTTCCTTGCAAGACTATGAAAACAAATCGGTTCAATTTACATTGAGTTACATTTCTTTACAATTCATAAATTGCGTAAAATGTCAATTATTTGTTTGACATTCGGCCGGGAGGTCTTTAAAGTAAACACGCATGCAAATTTTGGGGCCGAAAGGCCCATTTAAAACGGAATGGAATGAACCACCCGGATTCGTTTGCATAAATTACTATTTCGAAAGGAAAGGAGATTCAATGCCTACTATTAATCAGCTGATCCGCAAAGGGCGCAAAGCTGGGGTTTCCAAATCCAAATCCCCCGCTCTGAACCAGGGCTACAACTCCCTGAAATCCCGTTCTACCACCCTGTCTTCTCCGCAGAAGCGCGGAGTCTGCACTCGTGTTGGAACGATGACACCGAAAAAACCTAACTCCGCTCTGCGTAAATATGCCCGTGTACGTCTGAGCAACGGAATGGAAGTAACTGCTTATATTCCCGGCATTGGCCATAACCTGCAGGAGCACTCTGTAGTGCTGATTCGCGGCGGCCGTGTTAAAGATCTGCCTGGTGTTCGTTACCATATCATTCGCGGAACTCTCGACTGCGCCGGTGTAAACGACCGCAAACAGAGCCGCTCCCTCTACGGTACGAAGAAACCCAAGAAATAAAGATTTCTAAAAAGACCTGAAACAAGAGAAAGGAGCTACCCATGCCAAGAAAAGGACATGTTGCAAAGCGGGACGTATTACCGGATCCCATTTACAATTCCAAACTGATTACCCGTCTGATCAACAAGATCATGATTGACGGAAAACGCGGCACTGCGCAGAAAATCCTCTACGATGCATTTGATATTGTCGAAGTAAAAACCGGCAAGCAGCCTATGGAGGTTTTCGAACAGGCCCTCGAAAACATTATGCCTCAGCTCGAGCTGAAGGTTCGCCGTGTCGGCGGTGCCAACTACCAGGTTCCTGTCGAAGTGAGTGAAGAGCGTCGTCTGACTCTCGGCCTTCGCTGGCTGGTAAATTACGCACGTCTGCGCAACGAGAAGACAATGGAACAGCGTCTGGCTGCAGAGATTATTGATGCTGCCAACAACACTGGTGCTTCCGTTAAACAGCGTGAAAACGTACACCGCATGGCTGAAGCAAACAAAGCGTTTGCACACTTCCGCTGGTAATTTCACAGTGGTCCGCCAGCATTGCTGGCTTATAGAAAGGATGTCGACTTATGCCAAGAGACTATTCATTAGCTAACACACGTAATATCGGTATCATGGCTCACATCGACGCCGGCAAGACCACAACTACTGAACGTATTCTTTACTACTCCGGTGTAAACCATAAGATGGGCGAAACCCATGACGGTGCTTCCACAATGGACTGGATGGAGCAGGAACAGGAACGTGGTATCACGATCACTTCCGCTGCGACAACTGTTCATTGGGAAGGCAACCGAATCAACATTATTGACACTCCGGGTCACGTTGACTTTACAGTCGAAGTAGAACGTTCTCTGCGTGTTCTTGACGGTGCAGTGACTGTCCTTGATGCCAAGGCCGGTGTAGAGCCTCAGACAGAAACTGTCTGGAGACAGGCCTCTGCATACGGTGTTCCCCGTATCGTATTCGTCAACAAGATGGATGCGACCGGCGCAGACTTCATCATGTCCTGCAATACCATCATCGAAAGACTGGGTGCTAAATCCAACCCCATCCAGCTGCCGATCGGTGCCGAGAGCGACTTCAAGGGCGTAGTCGATATCATCGAACGCAAAGCCCTGTACAACGAAGGCGTTAACGGTATCAACGTTGTCGAAGGACCCGTTCCTGAAGACATGGTTGACATGATGGAAGAATACCGCGCCAAGCTGCTCGAATACCTGGCAGATTATGATGAAGACTTCATGATGCAGGTGCTCGAAGGCGAAGAACCCTCCATTGAAGACATCAAGCGCGTTCTGCGCATCGCTGTCTGCAGCGGTGACTTCTTCCCCGTACTGGCAGGTTCCGCTTATAAAGACAAAGGTGTTCAGATGGTTCTGGACGCAGTTGTTGACTACCTGCCTTCTCCTCTGGATGTTCCTTCCATCAACGGAACAACACTCGATGGAGAACCCGATGTCCGTCATCCGTCGGATGACCAGCCTTTCTCCGCACTGGCTTTCAAAGTCATGACAGACAAATACGTCGGAAAACTGACGTTCTTCCGCGTTTACTCCGGTACAGCCGCTTCCGGAAGCTATATTCTGAACTCCACTAAGGATGTCAGAGAGCGATTCGGCCGTCTGATCCAGATGCACGCAAACAACCGTAAAGAAATTCCGATGGTTTACAGCGGTGATATCGCTGCAGCCGTTGGTCTGAAGAACACGACAACCGGTGACACTCTGTGCGCTGAAGATCATCCGATCATTCTTGAGAAGATGGAATTCCCCGAACCTGTTATCGAGCTGTCTCTTGAACCTAAGACAAAAGCTGACCAGGACAAGATGGGTCTGGCTCTGGCAAAACTTGCAGAAGAAGATCCCACTTTCCGTACTTACACTAATAAAGAATCCGGGCAGACCATCATCGCCGGTGTTGGTGAACTCCACCTTGACATCATCGTTGACCGTTTGCGCCGTGAGTTCAATGTCGAGGCGAACGTCGGCAAGCCTCAGGTTGCTTATCGTGAAACCATTCGTAAAGCTGCTGACTGCGAAGGTAAGTACATTCGTCAGTCTGGAGGTAAAGGTCAGTACGGCCACGTGTGGATTCACTTCGAACCCAATGAAGAGGGCAAAGGCTACGAATTTGTAGACGCTGTAGTCGGTGGATCTGTTCCGAGAGAATACATCAAGCCGACTGATGAAGGTCTGCAGGATGCGCTCGAGCGTGGTGTTCTGGCCGGATTCCCGATGATCGACGTCAAAGCAACGCTGTTCGACGGATCCTACCACGACGTTGACTCCAGTGAACAGGCTTATAAGATCGCTGCTTCCATGGCTCTGCGTGAAGCTGCCAAGAAGTGCAATCCTGTTCTGCTTGAACCGGTTATGCTGGTTGAAATCACTGCTCCTTCCGAATATCTTGGTTCTGTCATGGGCGACGTTTCCAGCCGCCGCGGCCAGATCACAGATCAGGAAGAACGCGGTAATGCGACAATTGTCAGAGCACACATTCCTCTGGCAGAAATGTTTGGTTATGTAACGGATCTGCGTTCATTCACTCAGGGCCGCGGCAACTACTCCATGAAGTTTGACCACTACTCTGAAGTACCCAAAAGCATTGCTGAAAAAGTGATTGCGGATAACGGCAAGTAGGATTTTCCCTCACATATTGATTTTGACATTTTGATGCTTTAGTATTTAAAAGGCTATTTTTAGTAAAACCCAGGAGGAACTATAATCATGGCAAAGGAAAAATTTGACCGTAGTAAAACCCATGTAAACATTGGTACTATCGGCCACGTTGACCACGGTAAAACAACTCTTACCGCTGCTATCACTAACGTTCTGAGCAAAAAAGGTCTTGCTCAGAAAACTGACTACGACCAGATCGACGGCGCTCCCGAAGAAAAAGCCCGTGGTATTACCATTAACACTGCACACGTTGAATACCAGACAGACAAGCGTCACTACGCTCACGTAGACTGCCCGGGTCATGCTGACTACATCAAGAACATGATCACTGGTGCCGCTCAGATGGACGGTGCTATCCTGGTAGTTGCTGCTTCTGATGGTCCTATGCCTCAGACTCGTGAGCACATCCTGCTCGCTCGTCAGGTAGGCGTACCTAAAATCGTTGTATTCCTGAACAAATGCGACATGGTAGACGATGAAGAACTGATCGACCTCGTTGAAATGGAAGTTCAGGAACTGCTGAACGAATACGGCTTTGATGGTGACAACACACCTATCATCCGTGGTTCCGCTCTGAAAGCTCTCGAAGGCGATCCCAACTGGATCCAGCCTATCTACGATCTGCTGGATGCAGTAGATACATGGATCGATGATCCTGTACGTGACGTAGATAAGCCCTTCCTGATGGCTGTCGAAGACGTTATGACAATCTCCGGCCGTGGTACTGTTGCTACTGGCCGTGTAGAGCGCGGTACTGCTCACCTCGGTGACACTGTTGAAATCGTTGGTATCAAACCCACACGTTCCACAGTTCTGACAGGTCTTGAAATGTTCCACAAACAGCTGGATGAAGCTGAAGCCGGCGACAACATCGGTGCTCTGCTCCGTGGTGTTGCTCGTGACGAAGTACAGCGTGGTCAGGTTCTTGCTAAACCCGGCTCCGTACATCCTCACACAAAATTCAAAGCTCAGGTTTATGTACTGAGCAAAGAAGAGGGTGGCCGTCACACACCGTTCGTATCCAACTATCGTCCTCAGTTCTACTTCCGTACAACTGACGTAACTGGTGTTATCACTCTGCCAGAAGGCGTTGAGATGGTTATGCCTGGCGATAACGTTGAAATGAACGTTGAGCTGATCGCTCCTATCGCTATCGAAAACGGAACAACCTTCTCCATCCGTGAAGGTGGCCACACTGTTGGTGCTGGTAACGTTACCGAAATCGTTGAGTAATAACTGAATTACCGAAGCTCCCTTTCGCAGGGAGCTTTTTTTGGTGTGCCGGGCATGGCGCACATCCTGGTGGTGAAAGTCCACTGTGGGGGTCACTCACGTACCTACCACTAGCCAGAGACAAGGGCGACCTCCGTAAGGGGGCGTCTGAAAGAAGTCCGAGGCAAACTTCCGTTCATAGGAACACGAACCTGATCAGGCGCGTCAGACGCGGTAATGGTGCATGACAGCCCGAACCCAAAACGTGAGAGGTCTGAGGGGTAAATCAGGATGAATGGAACGAAGGATGTGTGACCTTACCCCGCAAGATCCTGTCAGCGGGTAACCGTAGTAACAACGAATGGCAGGAAGTCAGCCGAGGTCGCAGCAGCGAAGAAGCCTCTGTCATGGAGGTGGAGTGAAGGAGTGAGCAAGTCTATCGTTTTCGAAATCTCAATTATCTGAACGGACGCAACCCCGTACGTCTGGGGCCAAACTGTATTCCCTTGAAGTTCAGTAGAGGCGGTTAGTCACGTCAGAGTGAGAAAGAAAGGAGAAAACACCTCTATGTCGAAAGACAATTCACTGACGGAACAAATGTTCTCGTCTGCCAATGTCTCATTGGCTATCCAGCAGGTGCTCGCCAATAAGGGAGCCTCGGGGATTGACAGAATGACAACAGAAGAGGGTGCACAATATGTTCGCTCTCCTATAGACGAGATCGAAAACAGGTCGAAGAGCGTAAATACAAGCCCTTGCCTGTGAGAAGAGTCTGGATTCCTAAAGACGACGGAACCAAAAGAGGACTGGGAATTCCGGCCTGTAAAGACCGGATCATTCTGCAGATGATTGCTCAGGTCATTGAGCCGCTGTATGAACCCAACTTCAGTGACAGTTCCTTCGGATTCAGGCCAGGCCGCAGATGTCAGGACGCCATCAACAGAGCGATTCGATACCTGAATGAAGGATATATCTGGGGCGTAGATATCGACCTTCAGAAGTTCTTCGATACGGTCAATCAGGATCGCCTGATCAGCACCCTGCTGAAAAAGGTCAAAAGCAGGGAGATTATCTTCCTTATTCGCACCTTTCTCAGAAGCGGAGTAGTTGATGGGAAAGAATTCTTCGAGACAGAAGAAGGTGTGACCCAAGGAAGCCCGCTATCGCCACTCCTTGCCAACATCGTATTAGACGAGTTGGACAAAGAGATTGAGAAAAGGGGACTTCACCACACCCGGTACGCTGACGATCTGGTGGTCTATGTCAGATCGGAAGCAGCGGCAAACAGGGTGATGAAATCACTGACCTCCTTCATCGAAGGTAAGATGCGCCTGAAAGTGAACATGTCGAAGTCGAAAGTCTGCAGAGGGGATGACGACATCAAATATCTCGGTTTCACCTTTCGCAAGATAGAGGAAACCGGCAGAGACAGATGGCTCGACAGACCCCATGAGAAATCATTCAAGAAACTTGAGGCCAAACTTAGAAAGCTGACCTCAAGGATCTGGAGTATCTCTATGGACGTCAGACTTCTCAAGATCAAGCAATTGATCACCGGCTGGTGCGCCTACTTTCGCATCGCCCGACTGTGTAAAACCAGAATGGCAAAAATTGACCGACACCTGAGATTCCGTATCAGAACTGTGATCTGGAAACAATGGAAAACCATCCGCAAAAGAGAATGGGGATTGATGCAACTTTGATGCCCTAAGCGCAAAGCGCATAGTTATGCGTGTGCCTGACAGGGTTATACCCGTTGCGGATGTACCTTTCTCAATCGTTTTATCACCAATAGAAAACTCGCCAGAAGAGGACTAGTCAATCTCATCGACACCTTTGTGAAAATGCGCAAGCGTTTCCTCAAAGAAAGATGGAACTGGCTCACTCAAAGCGAGATAGAGGCATTGGTTTGAACCGCCCTGTACGGTCCCGTACGCAGGGTGGTGTGAGAGGTCAGCTAATTACTAGCCTACTCGATTACCCTATGGAGGCGAAGATTTCACTTGTGAAGAGCAATATATGCTTTTTCGAACCATTTACAAAACAAGCTTCTCGATCCGGACTCGTTGATGATGAGTCCGGACCTCTTAAAACTGTATGAGAAGCAAAACCCGAGAAAGATCAGCAGCGGAAACGGCTGTAGGAAATTGATTTTAACAGAGCACAGAAAAGCACTGCGGTTGATTTAGATGGACTTTCAGGTCAGACTTAAGAACAACCGGTTCAGGATACAGGTTCCAGACGCTGTTTTCTGATGTTGCTCGCACGATTGGAAAAATTAGTGCTTGCGTTTTCAGATGATCGGCGGTTTAATAAACAAGCTGTTTGAAAGACAGCGCATAGCGAATCCTTC
>Strawberry_p1__coassemble_2545_pt1 | contig 13909 bp, 13 predicted proteins | sample Strawberry_p1__metabat2_low_PE_004 | metagenome-assembled genome bin Strawberry_p1 | reverse complement strand
CCGCAGCAGGCGGGATTCATTAAAAGGATTAAAGAGATGAACAGAACTGCTCTATGCATCAGAATGCTTCAGCTGTTAAGAAGCCATTCTTTGATGAGCACAAAGGATCTGGCCGCCGAGCTTGATACCAACCCGAGAAATATCCGCGAATTCAAAAAGGAACTGGAAGAAGCGGGTTACACCATTCACAACGTGCGCGGCCGTTTTGGCGGCTATACCCTGGATGATCAGATGAGTCTGAGCGTGCCAAGGCTGAGCGCGGATCAGCTGCAGACGCTGCGCGAAGCCAGAGATTTTATCGCCAGCTCCAATGACTTCACCCAGTCCGGCGAGTTTTCAAACGTGATCAATGCCATCATCGCTCAGGCCATGGATGATCTTGCAAAGCCTGACAAGGAAAGTGTGGTCGATGAGGAACCTGTGTATCTGCGTGGAAAGGATCTCTCCCTCAATTCTGTGGAGGTGGGTTACCGCGATCTGCTGCGTCAGGCCGAAAAAGAAAACAGAGTAGTCGAAATCTCCTACCAGTCTCTGGACAGGGAAGAGCCCAAGTACCATAAGATCGATCCGTACCACGTCTTTTGCATCAACAACTCCTGGTATCTGATCGGCTGGGATCATGACTACAAGGCGTACCGCAACTTTCGAATCTCGCAGGGCCGCATGAGCAATGTGCGCATCAGTGACAAACTGTTTCGAAGAGATGAGGCCTTCCGTCTGGAAAACTACATCGGACACGTTTCCGCCTTTAAAGGAAAAGTCAGCATTTATAAGGTAGCAATCAGCCCGGCCAGGGAAAGACTGATGCAGGAACACTACTGGGGAGAAGAATTCCATAAGACCACAGAAAGCGATCAGGGCTGGCCTGTCTATTCCTTCATCGCCTCAGATGACCGCATTGTGGAAGAGAATCTGTTCTATTTCGGCGATCAGATCCGACTGCTCTGCCCCCGGAATCAGAAAGAAGCCTACAAAAAGAAGCTGGCGGACACGTTAGCTCTCTATATAGAAAAGAAGAACGAGGAAAAGGAGTAATCAGATGCCAAATCTTGTGACACACACCCTGTTTGCCAGAGATCTGATGGACAAGCGTCATGATCCTGACATGGACGCGCATAAACATCTCGTGGAAGTGGGAAGCAACGGCCCCGATATCTTTTTCTTTGACAATATCGGACAGCCAAACTTTCCCTCGCAAAGCCATGTCAGAGTGCTGGGAAGCATGATTCATGATGAGAGATCCAACGATCTGTTTCAGAAGATGCTCTCTGTCGTCAAATCCGAGCAGAACCCTGAAGAGCGTGAGGCGATGGCCGCCTATGTGAAAGGCCAGCTGATGCACTGGGCGTTAGATGGCACCGCCCATCCCTATATATACTGGCGCACCGGAAACCGGAGACGAAGAGATATGTGGAATCATCACCATCTGGAATCATTGATCGACGCGGCGATGCTTCTTCTTAAACTCAAAACCGATATCTCCAAATTTGATGTGCCCAATGAAATCGCCTATGCCACATGGCCCGAAACACGCACCATCTCTAAAGTCTGGACCCCGGTGCTGCAGGATCTTTATGATCCGCAGGTCCGTCCCTACATGATTGCGGACTCACTGGCCGGCTGGCATGCTGCCCAGAATATGATGCGTGATCCTAACGGTCTGAAAGCCGCGGCACTCTGGCCGATGGAAAACGCGGCCGGTCTTAAACGCATTCTGACCGGGTACGCGATCCCCGCAAAATTTGATGACAACTGGGATCTGTTTAACCTGCTGCACAAACCCTGGCAGAATCCTCAGACGGGTCTGGAGCAGACGGACGATTTTTTAAGCCTGTATCAGAAGGCGCTTGATCAAGCTGATCAGGCCATTGATCTGTTTGATCAAGCCTTAAACGGAGCCGATCAGGAAGAGCATGATTTTCTGGGTTTTATCAACGACCGCAACTACTGCACAGGACAGAGTGGTCCCGCCCAGGTGTACTACACCAATCCGGAAAGCTTTGACTGATCATGCGCAAAAGTCTGATTCAGTCTGTTTTTCCACTGTTTTGTCAAGAAAGTTGCCCTCCGCATTTTGGGACGATTTTGTAAGGGCTTTTCCTGATGTATACTATTTAGCGCTTAAAAGAAAGAAAAAGGGAAGGAATTCTGAATGTACAAAATTCTTGAAAAGAAAATCCTCAACCCCACCGTGGAAGAAATCACTGTAGAAGCTCCCCATGTCGCAAGACATGCCAAAGCCGGACAGTTCATCATTCTGCGCGTGGACGAAGACGGCGAACGTGTCCCATTTACTGTTGCCGGCAGCGACCCTGAAAAGGGGACCGTCACGATCATCTACCAGATTGTCGGAGCCAGCACAAAGAAGCTCTCCGCCCTGCAGGAAGGTGATTCTCTTCACGATTTCGTCGGCCCACTTGGCAAACCGACTGAAATTGATGCCGATAACGTTGTGATCATCGGCGGCGGTGTTGGATGCGCCATCGCGCTTCCTGTCGCAAGAGCCTTTCATGAAGCGGGAAAACACGTCGACTCCATCGTCGGTTTCCGCAACAAGGATTTGCTTATTCTCGAAGATGAGTTCAAAGAGGCTTCTGACGCCTATCATTTGATGAGCGACGACGGATCCATCGGTGAAAAGGGTCTTGTCACCGCCAAGCTGCAGCAGCTGATCGACAATGGTCAGAAGATCGACAAAGTCATCGCGATCGGACCCCTGATCATGATGAAGTTTGTCTGCGAACTGACAAAAAAATACGATATCCCGACAATTGTTTCCATGAACTCCATCATGATTGACGGAACCGGCATGTGCGGCGGATGCCGCCTGAGCTACGACGGCCAGATGAAATTTGCCTGCGTGGACGGCCCGGACTTTGACGGCCACAAGGTTGACTTCGACGCAGCCATGAGCCGCAACCGTCAGTATATGGATACAGAGCGGTACGCTTATGAAGAAGCCTGCCATCTGCTCAACAAGGAGGTCAGTGAATAATGGCAGAAATCAAACGCCCCAACATGCAGCCTAACAAGCATCCGATGCCTGTGCAGGATCCCGACAAGAGAATCCACAACGTCGATGAAGTCGCTTTAGGCTACACGATGGAAGATGCAATTGAGGAAGCCAAACGCTGCCTGCATTGCAAGAACAAACCCTGTGTGACCGGATGCCCGGTAAACATCCATATTCCTGAATTCATTGCGCAGGTTGCGGAAGGCAACTTTGAAGAAGCGTACCGCATCCTCTCTTTAACCAGCTCTCTGCCCGCCATCTGCGGACGTGTCTGCCCGCAGGAAACACAGTGCGAGTCCAAGTGCATCCGCGGTATCAAAGGCGAACCTGTCGCCATCGGACGTCTGGAGCGCTTCGTGGCCGACTACATGCGTGAAAAAGGCGAAGGCGAAATTGAAATTGCTGAAAGTAATGGTCATAAGGTTGCCGTAGTCGGTGCCGGTCCTGCCGGTCTGACTGCCGCAGGCGATCTGGCCAAACTCGGCTATCAGGTCACCATTTTTGAAGCGCTGCACACGCCAGGCGGTGTGCTCATGTATGGAATTCCTGAATTCCGTCTGCCCAAAGCCATCGTTCAGCATGAAATCGACAAGCTGCGCAAGATGGGTGTTGAGATCGTGACCAACTTCGTTGTCGGCCGCTCTTCCACCATCGATGAAATCGTCGATGACGGATATGAAGCTGTCTTTGTCGGATCCGGCGCAGGTCTGCCAAACTTCATGTCCATTCCGGGTGAGAACCTCAAGGGCGTCTACTCCGCCAACGAATTCCTGACCCGTTATAACCTGATGAAGGCCTATAAGGATGGATCCGCCACTCCGATCCAGCATCCGACAAAAACGGTTGTTGTCGGCGGCGGCAACGTGGCGATGGACGCTGCGCGCTGCGCACGGCGTCTTGGCTCCGAAGTCCATATCGTCTACCGCAGATCCCTCGAAGAGCTGCCCGCCCGTAAGGAAGAAGTGGAACACGCCATGGAAGAGGGCATCATCTTCGATCTGCTCAACAACCCTGTCGCTGTGCATGGTGATGAGAATGGAAATGTCGCAGCGGTTGAATGCGTGCGCATGGAACTTGGCGAACCTGATGAATCCGGCAGACGCCGTCCTGTGACTGTTAAGGATTCCAACTTCACCATCGACGCGGACTGCATGATCGTGGCCATCGGCACCAGCCCCAACCCTCTGATCCGTCAGACCACGGAAGGTCTTGAAACCAACCGCAAAGGTTGTCTGATCGTTGATGACACCGAGCAGACCACCCGTCAGGGCGTTTACGCCGGTGGTGATGCGGTCACAGGTGCTGCTACCGTTATTTCCGCAATGGGCGCAGGCAAAAAGGCCGCCGCGGCCATGGATGCCTATATCCAGAACAAGAACGCCTAAAGCAAAAAGCTGCATGGCTGGCTGGAGCTTTCTTGATCTGGTTGTCAGGCCCCTTAAAACTGATTGTGAATTAAATGAGCAAAGCCGCATGGAAACATGCGGCTTTTTTAAAGATAAGTGCGGATCTGTAACCGGTCAATCTGCTTTATTTATTGGCCTTTTGCACTGTCAGTCTGTCTTTTAGAGTTCTTTTAATCCGTCTTTTGACCTGTTTTGGACCGTTTTAGGATCTGCTTGGCGGCAGGGGATGTCCAAGGTTGACAGCCGGATTGAAACTTTTACAATAAAAAAGCAAAAACAGTATATAAACGATATAGAAAAGGAGCTTTCATGATCAGTTCAAACGACCTCAAACCCGGTCAGACGATTAATGTCAACGGTGATATTTTTGTAGTTCTGGATATTGGCCAGAACAAGACAGCCCGCTCCGCCATGGTTGTCAAAGCCAAAGTACGCAACCTGCGCACAGGCTCCAACGTCGAGCTCACATGGGGCGGCGGTGAAAAAGTAGAACCCGCCATGATTGAGAAAAGACCGATGTCCTACCTCTATGATTCCGGAGACGCTCTGGTTTTCATGGATCAGGAAACATACGACACTGTAGAAATTCCTTCCGAGCGTCTTGAATGGGAGAAGAAATTCATCAAAGAAAACGATGTTGTCAGTGTCACCAACTACGAGGGCGAAATCCTGGGTATCACTCTGCCTGATAAAGCCGCTCTGACAGTTGTTGAATGCGAACCTGCAGTTCGCGGCGACACCTCTCAGGCTGCCATGAAGAACGCCAAGCTGGAAACAGGTCTGGAAGTTAAAGTTCCTCTTTTCATCAACGAGGGTGAAAAGATCGAAGTCAGCACCACAGACGGAAAATATTCCGGCCGCGCTAAATAACAGACACTTTTTCAACCCGCTTTTAATGTCTTACGCATTGAAAACGGGTTTTCTTATTATTATATGGGGATGACTCGCGTCTTGAATGTCCAAAAAGTGCTTCCTTTTCTTGTCAAGTCTTTTACAAGATAAGTGAATGCTTTATATAAAGGCTTTTTCTTCAGTTGAGATGTGAGATTTGCTATAATAGCCAATGAAATGTGAAAGGGGATAACATGCAAAAACTCTCACGTACTGAACGGTACCAGGAACTTCGGGACCGTATGGATCAGGAAACAACAGCGGCCGCCGCTGCAGACCAGAACGAACCGATCAAACTGACCCGTTCCAGCCGCGTCAAGGATGCGCAGGCTCTTCACGCCACCGAGGCCAAACCGTTTGAACCGGCTCCGGCGGCCAAGGACAGTGAAGCCCCGGCTCCCTCCGCAGCCGTGATCGACGAGCTGCTTGGAGAAGTCAAACAGTACAATATCAACAACGGAAACCGCATCGAAGAAGATACACAGCTCAATATCATCCACAATCTGGGTGAAGAGATGAACATGCCTTCCAGAAGACAGTCCCATCTCAAAACCATGGAAACCTCCGACAATGCCGGAGGAATGACACTCGACATCAATGTTCAGAATCTTGAAACTCTGAATCATCCCGCTCAAAAGGCCGGCCTGATTTTAGGCAAGAAGGATCTTGAAGTCGATGACGTGGTGGAAGAGGACAATCTCGAACTGTTCTCTTTAGGCTCCGACGAGTTTGTCAAGACCATCCAGCAGGAGTCTGTCGCACCACGCGAAACCGAATCCAGAAAGGCAGCCAAAAAGAAGAAGAAAAAAGCTGCTCCGGCTGAAAAACCGGAGCCCAAACAAAACAAGAAAGCGCCCAAAGCGCCAAAACCTGTCAAATCCGAATCTCAGCCGCCCCGATACAGCGATGCTGATTTTGACGAGGCTATGGAAGAGGAAATGGAAGAGGAGCAGAAGGGAAGCAAGGTTGGAACCATTCTGATGGTTATCCTGATCATTGCTCTGCTTGTGGCCATCGCCTTCACGATCTATCTGATTTCTCAGGCAGGCCTGTTTTAATGGCTTCCAGAATTAATGTCGCCGTTGACGGACCAAGCGGTGTGGGAAAAAGCAGCGTCTGTGATCTGATTGCAGAGCGCTTTGACATGACGCATCTTGATACCGGCGCGATGTATCGGGCGATTGGTTATACGCTTGACTCCATGCACGTCGCTCCTGAAGAAGGAGAAAAGCTTGATCAGGCTTTAGAAGCGATTGAGCTGAAAGTGAATGGCGATCAGGTGTATGTCAATGGAAAGAATGTTTCTTCTTTGATCAGAACACCAGAAGTCTCCAGACTGGCAAGCGCCTATGCCACCCTGCCTTCTGTTCGCAAAAAGCTTGTAGCTGAACAGCAGCAGATTGCTAAAGAAGGCGGATATATTCTTGATGGCCGCGATATTTGCAGCATCGTACTGCCGGATGCGCAGGTTCGTGTTTTTCTGGACGCCTCGAGTGAAGCGCGCGCCATGCGCCGCTATCTGCAGGATCAGGAAAAAGGCCTTCCGGTTGTTTATGAGGAAGTCCTTAAACAGATCGAAGAACGGGACTTTCAGGACCGCCACAGAGCTGTTTCTCCACTTCTGGCAGCCGATGGGGCCATCATTCTGGATTCCAGCAATCTGAATCTGGAACAGACCGCAGATGCGCTTGGCGCACTGGTAGAAGAAGCTCTTTTAAAGCAGAACTAAAGGCGTTCTGCTTCACCGGAAATACAGTAGTAAAGAAATAAAGGAGGGTCATGGAATGGTTAAAGGAACAGTAGCCATTGTTGGACGACCCAACGTCGGAAAATCGACAATTTTCAACCGTCTGATCGGTCAGAGAAAAAGCATCGTGGATGATACGCCCGGTGTGACAAGAGACCGTATTTATGGTCTTGCCGAATGGCTGACCAAGGAATTCTGGCTGATTGACACCGGCGGTATTCAGGTCGAAGACCAGGCTTTCGGTGATGAGATCAACATGCAGGTTGATCTTGCGATCACCGAAGCGGATGTCATTCTGATGCTGGCAAGCGCGCAGGAAGGCGTCACAGAAGATGATGTCGCCATCGCGCGCAAGCTTCAGAAAGCCAAAAAGCCGGTGATTCTCGCCGTCAACAAATCTGATAACGAAAGTCTGCGCATGGGCGTCTATGACTTCTACAAGCTTGGACTCGGTGATCCCTATCCCATCAGCGGTGCGCATGGCCAGGGAATCGCGGACATGCTTGATGAAGTCGTCAAGCTGCTGCCGGACAAGAATATCGAACCTTATGAAGGCCTGACGACTTTCTGCGTCATCGGCCGGCCAAATGTCGGCAAATCCTCTCTGGTCAACGCCATCCTGAAAGAGGATCGCGCCATTGTCTCCAATGTGGAAGGCACGACTAGAGACGCGGTGGATACGCCATTTGAATATGACGGAAGACAATACGTGATCATCGATACCGCCGGTATGCGTAAAAAAGGAAAAATCTACGAAAACGTCGAGAAATATTCCATTTTGCGTGCCGTCTCCGCGATTGACCGCGCCAATGTCGTTCTTTTTCTGATCGATGGTGAAAAGGGGATCCGCGAGCAGGACAAGCATGTGGCAGGTCTTGCGCATGATGCCGGTAAAGGTGTCATCATCGTCTACAACAAATGGGATGCCGTTGAAAAAGACGACAAGACCATGAACAAGATCACCAAACAGATCCGTGAGCAGTTTAAGTATCTTGACTACGCTCCGATCGCGTTTGTCTCCGCTTTGACCGGCGCGCGCGTTCAGAATCTGATTCCTCTGATCGATCAGGTGCATGAAGCCTGTGATCTGAGAATCGCGACCAACGTGCTCAACGACGTCATTCTGGATGCGCAGATGATGAATCCGCCCAAACCGCACAACGGCAGACAGCTGCGCATCTACTACAGTTCGCAGGTCGCTGTTGAGCCGCCCACGATCGTTCTGTTTGTGAATGATCCGGAACTGCTGCACTTCTCCTATACCCGTTATCTGGAAAACAGACTGAGAGAAGCGTTTGGTTTTGTCGGAACGCCGATCAAGATTCTGGCCAGAAAGCGGTAAGCCATGAAGACAGCAATTTTAGGCAGCGGCTCCTGGGGAACCGCGCTCGCGCAGGTGCTTGCGGATAATGGCCAGGAAGTCATCGTCTATGGCAAAAATGAAAACCAGGTCAATGAGATCAACAACGAACACCGCAACTCGCAGTTTTTTGGAGGCCTGAACATCCATCCGGCCATCAAGGCCACAACGGATATGGGCCAGATCATGGACGCGGATGTGGTAGTTCTGGCGGTGCCAACCCAGGCGATCGAACAGATCGCCAAAGAAGCGGCCGGTCTGCTTGGTCACAAGGCGATCTTTGTCAATGTCGCCAAGGGCTTCAATCCCGGAACCGATGAACGCATGAGCGAAGTCATTCGCAGAGTCGTACCGGAGGATAAGCTTTCCAGCGTCATCTCTTTGATTGGCCCAAGCCATGCCGAGGAAGTGATCGAGCGGCAGCTGACCAGCATCGATGCGATCGGACAGAATCCGGAGGATGCGAAAACCATTCAGAAGATGTTCTCGAATGATTACATGCGCATCTACACCGGTGATGATGAAGTGGGCAGTGAAATCGGCGCGGCGGTTAAAAATGTCATGGCGATCGCGTCCGGCATCATCTATGGTCTTGGCTACAAGGACAACACCAGAGCGGCGCTGATCACCCGCGGTCTGCAGGAAATGATCCGCTTTGGCACCCACTTCGGGGCAAAACCGGAGACCTTTATCGGGCTGACCGGCATCGGTGATCTGATTGTGACCTGTTCATCCCAGAACTCGCGAAACTTCCAGGCGGGATCTCAGATCGGCCGGGAAAATGACGTCAAACACTTTTTAGAAACAAATACAAAAACAACGGAAGGTATCCGGACCGCCCGGATCGTCCATGACATCGCAAGCAGAGAGAACATTTCCATGCCAATCTGTGAGGAGGTCTATCAGATTCTCTACGAAGGCAAGGAACCCAAGGAATGCGCCAAGGATCTCATGCTGCGCGATCTGAAGAAGGAGTTTTAAACGATGGCAAAATATGTCAACAAAGATTCTCTGACGGAGGCTGTGGCAAACAATCTGGGCCTGCATAAGAAAACTGCCGCAGAGGCAGTGAATCTGATCTTTCAGGAGATGAGTGAAGCTCTTGAAAACGACGGAAGTGTCGATATTTCCGGATTCGGAAAGTTCATCATCTTCGACAGGAAAAGCCGTATGGGCATCAACCCTGTGACCAAGGAAAAAATGATGATCCCTTCCACAAAGCTTCCTAAATTCAAGCCCAGTCAGACGCTGAAGAATCGATGCAACAAAAAGTAAGAACCAGACCGAACCGGCTGGTTCTCGCACTGCTCATTCTTTCTATCACCGCGCTTGTTGTGACCATCACAGCTGTAGCCACCGGTTATGCAAGAGTGCGAGCCTCTTCAGGAGCAGCCATCACCACTCTTGAACAGCTTAAGGACGGGAAATTTGATCCAAACGACGTCAATATTGAAAGCAGTCTGATCACAGACGCAGTGCGCATGGATCCCACAGACAAGGACGAAGCTCTTTCCAAAGAGTGGAGAGATTCTGTCTTTGAATCCTGGGAAGTCCAGAAGGTGGAAAAGTCCGGAGATATTCGCAAGATCCTTGTGGATGTGCAGGGAATCAATCCTAAGGACTTCGCTCTGGAGGCTCTTTCGGAAAAACTGGGCGATTCTCTGCTTCAAAGCGCGCAGGAAAGCCCTCAGGGTTCCGAAGGCACATTCCAGGAGCGATACGACGCGCTCTATACGGTGCTGGTCGAACAGACGCAAAAGGATATCGAAGAGCTGCTCAAAACTGCTGAGCGTTCCACAACACAGCTGGAATTGTATATCATCGATAAGACCAACACGGTCTCCACGATCAGGGAGATTCGATGATGAAGACAATTGTTCTCGCGGGAGGCTGCTTCTGGGGTCTTCAGAAATTCTTTGATCAGTTTGACGGTCTGAAAACTGATGTCGGCTACGCCAATGGCAGATGCGCCAATCCCAGTTATGAGATGGTCTGCCATGGATCGGGCCATGCCGAAGCTGTCAGAATTGAGTATCCGGATCACATCACTCTCGAACAGATTCTGGCCGCCTTTTTAGCCGTCATCGATCCTGTCAGCTATAACAGACAGGGCAACGACATTGGTATCAACTACCGCACAGGCATCTATTGCACAGACAAAGATCAGCTGGAAATTGCCCAGACGATGTTGAAGGATCTGGAAAAGAGAATTCATCAGAAATCCGCCGTGGAAGCGATGATGCTTGAAAACTACTATCCGGCTGAGGACTATCACCAGAAGTATCTGGACAAGAATCCGACGGGATACTGCCATATTCCAAGGAATCTTCTGAGCGGACATGCTCTGCCCTCATTGGAAGAAACATTAGAAGCCTATCCGGGTTTGAAAAAATAAGCAGCACTGATTCAAATACATAAAACAGAATACAATCCCCAAAGAGATGGGTCTCCATTCCTGAGGGGATTATATTTTTCTTTTCTTGCGAATCCGATTGCTGACATCGTCGGTATTTGCCACTTTCCCAGTCGTGCTCAACAGAGTACAATTTATTACAGCCTGTAAAGCTTCAAATATGAACCAAGGAAATGATGTCTTCCTGATCTGAGGATCAAACCGCGCAACGCTGATGACTTCTGTGCTTTTTAGCATGGAATCATGGCGTTTTTTTTAAGGATAAAGATGTCAGGTCCTGTAAGTATCAGGAAAAGGAGTGAGTTTGTATGTTGTTTTCTCTTGCAATGATTGTTCTGGCCGGACTTACTGGAGGCGCACTGTTTTACAGACTGAAGCTGCCATCCTTATTAGGCATGATGATGGCCGGTATTCTGATCGGACCATCCTGTCTTGGGCTGTTAGATGAGCAAACGTTGGCCATATCAGGCACTCTACGCAAAATTGCTTTGTTGATCATTCTGGTCCGCGCGGGATTCAATCTGAAAATCGAGGATCTGAAAAAAGCGGGCAGGCCTGCACTGCTTCTCTGTTTTGTACCAGCCACCTTTGAAATCGCAGCCTTCCTGATCTTTGCTCCCATACTTTTGGGATTTGATCTTCTGGAAGCGGCGATTTTAGGAACAGTCATGGCCGCGGTTTCCCCTGCAGTTGTGGTACCAGGGATGTTGAAGGTGATGAGTGAAGGATATGGAAAGGATAAAGCCATTCCGCAGATGGTGCTGGCTGGCGCAAGCGCAGATGATATTTATGTTCTTGTACTCTTCTCTATGTTAACGAGCATGGCCGGACAGAGCAGTTTCCATGCCGAAACGCTTCTGCGCATTCCCACTGCGATTCTTCTTGGTATTACAGTCGGAGTGTTCTGCGGTCTTGGGCTTTCAGCTTTATATTCACGACAGAGTATCATCACCAATACTGACGTGCAGGTTTTGATTCTGTTGTCTCTGGGAATGTTGTTTTATGCTTTGGAAGATGTAATGAAAGGTCCTGTGGTTTTTTCGGGATTAGTTGCTGTCATGGGGAGCGCCATGGTGGTGGCCGGGAAGGAACCACAGATTTCCGCCAGGCTGAATACAGGATTCACGCATCTCTGGAAAGGCGGAGAACTCTTTCTCTTCGTGCTTATTGGGGCTGCTGTCAATCTTTCCTATGCTTTTCAATCTCTTCCGAAGAATCTGCTGCTTATCATCCTCTGTTTGATGGTGCGCACGATCGGTGTCATTCTTTGTATGGCTGGAACAAAGCTTAGCAGAAACGAAAAACTGTTCTGCGTTTGCGCATACCTGCCGAAAGCAACCGTACAGGCTGCGATTGGCGCCGTACCGCTTACGATGGGTCTTGAAGGTGGGGAGGCGATTCTTTCCTGTGCAGTCACCTCGATTTTAGTCTGCGCGCCAGTTGGAGCCATTCTGATTGACAAACTGTATTCAAAACTGCTGACAACCCCAGTCGCAATACGCCAGACGGATTCTCATCCCTGATCCGATCTGGAGGAGAGGCTAATAACACTTCCAGGAAACATTGCTTTGCTCCTGATTCAGAAACTATCATAGGGAAAGATTCCGGTATATTTTCTGCACAGACAGAATCTGGAATCGCACGGGATTAAGAGTTGGAGTATGAAGGCCTATGGCGAAGAAGAGAAGACAATTGAATAAAAAGCGGTTGGCGATTGTTCTCGTCATTCCGATTCTGATTATCGCTTTGATGATCTGGGGCATTGGCTCTTTGATCAGCCACGCCTTTGGAAGCACACCTGATCGGGATAAGACGGCTCAAACAGCCGATAATGATAATCAGGCTCAGAAAGAAGCCGCAAAAAAAGCCGCTGAGCAGGCGAAGGCTGAAAAAGAGAAACGAATTGAGACATTGAAAAATTCGGAGCCCGGACAGGTTGTTGATCTGAGTGGTTTGAGTCCGGATGAGGTCAAGAGCCTGTTCGCGATCGCTGAATTGACACAGGAACAGATCGATGCAATGACTGGCATCGCCTATACAGACGCGCAGGATTTCATCACGCCCGACCAGCTTCGTTATCTTAAAGTTGTCCATAAGAATGAGGATGGCAAAGATCAGATCGGTGAGCTGATGGTCAATCAGTCCATCGCGTCTGAAATTTCCGAGATCTTCCAGGAACTCTATGACGCGGGCTATGTCATGACGCAGATAAGGCTGCCTAATGTCTTTGGCAGCACCGACGAATCCAACGAAATCGTCAACAATACCAACGCCTTTTCTTTCCGGCTTGGTGATACCAATGGTATGGCGCTTCGCTCTGAACACTCCCTTGGCATTGGTATTGATATCAATCCGCTCTACAACCCGCAGGTGATTGATCTTGAAGACGGCAGTGTGTATGTTTCCCCAAACTGCGCTGAAGCGTATATGGACCGTACACAGGATTTCCCGATGAAGATCGACGAGAACGACACCGCTTATAAGATCTTCACGGCCCATGGCTTTGAATGGGGAGGGGAATGGGATGGCCGCAACGATTACATGCATTTTGAAATCGGCTTTGACCATAACCTGGTCTGGTACGACGAATATGGTGATCCGCTTCCCGGAAACCCCAATGAATCCTGTTCAAAAAATTTGAACAGAGCAAACAGAGATCAGGTTCTTAAACAGGAACAGAATAAGGATCAAACGCGGACTGTTGCTTCGAAGAAATCGGAACAATAGTCCGCGTTTTTTGATGAGCGGCCCCAATTTAACCCAGAACCCCTTATATATTCCGGTATTCTTAGCGGAATAATTACTGGAATAAAGTAAATCACAGCAGCCTTTTTGTTTTATTATATTGTTCCGATAAAATTCGGGCATCCGTCGCGGAATAAAGGAACAATATAACCGATTTAATTGAACATGAAAGATGATAATATTCCGATCTTTCAGTCCTGAAAGGACTGATTTTGAAAATTATCGAATGTCAGAGGATAAATTCTTGCCAAAATCAAAACTTTGTGTATCAGAACGGGAAAGTCTGAGCGAATTTTGCGTGAGAGTAAAAAACGGGGCATTTTAATTTTTGATT
>Strawberry_p1__coassemble_2534_pt1 | contig 14034 bp, 25 predicted proteins | sample Strawberry_p1__metabat2_low_PE_004 | metagenome-assembled genome bin Strawberry_p1 | reverse complement strand
CGCTTCAAGAGTGTCTGTCGAATACGCAACTCGTTTGACAGGAGAGTAGAGGGAATCAGTGAAGATCGTGCCGATCGGAGATTCTTTATCGTTCTGATAGTACAGGTGTTTGTTGGTTTCCGCTCCGACATATCCGCGTCCAAGATTAGCCTGAAGCTCCACGTTAATGGTTACTCCATCAGAGAGGGTGCAGATTGGCAGATCGGGGTTCAGAACCTGAACTCCAGTCGGGCACTGAATGTCACCGGCAGTAACTACTTTTGGACCTGTCTCCTGAATTCTCAGGACATAAGTCTCATCGTCGTTCATATCAATCTTCAGGATCAGTTTCTTGATCTGCAGAATGATCGCGGCAACGTCTTCAGTGACGCCTTCCATCCCGGTAAATTCGTGATAGACACCATCGATCTTGATGGTGAATACAGCACCCCCCGGAATAGCAGAGAGCAATACCCGTCTCAGCGCATTACCAAGGGTAAGACCGAACTGTTCGGGTAAAGGAGAGAGTTCGAATTTTCCTAAATTCTCAGACTCTTCCAAAGTTTTAATTTCATACTCACTCATTGGGGGGCCTCCTTAAAGATTAATTATCCACGCGGACGTTTCGGCGGACGGCATCCGTTGTGTGGGATAGGTGTGACATCGTCGATCATGGAGATGTCCAGACCTGCAACCTGAAGTGCACGAACGGCAGCTTCACGTCCAGGACCAGGTCCCTTAACCTCAACAGCAACAGATTTCATGCCGTGAGCCATTGCAGCCTTGCCAGCTGCTTCAGCGGCCATCTGCGCAGCATATGGTGTGCTCTTACGGCTGCCTTTGAATCCTAATGCACCAGCGGAAGACCAGCTGATCGCATTTCCTGCTTCATCAGTAATCGTGACAATAGTGTTATTGAAAGTGGAGTGGATGTGAGCCATTCCTCTCGCAATGTTCTTTTTTGCCCTGCGCTTACGCACCTGTGGTTTCTTAGCCATTGCTCATCCTCCTCCTACTTCTTGTTGGCCACAGTTTTGGCCTTGCCCTTACGGGTTCTTGCGTTTGTTTTTGTTCTCTGACCGCGAACCGGCAGACCTTTTCTGTGACGGATTCCACGGTAGCAGCCGATTTCCATCAGACGTTTGATGTTCAGCTGAGTTTCACGGCGGAGGTCACCCTCAACCTTGATTTTGTCGACTTCTTTACGAAGAGCGTTCATCTGCTCTTCTGTGAGGTCCTTGATTCGAATGTCTTCGCTGATTCCGGTCGCAGCCAGGATGTTCTTGGCTGTGCTAGCACCGATACCATAGATATAGGTCAGTGCAATAACGGAGCGTTTGTTGTTTGGGATATCTACCCCTGCAATACGAGCCATATGGTTCTCCTTTTACCCCTGCCTCTGTTTGTGTTTCGGGTTTTCACAAATGACCATGACACGACCTTTACGGCGGATCACACGGCATTTATCGCAGATGGGTTTAACCGATGGTCTGACTTTCATGTGCGTCCCTTTCTATGCTCACGTATTCACCCCGCTGAAATCCGATCATGACTGATAGGATTTCAGCAGAAACGTGGTTTCTGCCTGGCGGCACAATTCAAAGCCTTCCTCTTCTAGAATACAGAAAGGAACGCTTTGAAATTCTCAGTTTGACTGAGCACTTCCCGCGGGCCAGACGGTGAATAGACAGAATCCCTGAAAAGGCCAGAGCTTCTCAGGGGCTGCCGCAAAACAATCTTATTCAGATAACTCTTTAATCAGAGTTTCCGTTTCAGAAATGTGCCTAGTAATTATAGGCACAAACTTTTGAACTTTCAACTGGATGATTAATCGTAAGCTTTCTGGACATCATTCCAGATCTCTTCAAAATCCCTGTCAGCATCTATGTGGTGAACAAGTCCAAGACCGTCATAATAGTCAAGGACGGGAGCAGTGTTGTTGAAGTACTCGTCAAGACGAACCTTGAGAGAATCTTCATTGTCATCCTTGCGCTGCTTTAATGGAGCGCCGCAATGATCACAGACACCGTCTTCTTTTGTGGGCTTGTAATAGATGTTGTAAATCTCTCCGCACTTGCTGCAGGTTCTGCGGCCGGTGATTCTCTTTGTGAGAACATCAGTCGGAACATCCATTGCGATGACAACCTGTGGAGCATTATCTGTTCCATTGGTCAGTTCTTCAAAGGCTTTTGCCTGAGCAAGTGTCCGGGGATATCCATCAAGCAGATATCCGTTTTTCTTATCTGGCAGTCCCGCAAGATAGGTAGCGACCATTTCGTTAACGACATCATCAGGAACAAGCTTTCCCTGGTCCATGTAGGACTGAGCCTTCATGCCAAGGTCAGTTTTTCTCGAAATCTGGTCTCTGAAAATATCGCCTGTGGAAATGTGATTGAGATTGTACTGGTTTCTGATCCTGCTCGAGAAAGTACCCTTGCCCGATCCAGGAGCTCCCATAATCAGGGTATTCATATCAATTCATCCTTTGAGCTGATTTGCCCGTTCAGTCAAAATCGTAATACTTCTTGTAAGCTTTCTGAGTCACAAGACCCTGAAGCTGACGAACTGTTTCAATAGCTACACCGACAACGATGATCATACCGGTTCCGCCAAGAGCCATGCTGGAAGGCATATCTTTCCAGATCAAAGGCATCAGATGGGGCAAAACGGCGATCAGAGTCAGAGCCAGTGAACCTAAGACAGTAATTCTTGATAATGCTTTATCGATGTATTCTTCCGTCTGTTTACCCGGACGAACCTGCGGGATATAAGCACCGGATTTGCCGAGATTTTCGGCGATCTTCTCCGGATTGATCTGCATCTTCGCATAGAAGAATGTGAACAGAATAATCAGGACAGCATAGATGACCAGCGAATACCAGGTCTTCATGCCAAGCCAGCTCTGCATGATGGTGTACCAGTTTTCAGTGCTCGCAAAGAAGCTTGCAATCTGTACCGGTGCCATCATCAGAGAAGAAGCAAAGATGACAGGAATAACACTGGCACTGTTGACCTTGAGGGGCAGATAGTTCATCTGCGCCTTTTTCGCAAGGGAAACTGAGCTTGATGTGTACTGGATCTTGATTCTCAGCTCCGCCGTGTTGATCAGAGTTACGAAGATGATAATCAGAAGATATACAAGGATGTACGCCAGGAACTTCCAGACTCCGCTTCCATCAGTGCCAAGCAGTGTCGACCATGCAGAACTGAACTGTTCCGGCATTCTGCCGACAATACCGGCCATGATGACCATCGAGATACCGTTGCCGATACCTTTCTGGGAAATCTGGTCACCGATCCAGACAAGGAACATGGTTCCTGCCGTGAAGATCGTTGCGATGAAAAGAAGCTTTGGTGTATTCAATCCGCCAATAAACAGGCTGGGATACAGCCTGTTAAATGTATAGGCGAACGAGATGGACTGAACGTAAGCGAACACCACGCTCAGATATCTTGTGTACTGATCGAGCTTCTTCCGTCCGTTGGCGCCGGACTTTGAAAGTTCTGTCAGAGATGGAATAACATCCATGCTCAGCAGCTGAATGATGATGGAAGCTGTGATGTAGGGAGTAACACCCAGTGCGAACACTGAGAACTGCTCAAGTCCACCGCCTCCAAGCAGGCTCATCATTGCGAACAGACTGTTGTCCTGAAGACCAGCCATAAGTCCGGTCGTGTTGACATCAGGGACTGTAATAGCACAGCCCAGACGATACACAAGGAAGGCAAAGAGGGTAAACAGGATCCTGTTACGGATATCCCTGTTCGTCCACATTGCCTTAAAGTTTTTCACTCTTAGCGAACCTCAACGGTTCCGCCTGCGTTTTTGATGGCCTCTTCAGCGCTCTTGGAGAACTTGGCTGCTACGACTGTCAGTTTCTTCTCGAGCGTGCCCTGGCCAAGAACTTTGACGCCAGCCAGCTGTTTCTTAACAAGACCGGTTTTCTTCAGAAGTTCCGGGGTAACAACATCACCGTCGTTGAAGCGGTTCAGATCATCAAGGTTGATGATTGCATATTCTTTGCGGTTGATGTTGGTAAATCCGCGCTTCGGCAGACGACGGGCCAGAGTAGTCTGACCACCTTCGAAGCCAAGACGGGTTCCGCCGCCGGAACGGGATTTCTGACCTTTCTGACCGCGGCCGGCAGTTTTGCCAAGGCCGGAACCAGGTCCGCGTCCTACTCTCTTGCGGGATTTGCGGTTTCCGGTCTGGCTCAATTCATGCAGTTTCATAAACGATCCTCCTATTAACCGCGAATCTCTTCGGGTCTTTTTCCGCGCAGTTCAGCAACCTGCTCGATTGTGCGCAGATTTTTCAGTCCGTCAACAGTTGCACGGACAGAGTTGATCTTGGTACGGCTTCCGATGTTCTTAGTCAGAATATCGGTGATACCAGCAAGCTCGAGTACTGCACGGGCAGCACCGCCTGCGATAACTCCGGTACCTTCAGCAGCAGGTCTCATGAAGATCTGGCCGCTTCCGAATTTACCGACGATTTCATGCGGAATCGTTGTGCCAACTGTCGGAACGGTAAACATGTTCTTACGAGCTGCTTCGCTGGCTTTACGGATAGCTTCAGGTACTTCCTTGGCTTTTCCGGTTCCGATGCCAACACGGCCTTTACGGTCGCCAACAACTACGAGGGCAGCGAAACGCATTCTGCGTCCGCCTTTTACTACCTTCGTAATTCTGTTGATGGCTACAACCTGCTCGTCGAATTCTTTCTGCTCCCTGCGGGGCCTTCTTTCGTTGGGCATTTGCGGTCCTCCTAAAATTCCAGGCCGCCCTCACGGGCTGCCTCGGCCAGTGCCTGAACGCGGCCGTGATACTGATATCCGCCACGGTCAAATACGACCTTCTTGATGTTCTTGTCCAGAGCACGTCTTGCCAGCTCTGCACCAACAGCTTTTGCACCTTCAACGTTGCCGCCGTTATTCAGCTTCATATCGATGCTGGATGCGGAAACAAGTGTATTTCCATTTACGTCGTCAATGATCTGGGCATTGATGTGGTTATTGCTGCGGAAAACGCTCAGACGTGGGACATCCGGAGTTCCGCTGACTTTTTTACGAACTCTAGCGTGCCGCATCTGGCGACGCTCGTTGCGAGATTCTTTTTTAATCACGTATTTACTCCTTTCCCACTATTTCTTACCGGCAGTCTTGCCTTCTTTATGTCTTACATGCTCGCCCTTATAGCGGATACCTTTGCCCTTGTAAGGTTCAGGTTTACGGACGGAGCGGACATTGGCTGCAAATTCGCCGACGCGCTGTTTGTCGATGCCTTTGACAGTGATTGCGGTTGCAGAGGGAGTTGTAACTTCCAGTCCATCCTCAATCTCGATATCAACAGGGTGGGAGTAACCTACGTTCAGAGTCAGTACGTTCCCTTTTACGGAGGTTCTGAAACCAATACCTACCAGTTCCAGGTCCTTCTGGAATCCTTCAGAGACTCCTACCACCATGTTGTGAAGCAGAGCTCTGGTTGTTCCGTGGAGCTGTTTGGTCTGCTTGTTGTCATTGGGGCGTTTTACAGTAACTTCATTCCCGTTGACCTGAATATCCATCAGGTCGGAGAACTTACGGGTGAGTGTCCCTTTAGGCCCTTTGACGGTCACCTCGTTCCCAGGTGCTACTTCAACAGTAACGCCTGCAGGGACGGTAATCAGTTTGTTCCCGATGCGTGACATTCTTTCGTTTCCTCCTGTAATGCCTTACCAGATGTAAGCGATGACTTCACCGCCTACGTTTGCTTTTCTGGCATCGCGGTCAGTCATGACACCATTGCTGGTGGAGATGATCGCGGTACCCAGGCCGTTCAGGACTCTGGGCAGGTTTTCTGCCTTTGCGTAAACGCGCAGGCCGGGTTTGGAAATGCGCTTAAGGCCGGAAATGACCTTTTCGCCATTCTTTCCATATTTGAGCTCAACAATGAGCATCTTGCGTACACCGTCCTGAAGGGTGGTGTAGCCATTGATATAACCCTCGTCTTTGAGGATTTTTGCAATGCGTTCTTTCTCGCGGCTGGAAGGCATGGAGACGGACTCTTGCTTCTGCTGGAGCGCATTACGGATACGTGTCAGCATATCTGCAATAGGATCTGACATTGTCATAGGGTTGGCCTCCTTCTTACCAGCTGGCCTTCTTTACGCCAGGGATCTGACCTTTGTAGGCCAGTTCTCTGAAGCAAATGCGGCAGATTCCATATTTTTTAAGCACAGAGTGCGGACGTCCGCATCTCTGGCAGCGTGTGTATTCCCGTACTTTGAATTTCTGGGGACGCTGCTGTTTAAGCTTCATCGCTTTTTTTGCCATGATTTCTGTTCCTCCAGTTCTACTTCTTGACGAACGGCATGCCCATAGCGGTTAGAAGAGCTTTGGCTTCTTCATTGGTCTTGGCGGTTGTAACAATAACAACATCCATACCACGCGTGCGGTTCACCTTATCAAAATCAATTTCCGGGAAGATGATCTGTTCTTTAACACCGAGCGTGTAGTTACCGCGGCCATCAAAAGATGTGTCGCTTACACCACGGAAGTCTCTTACGCGGGGAAGAGAGATGTTGAACAGCTTGTCGAGGAAGCTGTACATCTTATCAGCACGCAGAGTCGTCTTGCATCCGATATTCATACCTTCACGAACCTTGAAGTTCGCGATGGATTTTTTAGCTTTTGTGATAACAGGAGCCTGTCCTGTGATAGCGGCCATTTCTTCAACAGCCTCATCCAGCAGCTTGCTGTTCTGGATGGCGTCGCCAACGCCCATGTTGACTACGACTTTTTCAATTTTCGGAACCTCCATGATGGAAGAGTAGTTGAATTCTTTCATCAGTGCAGGAACTACGTCGTTATTGTATTTTTCCTGTAAACGATTCATCTTTCCTCCTACTTCTTATCCTTCACTTCGTTTCCGCTCTTTTTGAAGTAACGTACTTTTACGTTCTTTCCATCTTTGTCGGTTACGATCTTGTGGCCAATACGGCTTGCTTCTTTAGCCTTCTCGTCGTACAGCATAACGTTTGAAACGTGGATTTTAGCCTCTTTTTCAACGATGCCGCCATCGGGGTTGGCCTGGGTCGGCTTCTGGTGTTTCTTCACCATATTGACGCCTTCTACCAGAACCTTGTTTTCCTTCGGGAAAGCCTTGAGGACTTCGCCGACAGTGCCTTTGTAGGCTCCGGTAATGACCTGAACCTTATCACCTTTTTTAATATTCACGGCAGGTCCTCCTTACAGTACTTCAGGTGCCAGGGAGACGATCTTCATGAAGTCATGGTCACGCAGTTCACGTGCAACCGGGCCGAAGATACGTGTTCCTCTGGGAGTCTTATCATCCTTGATCAGGACAACAGCGTTGTCATCGAATTTGATGTAAGAACCGTTGGGTCTGCGAACGCCGTATTTGGAACGGACGATTACGCCTTTGACAACATCACCCTTTTTAACGGTTCCACCAGGTGTAGCCTGTTTAACAGTGCAAACAACAACATCACCGATGTTGGCGAATTTGCGTTTGCTGCCGCCGAGGGCGCGAATTACAAGAACCTCTTTAGCTCCTGTGTTATCAGCAACACGGCAGCGGGTTTCGTTCTGAATCATATCTGGTACCCTCCGCTCTTAGCCGCGGGCCTTTTCAGCCACACGGACCAGACGGAAGCGTTTGGTTCTGGAAAGGGGACGAGTCTCCATAATTTCGACGATATCTCCCTCTCTGGCCTCATTCTTCTCGTCATGGGCTTTGTATTTCTTCGTGTAGTTAACACGTTTCCCGTACAGGGGGTGTTTCTTCTTAGTGTCTACTGCAACAGTGATGGTCTTGTCCATTTTGTCGGAGACCACACGGCCGCGATAAACCTTACGGCTGTTTCTTTCTTCCATATGCCCTCCTTATTAAGCCTTGGCGGCGTTTGCACGCTCGCCCATCACTGTCTTAATCCGTGCAATGGACTTTTTTACAGTCCGCAGACGGGCAGTATTTTCCAGCTGTCCTGTAGCCTGCTGGAAACGAAGGTTGAACAGTTCATCCTTGAGCTGGTCGAGCTCTGTCAGCAGCTGTTCATCGGTCATATTGCGCATTTCAGTTGCATTCATGCTTATTCCACTTCTCCTTTCCGGACAAAGCGGGTTTTAACGGGCAGCTTGTGTCCAGCAAGACGCAGAGCCTCACGGGCTACGTCTTCGGTAACACCGCCAACCTCAAACATTACACGGCCAGGTTTTACTACTGCAACCCATCCTTCAGGAGCACCTTTACCGGAACCCATACGAACCTCAAGAGGTTTCTTAGTGCGGGCCATGTGCGGGAAGATACGGATCCAAACCTTACCACCACGCTTCATGTAACGGGTCATGGCAACACGGGCAGCTTCAATCTGACGGTTGGAAACGTAGTTTCCTGTTTCCGCAACAAGTCCGTATTCACCGAAATCGACAGTACGGCCGGCTTTAGCACGCCCTTCGTAAGAAAGACGATGCGGACGGCGGTACTTAGTACGCTTTGGCATTAACATGGTTAGTTACCTCCCTTGGGGGCAGCAGCTTCTTTTTCAGCGTTGTCCCTGTTTGCAGGACGCTGACCACGGTTCTGACCAGGACGGCCGTTGCGGCGATCATTACGTCCACCAGCGCGGCGGTCGTTTCTGCGCGGACGGCGCTGCTTGGGTGCTTCAGGTTCTACAACCATTTCACCGGGCAGAACTTCACCGCGGCAGATCCATACCTTAACGCCCAGACGTCCGTAGGTTGTGGCTGCTTCTTCGCATGCGTAATCAATATCGGAACGCAGTGTGTGCAGAGGTACAACACCTTCGCTGTAGCCTTCAGTTCTGGCGATATCAGCACCACCAAGACGTCCGGAAACGGAAGTTTTGATACCTTTAGCGCCTGCGCGCATTGTGTTCTGAATAGCTTTCTTCTGAGTAGCACGGAAAGACTTACGTCCTTCGAGCTCGTTTGCAATCCAGCGTGCAACCAGTGTTGCATCCAGATTGGGGTTTGCAACTTCTACAACATTGATCTGCAGGTTGCGAACCTTTGTCATCTTTTCAAGCTGTTTCTTGAGTCCTTCAATGGACTTTCCATCCTGGCCGATTACAACACCAGGATGAGCGGTACGGATGATGACTGTCATCCGGTTCTGTGTCCGTTCGATTTCAATTCTGGAAATCTGGGGATCTGCCTTACGCTTGTCGGCAGCCTTTTTGGACAGGTTTTCGTAATATTCTGTGATGAACTTACGGATTTCAACGTCTTCCATCAGCAGTTTGGAAAAATCCTTGTCATCTGCATACCAGCGGGACTGCCAGTCGCGGATGATCCCGGTACGAAGCCCGATCGGGCTGACTTTCTGACCCATGAGATCCTCCTATTCCTTTTCAGCCACAACGACTGTGATGTGGCTGGTGCGTTTGTTAATTGGGCTGGCGCTTCCCTTGGCTCTGGGCATGAAACGCTTCATGGTCAGGCCTTCATTTGCATAGCATTCTTTGACATAGAGTTTTGTTTCATCCATGTCATGATTGTTGACTGCGTTGGCCACGGCGCTCTTGAGAACGTCGCCAACCATCTGGCCACCTTTGTTAGGTGTGAATTTACAGATGGCTGCAGCTTCTTCTACATCTTTGCCACGGATCAGATCCAGGACCAGACGGGCTTTGCGCGGCTGGATACGCAGTGTTTTTGCAGTTGCTCTTGCTTCCATTGCGTCCTCCTACTTACGGCCCTTCTTGTCGTCAGAAGCGTGGCCAGTGTATTTACGAGTCGGAACAAACTCACCGAGCTTGTGTCCAACCATATCTTCAGTTACGTATACAGGTACGTGTTCCTTGCCGTTGTGGACAGCGAAAGTGTGCTCAACGAACTCAGGGAAGATTGTGGAGCGGCGGCTCCATGTTTTGATAACTTCCTTTTTGTTGGCTTTGTTGAGGGCTTCCACTTTTTTCATCAGATGGTCGTCGACAAACGGACCTTTTTTTAAACTTCTGCTCATCTATGCTCTCTCCTTAACTACTTGGCGTTACGGCGGCGAACGATCAGCTTAGTAGAAGCTTTCTTGTTATTGCGCGTCTTAACACCCAGAGCTTTCTTACCCCAGGGAGTCATTGGAGACTTACGACCGATAGGTGTACGTCCCTCACCACCACCATGTGGGTGATCATTGGGGTTCATTACAGAACCGCGGACGGTCGGGCGAACGCCTTTCCAGCGGGTACGACCAGCCTTACCCAGGTTGACAAGGTTGTGCTCGTCATTTCCGACTGTTCCGACAGTTGCACGGCATGTGCCGAGAATCTTGCGGACTTCGCCGGAGGTCAGACGCAGAGTAACATACTTGCCTTCCTGACCAAGAATCTGAGCGTAAGCACCAGCAGCGCGTACAAGCTGTCCGCCTTTGCCGGGAGCCAGTTCGATGTTGTGAACGATAGTACCATCGGGCATGTTCTTGAGAAGGTTGGTGTTGCCTACTTTGATATCTGCCTCGGGTCCGGACATTACTTTGTCTCCCACTTTCAGATCTTTGGGAGCAAGAATGTAGCGTTTTTCACCATCTGCATAAGCAAGAAGAGCAATGTTGCAGGTTCTGTTGGGATCGTATTCGATTGCCTTAACAGTTGCCGGAATATTGTCCTTGTCGCGCTTGAAGTCAATGATTCTGTAAGTGCGTTTGTGTCCACCGCCCTGATGGCGAGTGGTGATACGGCCAGTGTTGTTGCGGCCGCCCTTGCTCTTAAGAGGCTCAGTCAGGCTGCGTTCGGGAGTCTGCTTTGTGATCTCTTCTTTGCTCAGGGTGGTCATTCCACGACGGCCGGGTGTGGTAGGTTTATACTTCTTAATCGGCATAAACGGTTATCCTCCTTGATCGCTAATGCTTTCAGGCACCTGGCCTGGCTTACTTCTCTTCGTCGCCGAAGATGTCGATGGTCTCGCCGTCTTTCAGAGTAACGATGGCTTTCTTGTAGCCATGAATTGTTGTCTCCTGACGGGAACGGCCAACGCGTTTAACCTTTTCGGCGGTGTTGGAGATATTAACCTTTTCAACTTTGACGTTGAACAGGTTTTCTACTGCCTGGCGTACTTCGATTTTGTTTACGCTGGCAGGTACTTCAAATGTGTATTTGCCTTTTACCATCTCAGCCATGGAACGCTCGGTAACCACGGGGCGGATGATGACGTCTCTGTAGTCCTGCATTATGCCAGTGCCTCCTCGATGTCTTTAACGGCTTCCTGAGTCATGATCACTTTGTTGGCATTCAGCAGGTCGTAAACGTTGATGCCGTTGGAGTTCATCATGCTGACTGTCGGGATGTTGCGGCTGGCCTGATACAGCTTGTCAGTGTCTTCATTCAGACCAACAACGAACAGTGTCTTGGACGGAGTCTCAAGAGCCTCAGTGATAGCAACGAACTCTTTCGTTTTGGGCTGGTCTACAACGAGCTGGTCTACAAGAGCGAACTCATTGTCAAGAACCTTGCTGGAAAGAGCGGATTTCAGAGCCAGACGGCGAACTTTCTTATTGATCTTGTAAGCGTAGTCGCGGGGCTGGGGTCCGAATACGATTCCACCGCCTCTGTACTGCGGGGCACGGATGGAACCCTGACGAGCGCGGCCTGTACCTTTCTGACGGTAAGGCTTGCGTCCGCCGCCGGATACTTCAGTACGGCCTTTCGTAGCGGCTGTGCCTCTGCGGCGGCTGGCGAGCTGCATCTTAACAGCTTCGTACAGAGCATCTTTGTGGGGAGCGATGTTGAAGATTTCGTCCTTCAGTTCGTATGTTCCGATGACATCGCCTTTCTGGTTGAGAACATTGACGGTAGCCATTATTCTGCTGCCTCCTTGCTATAGTCGACGAGAACAACAGGAGCTACATCACCTTTGGAAGTCTTGGCTGTGCGAACCATAACCATACCCTTCTTAGGTCCGGGAACGTTGCCCTTAACCAGGATGTAGTTGTTTTCTGTGTCAACTTTGATAACTGTCAGGTTCGGGTTTGTTGTGCGCTTGTGACCTTCGTGGCCGGCCATCACAGTGCCCTTCATAATGCGGCCCTGACGGGAAGTAATACCGTTAGTAGCCAAAGAACCGATATGACGGATGTTCTTGGATCCACCATGTGTCTTTGGTCCCTGGTGTGCGTTATTGCGGTAAATGGTACCCATGTAACCTTTACCTTTGCTTGTGCCGATAACGTCTACCTGTTCGCCGGGAGCGAAAATGTCAACAGATACAAGATCACCGACATTAAGGTCAAGTTCGCAGTCGCGAACTTCGCGGACGAAACGTTTCGGAGCAGTTCCAGCCTTCTTAGCGTGTCCAATTTCAGCCTTGGTTGTTCTGAATTCTTTAACGTCTTCAAAACCGAGCTGGACTGCATCATAACCGTCTGTATCAACGGTCTTTTTCTGAAGAACCACGTTGGGAGTGGCCTCGATGACGGTTACCGGAATCAGCAGACCGTCTTCTGTGAAGACCTGGGTCATCCCCAGCTTTCTTCCTAAAAGTCCTTTCATGTTGGACACCTCCATTACAGCTTGATCTCGATGTCAACACCGGAGGGCAGTTCCAGACGCTGGAGGGCATCAATGGTCTCCCGGTTGGGTGCGACGATCTCAATCAGGCGCTTGTGTGTGCGAATTTCAAACTGCTCGCGGGAATCTTTGTACTTGTGTACAGCGCGCAGGACAGTTACCACCTGCTTCTCGGTGGGAAGGGGTACGGGGCCAACAACTTTTTTGGCGCCGTGCTTGGTGGCAGCTTCAACGATCTTCTTGGCGGAGTCGTCAAGGATCCTGTGCTCGTATGCCTTCAAGCGGATTCTCATTTTATTCTTTGCCATGGATTCTCCTTTCGTTTATTCAAGATAAACATGCTCCATACGAATTCCCTGACCCATCCCATGACAACGCTTCTTAGTGGGTCAGCAACCTCGCACTTCAACGCAATGCGAAAAGATTCTATCAGAACAGCCCTCAGAAAACAACCGAAAGTTCGTGGGAAATCAATGGGTCCAGCCGGATTGGTCTTTCAAATGTCCAGCTTGGCAATTTCTTTGGAACAATCAAGCATTTAAGTTGGTTGTTATCTGAAGTTTCGTTCCTGTTTACGACATCTGCAAACGGATATTTGGGATCACTTCGGATCACACGCTGCAGAAAACATGTCGTTTCAATAGAACCTGAAACACTTTAACACTTCCAGAATGCATAAGCAAAACTCCTGTAGTAATCTGCCGGAAAACACGTCCAATTCCCAGTCTGAGACTGTCTGAAACCTGTCGTCAGGAATGAGAATCGCTTTCATATTTCTGCTTTGCCTCAACACGGGTAATCAGATCCCGAAAAAAGCGTCTGTCACCTATCCGTCAGCTTCTTCTGCTAGATTTGGCTGTAATAAAGGAGCGCGGTATAAGCAGGAGGATCCATGGATATTGAGAAGAAGACGATCAGGACCAGATCGGGACACGAACTGGAAGTGACAACTGTCAAAACAACAAAAGAGGATGGCTTTGTGGAGAACACGTCCTCCTTATTCAACAGAGACCATTACGGCGGTCGAAAATGGGAAAAGGGCAAGACAGTCACAAAAACGGTGAAGATCAAGGACCCCAAACTCAACGCGAAGATTTCGATGATCGTTGCATCTGTTCTTCTGATCGTTGGTTTCTGTCTTCTGTTTTTCCATCTGTGGCTGGCAGCTGTGGTGATGATCATCGTAGCAGTTGCAATACTGATTCAGGCTATTCGGGACTATTCAAACGCAAAACCTGCTGAGCCCTTTAAAGGATTTGAGCAGCTCAGAAAAGATCAGAAAGCTGACAGTGCTTCTTCCTTTCATAAGGAAGAGCAATAACGGACTTTGCCTAGAAAAGCCTTCTTCAAACATATCCTTATATATGGGGGGATAAATGAAGATTCTGTCTGCGCCCGACCGGCCGGTCAGATCAAATTCAGATTCCGATTTGCTTCAGGCGTACAAAAAACCCTTACCCGATCGGGTAAGGGTTTTACTTTGGCCTGGCAGCTTGCTATTTTCGCCTTTCAACTATCGTCGCCGTTAGACT
>Strawberry_p1__coassemble_2533_pt1 | contig 14042 bp, 17 predicted proteins | sample Strawberry_p1__metabat2_low_PE_004 | metagenome-assembled genome bin Strawberry_p1 | reverse complement strand
CAAAGACCAAGCTTTTTTCTGATCTTTGGCACAAATCGTCTGGAGACATAGGTCGTGATATCAGGCTCCAGCCTGACGCAAATTGTCCCGCTCAAAGACAGATCAAAGTTTCTGACCTTGTTGAGATTGATAATCTCTGAGCTGGAGATCCGTACAAAATGAGTGGGATCAAGCTGCTCTTCCAACTCATAGAGAGGTTTTTTGAGCACATAAAGACCGATGGCGCTTTGGGCATACACCTTTTTGTCCTGAGCATAGAGACGAATCAGCTCCTCTTCTTTGAGAATCCTGACCACCCCATCCTTTTGACCACACAGCAGGGAACGATCGGCCTGGGTGAGCTGTCTTGCAATATTGCTGATGGTTTCATCCAGAACGGGGGCCTCGATGATGATTCTTGCTTCCTTCAGCTCAGGATTGATTCGTATTTCCGTTTTCATGGATTCTGTTCCTTTCCGCACCCGTACTTTAACAAATCCTGCTTCTGTCCATAGGGGCCTTTCGACAGTCGGTCGCTGAGGGCGGATTAACGGTCATTCCAAAAGAAAAAGCCTTTGAAACAGGTTCGTTTCAAAGGCGGAAGGGGAGTGCTAGGCTTTGGCGGATTCGATTTCTTCAAGCAGGGACGTTCCGATGGATTTTTCAGGCCGTATGACATTGAAGTTATCGCAGATCGTCGCGCCGATCTGGGCGAACGATGTCTGATCGGGCAGATGGATTCCTTTGTTCATGGTTTTTGAGAAGGCCAGGAAGGGAACCTGCTCTCTGGTATGATCGGTGCCTTTGAAGGTCGGATCATTGCCATGGTCTGCGGCGATGATAACAAGATCATCATCACGCAGTTTCTGCTCCATCTGTCCGAGCAGTTCATCGAATGATTCAAGCTCTTTGGCATAGCCCTGCGGGTTGCGGCGATGGCCCCATTTGGCGTCAAAATCGACCAGATTGACAAAGCACAGACCTCTGAAGTCGCGGTCCATGACTTCCATGGTCTGCTGCATGCCATGAATGGAGGAGTTGGAGTGCAGAGTTTCCGTAATGCCTTCGCCATCAAAAATGTCGTGAATTTTACCGATACCAATGACATCGAGTCCGGCTTCCTGCATCGCGTTCAGATCTGTTTTATGAGGCGGCTTGACGGAGTAGTCCCGGCGATTGGGGGTGCGGGTAAAGCCGGTCTCTTTGTTACCTACATAGGGTCTTGCGATGACGCGGCCGACTTTCCATTCATCCTTCATGGTGATGTCTCTGGCGATTTCACAGACACGGTATAGCTCATCGAGCCCCATGGATTCTTCGGATCCGCAGATCTGAAGAACGGAGTCAGCGGAGGTGTAGACGATTATCTTCCGGGAATGGGAGTCAAGTTCTTCCTGAGCCAGCTCGTCCAGAATGGTGGTTCCGGAAGCGGCTTTGTTGCCGATGACGGCATGTCCGGTCTTTTCTTCGAGCTCTTTGATCAGATCGTCAGGGAACCCGGTATCGGTAAAGGTGATGAAGGGGTGGTCATGCTTGACACCCATCATTTCCCAATGACCAGTGGTGGTATCCTTGCCCACGCTTGCTTCCTGCAGTCTGGCAAAAACACCGATGGGATTGGGATCAGCCGGGGTTTTTAAAGGGGTGTGCAGCTGAAAAAGGCCGTGTCTGGCCATATTTGGCATTTTCAGCGGACCACAGACCTCGTCGATATGGCCCATGGTGTCGGAACCAACATCATCGTACGCGGCGGCGTCCGGTTCTTCTCCGATGCCGAAACTGTCGACGATGATCAGAAATACTCTTTTGAATGGCATAAAGAATGACTTTTCCTTTCTTTGTCTGAGATGGATTCATTGAAGATATGATGAACTATTTTTGATCGATCAGTGTATCCTTTTCGTCAATCTGCTGGGCAACGGATTCCATCTGATCAAGATCCTTGTCGGAATGAACGGTCAGAGCTTTGCCATCAGGCAGAGTGGCCAGCAGGACAATCTCATCCGGTCTTTTACAAAGTTCGAGTCCTCTGACCACCTGAATATCAGCTGGCCCGATTTTCGCGGCGATCTGCTGAATATGGGCAAGATCATCCCTGCCGCTGAGAGATTCTTCTTCCAGCCAGGCTTTGCAGCGGGCCCCAACAGAAGAGCACAGCGTGTTGATCTCGCGCATTTCGGTTTCGACGGCAGGCCAGTCTTTCGCTTTCAGGCAGGACAGGTTGACAACATAAGAAACCCGGTCCGCCCCCTGTTCCAGCGCTTCTTTGCAGGCTTCCAGCTTCTGCTCAAGGGTTTCCTTGCCTTCCGGAAGACCAATCACCATTCCAATGGGAATATTGATGCCGGTCATGAACTGCTCGGCGATCGGAACGAACGCTGGCGGCAGATCGATGGATATCGGGTTGAGGGAAACGGCTTTTTTGCACAGAGATTCAATGGTCCGCGTCGTGGCGGATGGTTTTATGACGGAGTGATTCAGATAATGTTCGATCTCTTTTTCAGACAGATCATCAATGCGAAATGTCATGACATTTCCTCCAGAAAGACCTGTTGAGAGGGTCTTTGTTTCTTTCAGTATATCAGTCCGGTCGATTTCACCCCTCAGACATGTTCTGATATACTGACAGGCATGAATACAGAAAATACTGCTGCCCTGACGGGACTGATGGTGCTGCCCCGCGGCCGTCATCCAAAAATTTCTTCTGACAGACGCGCTTATTTAAGCAGCGAACAGGGACATCTTTCCTTTCAGAATGATCAGAACTTCGCTTCCGCCCTTCTGAAAGAAGGAGATCACTTTCAGAAGGGGCGTCTGTTCCTCGATGAGATCAGCTGGAGCGATCCGGATGCTCTTGAAACGCTCCTGGCCTATGCACAGGAGGAATATCTGAAGAATCCTTCAAAATTCCCTCTCTATCTTTGCGTTAACAAGGAGAGTCTGGATCTGATCAGAATGGCAGATCACGCAGGATTCACTCCGTATTTTGGTGAGTGGAAAGAGTCGAGCGAAGAGCAGTCGCAGGCGCTCTGGAGCGAACTGACGGATCTGCTTCGAAACGCAGGATAATCATCGTTTCCTCATTGATCAGAGCAATCTGCCCGTCAGTATCTGACAGGCATGAAAAGGCGGCCGGCACTTTAATCAGAGTGCCGGCCGTTTGACTTCTTGCAGGTGTTTTCAGTCCTCTTTTGCGGCTAAAGCGTCAATTTCTTTCTGTTTGTCGTAAATCTCCATGATCAGCTCTTCCGTCTGATCCCATCCAAGACAGGGATCCGTGATGGAGCGGCCGAGTTCATAATTTTCTGTGATGTCCTGCTTTCCTTCAAGCAGATAGGATTCAATCATGAGGCCTTTGACCATCCTGCGAATTTCGGGGTGATATTTTCGGTTATGCATGACATCCATGGCGATGCGAACCTGTTCCTTATATTTCTTGTCGGAGTTGGAATGGTTGCAGTCGACGATGACAGCAGGGTTCTGCAGTCCGGCTTTTTCGTACAGGTCATGAACCATCTTGAGATCTTCATAGTGATAGTTGGGAATCGTCTTGCCATATTTGTCCACACCGCCGCGCAGGATCACATGGGCGAGGGGATTGCCACTCGTATCCACATCATACATACGGTAGATGAAGCGGTGGGGGTGCTGGGCCGCGGTGACGGAATTCATCATGACGGCGAAATCACCGCTGGTCGGGTTTTTCATACCCACAGGAATATCCATACCGCTGGCCACAAGCCGGTGCTGCTGGTTTTCTACTGAGCGCGCGCCTACGGCTTCATAGCTGAGCAGATCATCGAGGAAGCTGCGGTTTTCCGGATATAACATCTCGTCTGCGGAGGACAGTCCGGTCTCTTCAAGCACCCTCATATGCAGACGGCGGATTTTCTTAATGCCTTCAAGCAGATCCGGATCACCGTTAGGATCAGGCTGGTGCAGCATGCCTTTATAGCCATCTCCTGTGGTTCGTGGTTTATTGGTATATACGCGAGGGATGATCAGCAGGCGGTCTTTGACCTTTTCGTTGATCTTTGCCAGTCGTCTGACATATTCAAGAACAGGTTCATCCGCATCCGCGGAGCAGGGGCCGATGATCAGAAGAAGCCGGTCATCCTTGCCTTCAAAGACAGCACGAATCTCCTGATCGCGTTTTGCTTTGATTCTGGCGAGTTCTTCAGAGAGCGGCATTTCCTGTTTGAGAATCTCAGGTTCAGGCAGTCTGGAATTTATATGTAAAGACATGAAAAAATCTCCTATTCTTTTGAAACTTGCTTTCAGAGTATATCATGATCAATTTGAACTGGCTGATGGCTTCCTGAAATCAGACCGAAGTTTAAGAGATTGGAGTGTGTATCGCGACAAAAACAGATCAGGTAAAGATCCGGTCCCCCTTGTTTATTCGGGCAAGAATAAGAGGAATCATGCCTGCATGAATATAATGAGGAATAGATGGAAATCATCTCAATATTGTCAGAAATGACATCCCGAACCGGGAAAGAAAGGACACACACATGTCTGTTAAACAGGATTTCGAAAAGATGGAAGCAAAAATCGAAAAGGATTTTGCAGATCACGACAAAAAAGTCATTGACCGTGAAGAAGAGCGTCTGACAAAGCATGAAGACAAGCTCGCAGCTGACGAGAAAGAAAAACAGGGATTCTTCAAAAAAGAAGGAGAGAAGATCCTGGAAGCTGAAGAGCGTCATGACAAGAAAGTCATCGAGCGCAAAGAAGCTGACATCACCAAGGACGATGCCAAAGAGAAAAAGCACGAAGCTTAACGTTCTGTTTGAGTAAGCAAATGAAAAGAGCCGGATCTCCGGCTCTTTTCATTTGCTTATTCAGATCTGCCTTATTCGGCTGCGTTCTCCTGCTGAACGTTTTCCAGAGAACTGTCAGAGTCTTTGTCGGAATCAGACGCTTCATATCCTTTGGAAGGCGGGTATTTTTCCAGATACTGATCGAGGAAGAGCTGATTAAAATACGAGAACTCATAGTTTTCAGCGTAGAGAGAGTTCACGTTGTCAGAGCTGGTTGGAGGCAGAAGCAACACCTGATCAAAGTAATGGCGCAAAGGGTGTCTTGGGTTTGTGGTGACAAGAACGGTCCAGGACTGTTTCAGTTTGCGCGCATGAATACCTTTGATATACGGCAGAAAAGCGTTTCCGCTTTGAACTGAATAAAGCATCAGCACCCATTGTCCGTCAAACAGGACGGGCAGTCTGTCCGTGGCGCAAAACTGCGCTTTTCAGATTCCGTTGACCTGCATCGCCAGCTGCTGTTGTCTTGCAGGCAGGGAGGTGATGTGCGCGCCGGTTAAAAAGAGAGCCGACGCGTCATGGATCTTCTGATCGAGTGCTTCCAGATCCATTTTGGAAACCATCTGTTCTGTTCTTGCAAAGAGATCGTCATAAAAAGCGGCAGCACTTTGATCGGCTCCAGACTTACGGCCATCCAGATCCTGACGCAAAGAGAACTGAAATTCCTGAAATCCGGAAAAGCCGACTTTCTGGGCAAAGCGTGTCAATGCCGGTTTGGTGAAGCCGAAGGTGGCAGCAAGCGATCCCTGTGAGTCATTGGCAAAGCTTTTCGGAAACTTTTTGATTTTTTCATAGATCTGAATCTCGGTTTTGGAGTAGATCTTCTGACAATCGTCCATTCTGGTAAATGTATCCATGCGGCACCATTCTTTCTGAAGAAACGATAACAGATTTCGCTTCAAAACAGGAAACATATTTCAATTTCAGGAACAAAGAATCTGATCCGAAAACGATCCATATTTCAATTAAAGCAAAACCATAATTAAAACATATTGCGTGAAAACCTGCCCATTGGTATTCTCTGATTGCCAAGAAAGCGCTTAATGACAACAAACCAAAAAGAAAAAGAGGAAAAGAAAATGGAGCGGTTTACAGAGAAACTGCTGGTTCTGTCCGAAAAATTTGCCCAGAACTTTGTATTGCGCGTGATTCAGCAGGCATTCATGCTGTTGATGCCTATTACAATGGTTGGCGGCTTTTCAGCGCTGTTCAACGGCATCAGCATTGAGGCTTATCAAAATTTCATCGTTTCTACCGGCATCAAAGGGGTGCTTGATATCTCCTACCAGTGGACAACGGGGATGATCGGTCTGTATCTGTCCTTCCTGGTTGCGTACTCTTATGCAAAAAACAAGGGAACATTCAAATCCGACATCGCAATCGGTCTGACATCCATGCTTTGCTTCCTGATGCTCACTCCGTATGTACCGGCTGAATCAGTTTCGCATCCGCGTCTCTGCCGACGAACTGGCTTGGATCAAGCGGCATGTTCTCCACGATGATCACCGGATTCATGGTTGGTTTGATCTTCACGTTCTGCCAGAAATATCACATCGAAATCAAACTGCCCGAGCAGGTGCCTCCCTTTGTATCGGCCCAGTTCACCTCTTTGATTCCTGTTGTTCTTTCCGCCGTCATCTTTGGCGCGATCAGCGTTGGCTTCACGCATACAAGCTTTGGCTGCTTCCACCAGCTGATCTATACAGCTTTTGCCGGACCGCTGCAGGTTTCCAACAACGTCTTTGGTATATGGATTCTGTATATCGTTCTGTACGGTCTGTGGTTCTGTGGAATTCACGGAGGCATGACGGTTCTGCCTGTCATGATGGTTCTCTTCACTCAGTTCCAGCTTGAAAACCAGGCTGCTTACGCGGCCGGTCAGCCACTTCATCATCTCTGTGTCGGTGACGCTCTGTCTGTCGGAACCGGATCTCTGGCTCTGCTGGTCGCTATCCTTATTGAGGGCAAGTCAAAACAGAACCGTTCCATTGCAAAACTGGCGATCGTGCCCGCACTGTTTGGTATTGATGAACCTGCTTATTTCGGAATTCCGATGATTCTCAACCCGATCTTCTTTATCCCCTGGGTTCTGATTGCTCCGACTGTGACGGTTTTCGGTGCTCATCTTCTTAAACTCGTCGGATGACTGCCTTATTCCAACGCGACCGGTGGTGGTGCCGGCAACCTGCCCTTCTTTGTCGGAAACCTGATGAACTACGGTGTGGCCGCACTGATCTGGTCTCTGGTCTTCTTCGCAATCGTTGTGGTTTGCTACATCTCGTTCGCAAAAGCCTGGGACAAGCAGAAGTGCGCTGAAGAAGCGAAGATGATGGTAGAAGAGAGTGAAGGCGAAGACCCTGAAGCGGTCATCGAAACAGAAACCTCCGCAATCTAAGTCAGCAAGTCTGACCGATCCCGCATAAGACTTTGAAGCTGGCAGTCTCCGGCTTTGAAGTCTGTCCGTTAAGAGAAGAAGAAATAAAGATTGATCTATAAGGAGAATGAGAGTCATGAAGCTGCTTGTACAAAGTGATGACTATGGCATCTCCAGAGCGCCCGCTCAGGGCTGCCTGCATGGAATCCGCAATGGTGTTGTGGGTAATACCGGACTGTTTGCCAATATGCCCTGGACGGAGGAATGTGTTGACTGGATCCGTCCGGAACTTGGCAAAATCGGCTTTGGCATCGATCTGAACATGCCGACCGGTCCCTCTGTTCTTGGCCATGAAAAGCTGCCTCATATCACCAAAGAAGATGGCATGTTCTTTTCCAGCAAAGAAAATCACTCCATGGACACGGATGAGAACAATCATGACCATCTCTCCCAGTACAGAGATGAGGTGTTTGCTGAGTTCAAAGCGCAGATCGAACGCTACATCAAACTCGTCGGTCATAAACCGGACTATATTCACGGACACGCCTATGGCACACAGACCACATGGCAGAGCATCCATGATCTCGCGGTGGAATATCATACACCCTGCTCTATGGAACTTGGTCCCAGGGTCAAATCCGCTGGAATGGGCTGGTACGCTTATGGTGACAGCGCCATGCAGCTCAAAGGGGATCTGAAAAACTACATCATCAGCGACCATGACCATCTGCTTGAAGCGGAGTATGGCTATCTGATCAGCCACTGCGGCTATGTCGATAATGATCTTGTTAATCTGTCCAGCTTCAATACCTGCAGAGTGCGCGATCTGGAAGCTTTGACCAGTGATGAGGTCAAACAGTGGGCGGCTGATAATAATGTCGAACTGATCACCTTCAACGATCTGCCCGAAAGCTTCTCCTTATAAAAACAGTTCATAAGACATTCAATCGAAAGAGAAGGCGGGATGAAAATTCCGCCTTCTTTCTGTTGGCGGCGGGAAACGGAAATGTCCTATCATTGGATCTTCATGATTGAAAACGCGGTGCCCATGACAATAAAGTCAGCTGAAAGACAGCGATCTATGAAAGATAAAAGATAAAGGAAGAGGAAAAGGCAGCGGAAGAAGGCGGCAGGAAAAGGATCGCCTGGAGGAAAAAGATATGAGCAGAGAAGCGGATGAGCGCGCAATTCTGGAAGTGCTGGAAAAATATAAGGAAACGATTCACACGCAGAATGAGGATGACTTCAGAAAAATCTGGTCACAGAACAGAGAATGCACACTGATCTCCATCAGACGGGCCTTTCATGGTCTGGATTCAATCGTCGATGATTTTCTGATCGACGGGATTCACAAAGCCTATACAAAAATTGATCTGATCAGTGAATCCGTCTCAATCAATCTGATTGAACCGGACGCGGCAATCATCGTTTTTGGCTACCATACCGACTCCATCCGAAGAGAGAGCGGCGAACCGTATGGCATTCAGGGGCTGGAAACACAGGTCATGATCAAAGAAGACGGGAAATGGAAACTCGTCCATATTCATTATTCCAAGTGATCAGGCAAAAATAATTGAAATTCAACAGCACGCGATTGACGTTAAAGATGAAAGTGTGCTATTAAATGAGCGGAGGTGAGAGGGATGGTTTCTCACAGAAACTGCGGTCTTCTGATCAAGCAGATTCATGACAGCCTGGAAAAGAAATCCAACAACGCGCTGCGCTCACAGGATCTGACCATGGCGCAGGTCGGCGTTCTTTTTGAGCTCAATGCGAAAGACTCCAAACAGATGCCGCTCAAGGAACTGGAACATGTTATGCATGTTGCCCAATCCACCGCGGCCGGTATTGTCTTACGGCTTGAACAGAAGGGCTTTGTGGAAAGCTTTGGATCGGAAGAGGACAGGCGCATCAAGATCGTCCGCATCACCCAGGCCGGTCTTCAATGCTGCAGGCAGGCCAGAGAGTCCATGGATGAAACGGAAGAACTGCTTCTCAAAGGACTGAACGAAAATGAGAGAAAAGAACTTCTTGTCCTGCTGGAGCATGTCTTTGAAAATCTGAAATAACCTGATGCCCGCTTGCGGGCATTTCTTTCCTGTCGATTAAAAAGCATGCTGTTAACAGTGTGCGATGATTATGACTGTGCATTCGAGAAAAAAGGAGATCGAAAAAATGAACGAGATGAACGAGACGAATGATTCCAGAGCAGTCAATCTGTTCGCGAAAGCGCCTGTTGGAAAAGCAGTTTTACAAAGCGCGCTTCCGGCCATGGCGGCCATGCTGATGGTGCTGATCTATAACCTGGCGGATACCTTCTTCATCGGTCAGACGCATAACGACATTCTGGTGGCTGCTGTTTCTCTAGCGACCCCTGTCTTTCTGATTTTCATGGCGGTTGGAACAATCTTTGGCATGGGCGGTACGCCGGTCATTTCCAGAGCTTTAGGTCAGGGCAGAGTTGAGTATGCCAGAAAAGTCTGTTCCTTTTGCATGTGGAGCTGCGTGGTCATCGGTCTAGTCATGTCGGCTTTGTTCCTGATATTTATGGATCAGATTCTCGATCTGGTCGGTGCGGTTGATCAGATGCGCGAACCGGCAAGAATCTATCTGACCATTGTGGCTTTTGGCGGACCATTTGTCCTGATTTCCAACTGCTATTCCAATGTCATCCGTGCGGAAGGGAACTCCACGCAGGCGATGATGGGGCAGCTCCTGGGCAATCTGATGAATGTCATTCTCGATCCCATCATGATTCTGGTATTCAACTGGGGCATTGCCGGCGCGGCGGTCGCGACCGTCATCGGAAACCTGCTTGGCGCGCTTTATTACATCCTCTATTTTTTATTTGGAAAATCGTGCCTGAGCATTTCTTTCAAGGACTTTTCGATGAAGGACAGGATCTTCACCGATGTGATGGCGATCGGCATTCCGGCTTCTTTGGGTTCTTTGCTGATGAGCGTGTCTCAGATTATCGTGAACGCGCAGATGGCCGGCTATGGAAGTATGGCTGTTGCGGGAATCGGGGTGGCGATGAAGGTGACCATGATTACCGGCATGATCTGTATCGGTTTTGGTCAGGGGATTCAGCCTTTGCTTGGCTATTGCGTGGGTGCCGATCTCTGGGACCGGTTTAAAAAGGTAATGCGCTTTTCTACCATCTTCTCTCTGGCATTGAGTGCTGTGATGACGGGGATCTGCTATCTGTTTTCCAGTGAGATTGTCGGTGCGTTTTTGACAGATGAAAGTGCTTATGCCTATGCGATCAGCTTTACAAGAATATTGCTGACCACAAGCTTTCTGTTTGGCGTCTTCTATGTCTACTGCAACGCACTGCAGGCCATGGGCGCGGCGAGTGAAGCGCTGATTGTCAATGTCAGCCGACAGGGTCTGATCTACATTCCGGCTCTGTTCATTTTGCAGGCGATGCTTGGTGAGACCGGTCTTGTCTGGGCTCAGCCTGCAGCAGACATTCTGTCCACCCTCCTGGTCTTTGTTCTGTATGCTCATGTACTTCAAAAGCTTCATGCAAAGAGTGCCTCACCCGCTTTAGATTGGGAGTCAGATCCTGTTTTAAAGCAGGAAAAATTCGCTCAATCCCGGCTCAAACAGGAGTGAGTAAATCAATCGTATCCAAAAAAGCAGGATGGTAGGATGAAAGGGAAGAATAAGTTTTAGCACTTAGTGCTTGCATGTGCTAACAGTATGGAGTAGCATTTTAGCAGTTAGGTTAGTTAAGTGCTAACAAGGAGGCTTCATGGCTGAAAAGAAGGAATTTAAAGCGGAGTCCAGACGTCTTCTGGACTTGATGATCAACTCGATCTATACGCACAAGGAAATCTTTCTGCGCGAACTGATCTCCAACGCATCCGACGCTCTGGACAAATACTATGTCTACGCGCTTGAAAACAAAGAAAAACCCGAAGATCTGAAGATCACTCTCAATCTCGATGAAGAAAACAGAACACTGACCATCTCTGATAACGGTATTGGTATGAGTGAAGCCGAACTGGAAGAGAACCTCGGCACCATTGCAAAATCCGGTACGCTTGCCTTCCGTGAGGAAATGGCGAAGAAGGAAAAAGATGCTGAAAACGGCAATGATCTCGACATCATCGGCCAGTTTGGTGTCGGCTTCTATTCCGCCTTCATGGTCGCCAAAGAAGTGGAAGTTACCACAAAAGCAGCCGGCAGCGACAAGGCTTACCGCTGGACATCCGACGGTACAGATGGCTATACACTTGAACCCGCGGAAAAAGAGGGAAGAGGCACGACCATCGTCTTGCACCTCAAAGATGATGACGATCTCGAAAACTATTCCGAATATCTCAACAGCTTTGCTTTGCAGCAGCTCGTTAAGAAGTATTCCGACTATATCCGCTATCCGATCATGATGGATGTGCAGACTCAGAAGATGGTGGAAGGCACAGAAGAATCCGACAAACCCGAGTATGAGACCGTTACAGAGACAAAGACGCTCAACTCAATGGTTCCCCTTTGGAAAAGACCAAAATCTTCCATTACCCAGGAAGAGTTTGATCAGTTCTACAAGGATCACTTCTACGATTATTCCAATCCTTTGAAGACCATTTTCTTCACTGTTGAAGGAACTGTCTCCTTTACCGCACTGCTCTATATCCCATCCCGCATTCCGCAGAACTTCTACACAAGAGAATACAAACCCGGTCTGCAGCTCTATTCCAAGGGTGTCTTCATTGAAAACAACGATGAGGATCTGCTTCCCGGCTATTTGCGCTTCGTCAAAGGTCTGGTCGATTCTCAGGATCTGTCTCTGAACATTTCCCGTGAAATGCTCCAGCATGACCATCAGCTGCGCGTCATTCGCAATCGTATTGAGAAGAAGGTTCTTTCCGAACTCGGCACCATGCTTGAGAAGGAAAGAGACCAGTACGAACAGTTCTACAAGAACTTCGGCCTGGATCTGAAGTTTGGAGTTTACAACGACTATGGCGTCAATAAGGATAAACTGCAGGATCTGCTGCTGTTCTACACCTCCAATGAGGATAAGATGCAGACCCTCAAGGAATATGTCGCCGCCATGGGTGAGAACCAGAAAGAGATCTACTATGTTTCCGGTTCCAGCGTTGAAATGGCAAGCAAACTGCCAATCGTGGCCAAACTGAAATCCAAAGGGTTCAACGTTCTGTATCTGACGGATGATGTTGATGAGTTTGTTTTACAGACAATCGGCACATATGAGGATCATCCTTTCAAGAACGCCAGCCAGGGCGATCTCGATCTCGACAGTGAGGAAGAGAAGGAAACCCTCAAGGCTCGGAATGAAGAGAACAAGGATCTGCTTGATTATATGAAGGAATGCCTCCCTGAAGTCAGTGAAGTCCGCCTGTCCAACAGACTGGTTGATGATCCTGTCGCTCTGGTTGCCGGCAATGGACTCTCCTTTGAAATGGAGAAAGTCTTTGAGGCCATGGCTGCCCAGTCCGGTGAGCAGATGCCGCCGATGAAGGCTGAACGTATTCTGGAAATCAATCCGGACAATGCGATCTGGACACGTCTGAAAGTGGAATATGCCGCGAACAAGGACGTTGTGAAGGACTATGCGCAGGTTCTGTATGATCAGGCCCTTCTGATTGAAGGCTTTGCGATCAAGGATCCCATCGAATACTCCAGACTGGTATCCAAACTGCTCGCGAACATTGACTAGCATCGACCTCTTATAGATCAATCGACTCCTTTTCTTAGGCAGGAACGCTTTATGGCGTTCCTGCTTTTTCAGTGGGCTGGATGTATCAGGCAGCCCAATGGTGTCAGAGAAGGATACAGATTAAGGCTTCACTGGCTATCGGCTCTCCTTTCAAAAACAAAAAGCAGGAACCTCTCCATCAATGAGGTTCCTGTTGTCAAGAAAGAAGGAAATAAAATGAAATTTGCTGGTATGAGAAGGGAAGTCGCCGCTCAGAGAGCATGAAAGACGGGTTTCATCTTTTCAAAGGTGCAGTACTCCGTAAATCCAAGATCTTTAAGGATCTGTTTCTGCTCGTCCAGATAAGCGCCGAGATGCTCTGGTGTATGAGAATCTGAGCCAAAGGTCAGAATTCTGCCGCCAAGATCTTTGTATAACGACAGGATCTGTCTGGACGGGGTCAGATCTCCGACCTGATACCGAACGCTGGATGTGTTGACCTCAATTCCTTTACCATCGGCAATCGCCTGTTTGAGGATTTCTGTAATCAGATCTTTGACATCCTCAAAGGAAGCATGTTCACCCTGATCGTAGCGGATGATCATATCGAGATGCGCCAGAACACTGTAATCCTTGTACAGCCTCATGACATCAAGAATCTCCTGATAGTACGCTCTGGTGTATTCGAGCGGCGTTCTTCCTTTCTGAAAGTCACCAGTCCAGAATTCCATGTTGTTGACCTGATGACAGGAAAGAAGGATGAAGTCAAACTGGTCCTGCCATGTTCTGTACAGATCCTCGAACTGTGGAACGGTATGGGTCTGCATCCCGAATTCAAGACCGGTTCTGATCGTGATCTGGTCGCCGTAGCCCTGAGCAAGTTCAGCAATCTGAGGGAAATAATGCTCGTAATCCACGTTGTTGAACTGTCCCTCGAATTCATAGGGCTGATCGTGGTCCACCTTGATACCATAGTCGACATGGTCGGTGAAACAGATCTCAGAAAGTCCTTTGGCTACGGCGTCTTTGACGACCTGCTCCATTGGATAATCGGAATCATCCGAGTATTCGCAATGTACGTGATAATCTTCCAGATTCATAATCATAACCTCCGCTTCTTTTCTGTGACTTCATTTTAGACAAAGGCACAATGTCATTAAGTTAAGGAGGGATAAAAATCGTATACCCTGTTCATGAGCGT
>Strawberry_p1__coassemble_2520_pt1 | contig 14134 bp, 9 predicted proteins | sample Strawberry_p1__metabat2_low_PE_004 | metagenome-assembled genome bin Strawberry_p1 | reverse complement strand
TCCAAAGATCGTGAAATCAAAGTGTTCAGTCTGAAAGACATGAACGACACTGATCCACATCATTACGGACTGAACGGGTCCCCAACCCAGGTTCAGCGTATCTTCCCGCCTGACACCTCCAGTGACAAGGAAATCTGGAACGGTTCCGGTGAGATTCTGGCCGGCAGACTCTGCTCCAAAATCGCAGAGCTCAAGTTCATCTAGGAAAGGATTGTCTTATGGCAAAGCTTGTACTCCATCCCGAAAAAATCGATGACCCTCAGGTCCTCGTCAATATCTGCCCGTTTGGAGCCATGGAGCTTCAGGATGACGGAACTCTGACCATCAACGCCGCCTGCAAAATGTGCCGCTTATGCGTGCGCAAAGGCCCCAAAGGCGCTGTCACCTACGAAGAAGATGAACCGAAGCCTCAGATTGACAAGTCCAAATGGAAAGGCATCGCCGTGTATGTTGACCACGTCGATGGCAACATACATCCCGTCACATACGAACTGATCGGCAAGGCCAGAGAAATGGCCCAGATCAGCGGAGAACCTGTATACGCGCTGTTCCTTGGTGAAAACATCACCGACAAGGCCCGCGAGATTCTGCACTATGGTGTGGATGAAGTCCACGTCTATGACATGCCTCAGCTCGCCCGCTTCAATATCGAACCCTACACCGCCGCCTTTGCGGACTTCATTGAAAAGGTTCGTCCTTCCTCCATTCTGACCGGCGCTACCACCGTTGGCCGCCAGCTCGCACCGCGGGTGGCAGCAAGAATGCATACCGGTCTGACCGCTGACTGCACGATTCTGGAAATGGAACCCAACTCAGATCTGAGCCAGATCCGTCCCGCCTTTGGCGGCAACATCATGGCCCACATCAAAACCCCGAACAACCGTCCTCAGATGGCGACCGTGCGTTACAAGATCATGAACGCTCCGACGCGCAGCGTGGCCGAGAGCGGAGAAATCATTCAGGAAGAGATCGATCCCGCCAAACTCGAGAGCCATATCGAAGTGCTTGGCATCGTCGAAAAACCCAAAGAAGAAATGATTGAAAACGCCGATATCCTGGTTGTCGCCGGACGCGGCGTCAGAAAACCCGAAGATCTTGACATGCTCCAGCGTCTCGCCGATCTTCTTGGCGGTCAGCTCGCCTGCACCAGACCTCTGGTTGAAGTCGGCGCCATGCCTGCCAAAAAGCAGATCGGTCTGTCCGGCCGGACTGTTCGTCCCAAACTCATCATCACCTGCGGTGTTTCCGGTGCCGTTCAGTTTACAGCCGGCATGAACCATTCCGACTGCATCGTGGCCATTAACACCGACCCGAATGCTCCCATCTTCCAGACAGCCAATTACGGCCTTGTCGGAGATCTGTACGAAATCATTCCCAGTCTGATTGAAAAAATCGAAGCAAGAAGGAGCTAGTATGACGACCTACTACAAACAAATCGACTCTGATGATATCGCGATGATTCAAAACATCATTCCGGACGATTCCCGTGTCCTGTTTGGCGACACCATGTCTGATGACTACAGCCATGATGAACTGGGCGGAACCTACTCCATGCCTGATGTCGTCATCCGCCCCACAAGCGCGAAAGAAATCTCTGATATTCTGCGCTACGCTTCCCTGCACCGCATCCCCGTCACGCCAAGAGGTGCCGGAACCGGTCTGGTCGGCGCGGCAGTGCCGGTAGAGCACGGAATCGTCATCGATACGACCCTGATGAACCATATTCTTGAACTCGACGAGGAGAATCTGACCGTCACAGTGGAGCCCGGTGTTCTGCTGATGGATCTGTCCGCCTTTGTCGAAGACCACGACTTCTTCTACCCGCCCGATCCCGGTGAAAAATCCGCGACCATCGGCGGCAATATCTCCACCAACGCCGGCGGTATGCGCGCCGTCAAATACGGCGTCACCCGCGATTATGTGCGCGCTCTGGAAGTTGTTCTGGCCAATGGTGACATCGTTCAGTTTGGCGGTAAAGTCGTTAAAAACTCCTCCGGCTATGATCTGAAAGACCTGATCATCGGCTCGGAAGGCACTCTGGCTCTGATCACCAAAGCCACTCTGAAACTTTTGCCCAAACCCAAGAAAGTCATCTCCCTGCTGATTCCCTTCCCGACTCTGAAACAGGCGATCAACACCGTGCCCAAGATCATCAAATCCAAAGCCATCCCCTGCTCCATTGAATTCATGGAACGTGAAGTCATCGAAGATGCCGAGGAATATCTGGGCAAACCATTCCCTGATAAACAGTCCAACGCCTATCTGCTTTTAAAATTTGACGGCAACTCTCAGGAAGAAATCGAAGACGCCTATGACACTGTCGCAAGACTGTGCCTGGAGGAAGGCGCTGTGGACGTTCTGATTTCCGATACGGAAGAAAGAGAAGAGTCCATCTGGAAGGCAAGAGGCGCGTTCCTGGAAGCCATCAAGGGCTCCACCACCTACATGGATGAAGTCGACATGGTTGTTCCGCGCAGCTGCGTCAACACGATGGTTGAATTCCTGCATGATCTGCAGCACACCGTCGGGCTGAGAATCAAGAGCTTCGGACACGCGGGAGATGGCAACCTGCACGCCTACATGTTGAAGGACGATCTGTCCGATGAAGAGTGGGAAAGAAGACTGAGTGACGCCATGGAGCGCGTGTACGCCAAAGCCCGCGATCTCAACGGTCAGGTTTCCGGTGAGCATGGCATCGGGTACGCCAAGAAGCCGTATCTGAAAGAGTCTCTGCCTCTTGATTCGCTCGATCTGATGAACGGCATCAAGATGGTCTTCGATCCTCAGAATATTCTCAATCCTCATAAAGTCGCTCAGGCCTGACAAGAAACCCATTCCTCATACCCTGTCTTATCTGCCTGAAGGCTGATTAACTCTCTCATTTATAAATACCGGCAGGAAAGCGAAAGTCCGCTCTCCTGCCTTTTTCTGTCCCTGTGACCCAATGCAGCGGGTACAGAAAAAGGCAGCCGGTCGGCTGCCCTGAATGATTGGATTCAATTAAAATTCGACGTCATTGAGATACTGATAAACCTGCTGAGCGGCCACCGCGCCATCACCGGTCGCGGTGACAACCTGGCGAAGAGGCTTGTTTGTGCAGTCGCCGATGGCGTAGATGCCCGGCACTGCCGTTTCCATCTTCTCGTTTGCGACGATGAAGCCGTTCTTGTCGGTGACGCCAAGATCCTTGACCATGCCCGTATCCGGATCCGATCCGATATAGGGGAACAGACCGGAGCAGGGAATTGTGATCAGATCGCCTGTCTCAACGCTCTTGAACTCGACACCACTGACCTTACCATCTGTCAGGACGACACGCTCAGGAGTGTATTTGGTGATCAGCTTGATCTTTTCATTCTCAAATGTACGCAGCTGCACCTTGTGCTCGGCGCGCAGGAAGTCGCGTCTTGTCACAATGGTGACCTTGTTGGCGAACTTGGCCAGGAACTGAGATTCTTCCAGAGCCGCGTTGCCGCCGCCGATTACGATGACATCCTTGTTGCGGTAGAACGCGCCGTCGCAGACTGCGCAGAAGCTTTCACCATGTCCGATGGCTTCCTGCTCACCGGGAATGTTCAGAACTCTTTCTCTGGTGCCTGTGGCGACGATCACTGCGCGGGCGTTGATCACATCACCATTTTCCAGAAACACCTGTTTGTCCTTGTTGACCTTGACGACTTCGCCATTTTCAAAGGAAGCCCCAAAAGACACGGACTGCTCATACATGGTCATCGCCAAATCGGGACCCGGGCATTCCGGGACACCGGGATAGTTGTCAATGAGATATGTTTTCAGAAGTTTTCCGCCTGGTGCGCCCGCATCAATCATGACGGTTTCCAGACCTGCACGAGACGCATACAGAGCCGCGGTCATTCCACCGGGGCCGGCACCGATAATTACCAAATCGACCGATCGATCCATTCGTGATCCTCCTGGACAATGACGGGAATCTGGCTCAGATCATCCACCATGCGGCAGGGTTTCGCCCTGCGCAATGCGGCCTTCTGCTTCTCATCGTCCGAATAGCCGATTGAGAAGGCGGCCATGTTCCTGGCAGCTTCAATATCTGCCGCATTGTCTCCTACATATATTACATTATCCTGACGGGTATTCAGAGCGTTGGCCCCCGCGATCAGACCATCCGGGTACGGTTTGGCTCTTCCGAGGTTTTCCTTGCCAATGACCACATCGGGGTATTTGTCGAGTCCGGTCATTTTCAGACCGAGTTCCACGACTTTCTGTCTCTTGTTGGAGACGATACCGATCGGACAGCCCATGGCTTTCAGTGTCTGAAGAGTCTGCGCCGCGTTTGGCATCACTTTGATGCGCTCGGGGGTGTGCATTTTCAGATTGATCTTCTGATAGAGATCAATCGCCTCTTCCACTTTGTCTTCGGGCAGATATTTCGAAAAGGATTCTTCCAGCGTCGGACCAAAGAAGGAGTACAGCTCCTCTTTCGTCAGTTTTTTATCCGGAAGCATCTGTTTAAACACTTCTTCAAAGGTCTCAAACACGATCGGTCTGGAATCGATCAGCGTGCCATCCAGATCAAAGAGAACCGCAGGTTTGGGTTCGGGATGGAATTTGCGCCAGATACGTCTCCACACACCGGCCAGACCGAGCACACCGATGATGATCAGAAGCATCGAGATCAGTCTTGCCTGACGGAACGGGCCGATCATGAGCGCGTCGGTGCGGTAAAGCTCGAGAAACAGTCTGGTGAAGCCATACCAGATGCAGTACATCCAGAGATTGTCGCCTTTGTGGCGGTAGAAGTAGCGGTCAAAGATCTGCGTGATGAACAGCCATCCGCAAAGATCGATCACGGATTCATACAGGAACGTCGGCTGGCGGTACTGCCCGTCGATCAGCATCCGATTACGGATGAACGCGGGCCAGTGGTCATAGAAGCTTGCGCTGACCACGTTTCCGAACGCTTCCTGATTCATGAAGTTGCCCCAGCGGCCGATGGCCTGTCCGACAAAGACATTGGGCATGATCGCGTCCGCCAGTCTCAGAAAGCTCAGATGATGTTTGTGGCAATAGTAGAGGGAATAGCACACGCCTCCGATAATCGAGCCGTGCATCGCGATACCGCCGGTCCAGATCGCGATGATCTCGGCGGGATGCTGGGAATAATATCCCCACTGGAAAATGACGTAGTAGAGCCTGGCACCCACAAGTGCCCAGAACACCAGAGGGATCACCAGATCATCCAGAACGGTCTTTGAGTATCCCCATCTGGTCATCGTGCGCTGGGAAAGCCAGTAGGAAAGCAGAATTCCTGTCAGAAGACAGAGCGCGTACCATGTGACATGGAACGGTCCAAATGACAGGAACACTTTAGGATCAGGGAAAAACTGCATTAATTGTCTCCTTTGTTCTTGGCGATTTCCTGAAGCACCCTCTCCTCAAAATCTCTCGCGGAATCAAAACCGCTCTGCAGAAGAAGGTAGTTCGTCACAGCCGTTTCGATGATCGTGGCCATCGGGCGGCCGTAGTTGACCGGAATTTCCATATTCAGAATATTAATCCCCAGATACTGAGATGTCTTCTTTTCTTCCAGTCCGAGCCGGTCGTAATCGGTTTCAGGATTGTAGGGCACAAGGGACACCTGGAAGCTGATCGGCGCGCTGTCAGTCACCGAAGTGATGCCATACATCTTCTTGACGTCGATGATCCCCACACCGCGCAGCTCCATGAATCCTTCAATCAGCTGGGCTGTACGGCCGACCAGGCTGTTGTGAATGCGGTAGATGTCGACCCGGTCATCGGCGACAAGCTGATGGCCGCGTTTGACAAGATCGAGCACAATTTCACTTTTACCGACTCCGGAGGCGCCGGTGATCAGAACACCGATGCCATACACGCGCACAAGCTCGGCATGAATGATCTGGCTTGGCGCGAGCTTTTCATCCAGAAAGTTCGTGACGGCGACCATGATCTGTGATGTGCGTCGTTTGGATTCAAAAACCGGGAAGTTCTTGCGGTCGGCGATCTCCTTGAGAACAGGCGGACATTCATGTCCGGCTGTCATGATGATGCATGGTGTCAGCTCATTGGTCAGAAATTCAAAAACGCGCCGTTGGGCGATCTCATCCATCTCATCCTGAATGTAGCGGTATTCCTTGCCGCCGATCACCACAATGCGCTTGGTCTGACTTCCTGTAAAATATCCGGCCAGTTCCAGTCCGGGACGGTTGATGTCCGGAAGCGTGATTGGCCTCTCCATTGACAATTCACTGCCTGCGACCAGTTTCCAGTGAAAATTGGCCTGCAGATCTTTCACTTCAATATTCATATCTGTACCATCCTGGACCTGTCGAAGCGGTCTTGAACAATGCCTGTTTTTCGCTGTAATTCAGAGGATTTCAGACAATACGTAAGCAGAAGATTCTCTGACGGATCTGAACATAAGCGAAAACTTTACCAGTCTCATCGTAATGAAACTGAACAGGTGGAAACGTTATCATGACTATCTAAACATAAGAGTTCTTCAAAAACAAAAACGCGGAAACGGGTCCGCGCTTTTGTCAGTTTTATTCGGTTGTTTCCATCTCTTTTGAGACGGCCTGATCATGTTTCTGTTCAAGAATTGGTTTGAGGAACTGACCGGTGAAGCTTTCCTTCACTTCTGCCACCTGTTCAGGGGTGCCTTTGGCGATCACCTGACCGCCCTCATCCCCGCCTTCCGGTCCAATGTCGATGATGTAGTCCGCGCTCTTGATCACATCAAGATTGTGCTCAATCACGATGACGGTATCGCCATTATCCACCAGTCTTTGCAGGACTTCGATCAGCTTCTTGACGTCCGCGCTGTGCAGACCGGTGGTCGGCTCATCAAGCACGAAGACGGTCTTGCCGGTCGGTTTTCTTTGCAGCTCGCTGGCAAGCTTCACGCGCTGCGCTTCGCCTCCGGACAGCGTGGTGGCGGATTGGCCTAACTTGATGTAGGACAGGCCGACATCCTTGAGGGTCTGCAGTTTGTGTCTGATCTTGGAGACCTCAGAGAAGAAGTCGAGCGCTTCTTCAACGGTCATTTCCAGCACGTCGCTGATCGTCTTGCCCTTGTACTTGACCTGCAGCGTCTCCTCGTTGTAGCGGTGTCCATGGCAGACATCACATTCCACGTAAACGTCAGGCAGAAAGTGCATTGAGATCTTGCGCACGCCATCGCCCTGGCAGGCCTCGCAGCGGCCGCCCTTGACGTTGAAGGAGAAGCGGGACTTGTTAAAGCCTAAAAGCTTGGCTTCTCTTGTCTGGGCGAACAGATCGCGGATGTCATCAAAGACACCGGTGTAGGTGGCCGGATTGGATCTGGGTGTGCGGCCGATCGGCTCCTGAGAGATCTCGATCAGCTTGTCAATTTCCTCCAGACCATCGATGCCTTTGGCAAGACCCGGTTTGACCTTCATGCGGCCAAGGTGATGCTGAATGGTGTGTGTCAGCACCTCCGTGACCAGAGAGGACTTTCCGGATCCGGACACGCCGGTGACCACCGTGAAGGTCCCGAGAGGAAAATCCACTGTCACGTTTTTCAGGTTGTTCTGGCAGGCCTTGAGCACGCGCAGCTTCTTGCCGCTGCCCTTGCGTCTGATTTGAGGAACAGGAATGAATTCCTTGCCGGAAAGATAGCGTCCGGTGATTGAGTTATCGTTGGCGGCCACTTCTTCAGGCGTGCCCTGCGCGACAACCTGTCCGCCATGCACTCCGGCGCCCGGTCCGATATCGACGATGTAATCAGCCGCGCGCATAGTGTCCTCATCGTGTTCCACCACGATCAGGGTATTGCCAAGATCCCTCATTTCCTTCATCGTCGCGATCAGGCGGTTGTTGTCGCGCTGATGCAGACCGATGCTGGGCTCATCGAGCACGTACATGACACCGGTCAGATGAGAGCCGATCTGGGTGGCCAGACGGATGCGCTGCGCTTCGCCGCCGGAAAGCGTGGAGGACAGACGGTCGAGTGTCAGATAGGTCAGACCGACATTTTTCATGAACTGCAGACGGCTGCGAATCTCCTTGAGCACAAGCCGGCTGATGTTCTGTTCGGTTTCCGTCAGCTGCAGGTTGTCGATGAAATCGATTGCCTGCACAACGGACATCTGTGTCCATTCATAGATGTTCTTGCCGTTGATGCGCACCGCGAGTACCTGCGGATTGAGTCGTGAGCCATGGCAGTCCGAGCAGACCTGTTCGGACAGGAAGCTTTCATACCAGTCACGTGACCAGCCCGAGCTTGTCTCGAGGTAGCGGCGTTCGATCATGTCGGCCACACCTTCGATCGGCTCGTCGTATTCGCGCTTCATGCCTTTGTTGTTGTAGATGTCAAAGACGATGGGCACATCGCTGCCGTGCAGAATCCAGTTGAGCTCCTTCGCACTGAGATCCTTCACAGGCTTGTCCATATCAATGTGGTAGAAGTCAAGCAGTGCCTGCATACGCTGCCACTCCTGGTTCATGGTGCCCACAACGTTCTTGTAGTAGGCGATACCGCCCTCCCGAATGGAAAGATTGGGGTCAGGCATCTGAAGATCGAGATCGACCTTCTGCAAAGAGCCGATACCCTTGCAGGTCGGGCAGGCGCCCATCGGAGAGTTGAAGGAGAACAGCTTCGGTTCCAGCGTGGGCACGGTAAATCCGCACTCACTGCAGGCGTAGTTGGAGCTGAAAAGCAGCGTGGTCTCCGGGGTCACACAGGCCGCCATGCCATCACCGATTTCCAGTGCGGTCTGCAAAGAGTCGTAGTAGCGGTTGCGGTCGTCTCTGCGTACAATGCGGTCGACCACCACTTCCACGGTGTGTTTCTGGTTTTTATTGAGAGGCTCGAGATCCTCGATCAGTTTGATCTCGCCATCGACCCGCACACGGACAAAGCCTTCTTTGGCCAGACGGGCGAAAGTGTCCTTGAACGTGCCTTTTTTCTGGCGGGCGATCGGAGCGAGAATCGTCGTGCGGGTGCCTTCGGGCAGTTCCATGATCTGATCAATCATCTCCGTGATCGTCTGACCCTTGATCGGCACGTTGTGGGTCGGACAGTAGGGCACACCGATGCGGGCGAAAAGAAGACGCAGATAGTCAAAGATTTCCGTCACGGTGCCGACGGTGGAACGCGGGTTGTGGCTAGTCGTCTTCTGATCGATCGCCACCGCCGGAGAAAGTCCGTCGATCTGATCCACATCGGGTTTTTCAGAGTTTCCAAGGAACATGCGCGCGTAGCTCGACAAAGACTCCATATAGCGTCTTTGTCCTTCCGCGTAAATGGTGTCAAATGCCAGAGATGTCTTGCCCGATCCGGACACGCCGGTCATGATGATCATTTTGTCTCTGGGAATGGTCAGGTTGATGTTTTTCAGGTTATTTTCCCTGGCACCACGAATCACAATATCTTTTTCCATCAGTTCTCGCCTCGCTTTCTGTCTGTTCTGTTATTCTAGTCTGTTTGGTCTGATTAGACATAAGAAAGGCCGGACTGTCCTTCGACATATCCGGCCTGAATGAACCAGCAACGCGTTATTTTCGCCATAAAGACTATCGTCACCGTATTAGTGCTTGACTTCCATGTTCGGAATGGGAATGGGTATTTCCACTAAGCCAAAGTCACTGGATCAATGCTTTTCGGTTTCCCTTGAAGCAAGAACTACTTTATCACTTCAAAGATTGATGTCAACCACAAATTTTGCCTTTCCGAATGCGGCTCGATGGGGTTTACGCCTTTTTGTCCACCCAAAAAGGACAACCCCGGCAAAAATCTGCCAGGGCTGCCCGGGGTGGTGAATCGAAATTATTTCAGTTCAGGCCAGTAGTCCTTGTTGGCCTCAATCATGTCGTCGAGGATTTCTTTGGCGACTTTCATGCTGGGAACGGTCTTGTTCAGAGTGAAGGCTTGCAGAACTTTTTCGTAGTTTCCTTCAATGGCGCCCTGAACGAGCAGCTTCTCACTGTTGAGCTGCTGCATCATCAGACCCTGCTGGAACAGAGGAATCGGATCCTGTGTGATCACTTCCGGACCATTCTTGCCGATATAGGCGGGTACTTCCACCATGGCGTCATAGGGCATGTTGGGGATGCATCCCTTGTTTTCGGTGATGACGAGGAAGCGGGCTTTTGTGTCGTTTTTCAAAGCGATCGCCAGGTCGGCAATCCAGTCTCCGTGGCTTCCGGCGTAGAAGACATTTTCATCAATGACACCGGTCTCTCTGTAGCGGTCTACACCGTCAAACAGATTCTTTTCACGGGAATCCATGACTTCATTAGCGCGTGTGTATTCCGGATCCGAATGCTCCACGAATTCCTTCTGCTGGAGATAGTAGTTCAGATAGGTGTTGGGCAGCGTTTCCGGGAAGTTCTGCATGATCTCGTACACGCCTTTCCAGACGTAGTACCAGCTGCCTTTGGTGTGGCGGTTGCCGCCCGAAGAAGCCGCGGCGGTTTTGTTAGCTTTCAGATAGGCTTCAGGCATCAGGATTTCGTTTTCCATAATGTACTCGCGCAGTCTTGGCATCAGATCTTCCCCATTATGGGTGATGCTGGTGAACCATCCGAAGTGATTCAGACCGAAGTAGTCGTAGATAATTTCTTTCTTGTTCTGAATGCCCATGGCAGCGGCGACCATATCGATAATGGCGATTGGCATGTCGCAGATGTTGATGATGCGGGCATTCGGGCGCAGAACGCGGCAGGCTTCGGAAACGATCGCCGCCGGATTGGAGTAGTTCAGAATCCAGTAGTCATCTTTGGCGTATTTTTCCGCATCATCGATGACTTTGACCATCGGGAAAATGGTGCGCATGCCATATGCCAGTCCGCCGCAGCCGCAGGTTTCCTGACCGACGCAGCCATGGCGTAAAGGAATCTTCTCATCCATTTCACGCATCGCGTATTTGCCCACACGCATCTGGGCGAAGATGAAGGAAGCGTCTTTGTAGGCTGTTTCGGGATCAGTGGTAACTGTCAGTTTGATGTCAGTCTTGAGATCTTCATGCAGAATCCAGTCGACAACCACTCCGACTTTGTCCTGACGCTCTTCATCAATATCGAAAAGGCGGATTTCATCCACACCAAGCTCATCTTTGCGCAGAGCGATGGATTTCACGATACCAGGCGTAAATGTGCTTCCGCCGCCAACAAGAGTAATAATCATTTTTGTCACCTTTCTGTTTTATTCTTATTTTTATTTTTCGCTTAAATTTCGTTTTTTGAATCTGTTTTTTAAAGTTCGCTTAACTGCTGCTCAACCGCACGGCGCACATCGGGCACCTGCAGACCATAAATGACCTGAATATCATTCTGCTTGCGCACAATGCCGTGATTCTGCGTCTTATTGATGAAGTCTTCGTTGATCAGATCAGGATTTTTCAGATTGACCCGCAGTCTGGTGATGCAGTTTTCTACGCTGTTGATATTCTCCTTGCCGCCAAGGCCCTGAATAATATCCATCGCGCAGCCTCCGCCCTCCAAAGCAAACGGATCATCCGCCACTGCCGCGGCGCTCAGCGCAGCCACGCCGCCGGAGACATTGCCCACAGAAAGAGATGGGAACGGCTCTGCCGCAGGCGCAGCATCTTCCACCTTTGCCTGACCGGGCTCGCCTTCGCGTCCTGGTGTGTGGTAGTTGAATTTCTTGATCATGAAACTGAAGACGAAAAAGTAAACCAGAATCTGCACAATACCCAGAACAAACATCAGAGGCATGCGCACCGTCTTATCCGCATTGGCGATATTGGTGATGATGGAAGTCAGAAGGTTAGAGTTCCAGAGGGCGATAACGCCGAACTGTTTGAGCAGCGCCATGAACACACCCGCGATCACGGAATGAATCAGATAAAGCAGCGGCGCAGCGAACAGGAACATGAAGTCGATCGGTTCCGTGATCGATGCCAGGCAGGCGGTGACCACAAGAGGAATGATCATGGACGCGGTTTTCTTTCTGTTTTCCGGATAGGCCGTGTAGATGAAGGCGGCACCGATGCCGATGTAGCCAAACATCTTGGTGAAACCGGTGGACATGTAGTAGATGCTGTCGGAGAACTGTTCCACCGGCATGTTCATTTCAGCCATGACGATGGGATAGGCTCCGGCAATCGTGTTCTCACCGGCCTGAATGACACCACCCATATCCGTGAACTGGAACGGTGTATAAACCAGATGATGAAGACCGGTCGGCAGAAGAATTCTTTCGAGGAATCCATAGAGGAACAGACCGAATGCACCTGTGTTTTTAATGACGTTGCCTAATGTCAGGATCCAGCCCTGAACAATCGGCCAGACATAGTTGGTGACAAATGCGAAGACGATCGCGACAAAGACAAGACAGATCAAAGACCAGTTGGCGCCGGAATAGATCTGGAAAGCGCCTTTGAATCTTTTCTGACTGGTCTTGTTGAAGACATATCCGACGATGCAGCCAAGCATGATACCGCCAAACACGCTCATGTCCACGCACTGAATGCCCAGAATGGAAGCCTGTCCGGTTCCATATAATCCAAGCATCGGATCCGGCTGAGCAAGAGAGCCTGTCATGGTCAGCAGCTGGTTGGAGCAGATCAGATACATCAGATAGGTCATAAAGCCAAGAATGGCCGCTTTATGCTTTTCCGATTTCGCTAATGCGGCCGGAATTCCAATCGCGAAAACAACCGCCAGGTTGTTGATAATGCCCATGACCGCGCTGTAAATCAGCTGGCCAAAGGCCTGGATGGGACCCCACTGAAGAAAGGGGAGAACTCCTGAGATCGTTTTATTGGTGATCAGAACACCGACAACGATCAGAATTCCGGCAGCGGACAGATACATCAGAGGCTGAACCATGGCTTTGGAAAACTTTTCCATGACGCCCATAAATTTGTCTTTGAATGAAGCTGTATTTTCTTTCATAATTCCCTTTTTTCGATCAGAAATTTCTCTGTTTCTGATCATTCACATGAATATAAAGAGCAGTTTTTCTGCAGGCGGTCCTGTACAGCTGTGGACCATCCCGCAAAAGAGAAGTGAGTTTATCCATGAGATCAGACCATGACCCGGTCTGATCCTGATTCATCTGTTCAAGTGCTTTTTTCTTTCCGCATTGGACAGCCGCTTCTTTCTGCCGGCCAGCTTTCAATTCTGAATATCAGAAGCGCTCTGTCATCACGGACTCGTTTCAGTTCTCTTTGTTCTCCCCTCCTGAGGCTTTGAAGCCTTGACGCTTTCGTTTTATTTCCTTTCCGCTGATCCCTGAAGGATCTTGTTCAAATGAATCAGCAGGTAAAATTTTTCCTGTCGCCCCAGACTGTAGTGAAAAGTCCGGGTGGAATATTCGTCCAGTCTTTCCAGACATTGGACATTTCTCGGATCTTTCTGCAGCAGCTGAAGGTAAAGATCTTCCACCCCGTCGCTGTTCAGCTCCGTTTTCTGAAAAATTCTCATGGCCAGAAATTTGAGATGCGTTGCCAGACGCATCATGTCCAGGCTGTCATCAAGCTGCAGACCATATGTCTGTTTGATGATGCTCATCGCTCCGCTGACAAATTTCAGTCCATCGTACGCAGCATCCCGGTCGATCGAAATCGTGATCAGATGCAGGGCGATATACCCCGCTTCATCTTCCGGAAGCCGGACGGCGCAGTGCTTTTCAATAATGTCGAGCGCCTTCAGGCCCAGCGCGAATTCTTTCTGATAGAGAAGCTTCGTCTCTTCCAGCAGCATGTTTGGAAGTATGTCTCCGCTGCGGGAACGTTCGATAGCGAAGCTGATATGGTCAATCAGCGAGATTGTCGCTTTGCTGCTGATGGACAGTCCGTCAGCGGAGACCAGTTCGATAATTTCTTCAGCCGCCTCAAGAACATTGGGTTCTACGTCCTCGAGCATCTGCAGAAACTTCTGCTGCATTTCTGTCTGGACGTAGTAGATTTTTTGAATTTTTCGCTCATCTATTTCATCGCCGGGGCGTTTGTTGAATCCGATGCCATTTCCAAGGGCAACCGCATCCTTGCCCCCGGGCATGAGAACTGAAACGGCATTATTGTTGAAAATCTTGACTGAGCGCATAGCTCTTCCTTATAGAACTATTCCAATGTCATTAAGTTAAGGAGGGATAAAAATGGCTCTCTGTAAAAGCGTGTGGGATTAGTGAAGGGTTTGCGTTGGTCGGTTC
>Strawberry_p1__coassemble_2514_pt1 | contig 14180 bp, 14 predicted proteins | sample Strawberry_p1__metabat2_low_PE_004 | metagenome-assembled genome bin Strawberry_p1 | reverse complement strand
GAACCGACCAACGCAAACCCTTCACTAATCCCACACGCTTTTACAGAGAGCCTTTGAAAAGCGGCAGGAGAAATTGTCCGGACAATAATACAAACCGACCAACAAAAACGACAGCTCCATCAGGGGCTGCCGTTTTATAAATGCAGATACGTGTCTGGATTGTTTTCCGCTTCAGACGAGTGCAGGACTGTCTGCACATAATGAACGGTCTGCTGCGGATCATGGATTTCAAAGAAGATGCCATGATGTCTGAAGACGCGCTGAATATCCTGTGCAGACTGAACATCCGCCAGCTCCCGTCTGATCTGAGGACTGTCGAGCATCTGATCGATCAGATATTTATCCGGAATCTCTTCTTGAGGTCTCATAGATTTACTCCCTTTGAACAGTCTATCCAAACAGGGAAAAATCACATGTCTAACGCTCAAAAGCCAGTCTGATTCGGACTCAATCCATGTATCTCGCACTTTCTGAAGCCTGTCTGGCGTATTCAAGAAGCTCCGTATCGACTCCACGCGCCACAATTTCTCTGGCATCGACCACAGCGGCTTCCATCATGGCCGGATCCTTCTCGTAATCTCCCAGAACAAAGGTCGGTAATCCCGCCTGTCTGGTCCCAAGCAGATCCCCGGGGCCTCTTTGCTTCAGATCGTATTCACTGATCTCAAATCCGTTGAGCAGAACTTCCAGCTGTTTCAGTCTTTCCTTCGCCTGAGGATCTTTAGTGGAGGAAAGCAGGAAGCACTCTCCCTGTCTTGGTCCGCGGGCCGTCCGGCCACGCAGCTGATGCAGGGTGGACAGACCGAAGCGGTGGGCGTCATAGATGACCATCATGGTCGCGTTTGGCACGTCGATGCCGACTTCGATTACGGTCGTAGAAACGAGAATATCACTTTCATGTCTGGCGAAGCGGTCCATGATGTCCGCTTTCTGTTCAGGGCTCATCTTGCCATGGAGCAGCTCAATTCTCACCTTGTCCTTGAGTGTCCTCTTCATCCCCTCATAGATTTTCGTGGCGGCCTTCAGATCAGTTTCTTCGTTATCCTCAATGGCCGGGCAGACGACATAGACCTGTCTTCCTTCTTCAATACCTGCAAGAATCCGTCCTAAAACAGGACCCATGCTTGAAGAGGCGATGTATTCCGTTTTCACCGGCAGACGTCCCGGGGGCATGGTGTGAATGGAAGAGAGCGCGATATCTCCAAACAGGAAGTGGGCATAGGTGCGTGGAATCGGAGTGGCTGACATGGCCAGAAAGTCGACGGTGTTTCCCTTTTCAAGCAGGGACCGCCTCTGTCTGACGCCAAAACGCTGCTGTTCGTCGGCGATCACCAGACCGAGATTTTCGAATTTGACCTTTTCCTGAAAGAGGGCGTGAGTGCCGACCACAATGCTGATCTCTCCGTTTTCCAGGCCTTCGAGAATCTCTCTTTTTTCTGCCGCGGGCAGGGCGGAGACCAGAAGTCTGGCTTCAATGCCAAGTTTTTTCAGATTGTCCATATGCTGGCGGGCAAGGATTTCTGTAGGCGCCAGAAAGGCCGCCTGCATCCCCGATAAAAAGCAGGCATACAAGGAGAGCGCGGCGACCACGGTCTTACCGCAGCCCACATCGCCCTGAATCAGGCGAAACATCACCTGAGAACTGCGCATGTCTTCCAGCACATCTTCCAGCGCCTTTTTCTGATCGGCGGTCAGAGAGTAGGGCAGACTTTTGACCTTTTCTTCGATCAGAGAGAGGTCGAACATTTTCGGTTCCTTGTCGATACTGGTCAATCCCTGGGCCTGAATGGCCGTCTGGAAACAGAGGAATTCCTCATATTTTAATGTGCGGATCGCCTGATGCAGCTCTTTGGAGGAAGAGGGCTTATGGATCCAGTTCAAAGCCTGCCATCTTGGCAGCAGGCGGTATTTTTCCACATAGCGCTCGGGCACCAGTTCATCAACTGTCTGCACAAAGGGCAGCGCCTTATCCAAAATGGCTGTCCAGTCGGACACCTTGCACTCTTTAGGCAAAGAGTAGACGGCATGCAGACCAAGCTGGTCCGGCAAATGTTTGAAATTATAAGTGGAGGCGGTCACCCGGTTTTTGCCCTGATAGAGGCCGAAGATCGTGATCGGCTTGCCAAACTGAAACTGAGCGGGCCAGGGCCGGTTGAACAGGGACACCTGAATCTCCTCATTCCAGGCCATCACCGAAAAATGGGTGATCGAACGCTTGCTGCCAAGCCATTGCACTCTGGCCGGTGAGCAGATCAGACCTTCAAACGCCACGTTGTCCTGGACCTTCCACTCCTGAAATGGAACCGCCTCGACCATTTCATAGCGAAACGGATAGTGGCGCAGAATGCCTTCCAGGTCTGTGATGCCCATTTTGGCGAGAATTTCCTGCCGGCGTTTGGTCAGCTTCAGTGCTTTGAGATCCATACCGTTCTAGCGGGCCTTTCTGCCTTTGGACGTATGGCGCAAGGATGCAGGTTCCGGCGCGATCCAGGTCGAACCGATCCAGGCGCACATGTTGACGGAAAGCCAGACACAGACAAGCGAGCTTAAGGAAAGAAGCGTGATCATCTCGCTGAGCGACGCCATATAGTTCCATCCGCTCACCACCAGCATCAGAGGATAGACCATCGGATAGGACAGATACAGCAGGTTGGCAAAAAGAACGGGCGCGTTGAAGCCATAGTAAATTGTCAGCGGTCCGTTAAACATCGAATCCCAGAACAGGGCAAGCAGCAGCAGAATCAGCCACGGATTAAAGACCGCGGAGGGTCTTGCGATCATCGAAAGCTTGATCTGATTGAACAGAACAGGCAGACGGCTTTCTCCTTTATAAACACCTCTGAAAAACAGAATGGTCGCGGGCACAAAAACCATCAGTCCGACGGCCGCAAGAATCTGGATGATCAGACGGCCGATGAAATTGTTCAAGACAAGAAAAGATAAATACGGAAGAAGCGCACCACCAAGAACGCCCCACACAAAGCACCAGGCAAGGACAAGCAGAACGCTTTTACCCGACAGAGTCCCTTTTTTTCGTCCCCAGATCAGGCCCATGACAAAATACCAGGCCACTCCATAACAGGAGACAAGCAGACCCTGCACAAGCTGCTTAAACAGTGTGTTAATCTGCCAGTTTGTGGTCAGCAGATACAGCCCGCCATAAAGAACGGAAAAGACCAGCAGGTAAATCATCGGTTTTAAATACTTCACAAAGTGGATGTTCTCTTTTAATAAAGTCCAGCCGCTTTTTGAGGATGAATTGTTCAGATCAGGCATCGGCTTTCCTCACTTTCTGTCTGTTTTCAATTTTTGTTCCATATATTAGTACGCGATATTAGTACGCGATCCAGAGTCCTTTGGCGTCGACCTGATGGCCGATCTCCAGAGTTCTGCCAAAAGGAAGATCCGGAGCGAACATCTGCATGCACTGCCTTAAAAACAGAGTGCTTTCGATCTCACCCAGATTCTGATCGAGCTCGCTGAAGCAGCCAAAGAGTACGCCGGAAGCGGACTTGAAGTAACCGGCCTGCGCGGCCTGCGCCAGCAAAGAGCAGATCACACCCTGCGAACCGCCCATGGCTTCAAGAAACAGAACCTGCCCTTCAATTTTTGGCTGAAAGTCTGTTCCCATCAGTTTCATGAAGCAGCGCAGATTCCCTCCCGCAAAGGACGGAAAGGAATCCGGAAGCTTGCCCGTCTGCAAAGAGAAACTGACAATGTCCCCGCTTTCTCCTTTGAGAAACGAAGCCAGCCTGTCGAAATCTCTCTGGTAGCCCGCCGCCAAAAGCAGTGTCTTCTTTTTCGCCTTAAAGGCCAGCGCGTTGAGCACCACGCTCAGATCGCTGAACCCGGCCATAAAAGCTTTGCTTTGGCTGTAGGTCTTCCATTCTATAAAAGGAAGGATCAGGTTGGCGAGATTTCCTCCGGAAATATCCAGAATCCAGTTATAGTCTGCCGCGAACAGGGCATTCAGACACTGCGCCTTTTCTTCCGGAGGCAGATCCTGCAAAACGCTCTGATCCACATCGACGGCGATGCCTCTTGCCTCCAGCTGGTCAACCAGTCCGGCCACAAAGCGCAGATCATTGCAGACCGGATCGGACATGGCGCATAAAGCCACATGGCATTCCTTATTTTGAAGACCGCTCATGATGCTCTCCCCTCTCTTCCATATCTATATCTATTCCATATCTGTGGATATCCGCAGAACCTCTGTCCCTGAACGGACAGCTCTTTTGCATGCATCGGTTATTTCTTCTATTTTATCCGCCGTAAAGCCTGTAAGCAGGTCAGAGTACCGGGGGATGCAACTATGAGTAAAATAGTATGCAGACAGAGAGGTAAGTACACATGCCAAAACATTTTGTGATTGAAATGCAGGACGGCCATAAAATCAGCGGTGAACTCTACCCTGACAAAGCCCCCAAAACAGCCGCCAACTTTGAAAAGCTCGCAAACGAAGGCTTCTATGACGGACTGACCTTCCACCGCGTCATCCCCGGATTCATGATCCAGGGCGGCGATCCGGCAGGAAATGGCACCGGCGGTCCCGGTTACACCATCCCCGGCGAATTCTCCGCCAACGGCTTCACACAGAACGACATCAAACACACTGCAGGTGTTCTGTCCATGGCCAGAACCATGGATCCTGATTCCGCAGGCAGCCAGTTCTTCATCATGCATGCCCCGGCACCCCATCTTGACGGACAGTACGCCGCCTTTGGCAAGGTGACAGACGGCATGGATGAAGTGGACAAGATCGCCAAGGTTCCCACAAACTACGCTGACAAGCCCAACACACCACAGGTCATCAAATCCATTCGCGTCACTGACTGATTTGTTTCAGTCAAATAAGACCAGAACGAACAAAGTCCAAAGCGTCCGCTTCAATCAGAAGCCGCTTTGGACTTTTTCATCGTTCATTGTTATGCGCTTATGCGTTTTTACCAGAAGTGTCTGATGGAACATCCTCACTAGATGAAGCAGGCTTTGGCGTGTCTTTGGCCCGTTCGGCTTCCAGATCCGCCGCCATTTTGTCAAACTCCTTCTGCTCCTTCATCAGCTTCGCCTGATGTGAATGCGGACCAAACTGCCTTTTGAGCAGCTTCCCGAATCTGGACGAGGAGACTTTATCAATAATGGACTTCCAGTCCAGAAGCCAGAGTCTGTACAGGCAATACGGAATCGCAAGACCGGCCGCTATCACGTACATCCACTGCCAGAGATTCAGGGACACCAGGAAAAGCAGTTTGGGAAACAGACACAGGCAGCCCACAAAGAAGACAGACATCATGATCACCAGCGCGCCGCGTCTGAAATTGATCGGACGGCAGACAAATGCCAGCACACCTAACGCGTTGATCCCGGCCAGAATTGTACAGGCCGTCGAGAACTGATCCGCGCTCATGCCAAAGAGCACCTGCATTATCCGTGTCAGGCAAATAAAGAGCGTGACATTGAGCGCGCCGGGAAACGCTCTTGACAGCACATTGGTCAGGAAGTTTCCTTCCACCCGTCTGTAGTTGGGCTCGAGTGTCAGCAGGAAGGCGGGCAGTCCGGTTCCCAGCGTGGAGATCAGCGTCAGCTGAACCGGCTGGAACGGGTACTGTTCAAAGAAGAACAGCGTCAGAATCGACAACATGAAGGAGAACAGCGTCTTGACCAGAAACAGCGAGGCGGTTCTTTGAATGTTGTTGATGACCTTGCGCCCTTCCAGAAGAATGGAGGGCAGCACTTCAAACTGATCATCCAGCAAAACAAGTGAAGCAACCGATCTGGCAGCCTGTGTGCCGGTACCCATCGCGATCGAACAGTCCGCTTCCTTCAGAGCCATGACATCGTTGACACCGTCGCCGGTCATCGCCACGGTGCGCCCCTGATTTTTCAGAGCGCAGACCAGCTGCTCTTTCTGATAAGGACCGACGCGGCCAAAGATTGTGTATTCATCCGCCGCCTGCGCGATCTGATCGGCCGGCACGCGGGACAGATCCACCCACTTGCCTTCCACACCGGCACGTGCCGCGATCGCCGCCACCGTGGCCGGATCATCACCGGAGATAATGCGCAGGGAAACACCCTGCTTTTCAAAGTATTCAAGAGTCTGTTTGGCATCCGGGCGGATGGTGTCGCTGATCACAATCAGGCCGAGCAGTTCATAATCGCCCTTTTTGAGTTCCTCTAAAACCGGACCTTTGGCCAGAGCGATGACACGAAAACCTTCTCTGGCCAGTGAGGCGATCTTTTGCAGGATGGCCCGCTCGGGGTTTTCCATCATGAACGTGTAGGCCCCGGCCATAAGCGAGCAGTCTTCAAAGTTGGCCGCCGCGATCTTGTGAGAGGAAGAAAATGGAAACAGACGGATGGCCTTGCGGGAAGGTTGCAGATCTTTCAGACAGGCGCGGATCGATCTTGCCGTCGCGTTGTCATCTTCCAGATTGTCGTACAGATCAGCCAGATCCTGAAGCATTCGCTCGGGGCTCTCTCCTTTGGCGTACAACATCTTTTCCACGCTCATCTCTCCGGTCGTGATCGTGCCGGTCTTATCAAGACAGAGCGTGTCGACGCGGGCGAGGGTTTCAATGCAATAGAGCTCCTGCACCAGCACGTCTTCACGCGCCAGGCGGATGCTTGATAAGGCAAGCGCGATGGAGGAGAGAATGACCAGACCTTCCGGAATCATGCCCACCATGGCGGCTACGGTCGAAAGAGTCGCATCGTTGAAGCCGGCATCCGAGACAAAGTAGGACTTGATGAACAGCAGAATACCGGCCGGAATCAGGATCACCGTGCAAAACTTGATCAGAGAATCAAGAGAGTCGCGCAGCTGGGACGGATAGCGCGTCGTGCGCTTGGCCTGGTGGATGATTTTGGCTGCATCGGTTTCTACCGCCACCCGCACAACCTGCATGCGGCCGGCTCCGGCATTGACAAAGCAGCCCGAATACAGGCTGTCGCCTTTAAATTTGTCCACAGGCAGCGATTCCCCGGTCAGGGCGGATTCGTTGAGCGAAAGCTCTCCGGAAATCAGAACGCCATCAACCGGAATCTGGCTGCCGCTGTGAAGAATCAGAATATCGCCCATCGCGATTTCATCGACTGGAATCTGCTCTTCCACCCCGTTGCGCAGCGCGGTGTATTTCTGCTGGTGAATAAGGGCGAGCTTGTCGAGCACATGCTTAGCCCTGATCTCCTGAATGCTTCCAATGATGATATTGGAAAAGACGATGCCAAGAAACATCATGTTCTGATAGCGCCCGGTCAGAATGACCAGGAAGGCGAGAACAAAGTTCAGAATATTGAAGAACGTGAAAAAGTTCTGCAGAAAAATCGATTTATAAGATTTGGTCTCATCCTCTTTGATCCGGTTAACTTCAGCGGTCTGGACCTCTTCGGTGCTCAGGCCGGTTTGAGGATCTGTGGGACGGGTAATTCGTAAAGGTTCCATACTCTTTATTTTAGTAAAGAAGACCCGCTTTCTCTCTTACACCAACCAACATAATCCATCCGTTTCCATCATGCCCTGGCTGCCAGGCTATCTGACCATGCTTGACGAAGGCAGGCGGGCCCAGCTGCCAGCCATGAAAGAGAAGCAGACACCGCTTGAAGGCAGTCTGTTCTTCTCCTTTTTTTCAGAAGACTTTTGTGAACAGGTGCAAACGATTCTTCAAAGCGGTCTGTACATTCCGCAGGAAATTCTCAACCGCACCCATTACGCTGACTATCATGCCAATGATCATGAAGATGGCAGTGAGCAATCTGATCCATTCAGAAAGGAAGGACATCGCGTGAATTCTGATTTTTACAGAGACCTGGAAAAGCGCATGTACTCGATCGCCCTGTCCGGTCAGCTGTTCGCGCTGCTCAAGTCCAAAGGCACCACATTAAACCACATTAAACCACTATGGATTTGAACGGCTCGACCAGCAGATCCTTCTGTTTTTCATGGTGCTTCGCTTCATCATGGAAAAGACGCTGGCCAGTGAGCCCTGCTTTCTCGAAGACATCGCGATGGCCATCCGGGAATTCAACCGGGATGTTTTTGGCAAGGATCTCGATCAGGACAAATGTCTGTCTCTTGCCGAGCTTTGTGTCAGCAACATCCTGTGCAACCGGGGCGAGCCCTTCTTTTTCGATCCGGTCGAAGGCGACGAGCGATGGAAAGTGCGTGTGAACTACCTCAACTCCGAGGTGGTCTATCAGAACAACGTCCCCAAAGCCTCCTACAAAATGAGTGATGACGGCTTTCACCTGATGCTCTCCACCCTTGAAATGGAAGAAAACATGCAGCTGCAGTTTCGCGATCTTGTGTTCGAGCTTCAGCTTAAAGCGGGCAACTATCCAAGAGCGCTCGATCAAATCCGGGAGATCTTTCAGCTGTTTAAGATTCAGGAGATGGAAATTCAGAACCGCTGCGTGCAGCTCCGCTCCAACGCCGCGTTTTTAAACGGGCGGCCTATGAAGAGATCAACGAGCAGACCTATACGTTGATGAATCAGAGCCGTGAGAAATTCGCAGAGTATCAGAAAACCGTCGGCTTTCTGCTTAATGAGCTGCATCAGACCATTCAAAGCGGCACATTCAGCGCGGAGGAGGAAAAAAACGTCAGGGCGCTCGTGCAGATTCAGGACTATCTTGGCCGCAGCCTTCTGGCCCAGTCCTCCATTCTTGAAGCGCTCAACTCCTTCTCTTCCTTATTAAACGAACAGCTCGAACATCAGCTGCGTCAGAGCTTTTTTACAAGAAGGCCCTTCCGGCAGGCGGTCTGGAACAGCGTGATGGAAAAGCCGGACCGGCTGGAAAATCTCGATCAGCTTCTGCATCCGATGTTTCGCAAACCGATTGCCAAACGCTTCGCGCTAGAGCGCGCCTTTCAATACCGGCGTCTGAGAAAGAATCCGGAAGACGGATCCTGGCAGCAGATTGAAGAGGGCTTTGATGAGGAAGAATACGAGCGCAAAAAGCAGGAGAAAAAGGAGCGGGTCGAAAAGCTCAACCTGCTTGTTCAGACTCTGATGAACGCGCTGATCGACGCGCCAAATCATCAGGCCACGCTCGACTGCCTGCTGAAAGAAGACGCCTTTGAAGATCTCAATCAGGCCAGACAGATCCTATCCGATCTGTCCTCCGTGGTTAGCCTGAATCTGCAGGATCTGTACGGGCAGCGCAAGGACATCATTTTGGAAGAACAAAGCACGTTCTCCTTTCCGCTAGCCATGCTTGCGGCCATGGAAAACGAGCCGGTTTTACAATATTTTTCTTCTCTGACCGTCAGCCACGCCGATGGCAGTGCTGAATTTGTGGTGAAAGAAGATCAGATGGAATGCAGAGTGCGGGTCGACAACCTGGCTTTGCAGCTCAAGAGGAAACAACTGTGACAGCTCAGATTTTATATAAACTGCTTCAGACAGGCATGATCGCCTCCAATGATCCAATGGTCCGCTGGCTGATGGAAGAAACAGACAGGATGGACGAACTGGAAGCGATGGCGGCGGATTTCAACTGCCGCATCCTGGTGCGCAGAGACATACTTTTAATGGTTCCGGAAGAGGACAACACCTTTCTGGGCTTTTCCAAGACAGATCTCAAGGAGCGCCTGCTCAAATCCCAGCAGACTGACGTGCACTACTATCTGCTCATGTTCATGCTGCTGGTGCTGCTTGACGCCTTCTATTCCACCGAATACGGCGACGGACAGCTGCGCGACTTTCTGCTGCTTGGCAACTGGATGAACCGCACGGACAACGCGCTGACCAACGGCATGCAGCTCGAAGACAATCCGTCCCACATTCCCTATGAGGAAATGCAAGACACCTACAGCAACCTTCTTTCCGAAATGGACAACAGCCGCAAAGGCACCAGGATGCAGCTGTTTCAGACCCTGATCCGCTTTCTGGTTCAGCAGGATCTGATCATCTATCTGGAAGAGAGCGGGCAGATTTACATGACCAAACGCATGCACGCGTTAATCGACCATATTCTGCAAAACGACGAGATTCTGGCCTGCTTTGAAGCACTGCCTGATCTGGAAGGAGACTCAGATGCCAAAGCTTAACCGAATCCGGTTCACTCATCTTGAATACAACAACGGGCGCAGCGTCATCACCGACCAGATTCTCAACATTGAAGGTGTCTCCACATTGCTGAAAATGGAAAACGGCGGCGGCAAGTCCGTCATGACACAGATGCTGCTCGCGCCCTATATCAGCGGCAAGAAGCGAAATTTCCCAAGCGCCGCTTTGCGGATTACTTTCGCAGTGAACTGCCGACCTTCATTCTTCAGGAATGGCAGAAGGACGGCGGGGCCGGGTACTTCACCGTCGGTCTGATGGCCCGCAAGAACATCCGCGTCGAAGAGGCGGCCGCCTCCAGAATCGATCTGTATACCTGGATCAGCGAATACAACACATTTGACGCGTCCTCCTTATCCGGCATGCCTCTGCTCAGCGAGGATAAAAACGGACGGCGCAGCTATCTGAATTTCGCGCAGGCCAAAAAGCTGCTCGACGATCTGGAAAAGACCCGCCCCGGCGAATTCACCCTCTACAACCTGACCGCCTCCGGGCGCACACCCGCCTATCAGGAAAAATTGAAAGAGCTTGGGATTGAGCAGGCCGAATGGGAACAGATGCGCCAGTTCAACCTGGAGGAATCGGGTCTTTCCACGTTCTGCGAAACCTACGACACGGAAGACAAACTGGTGCGTAAGGTGCTGCTGCCCGCGGTCGCCGACAAGATCGACCGGGAAGCGCGCATTGAGGATGATCAGAGTCATATCCCCGTTTTCAGAGAATGACCCAGGAATTCATCCGACTTCAGCGCAAGAACCGCGCGCTGCTTGATCAGCAGGCCGATTTTGAAGAATTCGCCGCTCTTCTTGAAGAGCTTCATGAAAAAGCCGGCGCTCTTGAAAAAGCCATCGAGACCGGTGAGATGTTCTCCGGCCGGATCGCATCTTTCAAGGCGTCCATCGATCAGGCCATGAAAAGCTTTGACCAGGAAACCTTTGAATATGACGAACTGATCGAGGCCGCGCAGGCGGAAATCCGCCACCTCGACCACGAACTGCTCTCCATTGAGTGGTACCGGCTTACGGACGAACAGAACGGGCTGAGCGAAAAACAGGCCAGCGTGGAATCTCAGCTCGCCGATGTTGCCCAGTCCCTGAGCTCCATCAAACTTCTGCTTGAGCAGCTGGCCTGCGCAAGAGAAGAACAGAGCCGGAAGGAATATGAGCGCAGAGCCGCCGAATACCAGGAAAAGGCCGCGAGCGCCAAACTTGAAGATCAGGAAATCATCGAAAAGAGAAACGGGTATGGAAGCGCCCTGTACGCTCTGTACTCCAAAGCGCTGAAAACAGACATGCAGCGATGCGCAGACGCTAAAAGCGCGCTGGAGCAGATCGAGTCCGATCAGAAGACAGGCAAAAAGAAACGCAAAGCGCTCGATGCCTCGGTGACAGAACTGAGCGGAGACTGCAGGCTGCATCAGGATCATATCGATCAGTATTTCAGAAAAGAAAACGAACTGACTGGCAAATATGCTCTTACACTCCATCATTCCCTGCTCTGGGTGCAGGACGCTTCGATGCTTGACGAGATCCATGAAAAGCTGCTTCACGAAAAGAAGCAAAGCGAAAAGGAGCTTCAGGATCTTCATAACAGCAGGAAGAGCTCGAAGCGCAGGCCAAAAAGGCAGGTGAGCTGGCCAACGAAAAGGAAAAGGATCAAATCCGGGCTGCCAACAGCAAAGAGAAGGCTGAAGAGTATCAGAACACGCTCAATCAGGCCCTGCAAAGACGCAAAGCCTTTCTCAGTCTGTTAGGACTCGACGAGGAGTACCTGTGGGATTCTGAACAGATCGATCTGTCTTATAAAGAGCTTTGCCTTTCGCACGAATCGAGGGAATCCGCCGCCAATCAGGCCGTGGCAGAACTGGACAGAGAACTGAAAAATCTGGAAACCGGTGTGCATGTCGAGATCAGTGAAGAGGTGCAGGCGGTCTTTGACCGGCTGAATCTGAAAGTGCAGACCGGCGCGCAATGGTTAAGAAAGAGCGCAATGAAACCGGACAAGAAGGCGCAGATGATTGAAAAGCATCCCTTCTTCCCCTTCGCGCGGATTCTTGATGAGAATGACTCCGGAAAACTGATCGAGGAGCTGCGAAAGCAGAACCTTTACGTCTCTTCTCCCTTTATTTTCTGCAGCCGCGAGATGCTCCCCAAAAAGGAGAGCGCCCTCATCGATCATCTTTCCTTCTATCTGCACTTCAACAAGAACCTGATCTTCCCCGACCAGCTCGAAAAGCTGATCGAACAGACGAAAGAGGAACGCAGCAGACAGGCGCGTATCCGCACCCTGCAAAGAGAACAGCTCGAGCATGCCCGCTCTGAAAAATCTTCCTTTGATCAGGACAATCTCAAACGCTCCGATCTCGAGCAGGCGCAAAGCGCGCTCGATACGATTCAAAACACCATCGACACCCTCATCAGGGAGCGCAATGATGCGCTGTGCAGACAGGATGAGTGTCTTAAACAGAAATCGGCTTTAGAAGGGCCCATTAAAAAGCTCACCAAAACACTCGCGGTGCAGACAGAGCGTGAAAGCAAATGGGCCAGCCTGATTGTGGAATTCAATCGGGCTCTCAGTGAGCAGAAAGAGCTCGAGCAGACGCAGGAAAATCTGGAAAGCGCCAGAAAGGATCTGAAGCAGACAGATGTCCTGCTCACCGCTCTGGAAGAAAAGCGGATTCAGGCAAACAGGGACCTGCTGGAAGCGAACTCCGCCAAAGAACAGGTCAGAAAAGGACGGACAGTTTTGAGAGCTTTGGCCCGTATCAGCCGGCGTCCGGTACCCTGGAAGATCTGAGCGCCCGCTTTGATTCTTTAAGCCAGAAACTTTCCGCCTCTCAGTTTTCCGTCTATCAGACAGAATACGAGAACGCCTCCAAAAGCGCGGCGAACGCCAAAAAGAGGCTCGAGCGCGCCCTGGCCCGCTATCAGTTTGAAGATGACAGCTGGAAAAATGTCGTCTTCTCTCAGGAAGCCGTCTTTGAAAACGAGGCGAGGCAGGACACTCTTGGCAAAGAGCAGACCGCCCTGCAAAATGAACGGACCAGTCTGAGTTCTCAGATTGCCAGGCTGCAGGGACTGAAAGAGGCCAATGAAAAGAACATGATGGATCTTGTTTTGACCAGCACGCCTCTGGAAAAATCCCAGTGCCGCCAGATGGATCTTGGCGCGGAAAAGAAGCGTCTGGAAGCCCAGCTCACCGATGTGAGCAAAAGCCGTACGGAACTGCTGCAAAAAGCCGGAAAATTCGGCCAGACCGGGCAGAGACTTCTGCGCGTCAGTCTGTTCGCGCAGGCAGAGGCTGATCAGGATCTGACGAAGTGGACGCCGGAAAAAGTCGATGAGAGCGCCAGCGCTCTGATTCTCGATCTTGACAATCAGAACAGAGAGATCGGCTCTCAGACGAAAAGCCTGGATTCCAGACTGTCGAGAACGATTGAAGAATACCGCTCCAGACAGCAGATCTGCTTTGATGTTTTGCGCAGTATTCAGTCCCTGCTTGAAACACCCAAAAAGCTGCCGCAGGAAATCGAGCAGAAACAGATGCTCCTGCAGAATCTGATCGAGAAGACGCAGGCGGATCTGCATATTCTGGAAGACAACCGCCGCCACCTCACACAGATGCTCCTCGACTACGTGCAGAATCTGCACACGCAGCTTGGCTGCATCGATCAGGATACAACGATCACCATCAGCGGCAACTCCAGGAAGATGTTGTCGATCGAGATGAAGGACTGGGAGGAGATCGAACCCGTCGCCCGCGTCCGGCTGGAATCTTTCCTGAATGAGCTGATCACCCGGATCGAAAAGCAGCCGGATCAGGAAGAGATGCTCATCCAGCAGGAGATTCAGCCTGCAAGACTGTATGACTATCTGGCGGAAATCAACCGAATCGCCATCAAGCTCTACAAGATCGAAGAAGACAGGCAGACGCGCATTTCGTGGAATCAGGCCGGCCGGATGTCGGGCGCGGAAGGATTTCTGTGCGCCTTTGTGGTGGTCTCCGCCGTGCTCAACTTCCAGCGCAAGGATGCCGTTTCCCGCATTTATGGCCGCAAAGCCGCCCATACGATGATTCTTGACAACCCCTTCGCCTACGTGCAGTCCGGTCATA
>Strawberry_p1__coassemble_2484_pt1 | contig 14553 bp, 12 predicted proteins | sample Strawberry_p1__metabat2_low_PE_004 | metagenome-assembled genome bin Strawberry_p1 | reverse complement strand
CCAATGGATTGATCGTTCAATCCATCAATTAATCAATCATTCATGACCAACAAGCAAAGGGCACCGGCGAAAACCGGTGCCCTTTTAAAATTCAGAATGGATCAGGACTAGTCCTGCTCATCGAGATGATAGAGCTTTGTGTATTTGTCCTTGAGGTAATTGGTGTAGATATGGGGATCGAACGGCTTGCCGCTGACTTTCTCCACAGTCTCGCGCATGGTGCGCTCAGCTCCAACACCCTGCACGTTGTCCCTGAGCCAGGTTGTGATTTTGGAAAAGTCGCCTTCTTCCAGCGCTTTTTCCACATCGAAATCCTGCGCCATCTTCTCATAGAGCTGGGCGGCGTAGGCGGAACCGAGCGCGTAGGTGGGGAAGTAGCCAAAGTAGCCTTCAGACCAGTGCACATCCTGCAAAACACCCTTCTTGTCAGTGTCAGGACGCACGCCAAGATACTCTTCGTACTTGTCGGCCCAGATTTCAGGCAGCTTGTCATAGTCGAGCTTACCCTCAGCCATCATCTTTTCGATCTCGTAGCGGATCAGAATGTGCAGCGGATAGGTCAGCTCATCGGCCTCGGTGCGGATCAGGGAAGGGGTCGAGGCGTTGATCATGGCGACGAGCTCATCAACGCTGACGTCCTTGAACTCGGGGAAGATTTCATCGAGTTTGGGTTTGAGCGCCTTCCAGAAGGCTTTGGAGCGGCCAATGTGGTTTTCCAGGAATCTTGACTGGGATTCGTGGGCGGCGGAGCCGATCGCGCCTGCAAACATCGTCTTGTCATAGCCTTCATTCCAGTTCAGGGCGTACAGGGCATGACCATATTCATGCACGGTGGAGAGCACCGCGCTTAAGAAGGCGTCGGGATAGTAGTGGGTCGTGATGCGCACATCATCCGAAGAGAGGAAGTCCGTGAAAGGATGCTCCGTTTCTGAAAGGTAGACGCGATCAGGATCGACCTGCATGAACTTCATGACTTCTTTCATGAACTTTTTCTGACGCTCGATATCGAAGGTCTGAGACATCAAAGAGGTGTCGATCTGTTTTGCTTTGGAAACTTTTTCAATCAGAGGGGGCAGTTCTTCCTTGATGACCTGGAAGAAGGCGTCGTACTGCTCTTCGTTCATGCCCTTTTCAAAATCGTCGAGGGCGAGATCGTAGTAGTTGTTTCCGTTGAAGTCGGGCTGATATTCGTAGAGAGCCATGTGCTTCTTGATGCCGTCTTCAAGATACGGGCGGAATTTGGGATAGTCGTTTTCTTCCTTGGCCTCATGCCAGACGGTCTGGCCGATCGCGCTCGATTTGACGGCTTCCATATACTTGTCAGCCGGGATGTTTCTCTCTTTATTGATCGCCTCCAACCGCAGGTCGACTTCCTTTTTCTCCAGAGAGCTTTCCGGCAGTCTTTTGGCGTAGTCTTCAATCTTTTCGATCAGAGCGGGATCGTGCTGCAGCTCGAAAAGCTTTCCTGCAAGCAGGGTGGACGCCTCATCGGTGCGGGGGCGCCCCTTTTTTGGCGCGATGGTGTTCTCATCAACGGTCATGGTCGACAGGGCCAGGCCATAGGCGCCCTGCAGATCCAGAAAGTCCTGATAGAACGGTTCAAACTTTAAAGACATATGTATTCCTCCAAGGGGCATCTTAGCACGAGCCGTCCGTCCTGAAACCGCTATCTTGCCAGATGTGTCGGGCAAGAAAAAAGAGGTGCTTTTGAGCACTTCAAATATGTGATCTCGGGATTGTTTACTACCGGAGTTCTTTTGTTAACCGTCCGTAGACAACCGAATCCTCCAGCCAGATGTTGGGGCTGTAGGAGCACATCATTTTAAACAGCTTTCTAAACATAATTATTACTCCTCCCGAAGGGTCCGATCCCTCTTTACAAGCTTATTCTATCGCTGTTTTGGATGATAACAAGCATCAATAACCTTTCTTTTGCTTTCAGTTTTCAGCCCGGTCTGTGAAAAGAGTTTCCATGAAAATGATGCGAATCACGCAGAAAAGAAAATGAAAAATGATCACGAGACGTGAACATTTTCAAAAAATAGCAGTGGACAACATGGGTAAAATATGTGAAAATTGCCGGATATAATCCTATTAGGACACATCATTTTGGCAAAGTGACGTTGAAATGGTACAGGGACATTGATAAAATCATGAACAGACAAGTTTCTTTTTGAATTGAGGAGGAAAAAGAATGAAGTCTCGCAAACTCACAGCCGGACTCGCTCTTGTTCTCGCAGCAAGCTCTCTTGTAGGCTGCTCTTCCGGAACAACAGATGAGACCACAACCGACGAAACCGCTACGGATTCCGTCGAGCATACTGAAGGATGGACAAACCCCTATCCTGATGTTCAGTTCCGCGGCAGCAACTACGCCAACATCAAAGACGATGAGCTGAACAAGCTGTTCAACGAAGGCGTTGAGACCACAGACAAAGCCAAGTCCATTGCGACATTCAGAAAGGTATTCGCCAAGTCCACAGAGCTGGTACCTTATCTGGCAATCTATGGCAACAACATGGTCAACATCTACAGCAAGGACATCACCGATGTTGAAACCGGCCCTGTCTGCAACTGGTCCAAGGCTCTTGCCAACGCGAAATCCGCCAACGCTGACAACTCCATTATCTCCGGTATCACTTCCGGCTTTAACGGCGTTTTCTCCCCTCTGTATGCCACAACCGCAAACGATCAGTATGTTGTCAACATGATCTATCAGCCCCTGTATGACTACAACGCTGACAGCGAACTGTATCCTGTTCTGGCTGCTGATGAAGCACCCACACTGGCAGAAGACGGCATGTCCGTTACCTACCATCTGAAGGAAGGCCAGAAGTTCTCTGACGGATCCGATCTGGACGCAAACGACGTCAAGTTCACCTTCACACTGCTCGCTGATCCTGACTACGCAGGTTCCGTAAACGATGGTATCTTCAACGATTACATCGAAGGCTGGAAAGAATATCAGACTGGCGACGCGGAAGAAGTAACAGGTATCGTTGTGGAAGATCCTTATACCGTTACCTTCAAGTTCTCCGGCGAGAACTGCGATGCAGTCAACAACATCTCCACAGTCGGCATCCTTTCCGATACTCAGTACGAGTACACAAAGGGCGACTTGGGCGATTACAAGAACAAGAACGATGAGCCGATGGGCTCCGGACCGTATGTCCTGAACTCCTTCGACAAGTCCGTTGGTGTTTCCCTCGTCAAGAACCCGGAGTACACAGGCGATGGCGCATACAGCATCGAAAAAGTCATCATCAAGATCATCGCTTCCGGCACCGAGCTGTCCGCTCTGCAGTCCGGCGACATCAACTACCTGGCTGAAAACTTCGAGCCCGGTGTTGTAGGACCCGCTGTCAAGGACGAAAACCTCGCGTACGACACATACTTCCGTGCCGCTGAAGGCTACTTCACATTCAACTGCGTGGATGGCGCGACTCAGGATGTTGCTGTTCGTCAGGCTCTTGCTTACGCGACAGACCGTCAGGGATTCGTTGACGCTTACTACGCTTACCCCGAAGGCGACGAAGCTGACATCGCTCTTGGTTATGTTCCTGTAGCATTCTGGAGCCCTGTTGCAGAAGGAACCGGCGTTCTGACCACTGGTGAAGAAACTGAAGACGGTGTAGTGAACTACACCTTCGACATGGACAAAGCCAACAAGATCCTGGACGATGCAGGATGGGTTAAGGGCGACGACGGCATCCGTGAAAAAGACGGCCAGAAACTTGAAATCAAGTTCCTTGCTTCCGCTGACAACACCGTTATCGAAATGATTCTGCCGATGATCAAGAAGACCTGGGGCGACCTGGGCGCTGACGTCAAGGAATCCGTTGTTGACTGGACAACTCTGTCCGACACTGTTTCCTCCGACAACCTCGATCGTTCCGGCTGGAATGTCTTCTTCATGGCTCTGTCCTTCACCGGACTGTCCAACAACCTGCGTGACGTATTCGGCTTCATCGAAAACACTTCTTCCGAAGAGGAAAAAGTTGAAGAAAACGACGAAGCTGACGTTGAAGCAGAAGACAAAGACGCTGAAGGCGACTCCAACGACTAGTCTGTTTTCAAAAATCTGATTTCAAAATCAGGAGCGAAAAAATTCGCTCCTGATTTTTTAAATTGATGGTTTAAATAAAGCGAAACAGCGCATAGGTTTTGCGGGGGAAAAAGACCGCCTGTTTTCAAAGAGCTTTTTTGAAAATAAAGCAGAACTATTTACGCAAAAATGAAAATGTGTTTCAGAGTTTGTCCGCTCAGTTTCATGGAGTTGATTCCTTTGTTATAATTGAACAAGTTCTAACGACCCAAGGAAGGGGATAATATGCTCAAGTACATATGTAAACGAATTCTCACCTCCATCCCGGTGCTGCTGATCATCACAATGGTCATCTTCGGTGTCGTCAAATCTATGCCCGGTGATGAGGTTACGGCCCTGCTGGGCCCGGGAACCAAAGCAACGCCCGAAGTAAAGGCCGCTGCCAGAAAGAAATACGGTCTGGATAAACCGATTCCGGAACAGTACGTCCGCTGGCTTGGCCGGACGCTGTCAGGCAACCTTGGCACCTCGATCACCCTGCGGAAGCCCGTCGGCGAGGTCATCGGCACCTATGTGTGGAACACATTCCTGCTGAATGTCGTCTCACTCATAGTGGCTTTAATCTTCGCCATACCGATAGGTATTTACCAGGCGGTCCACAAAGGTTCTGTGTGGGATAACTTCTGGACCGTGTTCTCCTTATTAGGAATTTCCGTTCCCACATTCTTTTTTGGTCTGTTGCTGATCTACGGCGTGGCTCTGCGCGTCAGCTGGATTCCTATTTCCGGCATGCGTGACACCATGCTGGCCAGCTTTGGTTACGACAACAAATTCCAGGAAATCGGCGACGTGCTCATTCACATGCTTCTGCCGACGATCGTCTTATCCTTCAGCTCCTTCGCGACCTTCTCACGCTATGTGCGAAACTCCATGGTCGAAGTCATCAACCAGGACTACATCCGCACCGCCAGAGCCAAAGGTCTCAGCGAAAAAACCGTTATTTACAAACATGCCTTCAAGAACGCCCAGATTCCTCTGGTGACTCTGCTCGGTCTGTATATTCCGTCCCTGTTCTCGGGCGCGACGATTCTGGAAACCGTCTTCGTCTGGCCCGGTATCGGTAAGATTCTGATCGACGCGATCAACCAGCGTGACACCGCGCTTGTCAACGCGTGTCTGGTGTTCTCCGCGATTCTGATGATCCTGGGCAACCTGCTCTCGGATATCTGCTATTCGCTTGTCGATCCGCGCGTCAAGGTCGACGGATAAAAGGAGGTCTGTATGGAAGCAAAAATCAATCCTTCTCAGGTCTCCTCGAAGGAACCTGCTGAAAAAATCGACGCGGTCGGTCCATGGATGATCGCCTGGCGCAAATTCCGCGCCAACCGCATCGCCATGGGCGGTCTGATCGTCTTTCTCGTGATTGTCGCCCTCGTTATTTTCGTCCCCATGATCATGGGACTGGATGTCAACGACTATGAGCTGAGCCTGGCCAACAAAGGCCCAAGCGCCGCGCACTGGCTGGGAACGGATAAAAACGGCCGTGACTGCCTGTTCCGTCTGTTTCTGGGCGGACGGATCTCGATTCTGGTCGGCGTCATCGCCGCGGTTTTAACTGTTCTGCTTGGCTGCATCATCGGCGGTATTGCCGGCTACTATGGCGGCATCGTGGACAATCTGCTGATGCGCTTTGCCGAAATCGTTTACTCCCTGCCTTTCACACCTCTGATCATCGCGGTCGCCGCTTCGATGGTCTGGGTTCCTCAGAACGTCAAAATGTATACCGTGTCCTTCTTGATCGGTATTCTTTCCTGGCCCGGACTGGCCCGTCTGGTGCGCGGCCAGATTCTGACACTGCGTGAGCAGGAATTCATGCAGGCCTGTGAAGCCCTCGGTTTCACGGATTCCTCCAAGATTTTCCGCCACCTGATGCCCAACGTGTACTCTCTTGTCATCGTTAATGCGACTCTGGAAATGGCCAGCGCGATTCTGACCGAAGCCGGCCTGTCCTTCCTTGGCATGGGCGTTATGCCGCCGACGCCAAGCTGGGGCAACCTGATGAACCTGGCGCAGAATCCGACTGTTCTGCAGCGCTACCCCTGGCAGTGGCTGCCGGCCGGTATCATGTGTCTGTTGACCGTCGTCTCGATCAACCTGATCGGTGAGGGCCTGCGTGACGCGTTCGATCCCAAGGAAATTCAGTAATTAGAAAGAGAGGAACATATGAGCGAATCTCTGATCAATGAACACGTTCGGAAAAATAAAAAAATTTTGGATGTGGATAACCTTCGTGTGTACTTCCACACCAAGAAGGGTGATTCCAAAGCGGTTGACGGCAACCACTTTGAAATGTATGAAAACGAAACTCTGGCCATCGTGGGTGAGTCCGGCTGCGGCAAATCCGTCACGGCGATGTCCATTCTCGGCCTGGTGGCAGAACCAGGTGAAATCATGCCGGGCAGTGTCATCCACTATACCGCCAACGGCAAGGATCTCGATCTGGCCAATGCCAAACCCAAAGAACTGCAGGATGTGCGCGGCAACGAGATCTCCATGATCTTCCAGGAGCCGATGACCAGCCTGAACCCCGTCATCACGGTCGGGGATCAGATTCTTGAAAACATTCAGATTCACGAAGATGTCTCCAAGGAAGAAGCCAAGGAGCGCGCGATTTCTCTGCTGCGCCAGGTTGGCATCTCCCGTCCGGATCAGGTCTTCAACAACTACCCGTTCCAGCTGTCCGGCGGTATGAACCAGCGTGCCATGATCGCGATGGCTCTGTCCTGCAACCCGAAACTGCTGATCGCCGATGAACCGACGACCGCTCTGGATGTGACCATTCAGGCGCAGATTCTGATGTTGATGAACAAGCTGAAACAGGAAACCGGAACCTCGATTATGCTGATCACCCACGATCTGGGCGTTGTGGCGCAGGTCGCTGACTGGGTCAACGTCATGTATGCCGGCAAGGTTGTCGAAAGCGCTCCGGTTCATGAACTGTTCAAAAACCCGAAGCATCCCTACACCCAGGGTCTGATGGCTTCCATGCCCTCTTTGGCCACGGAGGGATCACGACTCAACGTCATCGATGGCACGGTGCCCAACCCGCTGTATCTGCCGGAAGGCTGCTACTTCGCGGATCGCTGCAAGCACTGCATGGAAAAATGCCGTCATGGACAGCCGGGCGTCACCGATTTTGGCGGCGGCCACAGCGTGTCCTGCTTCCTGTATGAAAAGGACGCCGACGCAGAAAAGAAAGGGGAGGAATGATGGCTGAAAAAGAAAAAATTCTGGAAGTCACCGATCTGAAAAAGTACTTCCCGTTAGGCAAAGGCAAACTCAAACCCGGCGCTCCCTGCGTCAAGGCGGTTGATGGCATCTCTCTGGATCTGTATGAAGGCGAAACACTCGGTCTTGTAGGCGAGTCTGGCTGCGGCAAGTCCACGCTGGGCCGTACGATCATTCGTCTGTACGAGCCGACGGAAGGAAAAGTTGTCTTCAAGGGCCAGGACATCTCCAAACTGAATAAAAAGGAAATGCGCAAACTGCGTGAAGAAATGCAGTTTATCTTCCAGGATCCCTATTCCTCGCTGAACCCCCGTATGAACGTGTTCAACATTCTTGCCGAACCGCTGATCGCGCACGGCAAGTTCAAAAAGGGACCGGAACTGGAAGCGTACGTCAAAGATCTGATGGAAAAATGCGGTCTGCCAAGCTACTACTGCTACAGATTCCCGCACCAGTTCTCCGGCGGACAGAGACAGCGTATCGGTATCGCCCGCTCGCTGGCCCTGAACCCCTCCTTCATCATCTGTGATGAGCCCGTTTCCGCACTGGATGTTTCCATTCAGTCTCAGATTCTGAATTTGATGATGGACATGCAGGAAGAAAACAACATCTCCTACATCTTCATCTCTCATGACCTGTCCGTTGTAAAACATATTTCCGACCGTGTCGGCGTTATGTACCTTGGCTCCATGGTTGAGCTGGGGGACAAGGAAGAAATCTACAACAACGCGGCGCATCCCTATACCAGAGCTTTGATGGCCGCCATTCCTCTGCCTGATCCGGACAAGAGAAGCGAGATGAAGTTGATAGAGGGTGAAATTCCATCCAACGTCAACACACCAAGCGGCTGTAAGTTCCACCCGCGCTGCCCGTTTGCCAAAGATATCTGCAAACAGCAGGTTCCGGAAGTCAAGGAAATCGAGCCGAGACATTTCGTGCAGTGCCACTTCGCAGGTGAACTTTGAGCCGGCTTTCTTCGATCAAGGACAGCATCAAGGAAAAGAAGGAAATTCAGAAAGGCCGGGAAGCCAAACTTGAAAAAGATGACTTCAAGGCTTTGAACATCGCCGCTTTTCAAGTCTTCGGACCGGTGCTGATTGGCTGCATCATCTTCTTTGCCCTGATCATTCTGATCATCACACTGATCTGGTAAAGCGAAAGAGTCCTTCGGGGCTCTTTTTTTGCAAAGCGCCTGTCACCTTGCCTGAAAAAGAAATCTGAAAATGAAATTTGAAAATGACCAATCTGCAGCTTCAAATGATCCCAAACCGCAGGTGGAGAGCAGAGAAAACAGGAATGGTATAAGGCGGCCTGCATACGTAAATCTGCCATCAACATGAATAAAAGCCATATTGAGAAAGTCCATAAAACCTGCGGATTCATGCCAGACGGAAATGAATAAGAACAGAAGGAACAGAGTGTCTGAACAATGCGCCAAAGAAGAACTTGCCACACGCCCCCCTTCTGTACTCAAATTAAATAGGGATAAATCCCATTCTGTAAAGAGAGGCCTCATCGCCTGTGCTGGAAATTTGCGCGGCGGGTGTTCTTCACCGGCACGGTTTTCACAGATCTGTTCCCTGTAAAGACCTGTTGTTTTCAGAATCCAGGATGAAAATATCCCTTAAATGGAACAAACTGAAAAATGCTTGTTTCATTTTGTTTTCAAAGCGTATTCTTTTAACTGTACGCAAGAGAAAACAGGAGGAAGTCGCAATGAAATTTTCTGAAATGGAATACAAACGTCCTGATACCGACGCTCTGCAGGCCAAACTGAAAGAGCTGACTGAAAAGGTCAGGAACGCGAAAAACTATGACGAGCTCAAAGATGCTTTCTTTGAAGCTGACACTCTGATGGGTCATTTCTCCACCCAGGAGGTCATCGCCTCCATCCGTCATACCATTGACACACGTGATGAGTTCTACGATCAGGAGGATGAGTTCTTTAACGAGATTAATCCTGTCCTCAAAGGCGAACTGACCGAGCTGCACAAGGCCATTCTCGCTTCTCCTTTTGTGGAAGAGCTGAAAAAGGATGTGCCTGACACATGGTTCAAGACCGTCGATAACGAACTGAAGGCCTTCTCCCCCGAGATTATTGAAGATCTGCAGAAGGAAGCCAAAAAAGCCAGCGAATATCAGAAGCTGATCGCCTCCGCCCAGATTCCCTTTGATGGCAAGGTCTACACGCTGGCCGGTCTGGAAGAGAAAATGAACGATTCCGATCCGAAGGTTCGTGAACGCGCCCATAAAGCCTACTGGGGCTGGTTTGAAGAAAACGAAAAAGCGATCGGCGAAATCTATGACGAACTCGTTCATCTGCGCACCAACATGGCCAAAAAGCTGGGCTATGACAACTACCTGCCTTTAGGCTATCTGCGCATGAACCGTCTTGACTACAATAAAGCCGACGTGGAGCAGTACCGCAAAAACGTCCTGGAAGATGTCGTGCCCACTGCCCAGAAACTGCTCCAGGAGCAGGCGGTGCGCTTAGGCTACCCCGAAGGCACCACCAAAATGCCGATCTGGGATGAGAAGGTTGTCTTCAAGAGCGGCAATCCCGCGCCCAAACATTCCAAGGACGAGATGGTCGCCTCCGCTCTGGAAATGTACAAGGAGCGCGATCCTGAAACAGGTAAATTCTTCCAGACCATGGTCGACATGGATCTGCTTGATCTCGAAGCCAAACCCGGTAAGGCGGCCGGCGGTTATTGCACCGGACTGCCCGATTATGAAGTGCCCTTCATCTTCTCCAACTTCAACCACACAAAGGGTGATGTCGAAGTGCTGACCCATGAAGCCGGCCACGCGTTCCAGATGTACAGCTCCCGCAAGATCCGCCCGATCGACTGTATCTGGCCGACGATGGAAAGTGCCGAAATCGACTCCATGTCCATGGAATTCTTCACATGGCCCTGGATGGACAAATTCTTTGATGAAGACGCCGACAAATACCGCCACGCGCACCTGCAGGGCACAGTGACCTTCATCCCCTATGGTGTCCTGGTTGACCACTTCCAGCACGAAGTCTATGAACATCCCGAATGGAGCCATGAGGAGCGCATGGCCGCATGGAGACGTCTGGAAAAACAGTATCTGCCCCATAAGGACTATGAAGGTGTGGACGTCCTCGATCGCGGAGGCTGGTGGATGCGCCAGCTGCACATCTTCCTCGACCCGCTCTACTACATCGACTACACCCTCGCTCAGGCCTGCGCTTTGCAGTACTGGAAGAGAATGCAGGATGAGGATCCGGAAGCCTTTGAAGACTACAAGAAGATCTGCCACGCCGGCGGCACTCTGCCCTTCAAGGGACTGGTGGAACTTGGCGGTCTGCGCGTGCCTTTTGAGCCCGGATGCCTGAAAGACACCATGAAAGCTGTCGAAGACTGGTACGACAAACACCCCGCAGTTGAATAGTAAGAAATCAATCTGAAAGCCGTCACATTCGTACGGTATACTTAAGGACAACGGAAGGAGAAACGCCCATGCGCAAACTTTTTTCCTTTGTCCTTTTTTTCGTGCTTGGTTTATGCCTGCTTGTACCCGTTCAGGTCCAGGCCAAAGAGGTCAGCATCAGCGACGATCTGGGGTATCTGAGCAGTGAAGAGCTGACAAAACTGGAGGCCAAAGCCAGCCAGATCAGTGAAAAATACGATATCAATGTGCTGGTCATGATCAATGACATCGACGCCTATTCCGATAATTTCGCACGAGATGTCATTGAAGCAAACGGCCCGGATACCTACCCCGAGGGGTATATCGGTATGATCGTCAACATGAGTGACCGCTCCTACTGGGTCGATGCGTATGGCGATGATCCAAGAGCTGTCTTTACCCAAAGCAGGACGGACCGCCTGTCTGATATCATTCTCGATCATTTAAGAGATGGGGATTATTATGGAGCCATCGATGGCTTTTTAACGGATGTCTCCAAACAGCTCGCACTGCATTCCTCCCCGATGGGGTTTTTGAAAGCCCCCTTTCTGTATCCGATGCAGTCGTTTCTGGGCATTGCAATCAGCGGCGTGATCGCGCTGGCCTCAGCGGGCATCTGGACGGCTGTCAAATCAAGCCGCCACAAAGACAAGGGTGTGCGCCTGAACGCCGCAGGGTATGATGGCGGACTGAATCTGAGAGGAAAACAGGATTCGTTCTCTCATTTCTATCAGACCCGTATGCCAAGACCCAAACAGACAAACTCCGGCGGGGGCGGATTCCAAGGCGGAGGCGGCGGGGGCGGCCACACCGGAAGCGGAGGTCATTTCTGATGTTGTATAAATGTCCAAACTGCGGCGGCGAGCTCGCCTTCGATCCAAACAGCGGCAAGCTGAAATGTAAATTCTGTGATTCCACCTATGATCCCAATACGTTTGAGGAACAATACGGAAGCGGCGCCCATGAGCATGAGTACGAGCATGATCACCAACATGAGCCCAACCACAATCATGATCAAGACCACGAAAGCCAGCAGGAAGCGCAGCCAGCCGCGGACATCCCGCCCATCCAGTCCGAACAGCCCAAAGAGGATAACATCGCTTCTGAGCAGGGCTTCTATCATGCGACCGATGATTCGACGGATGTTGTGGAAGATCTGCGGGTGTGGAAATGTCCGCACTGTGGGGCCGAGGTGGTCTCCGACAAGGATACCGTGGCGACCAACTGCGTCTTCTGCAACACGCCTTTGATGTTGGAAGAGCAGATGACCGGGACCTTCCGGCCCAAATCGATCATTCCCTTTCAGGTGGACCGCAAGCAGATCGAAAAGATCTACGAAGACTACATCAAAACCAAACCGTTCTATCCGCCCGAATACTCCAAAGCCAACGTCATCGAAAAGATCAAATCGGTCTACCTGCCCTTCTGGCTTTATGATGTCAACACCTCCGGCTGGCTGCGGGCGACCGGTGAGCATACCATCTCCCATACGACCAGAGACTGGATCATCACCGACCATCAGGTGTTCAACATCGAGCGGGACGGAAATATGGAATTTAAAAATATTCCGGTCATCGCCGATTCAAAAACACCGGTGGACGCGATGGATTCTATCGAACCCTTCGACTTTTCTGATATGAAGGAGTTCAACACCGCCTACCTGCCGGGCTTTCTCGCCGAGAGATACGACCTGGACGCGCACAAGTGTCAGGACAAGATGGAAACCCGTGCGGCGAACACCTTTGATCAGGCTCTGTCCTCCACGATTGGCGGTTATTCCGCAGTCAAAATGACCGGCGGGGATATGCGCCACAGAGTGGAAAACGCTGATTTCGCTTTGATGCCCGCGTATCTGCTCTTCATGGATTTTGACAACAACGCGGATAAGCTGATCGCGATCAACGGACAGACCGGCAAGATCGTCGGAAACATTCCCGTCGACAACAAAAAGCGCCTGCGCTTCTTTTTGATCCGCTTCCTGCTGTTCTGGCTGATTCTGGGCGTCATTCTGGTTCTGCTCATGAGCAACTATCTGGTCATGTAAAGGCTAGTTGGTATAAATAACATAAAATTAAAACTCCGGCGCGCACCGGAGTTTTTCTTTTGGCTATAAGGTGGGGATGCCAAGCGCTTCGCGCACCATCGCGAGCAGTCGGACATCCTTTTTGCGCACGCTGAGGTAATAGCGCACATGGGCAAAGTCCGATTCAATTGGCAGAATCTTTCCATTGGCAATCCCGTCGATCGTGCGGTAGTTGGAGATGAAAAAGGGAAACGCTCCCACAAAGGCGGCGGACTGGAAGGCGTCATAGTCCTGCATGCGCAGAAAATGGGTGGCAGGAAGGTCACGGCGCACAATTTCCGCCCAGATGCCGATGTTTTCGTAGAGCAGAATGCTTTGATTGTCAAAATCCTCTTTGACCAGAAAGTCCTTCGAAGCCAGCGGATGCGCGTCGGGGACGACCAGCGAGAGATCCTCCTGACACCAGAAACAGGATTTCAGATCGGGATCATTGGAAAGTGTGCGGGTGATGACCAGCTGATATTTGCCGCTTTGAAGCCCTTCAAACAAAACATCATCCTGCTGGACCATTTCGGTTGTCACGGGCTGAGTAAAGGCCGAGGGCAGTCTGGCCTGCATGGTCCAGAGGGGCAGCGGAGCGCAGGCGCCAAAAGAGAGCAGAGAGGTGGAAGCCGCTTCATATTGGATACGGTTTCGCGCCTCTTCTTCCAGGGCGAGCAGTTTTGCGCCATAGTCGGCGGCCAGTTTTCCTGTCGGGGTGAGAATGAGCTGGTTATGATTTTTGCGCTCAAAAAGCTGGCAGTTCAGTTCTTCTTCGAGCTGCTTCATCATGCGCGAGAGCGCGGGCTGGGAGATCATCAGGGTTTGGGAGGCTTTCATCAGGGTGCCCTCTTTAGAAAAGGCGTCAAGAGTCTGCCACAGGCGAAGTTCAATCATGTCTTCAGTATAAATCAAAGGCGCAAGGTATAAACAGCAGTTATACCCCTCTTTAAAACCGGCATTATTCAAAGGAGAAAAGGGATTGTATCTTAAAGATGTCAAAAACGACTGGAGAGATTGAATATGGAATATACAACATTGAACAATGGCCTGAAGATGCCGATGGAAGGCTTTGGCGTTTTTCAGGTTCCCGATCCCAAGCAGTGCGAAGAGGCGGTCAAAGACGCTCTGGCGGCAGGCTATCGTCTGATCGATACCGCCGCGGCCTACATGAATGAGGAAGCTGTCGGCAAAGCCATCAAGGAATCCGGAATCGACAGAAGTGAAATCTTTTTAACCACAAAGCTCTGGGTCCAGGACTATGGCTATGAATACGCCAAAAAGGCGATTGATACCTGCCTGAAAAAACTCGACACCGACTATATCGATCTGCTTCTGATCCATCAGCCCGTCGGCGACTATATCGGAGCCTATCGTGCCATGGAAGAAGCTTATAAGGAGGGAAAGCTCAAAGCGATCGGGGTGTCCAACTTCAATCCCGCAAGACTGGTGGACTTCATCATCTCCGTGGATGTTGTGCCGGCGGTTGATCAGGTCGAACTGCATCCCTTCTTCCAGCAGGAAAACGCGCTGGATGTCATGAAAGAGTATGGCGTGCAGCCTGAAGCCTGGGGACCGTTCGCGGAAGGCAAGTTTGGGATTTTTGCCAACCCGATTCTTGAAGCCATCGCCCAAACCCACCACAAAACCGTCGGTCAGGTGATCCTGCGCTGGAACGTGCAGCGCGGTGTGGTGGTTATCCCCAAATCCGTGCACAAAA
>Strawberry_p1__coassemble_2468_pt1 | contig 14764 bp, 13 predicted proteins | sample Strawberry_p1__metabat2_low_PE_004 | metagenome-assembled genome bin Strawberry_p1 | reverse complement strand
TTTGTTTTAGGCGGGCGATATGTGTGGGGACATCACCGCGCATGAAAAAGCCGCCTGCGACATACAGACGGCCATCCCGGCTTAGCCGGGTGCATATTCGATTGATTCGATTTGTGTGATTTTTTTCTTACTGAATTTGCTGATCCGAAGTGTTCCCTGTCTTTTTAAAGCTCCTCCACCAGACAGCGCGCGGCGTAGACACCGGAAGCGGAAGCGTGGGAGAGAGAATGGGTCACACCGGAGCAGTCGCCAATAACATACAGGCCTTTGATGGCGGTTTCGAGATGTTCATCGACTTCGACTTCCATGTTGTAGAACTTGACCTCCACGCCATAGAGCAGCGTGTCATCGCTCGCGGTGCCCGGGCAGACACGGTCGAGCTGTTTGATCATTTCAATGATGTCATCGAGCTGTCTTTTGGGAATGACCAGAGACAGATCACCCGGGGTGGCGTTAAGGGTCGGTCTGACAAAGCCCTTGTCGATGCGTTCCTGATTGGAACGGCGTCCGCGAATCAGATCACCGAAGCGCTGCACGATCACCCCGCCGCCAAGCATGTTGGACAGACGGGCGATCGACTCGCCATACTGGTTGGACTGGCTGAAAGGCTCCGTGAAATGATTGGAGACAAGCAGCGCGAAGTTCGTGTTGTCCGTCCAGAGAGCGGGATCTTCATAGGAGTGGCCGTTGACGGTCACGATGCCGTTGGTGTTTTCAGAAACGACAATGCCATGGGGATTCATGCAGAAGGTTCTGACCTTGTCCTGATAGGTGCGGGTGCGGTAGACGATCTTGGATTCGTAAAGCGCGTCGGTCATCTGAGAGAAGATCTCATAGGGCAGCTCCACGCGCACACCGATATCGATGCGGCTGGATTCCGTCTTCAGACCAAGCTTCTGGCAGATCTCTTCCATCCAGTGAGAACCGGACCGGCCGGTGGAGACGATCACCTTTCTGGCGAAGACCTTTTCTCCATTTGTCTGTGTGACAAGAAACAGGCCGTTTTCCGGGATAATATCCTCGACATCGGCGTGGAACCGGAATTCAACATTGTCCTTTAAATGATCATAGAGGTTTCCAAGAACAACGCGGTTCACATCGGTGCCAAGATGTCTGACTTTGGCTTTGAGCAGGTGCAGCTCATTTTGCAGGCACAGACGGGACAGAGAGCTTGCTCTGTTATCGAACAGGCGTGTCCCCTCACCGCCCATCTCCATATTGATCTGATCGACATACTCCATCAGATCGAGCGCCTGATCGACACCGATATATTCATAGAGGCTGCCGCCGAATTCGTTGGTGATATTGTATTTGCCATCAGAGAAGGCTCCGGCACCGCCAAATCCATTCATGATGGAGCAGACCGGACAGGAGACGCATTCCTTGATCTTCACCCCGTCAATCGGACAGTGTCTGCGATCAAGCGGATTGCCTTTTTCAAGAACACACACGGAAAGATCCGGTCTGAGCCGGTTGAGCTCCCAGGCGGAAAAGATGCCCCCGGGACCAGCGCCGATAATGGCGATATCGTAAATCTGATTCATCGTTTGATACCTTTCTGACCGGTCCATCCGGTCACGAACGGGAAAGTCCCTGAACAGTTTACAGGATCTTTTCAGTTTGTCATCCCTCTTTTCAGACAAGTTACATCTGTTTGAAAAGAGACGTTTTTCCAACAGTTTCAAACAGATTGTGCAGAGTATACGAACAATCTTTCCTTCTTACGTTCATGCAGTATGAACAGAAAAAGGGGCTGAAAAGGCCGCCAGAGTGGGTATCAACCAGAAATCAGTGTCAGAACCGCCCGACTTTATGCGCTCTTAAGACTATTTTTTATAGTATATCATCCCATAATTATTCAAATAAGACTGTTTTAAAGCCCTTTCGCTGCCAATTCAGACCTGGAATCAAGCAATTTCTATTCATTTTCCCATCAATTCAGATGATTACAGTAATCAAAACTGATGATATGTGAAATCATTAGCAACCATTCATTTCGTTCACATCAGCTAGTATCATGTAGAAAGCGGTTGCAGTTCCCTTTTTGAGCCCGCGCTGTTCAAACAAACAGAACCGGTAATTTTATCCAATCCTGTTCTGTCAGAAGGACACCAGGGACATCAAAGGGACACTGTTCAGCCAAATAGATATCAATCCTGTCTGAATAATCTTATAAGGATTGCATTATTACCTATCGGTGATTATTCACGATAGAATTTATGTGAACCGGGAAATCCGGATGAAAGAAGGTATCTGATGCGCGATATTATCAACATCAACGAAAACTGGCAGTTCGCCAAAGACAATAAAGTCGGCGAAGAAGCTTCCGTTGTCGAAAACATTAACCTTCCCCATACCTGGAACGCCATCGACGGCCAGGACGGCGGAAATGACTACTGGCGCGGCACCAGCACTTACCGTAAAGAGCTGGCAAAACCTGAACTTAAAGATGATGAAGAACTCTGGCTGGAAATCAATGGCGCCAACTCCTCTTCCAACGTTTATCTCAACGGCAAGAAACTGGCTCACCATGACGGCGGCTATTCCACATATCGTGTCAACCTGACACCCGAACTGAAAGACGAAAACGTGCTGGAGATCGAAGTGGACAACGCTCCCAATAATACTGTTTATCCCCAGCAGGCTGACTTCACCTTCTACGGTGGTCTGTACCGTGATGTAAACCTGATCAAAACAAACAAGGCTCACTTCGCTCTTGGCTACTGGGGCGGTCTGGGTGTTGCGATCACTCCGGTTGTTGACGGAACCAACGGCGATCTGAAAGTTGCCGCTTACACTGAAAACGCAAAAGACGGCGACATCCTGGATGTTGTTGTCAAGAACGCAAAAGGCGAAGTTGTCGCAAACGGCACTACTGAAATCACTGACAACAAAGCGGAATGCAATTTCGTACTTGAAAACGTTCATCTGTGGGATGGCGTGAAGGATCCTTACCTGTACACAGTTGATGTCAAACTGATGCAGGATGGTGAAGTTCTCGACAACCTGAGCCAGAGAATCGGTTTCCGCACATTCGCTTTTGACGCTCAGAAAGGCTTCTTCCTGAACGGCCGTCCTTACCGGCTGATCGGTACTGCCCGTCATCAGGACTGGCAGGGTCTTGGCAACGCTCTGACAAGAGAAAACCACGAGACCGACATGAAGATTCTCAAGGAAATGGGCGCCAACACAATCCGCGGCGCGCACTACCAGCACGATCAGGCCTGGTATGACCTGGCTGATGAAAACGGTATGGTTATGTGGGCAGAAATCCCCTACATCTCCAAGCACATGGAAAACCCTGAAGCCAACCAGAATACCAAGGATCAGATGACAGAGCTGATCATTCAGAACTACAACCATCCTTCCATCGCTGTCTGGGGCCTCTCCAACGAGATCACCATCGGCGGTGAGAGCGAAGATCTGATCCAGAACCACAGAGAACTGAACGACCTCGCGCACAGACTGGATCCCACCAGAAAGACAACCATGGCTGCTGTCACCACATGCAACCCTGACTCCCCCCTGATTGAGATCCCTGACGTTGTCAGCTACAACCACTACTTTGGCTGGTACATGGGCAAGCTCGAAGACAACGAAGTATGGTTCGACAACTTCCACGAAAAACACCCCAACATCGTGATCGGCTTCTCCGAATTCGGTGCTGACTGCAACCCGCAGTACCACTCCGAGAAACCCGGCCGCGGTGACTACACGGAAGACTACCAGGCGATGTACCACGAACACATCCTGCACATGGTTAAGGAACGTCCGTGGATGTGGGCGACACACGTATGGAACGGTTTTGACTTCGCGGCCGATGCCCGTGACGAAGGCGGCAAGCCCGGTCAGAACCAGAAGGGACTGATCACCTTCGATCGTAAGACCAAGAAAGATGGCTACTACATCTACAAGGCTTACATGACAGAAGAACCCTTCGTTTACATCACAAAGAGAAGATACGTCAACCGTGAAAACCCTGTGACAGAGGTCAAGGTTTACTCCAACGAACCTGAAGTGACACTGTACGTTGATGGCAAGAAGTTCGAAACTCAGAAAGGCGAATACGTCTTCAAGTTCAACGTGTCCATCACTGGCGAACACCAGATCAAAGCTGTTGGCTCCAACGATTCCATCACGGACGAAATCACCATCCGCAAGGTTGATGAGAAGGATCCGGACTACATCGTTGTCGGCGGCTCCGTACACAACTGGTTCACAGACGGCATTGAAAGACCCGGCTACCTGTCCATCATGGATTCCATTGGTGACATCGCGAGAGTTCCGGAAGCGCAGGCCGCTCTTGCTCCTGTTTTCGAAGCGATGAAGAACTTCATGGGCAAACGCGATGAGTCCAACATGAGCGAAGAAGAGAAGAAGAAAGCCGCTGAAGGCAGCGCAGCCATGATGATGGCCTTCCCTCTTGAAACCGCTCTGCGTATGTCCAAAGCGATGAGTCAGGAAGAGATCGTTGCGCTCAACAAGATGCTCAACCAGATTCCCCGTCAGGACTAATTCATAATACATAAACCTGATTTTCAGGCCCTGCTTCGGCAGGGCTTTTTTTATGGTCTTTATCCATATCCTCCTGCAGAAAAAGGCGTCCTCCTCTTTCCGAAGAAAGAAGAGAACGCCTTTTTTCATCTGTTCAACTGTGATTGTGAGAAGGAGTCCAGATCCCTAATCCTTTTTCATCGTCGCGCCAAGAGCGGACATGACAGCGTAGCGGAATCCTTCTTTTTCCAGCTGCTCCACACCGCGAATCGTCGTGCCGCCAGGCGAGCAGACCGCATCCTTCATCTGGCCGGGATGATCCTTTTTGGCCAGATAGAGCGCGCCGGTTCCTTCCAGAACCTTCGCCGCCAGTAAATATGCCGTTTTGCGCGGCAGGCCGTGTTTTACGGCGCCATCCCCAAGCGCCTCGACAAACATCTCCGCAAAGGCGGGGGTGCATCCGGCCAAAGAACCGGCCACACCCATCAGATCGGCGCGAATCGACTCCACCAGAGCGACCGGTTCGAACAGTCTGTCCAGATCGTCCTTGTCGTCCGGGGTCAGATCATTTTTCGTATCGACCATCACAATGCCCTCTCCCACCGCGATCGGGGTGTTTGGCATGATGTTGACATGTCTGGCGTTTGGCACAATCTGCTGCACGTCGTCATAGGTCAGACCAGCCGCCAGAGAGATGACAAGTTTTCCTTCGATCTCTCTTTCGCAGCCTTCGAGCGCATCTTTCAGCTGATACGGTTTGGCCGCGAGGATGATGATGTCACATTTGTCCACGACTTCCTTGTTGGTGCGCAAAGGATGAATCTGGTAGCGGGCGCTGCTGGCCACCAGTTTGGGCCAGTGGTGGGCGCTTGCGTAAACGAGGTCCGGATTGATCACTTCTTTCATCATCCAGCCCTGCATGATGGCCTGAGCCATGTTGCCAAATCCGATAAAGCCGACGCGTTTTGTAAATTCCCGCATAATCAGTCCTTTCTGTTCTGTTTAATGAGCGCCCTTTGGCAGGGTGCCGTCATCAAGGTAATTCAGAATATCCTGATAGACCACTTCCTTGTTGATCTCATTGAGGATTTCGTGGCGCATGTCGGGATAAAGCTTGGAATGCACGTTCTCATAGCCCTTGTCGCGCAGCTCCTGCACGGTCTTTTCAAATTCCTGCGGGCCGCCGATGACCGGATCTTCCTCCCCGGCTAAAAACAGAACCGGCAAAGACGGATTTTCCACATCCCAGCCTTCGGTCGAATAGGTGTCCTGAATCAGAAGCATCAGGTTGCGGTAGCCGTTGAGCGTGAAGGGCTTGCCATCAAGCTCATGATTGTTGAAGGCTTCGTTGTTTTTTTCATTGTGGGAAAGCCATCTGTTTTTCTGATCCCCGGGAATCTTCTTGTCAAAAGCTCCGCAGACCATGCCGTCGACCAGTTTGGAATGGCCGTGCTCGCCTTTCACGGCGCTCAGGCATTTGATCAGATTCAGACCGGCTTTGGCGGAAGGATTGTTGAAGACGGCACCGGAGATGATCAGCTTGTCGAGCTGGTCATCGTGCTTTTTCAGATAGCTGCGCACAATCAGCGAGCCCATCGAATGCCCTACCATGTAAACAGGCGCATGCGGATAGCGCAGGATCAGATCCTGCACGACATCAAAGACGTCCTCCACAATCGCCTTGCCTTCTTTGTCATAAAAGTAGCCTAAATCTTCCGGCTGGCGCACGCTTTTGCCATGACCGCGGTGGTCGTGAATCAGGCAGGCGTAGCCATGATCCGCCAGATAACGCATGAAGTGCAAATAGCGCTCCTTGTGCTCCTGCATGCCATGGACAAATTGAACAATGCCCCTGACCTCTCCTTCAGGAATGACTTCCAGAACGTCCAGTTCGAGCCCGTCAGCTCTCGAGCTGACTGTGCGGTACTGTTCCATCCTTCTCCTCCTTGCATGGAATATTTCCATATTTTGATCGATTTTTATCTTTAGCTTTATGATACCTTTTCCCTTCTTTGAGTGGTGCAACTCTGAGAATTTCGAACACTTTGACCATTCAAAAAAGGGGGCCTCCCGTCTGACAGGAAGCCCTTGAGTCTTATTCAGAATTTCAAAATGAAAGGATCAATGATCTGCCTTATTCCGGATCAACGAGATCGAAAGCGACCAGATCCATGTCGCCGATCAGATCGAGCATGTCAAGCTCATCCCCGGCGAGCTTTCCAACGATATTGCGCATGCCGTCGTTCTTGCATCTCTGGCGGATGATCTGCGCTTCACCGGCGTAGTGGGGATAGTTGTTGTTGACGATGACCACATCACCCGGCTCGTAGTATTCCTTTTCAACAGGACGGGCCTCCACAGGCAGATCCTTGTTGAAGAAGCGGCCGTTGCGGCTTCTCCAGATCCATTCGGAGCTGTCGCCAAGATCGATGTAGGGACCGAAGTCGGACAGATATTTCTTCTCTGTTTCCGTGATGTCTTTGATCGGTGTGACTTTGACGTGTCTGATGCCATCCGGGTTCACACGGGAAGCGATCGCTTTAAGCAGGGGGTTGTCAAGCGCCTCCACCTTCAGGTTCTTGACAACATTGACGAGATCTTCCATTTCCTCTTCGGTCGCAAACGCGTTGCCAATCAGAATGTCATCGACATTGTCCGTGGCCAGAAGCAGTCTTGCCTGCAGATCGATAGGATAGTTTCTCATGCGCTCAACAGTGGGCAGTCCGTATTCGGCATCCCAGACACCATGTGTTTCGGGCGCGTTGGAGGAGACAAAGGCGGCCATCGGCACTTCGGGCGCGAGTTCTTTCATCGCCTTGTTCATGTCGCGGAACTTGTTCCACTTCATGCCTGTCAGTGGTTCGGGATAGAAGTTATGGCACAGAAGAATACGGTCGGTTCTCGCGCCGCGTCTGATCAGATCAGCGAGCACATCGGGAGACATGGACGCGTTGAACTCGAGGGTGATGTCCTGGTCGTTGTTGATCAGCATGATGTCGCGCTCATCGCCATACTGGCCATCCATGCGCAGAATATCGACACCGATTTCCTTGAACGGGCTGAGATCCTTTGGATCAATGCCCATCTTGTCAAGGAACTCTCCATTGACATCCAGAGAGACTCTGATTCCATTCTCATGCGCTTTTTCGATCATGTACTTGAAATAGTTGAATACAGTCTCGCGATCGCCTTCCAGGTTGAACATGCTGGAAAAAAGACGGGTAAAGCCATGACGGCCCGCCTGCTCGATGTAGGCATCGATCTCTTCGGCGCTGCGCAGGTCGGGATAGACGGAGATTCCTAATTCATGCATTGTAAAATCCTCCAAACCCGTTTGAAAAATAAACGGGATTTCTCACTTCCTGTTTACCACAGACCATACAGGAATGAAACAGGAAAAGATTCCTTTTCAGTGCGCGAACGATTTCCCCCAAACGAAAGAAAAGCTTCCCTGGGGAAGCTTGCTTGAATCCTTAATTCTGGTGGATCTTGGCGACGATGGCCATCTCCTGAATGGCGTTTTCGCAATGGGATTCATCGTTGAGTCCGCGCAGGGCACGGTAGATGAAATCCATCATGGAGACGCTTTTGTGTTTGCCCTGATGGTTGATGGTGGCTGCGATTTCACGCAGGCCGATCAGCAGTTTGTTCTGCTGGGGACGCTCACCCTGCTGGGCGCTGGAATAAAGTGTAGAGCCGGACAGAAACTCCTGAGTGTCGGTAATGGCATTGTATTCATCATTGACTCTGCCGATGTTTTCGATCAGTCTGACTTCATCATTCTGTTCATCGCAAAGAACATAGAGCACAATACGGTCGGTGTTTTCTGTCTTCTGATTTGTTTGGCAGGCATTGGCCAGGCCGTTGAGGGAGCAGTTCAGATGTTGTTTTAAGAGTTCTGTGTTCACAGATATCCCTCCCTTGTGCGCGGATCTGATCCGCTGTTTGATTCGAACAAAATCAAATAACTGTTTCTACCTTTAAAATGTCCTTAAAAGGGTGCGGTTTTATCCTGAAAAGACCATTTTATACACAGCTTTAATTGTGTTTGGCAACAGTTTTGACTTGATTGGAATCGGTAATCGAAGTATAAACATAAAAAAACGCAAAAGACGTTGCCATGGCAACGAAAAAGGAATTATGACAAAAAACAACGATATTGTCACATTTATGGAGGCTTTTTCCGGACCGGAGCAGGAGCGCATCCGCCAGCTTCTGCGCCCACGCCAGAAAACGCTTTCAAAAAGGGGGCTGCTTTTTGGCCCGAAGCAGACACAAAGTGAAATCGCCTGGCTGGTGCGCGGCCGCATTCAGGCCGATCTGTTCCAGCCCGAGGGGGCCAGAATTTTAGTCGCCGTCTATGAAAGCGGCGATCTGATCGGAGATCCCCTTTCCTTATATGGACTGGACGGACTGCTGCACTATGAAGCGATGGAAGAGTGCGAAGTGGTGATCGTCAACGTGGATAAGCTGCGCGATTCCGACAATCCCTTCGATCTGATTCTGGAGCGCGATATGCTGCGAAAGCTGTTTCGCGGACAGAGCGCTCTGCTCGACAAGATCCTGTTCTGTTCGCATCCAAATCTTCGCCAGAAGATTCTGCACTATCTTCATTCGCTTCCCCAGAATGGACAGGGCATGATTGAAGTGCCCTTTGACAGGGCCCAGATGGCCAATTATCTCAACGCGGACCGAGCCGCGCTGTCAAAAGAATTGGGGAAAATGAAGCAGGACGGTATCATTAAATTCAGAAAGAATCAGTTTTTTCTTCTTGATCAGATCCTGGAATAGAAAGAAGGCCAGCCATGAGAATCATCTCCGGAAGCGCGCGCGGCACGCAGATTGAAGCCCCCGAAGGCATGGACACCAGACCTGTCACCGACAGGATCAGACAGTCCCTCTTCAACATCTGGCAGTTTCAGATCCCCCACAGCCGCTTTCTCGATCTGTTTTCCGGATCGGGCTCGATGGGTCTGGAGGCGTTAAGCCGCGGAGCCAAGAAAGTCGTCATGGTGGAAAAGGGAGACAGGCAGTTTGACGTGATTTCGCGTAATCTGAAGAAATGCCACTTCACGGACGGCCGGGAAGTTCTGTTAAAAGACGATGTTTTCCATGCAATCGGACTGCTTGAAAAAAAAGGAGAAAAATTCGATTTCATCTATCTCGATCCCCCTTATACTGTAGACGAAATCTTTGATCCGGTAATGGATGCCCTTGGCAAAAGCAGCCTTCTTGATGAGGACGGCGAGCTTGTCATTCGCAGCCATACGAAGAAAAAGATGAAGGAACGCTACGGAAACCTGGAAAAGGTCCGAGAGAAAAAATGGGGCATTTCCACCGCGCACTTCTATCATCTGGCAAAGAATCCATCTGAATCAGACTGATTTATCCACCCTCTGTGTCAGGCCGAAAATCGGCCTGACTTCTGGCTTCACTTCTGATTGTCTGTTAGAATAACGTCACCATATCGAGGAGAACTCCCAGTATGAGAAAATACGTCCGACAGCAGGAACTCGTCAAAGCGCTCAACGACCTTGTCACGCATCGAAGTCCTGAACTGATCAAAGTCTACCAGGATGTCATGTACTACCGCTTCTGCAAGCAGTCGCATCCTGAAAACCGCCAGCGTACAGAAAGAATGTTGATGATCCCGCGCCGCCTCACGCTGCGCGCGCTGAACTGTCTGGCTTCTCTTATTGTTATTCCCTTCCTGCCGGCATTCTTCTTCCGGCTGCAGATGAGCGGCTGGTATTCGGAAGCCGTCTTTGTTCTGGCAATCTTCTCCGGAATTGAAGCCTGGAAATGTTGGAAACTGTTCTGTCTGTGGTCGGCGTGCAAGCCTTATATTCTGATCGACGAGCTGATCGCCCGCAAAATTATTGTTCTTTCCGTCAACAAGACCCCCTCTGAAAAGCCGGAGCCTGTTAAAAGATAGACAATTTAAACTTTAGCCTATCCCAAGCGGGTAGGCTTTTTATTAACGGCATCTTTAGGAGTTGGTCGATATGATGAATATACATAGAAAACACTTTCATTTGTGAAAGTTTTCACAGAAAGGGGAGATCAGGATTGCCGGAAGCAAACAAACAAACACTCTGCAAAACACCCGACGAACATGTCCTAGTCTGCCTGACACATGATCCGGAAAACGCGGTGCTCATACAAGCCGCCGCAAAACTCGCTTCCCTCTTGAACGCGACTTTCACCTCCCTCTATGTGCGGGGTGTGGTCTTCGCCTCTTTGAGTGAAGAAGAAAAGAGATCTTTACAGAAAAACAGACTGCTTGCCGAATCGCTTGGCGCGAACATCGAAATCGTCAGCGGTGAGGATTCCGCCTATCAGGTCATCGAAACCTCCAAGCTTCTGAAAGTCACTCATATCTTTTTAAGCAGAAACACACTCTCGCAGTTAGGGGCGTTCGGATCAGTCGACGCCATCACCAGACGCATCGTTTCCGAGCTGCCCTATGTGGAAATCCACCTGATTCCCAACACGGCGCTTGGCACTCCGCGCAGATTCCGTCCCTTCGCCACAGAGCACCATTCCTCCAGATCGGAAAAGATCAGGGATCTGGTCATCGTCCTCTCGTTTCTTGTGATCGCGACGATCATCTGCGCCGCGATGGATACAGGCGGGATCTCGGAAGGAAACATGATTCCGGTCTATATCATCGGTGTCCTGCTTGTCTCTCTGTCCACCACCCACTGGACTTCGTTGTTTGTGTATACGGCACTTGCGATTCTCGCCTTCAACTTTCTGTTTTCAGAACCAAGGCTGGCCCTGTCGCCCTTTGATCACTCCTTTCCGGTGACGCTGACCATCATGGCCATCGCCTCCGTGATCAGCGCGCTGATCACCTCGCAGTTTCAACGGCACACGTCGCAGGCCAGCCAGTCGGCGTTTCGATCGCAGATTTTGTTCGACAACAACCACGCGCTGCAGAAAGTCAGCACGGAAAAGGATGTCATCTCGACTCTGTGCACCCAGAATCAGAAACTGATGAGCGCGGATGTCATCTTCTATCCCAACGCCGGCCTGCAAAAGCAGTTTGACATGGATAAAATGATCCCCTTCCCGCTGATCGCCAAGCAGCCCATCTCGCCTCTGATCTACGATGTGGAAAAGGAAGCGATCGGCTGGAGTATGGAGCACAGACAGGAAGCTGGAAGTTCCACCACAAACTTCCCCGACTGCCGCTTCATCTACTTTCCATGCCGCTCACAAAGCGGTGTCTATGGAGTAGCGGGCATCGAGCTCAACGGCCGCTATCTGGAAGGGCTGGACCGGGCCGTGATCCGCTCAATGATCGCCGAAGGCGCTCTGGCTCTCGACAACCTTGTCAAGAACCGGCGCATTCATGAAGCGGAGCTCAAGGAACAGTCCGATCAGCTGCGCGCAAAAATTCTGCGGGCGATCGGACACGATCTGCGCACCCCGCTGACCGTGATCTCGGGCAGCGCCTCCAACATGATGAACATGATCAATGGAGCCGATCCGGAAGCCATGCGAAAGACCGGCAAGGAAATCTATGAGAATTCTCTGTGGATGAGCTCTCTGGTCGAAAACCTTCTGACCGCCTCCAAGTTGGAGGATGGGCAGATCAGCGTTCATCCGCATCCTGAAATGATCTGTGATCTGATTGAAGTGCTGATAAGTGATCCGGCGATGAATCATCCCGATCATCCCGTCACCATTGAATGTGACAACGATCTGCTCATGGCCAACGTCGACAGTTCCATGGCGATGCGCGTGCTCAACAACCTGATGACCAACGCCATCCAGCACACCCCGCCCGGAACCGAAATCACCATTCACACCTATTCCAAAGACGGCTTCTCCTGTCTGGATGTGGCCGATACCGGAAACGGCATGGATGATGAATCGAAGGACAAGGTCTTTGATATCTTCTACACCGGAGAGGCTCCCTCAGACAGCACCCGCTCACTGGGACTTGGCTTATTCCTGTGTAAAAAGATCGCTCAGGCCCACGGCGGAGATCTTCTGGTGCGTGACAACCACCCCAAAGGACTGGTGTTCACCTTCCAGATGCCTCCGGCCGATCTGAGCGCTCTTCACCAATAGCACATTCTCTTGGATGAAAAATTAGTTTATACTTTTCGTACATGATTTAAATTCAATAAGACTGATTGGAAAGGACTTTCCTGATGCCTGCAATTAACCCAACTGTTCTGGTTGTGGAAGATGATTCCTCAATCAGAAACCTGATCGTGACCACTCTTAAGGCTCACCACTACCGTTCTTTAGTCGCCAAAGACGGCGAAAGCGCCATCCTCGAAGCGAGCACCCCTAATCCGGATGTGGTTTTCCTGGATCTCGGCCTGCCCGATATGGATGGCGTCGATATCATAGAGCGTATCCGCTCCTGGTCTTCGATGCCCGTCATCGTCATCTCCGCCAGAACGGAAGATGAAGACAAAATCAAAGCGCTCGACGCGGGCGCGGACGATTATCTGACCAAACCGTTCTCCGTAGAAGAACTGCTTGCCAGATTGCGCGTTGTCACCCGACGTCTGGACGCTCAGGCCGCCGCCTCCAACAACAAATCCGATTCCGTGTTTACCAACGGTGCTCTGAAAGTCGACTACGCGGCCGGATGCTCATTCATGGGTGATCAGGAACTGCACCTGACCCCGATTGAATTCAAGCTTCTGTGCCTGTTATGCCGAAACGTGGGCAAGGTACTGACGCACACCTACATCACTCAGCAGATCTGGGGCAGCAGCTATGACAACGACATCGCTTCGCTGCGCGTGTTCATAGCCACCCTGCGCAAAAAGCTCGAGAAACAAAAGGGCGGTCCCCAGTACATTCAGACTCACATCGGTGTAGGCTACCGGATGCTGAAGGTGGATTAACCGGCTGAAAAGCCAGCTGATCCGTTCTTGGATTAAAGGAAAAAAGAAAATGAAACGCAGGATTCACATCATTGGATCCTGCGTTTCATTTTGCATGGAAATCTTCATTCTTTTCAGGAGCATATTGAAGCGGCATCCAGGTAAGGACAGAGTTAAGAGCCCCGGTTCTTGAACTTTTGATTTACGGCGGTTAAAATTTATTCACTAATTGTGGTACAAGCCTGCTTGTACTTGGAAGGTCGGCCAATTCCCGCTCTTCTGTTTTGTAGAAAAGCGTCCAGAGATGGGCGCTTTTCTTTTCCTCACCTTGACTTCATGACATTTTCAAAAAAGCGTAAAGAAAAGACCGCCTTGCGGCGGCCTGAATTTGCTTATGAAGGGCGAGTCAGAAAGTACTGTGACATTTGAACATATCAGAAGGTATTGGAGTTGAAAACAATTGAACAATTGATCGCAAATCTGAATTATTATAAGATTTCTCGCCCTTGCGTGATTCCCATGCCCTGAAAAACGTCCCCCAACAATGATCAGGGCACGTTATGAGTATAGGAAAAAGAAAGGCAGTTGTCAAATATTGATCTTACATCTTTAAGATGCTTCCGTCATCTCATTTGACTGAAATTATCAATTTTATAACGTTATTTATTGATTCAGCCAAAGATCATGCCGGCAATAAGTGCCGCGCCATAAAGGCCAAAGGTGCCAAGAAAGCTGCCGATCAGGATTCTGCCGAGCGTTCTTCCCAGTGATTTCTTTTCGGAATTGTTCTTATTTTCAGATTTCTCATCTGCTATTGAAGTGTTTTTCATGTCAGTTTCTTTTCAGTTATCGCTTTGTTGAAAGCTCTACAGCGTTTCGTAGTGCAGGCAGCCGTCATGGGGTGTGCACTCTTTCAGACGCTCCTTCCATTCCGGCTCGGTGGTGATGATCAGACCGGGTGTTGCGATGGAAGAGCGGATGAAGGTCACTTCCTTGCGGCCGGAGAAGTCGAAATGAATCGCTTTGGTGAAGGAGGCGAACTTGCCGTTCTTTCTGTAGTCTTCGTTGACGATGATGATACGGCGCACAATCTCCCCGTCTCTGCCAAGCTGCATGGACTGCTCATGTTTGAATTCCGGCAGGGCGTTTTGCTGCTTGAGGCGCAGCTGGGGGTAGTGGATAAAGGTCTCCGTCGGAGACTGAGGGCGCAGGGCCGATTCAAGCAGAATGGCGGAGTTGCGCGAAAGCTTGAGGTACACATTAGCGGGCTCTGTGACTTCAGAGGCGGGGGCAGGAACAATGACTGCTTCCGCCTTCTTGCCAATCAGATCGCGCAGAACGCTTTTTTCTCGGACAGGAATAATCATAGGATCCTCTTTTCTTTTTTCTCTGATAGCCGTCCATACTCCCCCTGC
>Strawberry_p1__coassemble_2453_pt1 | contig 15080 bp, 11 predicted proteins | sample Strawberry_p1__metabat2_low_PE_004 | metagenome-assembled genome bin Strawberry_p1 | reverse complement strand
AAGGCGAAAATAGCAAGCTGCCAGGCCAAAGTTAACTCCCTTACCTGAAGAGGTTTGGGAGTTTTTTTGTGCTTTTTCAAAGAAGAACAGATAACCGGTCCCCGTACTCGCATGAAAATAGCAAAGATGAACGAAAATGACTGTAAAAAAAGCAGAACCGAACTGTTCCGAAAATCTGCTCGAGATTTGCTGAAGTAAAAAGTTATCCGATATGTATCAATATTGGTGAAATATATTGAACTAATGTATGAACTGCGACTATTAAACATTCAAAAAAATTCAAATAACTCCAGATAGATGAATGAAAATGAAGAAGTATATATTGACAGCGCCAAAAACCTTCAGTATGATCTGAGCGTAAAGAGACATGATCGATTGAAGGAACATGAATTAAAATGAAGAAATGGAGATGATCAGAATGATTGCACATGAGCGGCAGGAAAAAATACTCAATTATTTGTCCGCAAAAAAAAACGCGTCTGTCAATGAACTGATGGATCTGCTTCAGACATCAGACAGCACACTTCGGCGGGATCTGATGATTCTTGAACAGAAAGGACTCTGTACACGTGTTCATGGCGGTGTTTCCTTCGTGGAAAGCGATCAGCCGATCAGGGCCCAGGAATCCACCATGTCACGGCGCAGAAAGGTTGCGCAAAAGGAAAAACAGGAAATCGCGCGCAAAGCGATTGGTCTGATTCATGACGGTGATCTCGTTTATATCGATGCAGGCACGACCACAGAAGCTCTGCTTGATCTGATAGAAGATCAGAACATCCACGTTGTGACCAACTCAATCAATCATGCAGCTCTCGCAGCTGGGAAGGGACTGGCAGTCAGTCTGGTGGGTGGCAGTTTCAAATCACTGACTGACGCGATTGTTGGTGAGGAAGCACTCGAATTTCTGGATCAGTATTTGTTTGATGTTGGTTTCTTTGGAGTGAACGCCATTACTGAAAACGGCAAGCTGCTCACACCGGATATGAGAGAAGCTGCTGTCAAGCGCAAAGCATTGCAGCACAGCCGCAAAGCCTATGTTCTTGCGGACTCCTCGAAGCTGAATCAGACATCCAATATCCGGTTCGGTTCCCTTGATCAGGCGGTTCTGATCACAGACAAAGATCCGGACAACGAAAACATGCTGGTGATGGAAGACCAGACAGAAGGAAAAGAAAAATGATTTACACGTTGACTGCGAATCCTTCGCTCGATTACATCGTCAGGGTTCACAATCTGGAAATCGGCGAAACAAACAGAGCCTACGAAACGGAAATCTTTGCAGGCGGCAAGGGATTCAACGTTTCCACCATTCTGGCAAACCTTGGCCATGATTCTCTGGCTTGCGGCTTTGTTTCCGGTTTTACCGGACAGGAACTTTACAGACTGCTGGGGCCCCGTTCCTTTAAAAAGAACCTGATCGACTGCACCGGACTGACGCGCATCAACGTCAAGCTCAAGGCTGATCAGGAAACTGAAATCAACGGAACCGGGTTGATGATTGATCAGACACAGATTCAGAAACTGCTTGACTGTCTGGATCAGATCAGGGATGAGGATGTGCTGATTCTTTCCGGAAGCATTCCGGAATGTCTGGAGAAGACTTTCTACGCTTCACTGCTCGAACGTTATAAGGACAGGAAAATTCTGAGCGTTGTCGACGCTTCTGGTGCTCTGCTGAAAAACGCTCTTTGCTGGCATCCGTTTCTGGTCAAGCCGAATCAGGCGGAAATCGAAGATCTTCTGGGGATCAGAATTTCAAATGAGCAGGAACTGATCGATGCGGGCAGAACTCTTCAGAAAGAAGGAGCGAGAAACGTTCTGATTTCCCGAGGCGCTAAAGGCGCCATGCTGATCGGAGAAGATGGCCGGGTTTACAAAGCGGGATGTCCGCAGGGAAAACTGGTCAACTCCGTAGGCAGTGGTGATTCGATGGTGGCCGGATTTGTGGCCGGATGGCTCGAGACACACGAGCTTGAAAAGGCGTTTGTGAACGGCATTTATTGTGGAAGTGCGACAGCATTCAGCGCTGATCTTGCCAGCGGTGAACAGATTGCTGCACTGAAAAATTCTTCCCCTGTCGAGGTCTTCATCGAAGACTAGACGGCGGCTGAACTGCTTTGCCAAGAGATGCATTTTAAAAGAGTTTGAAAAGAAAAGGAAAAGCGCATGAAAATCAAAGACCTGCTTTCCTATGAGGCAATCGATGTCCAGGCATCTGCCTCCAGCAAAGAAGAAATCATCAACAAAGCCATCGACCTGATGGTCAAGAGCGGTAAGATCACAGACCGCCAAGCGTACGCCAAAAAAGTTTTCGAACGAGAAGAAGAAAGCACGACCGGCGTCGGAATGGGGATCGCCATTCCCCATGGACGTGACGCCGCTGTGGCAAAAGCCGGTCTGGCTGCCATGGTTATTCCGGACGGCGTGGAATACGTCAGCCTTGATGCTCAGCCAGTTCACCTTCTGTTTCTGATCGCCGCTCCCGAAGGAGGGCAGGTCCATCTGGAAGTGCTTGCGAAACTGAGCCGCATGCTGATGGATGAAACGCTCAACCACAATCTGCAGAACGCGAAAAGCGCGGACGAATTCCTTCAGATTCTCACCGACGCCGAAAACGCTCTGGAAGGTCCGGCTGAAGAAGAGACACAGACAAGCAAGGATGCTCCTTTGATTCTTGCGGTGACCAGCTGCCCCAATGGCATCGCCCATACCTATATGGCAGCGGAAAACATTGAAAAGAAAGCCAAAGAACTTGGATACCGCGTCAAAGTGGAAACACGTGGTTCCGGTGGTGCGAAAAACGTGCTGATTGCTGAAGAAATCAAAGAGGCTGACGGTGTCATTGTCGCTGCGGACGCGAAAGTTCCCACAGACCGCTTTGATGGCAAACGTCTGGTTCAGGCGCCGGTTTCCGATGGCATTCACAAACCAGAAGAACTGATCGCCCGCTCTCTTGATCCTTCCACTCCCGTCTTCAAAGGAAACGGCGGGGCCGTTCAGGATTCCGGCGCCGCCAAAGAGTCAGGATGGCGTTCGATCTACACCAGTCTGATGAATGGCGTCAGCCATATGCTTCCCTTCGTTATCGGCGGTGGTCTGATGATTGCGATCGCGTTCCTGATTGACGGATTCGCTGTGGATATGAACACCCTTGCGGAAGCTGACCGTGCTCTGTTTGGAACCATTAACCCGGTGGCCGCTTTCTTTAAAAATGTCGGTGGTCTTGCCTTTGGTCTGATGCTTCCTGTTCTGGCCGGTTTCATCGCAGAAGCGATCGCCGATCGTCCGGGTCTTGCTCCTGGCTTTATCGGTGGTCTGATCGCCGCAAATGGAAAATCCGGATTCCTTGGAGCCATGCTCGCTGGTTTCCTTGCCGGATATCTGATCAACTTCTTCAAAAAAGCCTGCTCCAAAATGCCTTCCGCTCTCGATGGAATCAAACCCATGCTGATCTATCCGCTGCTTGGCATCGCTTCGATTGGCGCAATCATGACCTTCCTGGTAGAACCGCCGATTGGCTGGCTGAACACACAGCTTAACTTCTGGCTTGAATCTCTCAACGGCACATCCGGTATTCTGCTTGGCGCGCTTCTGGCAGCTATGCAGGCCACCGATATGGGCGGCCCGTTCAACAAAGCCGCATACGTCTTTGGCACCGCTTCTCTGGCAGCCGGCAACTACGCCATCATGGCTTCCGTTATGATCGGCGGCATGGTTCCTCCTCTGGCGATCGCTCTTTGCACATTCCTGTTCAAGGACAAGTTCACCGAACAGGAAAGAAAAACCGCTCCGACCAATATCATTATGGGTCTGTCCTTCATAACCGAAGGCGCTATCCCCTTTGCGGCCAGTGATCCACTGCATGTTATTCCCTGCTGTGTCTGCGGATCGGCTTTAGCCGGCGCGCTTTCTCAGCTCTTTGGCTGCACGCTGATGGCTCCCCATGGCGGTATCTTCGTTCTTCTGACCATCGGCAATCCTCTGATGTATCTGGTTGCTCTTGCCGCCGGAACCGTTGTCGGCGCACTGCTTCTTGGTATGACCAGAAAGAAAGCCGTCACTTCTGAAAAAGAAGAAAAAGCGTCTGAAAAAGTTGTTGTGGAAGGATAAGCACAAACCACGTATCTGTCCTTCTCAAAAAAGAATGATCTGACAGGCCGTGTATGACACTGTCACAAGAGTATGAAGTGAAAAGGAGAATCATCTCATGAGTGAAACAAAGCATCCCCGCTGGGCCGTTCTTGGCACCGGCGTGATCGCCAACCAGATGGCCCAGGCTCTCGAGTCCATGGGACGCACACTTGATGCGGTTGGAAACAGAACCTATGAAAAAGGAGTCGCCTTTGCCGAAAAGTATGGCGTGAAAAAGGTCTACAAAGACTACGACGAAATGTTCACTGATCCGGATATCGACATTATTTACATCACCACGCCGCATAACACCCATGCGGCTTTCCTGGAAAAGGCTCTTTCCAATGGCAAACATGTGCTGTGTGAAAAGTCGATCACTCTGAATTCGGAAGAACTCGAACGGGCCAAACAACTGGCCAAAGAAAACAATGTCGTTCTGGCGGAAGCCATGACGATCTATCATATGCCCCTTTACCGTACACTGGTGGAGCGTGTGAAATCTGGAGAGCTTGGAAGAGTGAATCTGGTCCAGATGAACTTTGGCAGCTTCAAGGACTACAACATGAAAAACCGCTTCTTCAACCGCAGCCTAGCGGGTGGCGCGATGCTTGATATCGGCGTATATGCCCTGTCTTTAGCCAGACTGTTTCTGGAAGGCACACCCGATCAGGTTCAGTCCTTTGTGGTGAAGGCCCCCACCGGTGTGGATGAAAGTTCCGTCAGCATCCTGACCAACCCTGAAAACCAGCTTGTCAGCATGACTCTCTCCCTGCATTCCAAGCAGCCCAAGCGCGCGGTGATCTCCTGCGAGAAGGGCTACATCGAAATCATGGAGTATCCAAGAGCGGATGAGGCAGTGATCGTCAACGCCGAAACCGGGGAGAAGGAAATCGTTAAAGCCGGTCGTACAGCTGACGCGCTGCGCTATGAGCTGGAAGATATGGAAAAGGCTGTTCTTGAAGGAGAAGACATGCTTCTGCAAAACACAAGCGATGTCATGGATCTGATGACCCGCCTGCGCAAAGACTGGAATGTCACCTATCCTGAAGAGGAAGCCTGAAATAATCAGATAGTGATTTGAGAAAATGAGCCGCCTTAGGACGGCTCGTTTTCTTTGGAGGGCAGAAAACAGCAGAAAAGGAATTGTCATAAAGAGAGAAATCGCGCAGAAAAAGCGTCTGTTATACTGTTTTTACTTTTTCAGAAGCTTAAAACTCACGCGGTCCTGACAGGTCAGGCGGAAAGGAGTGATCACGATGATGAAACACAGATGGATAGCTCTATGTTCCGCCTGCCTTCTTTTGGGTGGCTGCTTTTTTCTGAAAGACGAGGCAGGATCTGGTCCGGATGGATCAGAAATCTCATCAGATCAGGTGAACGCTGATGAGATAAACCCTGTCGAACGCAGCAGAACTGAGCAGACTCTGGATGATCCATTACTGGGGTCTTTTTACAGAGACCAGCTCAGCGTGCCGCAAAGGGAACTGTATGACCGCATGGCTGAGGGGATTTTGCAGGGAGAAATGACGTACACTCTCAAGGATCTTGATCGGGAAAATCTTGCCTGTGTGTGGGTGGCTCTCACCTCGGATCATCCGGAATTCTTCTGGCTCAATCAGTACACTTATCTTCTCAACAACGATGGAAACGACTATCTCAGGCTGGTCGACGAACCTGATCCTCAGGAAGTGGCAGCTATTGAACAGGCCGCTGATGCGATTATCGATGCGATGCCTTCCGGACTGGATGAAGCCCAAAGGGCGGAATATCTCTACCGTTTGCTGATTGATCAGACGGTGTATGACAGCGCATCAGAAAACAATCAGGATATTCGTTCCGTCCTGTTAAACGGAACATCCGTTTGCGCGGGCTATGCGAAAGCCTATGAACTGCTCTGCCGCAAGGCCGGAGTAGGCTGCACGATTGTGTCAGGCCGGGCGCTTCCCTTTGATGAAGACGAAGCCACCGCACACAGCTGGAATCTGATGAAAGTGAATGGGGAGTATTGCTGGAGTGATGTGACCTGGGGCGATCAGGAGCCGGAAAACAATCCGGAAGGCTACACCATGAGCTATCTGATGGTTCCCGATGACGTGATCTATGCCAGACACTGCTTCGATAATACGCTGCAGATGCAGGACACGGCGATACCCAATATCTTTACCATGCCCGCAGCGAATGATTCTTCGTTAAGCTGGTATGCGCGCAATAATCTTTGCTTTGACTATTACGACAGAGAGCAGATGAGCGCTCTGATCGATCAGACGCTCAGTGTGGACAATCCCCGCGTTGAGGTGCAGTTTTCCAATGATCAGGCTTATCGGGAGGCGATTGATGATCTGAGAAGACAGGATGACAATCTCTACTTTGATAAGGGGTGGCAGATTTATGGATGGTCTGAAACCATTGCTGTGAGCTATATCGATTTCGATGATGCCCGCTCGATCATCTTCTGGATCACGCCCGTCTGATGGTTATTAAGAGTGAAAAGAACCCCTCCGGTTCGCATTTTACAGGCGAACCGGAGGGGTTTTGTGTCGGGATGCTATGTTGGGCAGGAGGGGCAGACGGATCAGAGTTCGTCGTCCACGTCCTGAAACTGCGAATTGTACAGAGAAGCGTAAACACCGTTCAAGGCAAGCAGTTCTTCATGCGTTCCGCTCTCGACGATATCGCCATGCTGCATGACAAGAATTCTGTCTGCGTTGACGATGGTGGAAAGACGGTGGGCGATGATGAAAGAGGTGCGGTCTTTCATCACAGCGTTCATGGCGCTTTGCAGCTGCTTTTCCAGTCTGGTGTCCACCGAGCTGGTCGCCTCATCCAGAATAAGGATCTGAGGATCCTTGACGATGGCGCGCGCGATGGTCAGCAGCTGTTTTTCACCCTGAGAAATGTTGCTTCCATCTTCACGCAGCACCGTGCCATAGCCTTTGGAAAGGGTGCGGATGAAATGGTGAACACGCGCTTCTTTGGCCGCCTGGACAATTTCATCTTTTCTCGCTTCCGGTCGGGCGAAGCGCAGATTCTTTTCGATGGTGTCTTCCATCAGCCAGGTATCCTGCAGCACCAGACCAAACAGGGCGCGCAGATCATGCCGGTTCAGATCACGGATATCTGTGCTGTTGATCTTGATGGAGCCGCCTTTGACATCATAGAAGCGTAACAGCAGGTTGGTCAGTGTGGTTTTGCCGGCGCCGGTCGGTCCGACGATCGCAATTGTCTGTCCCTTTTTGACTTCAAAGTTGACATCATGCATCAGGGTCGAATCGTCGTAGCCGAAGACGACATGATCAAATGTGACGGAGCTGACAGGCCCTACAGGTGTGGATTCACTCAGATTCTGCTCTTCTTCCATATCCAGAAAGGTGAACAGGCGGTTCATCGCGGAAAACGCGGACTGAATCGCACTTGAAAGCTGAGAGAGCTGGGCGATCGGATCATTGATATTCCAGATATAACGGATGAATGCCTGCACCTGACCGATCAGCAGGGTGCCATTAAGCACCTGCAAACAGGCGTACAGCGCGGTGATGCCGATCACGATGTAGGTGACCAGGCTTGTCAGCGGCCCGATCAGACCGGAGGCGAACTGCGCTTTGAAACCGGCGCGCCGCATGGCCATGTTATCGTGGTCAAAACTCTTTTTCGCAAATTCCATCTGATTATAGGAGAGAATCTCGTTATAACCGGAATACATCTCGTTGATGGTTCCGTTCAGCGCGGAATAGCTGGCCTGCTGCTCATCAAAGAGCGGCTGGCTTTTTTTCATCATGCCGATCGAGAGCAGTCCGATAACAGGCAGCCCGGCCATGACCATCAAGGTCATGATGACGTTGATGCGAAACATCATAAACAGAACAAAGACGAAGGTGCAGATCGCACCAAGAATCCTTGAGAGTGTCTGCTGCAGAGCGTTGGAGAGCGTGTCGACATCGTTGGTGATGCGTGAGAGCACATCACCGGTTTTGATCCGGTCAAAGTAGCTGACCGGCAGACGGTTTATTTTCTCTTCGATCGCCTGGCGGATGTCATACATTGTCTTTTGAATGGAGTCCGTCAGCGTGAACGCGGACAGGAACTGGAAGGTGATTTTGCAAAGATAAATCACCAGCAGAGTCGCGATGATGCGGCCGATGACGGCCATATTGATGGGCTGATGAGCCTGCAGATCCAGCTGGATCTGAGAGGTAATCTGCCCTTCCACTGTGGGCATCAGAGCGTAAATGACGTTAGTAGCGATCACCAGACCAAGACCGAACAGCAGCTTGGCGCTGTTGGGTTTGAGGAAGGCGATCAGGTGCACCAGACACTGGCGAAAGGTCAATTTCTTTTCCATCTTACTCACCTGCCTTTCCCATCTGGCTTTCCGCGATTTCCTGATACAGCTGGCAGGTTTTCATCAGCTGTTCATGCGTTCCCTGACCGACCACTTTTCCCTCATCGAGGACAATAATCTGGTCCGCGTCAAGAATCGTGCTGACGCGCTGGGCGATGATCAGAAAGATCGAGCTGTCCCGCAAAGGAACCAGTGCCTTGCGCAGCGCAGCGTCGGTTTTCAGATCGAGCGCGGAGAAGGAATCATCAAAGATGTAGAGATCCGAGTTTCGCACCAGACCGCGGGCGATTGAAAGCCGCTGTTTCTGGCCGCCGGATACATTCGAACCATCTTCCGTGATTTCAAAATCCCACTGATCCGCCCTGTCGAGAATGAAGCCTTCAGCCTGAGCGATACGGGCGCTGTGCTGAACAAGATCAAGAGAAGCACTCTGATTTCCAAAGCGGATGTTTTCCGTAACGCTTCCTTTGAACAGGTGTGCTTTCTGGGACATGACGGACATGTGATCGCGCAGACTTTCCAGCTTGTAGTCTTTGATATTCTTCCCGTTGATGCGGATTTCACCGGAACTGACATCGTAGAATCTTGGAATCAGACGGCTCAGGGATGATTTGCCTGAGCCGGTGGATCCGATTACAGCGATTTTCTGCCCCTTGGACGCCTTGAAGGAGATGTCATTAAGCACAGGCTCCTCTCCATCAGGATAGGCGAAAGTAACATGGTCGAATTCAAGAGAATCGATGCCATCAAGATCCCGGGCGTTTTCTTTTCCCGGTAAAGAGGACTTCGTATTGAGAACTTCTTCAATACGCCTGGCGGATACACTCGCTCTTGGATACATCATGAAAACCATGCAGATCTGGAGAACGGACATCATCGCATGAAACAGGTATTCCTGCATGGCGATCAGCTGTCCGACCAGAAGCGATCCGGTGTTGAGCATGTTCATGGCGAGAAGATAGATTGTGATGGAAGCCAGGTTCATCAGAAAGAAGAAAGCTGGCTCCGAACAGCTCATCAGTTTGAAGAGTTTTTCAGATGTTGTCTCAAAAGTCTTGGAAACCGCGGAGAAGCGGCTTTCCTCCTGTTTCTGGGCGTTGAATGAGCGGACCACGCGGATACCGTTCATGTCCTCTCGCAGAATCCGGTTGATCGAGTCGATACTTTCCTGCTGCTTTCTGGAAAGCGGATCCGCTTTTTTGAACACGAGCAGAACGCCGGCGATGATCAGGGGAATGGTGGCAAGCACCACGAAGGAGAGCTTCAGGCTGGTCTGGATGATCAGAAAGAAGCTGACAATGACCATGACGGGGCAGATCAGAGCCCATTTCAGAATAACGTTCAGAAAATTCATGATTTGGAAGGGATCATTGTTTGTTCTGGTGATCAGGCTGGAGATCGAAAACTTCTCTATCTCAGCATGTGAGAGAGTCAGCACGTGGTTGAAAAGGTCTTTTCGAATTTCGTAGGTCACCGTTGTCGTCAATTTGACAGACGTATAGGCCAGCATGCTTGTGCCGGCGACACCAACCACAGAAACAAGGATCAGCTGCCAGAAAATTGAATTCAGGGCAGCAGGATTATCGGTGAGAACCCCCTGATCGATCATCCGTGAGATCAGAGTCGGGATTCCCAGTTCAGAAAGGGCGAAGCCCAGCGTGCAGAACGCGTCCAGACATAACAGCCCTTTATAGCGCTTTAAATAGCGCCACATCAGTTTCACAGGTCTGCTCCTTTCCAGGCGCGAAGCGCCAGAGCTGACAGGGACGGATCATTGTTCCGACACAATGTCAGGAATCTTTATTTTAATCCTATCTATTTCGACAAAACAGACAGAGCGGCTCAGGAGAGTGAGATTGGAACAGTGATGTCTGTTTTGACACTTTGAAATCACTGTTACAGGAGTTTTCTTCCTGCCTCGTTGGGCAAACAAAAAAAAGCAGACCAAGAACGGCCTGCTTTTCATTCAAATTGTCCTGATTAGTCAGTGATTGCGCCAGTGGGGCAAACGCCTGTGCATGCACCGCAGTCGATGCAAGTATCAGCGTTAACAACCGCTACGCCATCAGGAAGGGAGATGGAACCTGTGGGGCAAACGCCTTCACAAGCGCCGCATCCGATGCACATAGAATCATTTACTACTGCTGCCATATTGATAAGTCCTCCTAAATTTTCATTTCGGTGTCTTCATTATAGAGCCCGGGCGGGATTCATTAAAGAGACGTTCAGCCAAAACGGTTAACCGTTCCTAATTGAAACAGGGGAAAACCCACTGCATGGACTGAAGAAAACAAGAGACATTTTCAAATTTGGACCGCCTTTTATCAAATGGGGTTAGCAGATCGATTGACTTGTCCCTGCAGCCCACAAACCGCCGTATATGAGGGGCCTGAACAGCTCTGAAGCCGGAGGTCTAAAAAAGCGGGCTGTTTGAATGAACAGAGAACTGTACTCGATAAATGGAAAATATCAAAAACTGATCGGATTCTTTCGAAAAAACGGAACAGATGACCGTTTTAGTTCATTCCAAACAACGAAAAATTGAATCTGACTATAATAAGGTCATTGGAATTTGAGGTCTGCGTCCTATGAGCGTTAAATCCTGTATTTATAGGATAAAGAGTAGAATTACCAATATGTGTTTTCCGTCCCATGTCTGGGGAGCGGATGGACACGCGGCTTGTTTTGCCTATTCCCTGAAAAAATCAACCGATTAGGATTGTTGGTGAATCAAGCAATAATCTGCATATCAATGCAAAAACAAACAGGAGAATTAACTATGGGATTTAAAGATTTTGCAACCAAAACGACGATCAACACCGCTTTGAACTATATCAATAACAATCCTGAGAAGAATCTTCCCAGGCTGATGGACTTCGTCAACCTGGTCATGAAAAACGACACTTCCTATCCCGGTCCCCGTGCCGCATTTACAGGTGTTATCAATGATCCGGACAATAACCTCCACAAGCTCCTGATCGATGCTTTCAACGATATTGATATTGATATCATCAAAAAAGCTTTCACCAACTTCGTTATCAACGCCAACTTTGAAGGCTGGGAAAAACAGCAGGAATACCGTAAGAAATATGGATGCAATATCCCCTGGACAATCCTGATGGACCCCACTTCCGCCTGCAACCTTAAATGCACCGGCTGCTGGGCTGCTGAGTATGGCAACCGTCTGAACCTGTCCATTGATGAAATTGATGACATCATCCGTCAGGGTAAAGAGATGGGTGTTTACTTCTATATTTATACCGGTGGTGAACCTCTGGTAAGAAAGAAAGACCTCATCGAAATCTGCAGACGCCATAATGACTGTATCTTCATGTGCTTCACAAACGGCACGCTGATCGATCAGGACTTCGCAGATCAGCTGAAAGAAGTAAAGAACTTCTATCCTGTTGTCTCCATTGAAGGTGACAGAGAAGCCACTGACTTCCGCCGCGGGAAAGGCACTTATGACAAAGTTATGCGTGCTCTTGATATCCTGCATAAAAACAAACTGCCGATCGGTGTATCCTGCTGCTACACAGCCAAGAACATCCCGTCCATTGTTTCTGATGAATTCATGGACAGCCTGATCGACAAGGGTGTTAAGTACGCCTGGTACTTCCACTACATGCCTGTTGGAAACGATGCGGATGCCTCTCTGCTTCCATCTCCCAAACAGCGTGAATACATGTACCATCGTATCCGTCAGATCCGCGAGACCAAGGAAATCTTCCCGATGGACTTCCAGAACGACGGTGAATACCTCCAGGGCTGCATTGCTGGTGGACGCCGCTACTTCCATATCAACGCCAACGGCGATATGGATCCATGCGTCTTCATCCACTACTCTGATTCCAACATCCGTGAAAAGAGTATTCTTGAAGGCCTGATGAGCCCGATGTTCATGCAGTACCGCAACCATCAGCCGTTCAACTCCAACCACCTCAGACCCTGCCCGATGCTTGAGAACCCTGAGGCTCTCGAAGAGATGGTTCATCATACAAATGCGCATTCCACTGACCTTGAATCTCCTGAAACAGTTGAGCATCAGGTTGAGAAATGCAAAGAGTATGCAGAGAAGTGGAAACCGGAAGCTGAAAACCTCTGGAAGAAATCTCACCATATTCCTTACAAGGAAACACATGAGTACATCATGACGCAGGAACAGTACAATTCTGAAGTCCTGCCCAAACTGCAGAAGCAGATTGATGAGCGCTCTCATCCCAAAAATCAGTAATGACTGAAAAAGCGAGGATCAACTCCCCGCTTTTTTTATACCTTTTGGCAGCTTTGATATGCAGAGACTACAGTCAAAAAACAGACTGCCCGGACGGGCAGTCTGTTAAAGGTTTATGAATGGTTGAGTTGAGCTTAGCAGCAGCCCTGAGCCTTCATTGCTTCAGCAACTTTCAGGAAGCCTGCAATGTTGGCTCCGATGACATATTCATCTGGGTGACCGAACTCAGCGGCAGTATCGCGGCAGTTCTTGAAGATACCGACCATGATGTCTTTGAGCATCTTGTCAACTTCTTCGAAAGTCCGGGACAGGTGTTCTGCGTTCTGGCTCATTTCCAGACCGGAGCAGGCAACACCACCGGCATTGGATGCTTTGCCAGGAGCGTAATAAACGCCATTGGCCATCAGATAATGGATGGCATCTGGAGTTGTTGGCATATTGGCGCCTTCGCAGACGCAGAAGACGTGGTTGGAAACCAGTTCTTTCGCATCGTCAAGATCCAGCTCATTCTGCGTAGCGCAGGGCAGTGCGATGTCGCAGGGGACGGACCAGGGGCGTTTGCCTTCCATGTAGACGGCTTCAGGATGCGCGTTGAGATACTCTTTGATGCGGCCGCGTTTTACTTCCTTGATTTCTTTAACGGTGGCAAGATCGATACCGTTCTTGTCATAGATGGTTCCGTTGGAGTCGGACATTGTCACAACTTTTGCGCCAAGTTCAGTGGCTTTCTGACATGCATAGATGGCTACGTTACCGGAACCGGAGACAGCAACAGTTTTTCCTTCGAAGCTTGTGCCCTTGTCTTCAAGCAGAGCCTGTGTGAAGTAGCAAAGACCATATCCGGTCGCTTCAGTGCGGACAAGAGATCCTCCATAAGAGAGACCTTTACCAGTCAGAACACCAGACCATTCGTTGGTGATTTTCTTGTACTGGCCAAACATGTAGCCGATTTCACGTCCGCCTACACCGATATCACCGGCAGGAACATCTGTGTTCGGGCCGATATATTTATAAAGTTCGGTCATGAAGGACTGGCAGAAGCGCATAACTTCAGCATCGGATTTTCCTTTTGGATCGAAGTCGGAACCGCCCTTGCCGCCGCCCATGGGCAGAGTGGTCAGGGAGTTCTTGAAGACCTGCTCAAAACCGAGGAATTTGATGATGGAAATATTTACGCTTGGGTGGAAACGCAGACCGCCTTTGTAGGGACCGATTGCGTTGTTGAACTGAACGCGGTAGCCGCGGTTAACGCGGGTCACACCCTGATCATCAACCCAGGGAACGCGGAACATGATCTGACGATCAGGTTCTACCATTCTTTCAAGAACGCCGTCATCGAGCAGTTCAGGTTTCTTGTCTTCGATGACCTGAAGAGATTCAAAGACTTCGGTGACAGCCTGAAGAAATTCAGGATCGTTGGGATTTCTTTTTTGAACAGTTTCGTACAGTGCTTTAAGATCAGCCATGTATCTTCTCCTTACTCTGAAAAATTCTTTTGTAGTATAGCACTCTATGAAAAATTCAAATGAAAACATTCAACCGCTTTCAAAAATTTTCAGTGAAGAAGGTATAAAGACGAACAATTATTCCCGGAGTGTCCCGATGGAACTGGAAATCAAAGAAGAGCGGTAATTCACATCAAAGAAAAATGCCTTATCCTAATAGATGAAATCTGTTTGAGATTGAAATTGGAGGCATTATGAAAATCGCTATTGGAAATGATCATGCGGCAGTTGACATGAAAAAGAAAATCGTGGAAATGCTGGAAGAGGAAGGCTACGAAGTCAAAAACTTTGGAACTGATACGGAAGACAGCGTTGACTATCCTGATTATGCGGAAAAAGTTGCTCACTGCGTTCTCGATGGAGACGCTGACACAGGCATCGTGATCTGCGGAACCGGAATCGGCATCTCAATTGCAGCCAATAAGATCCATGGAATTCGCTGTGGTTTGTGCAAGGATGTAACCGACGCAAGACTGACCAGAGAGCATAACAACGCCAATATGCTCGCGATGGGCGCGCGGACAACCGGACTGGAAACTGCCAAGGATATTACAAGAACATTCCTGACAACTGAATTCTCAAACGGCGAAAACCATAAGCGCAGAATCAAAAAGCTCGAGCAGCTTGAAGAGAAAAATCTGTTCTGAAAAGAGCTGGCGATTTAACCGAAGAGAAACAAAGGATTCAGCAACAAAAAGATCTGAATAAATATAGAGATGAAAAGCGGGCCGCAAGAAGGCCTGCTTTTTTTTGAGGAGAGAACAAGGTTGTTTTCTTCAGAAAAAAACTGGAGTAATTCTCGCTTGCATTTTATATTGATCGGCGGTTTAATAAACAAGCTGTTTGAAAGACAGCGCATAGCGAATCCTTC
>Strawberry_p1__coassemble_2450_pt1 | contig 15112 bp, 13 predicted proteins | sample Strawberry_p1__metabat2_low_PE_004 | metagenome-assembled genome bin Strawberry_p1 | reverse complement strand
ACTGAACATGCGAAATAACACTCTGCTTCCGATTATAAAAACCGCATTGACGCGCGTCGTTGGGTTTGATCAGGGAATTTTGCAGAAAAGCCCGCTTTGAAACCGATTTCCACTCTTTCATAAATCCCATGCGGGCAGAACGGTTTATGAAGCAAAAATGTTTGCTATTGTTCGATCTTTTTCAAACCGGGCAAACAGGCACCATACCCAAAGGAGATGAAGCTCGGTCCCTGATCGTTTGCCGCTAATTGTTCGCTTGTAAAGCTGAGCCAAACAGAAAAAGTCCGCCGGATCTGCCTTGCGGCAGTCCTGACGGACTTGAAAATTCTGTCTCTTTGCTGCATGTCTGATGTCTGTTCGTTTGATCGTCTGCGTGATCGGTGACCAAACTATGACGGGACGCAGCGCATCAGCTGCTCGCATTGGGATAAAGACCCGATCTGTTAAAGAATCGTCTGGCAGCCTGATTGAAGGACAGACCTTTTTCAAAGACTTCCGCCTCCAGCATGATCAGATTGGGCATGTCAAGCTGGACAGCCAGCTCATCCATAACCCCGGCTATCTTCGGATTTTTGTCCAGTGTTTCCTGTGAGACCACAAAGCCAAGCTCGCTTGCATTCTGAATATTGAGATCTTCTTCCAGAATACGAAGACCTTCAAGCGGTTCCGCCATTTCCAGAGAATGCACCGGAATCAGATCCACGTCTTCACTCATCAAAGCGCTGTAGAGATCTTCATAGGGCAGATTCTTGACCGTTTTGAAGGCCATGTCATACATGCCTTTGACAAAAGGCAGGCCATCCGCGCTTGAGATGTATTGCGCGTCCGCTCCTAGAGTCAGAGAGTTTGCGTACTCCTTCAGATCGGACAGCGTGGAGATGTCCAGCTCAGCTGCCTGATCCTCTCTCATCGCCAGTGTATACACATCGTAAATATTGGAAAGCCCCATCCAGGTCAGACCCATCTTCTGATAGCCCTTTTCCAGAGCGGGAAAGTTCATTAAGGAATAGGGAGTTGTCTTGTTCAGACCATTTGACCAGCCCTGTCCGGTATACTGCGGAGCGATATCAAAGTATCCGGCCGCCAAAGCCGGCTGAATATCCTTGAAGCCGCCGGTCACTGGCACCACTTCGGATTCAATCCCCTCATCCGCCAACATTTCCTGCACCAGAGCACCAAGCATTTTCTGGGAAGAGGTGTCTGCCACCGCGATGCGAAACGTCTGTCTTTTCGCGCAGCCGGAAACAAGGCCAAGGGCAAGAAGGAGGCAAAGAAGACAGGACAGACGTTTTGAGACTGTTTTTGAATAGGTATGGAAAGAAGAGGATTGAAATAATCCTCTGACTCGTTTCAGGTTCATACCGCTATTTTACCGTTCGTCCATCCGGATTTTTATGTCCTTGTATTGTTTGAGAGATGGATTGCTCTGATAGGATAAAAGCAATCCGTAAATTAAAGCGGCTTCACCCGCTTTTCAGACTGAGTCAAACAAAACTCACGTGGCTTCACCAAACTCTTTGTGAAAGGAGACTGTATGAAGATTGCTGCGATGGTATTCACGCTCTTTTTCTGCTTTCTGATGCCCATCGGTGTTATGGCCTGGTTCATGGCCAGAGAAAAAGGAAACTTCAAATGGATTTTTGCCGGAGGCGGCTGTTTTGTCCTTGCCGAAGTCCTGATGCGATTACCCGCGCTGACCTTTCTGTCGGCCAAAAGTGATCTTTCCGCCAATCACCCGCTAGCCTCTTTGTTTCTATCCGCTTTTTTAAGCGCTGTTTTGATGGAAGGCATTCGCTGGCTGCTTGAATGGGCAATGCTTCGCAGAGAACCCGATTCGATGGCGGCCGATGGCTTCGCCTTTGGCATCGCCGGGTTTGAAGCGCTGTTTTCGACCGGTGTGGCCGTCTTCTTCATGATTCTGATCGATCCGGCCAATATGTACGCGGGCAATATGTTCTGGGGTTCTCTGGAGCGCATCGGATACATGGGATTGCAGATCATGTGGTCGATGCTGATCTTTGAAGCGGTGCAGAAGCATCAGAAAGGAAAGATTCTCTTCTGCTTTATCTCCCACTTCGCCATCTCCCTGCTCGCCTTATTGATGAGCAACTACTTCATGATGCCTGTCTGGGTACCCGCGCCGCTGATCCTTTTTGCCGGCGCGTGCGGCTTCTGTCTTGTCTGGCCCAAGATCAGACAACCTTTCGACGAAGAGAAAGCCCGCGGCTATTAAGATCGGGCGCTTCGATCCTGCTTTCTTCCCCGATCCATCAACCCAACAACCATCTCAAACATAATGGCTGTCCGACATAAGCGAATGCCAGGCAGCCATTTTTCCGGTGTGGAAGCAGTTTAAATGGTGACTCGTGTGGATTGATCCAGATACTTGTATCACTGCTGGCACAGTTCATTCACTATCCTGAATCGGAATACATTGTTCTGCAATATATTCACAGGGCTTATTCAGGAGTTCTCCACCCTTTTGAATTGATATTTCATCATCCGATACCGCGCGAAATACCAGTTGTTCAAACAACTCCGATTTTTCTCTGTTGATCCGCTCAGGTTGCTTACCAGAGAACCAGCCTTTTTGCGCTAAAACTTGATAAATTCTTTTAGCCCGTTCTTTCGAAAGAACATGGCAGATTTCTGCCCGTTTCACTATCAGGGAAGGGGATATCCCATATTCTTCCCCGACAATGTTCAACTCTTTCATCGTCAGGGAAGCTCTTCTTGGACCCAGTTCGCGAATAACATCTGTTTTTGGAAAAAGAAATGCTCCTCCTGTTGCGGTCACCAGTTTTTCTGCTTCCTTATCCTCCATGCCTTCCGGCCAGAAAAATAAAATGCGCGCTAATTCACGAGCTATCGTCAAACGCGTTCTTTCCGGCGAATGAGCCCCATTGCAGACAATAAATGGCCTGCCATTAACGGTTCCATTCATTCCGAAAAAATCGCACAGTTCTGGATCGTACGCGAAAACCAGAAAACCTCTGTTTTCCAGGCAGCAGGTAAGATTTCCAACCGGACCAGTCAGAGACAAACCAAGGTATCTGCGCATAGCCTCTGCATTTTCTTCCACATTTTCAGAAAGAGGTAAAACTGACAATTCGGGTGAGGAAGGAAGACAGGATTCCCCCAAAACTTCAATAACATTGAAGAATCGAGTGAAATATCGCTCCGTTTGAGCGCGAACCAATTCCTGATCTGACTTGGACAGACTTTGATTCTTTCGAAAATCACCGAACGAAAACACAAGGTCGCCAGTGTGAAAAACCATAAAATCAGTCACCTTCACCTCAAGTGCCAAGGCCAGTTTTTTGATGACATCCATGCTTTCAGGAACCCGTTCTCCCTTTTCATAATGCGTGATGGAAGCAGGCGTTACTCCGGCTTGTTTGGCTAATTCCTTCTTGTTCAAACCTTTTTTCAGACGGTAATAAGTTAAGTTCTTTGAAAAAACCAGATTTCTCCTTTTCACGATGCGAACCTCCTGAGCCTCATTCTTCATGTTAATTTTACAGGAATTACGATCTGAAAATTAACAGGCATTCTCATGATGCGTGAATACCTCATGCGGTCAGCTCTGGTCGACTCAGTTTCTGGCCAGCTTCTTTTTCACGGACTTTGGTCCCTTGTCCGGCCGGTTGATCATCACCACACCGGCGATGACAAGAACAAGACCGATTAAAGAGGTCCAGGAGAGCACTTCCGTTTCATGGCGCATGATCAGCGCGAACATGGAACCAAACAGAGGAATCGTGCAGGAGAAGATCGAAACCGTGCTGACGGGGTGACAGGTCAAAAGCTGCGAATACAGGGCGTAAGCCACAGCGGAGACCAGCGCGAGCCACAACAGAATCAGCACGCCCGTCCAGGAAAAGCGCATATGACCACCCATGATGACACCGATCAGTGAGAGTACCGCTCCGCCAAACAGAAACTGCCAGCCGCAGGTGCTGATCGCTTTGGCGGGTTTGACATCCTTGTTCATCATGACTGAGGCGAAGGCCGCGAAAAACTGCGCAAGCAGTTCCAGTCCGGCCCCGTTCCATGTAAAGACAAAGCCGCCGGCCTGAAAGTTGGCGATCGCAACCCCCGCAAAGCCCAAAAGACAGGCGGTCAGTTTGCGGCTGGTCGCTTTTTCCAGATGGAACACCCAAGCCGACAGGGCTAATGCGACAAACGAGACCAGTCCCGAGATCAGTGTCGCGATATTGGCTGAGGTATGCAGAAGACCGATGTAGTAGCAATAGTACTGGCCGATGGTCTGGCCTAACGAGATCAGCAGAATCACCGGAAGCTCTTTTCTGGTAAAAGCTGGAAACCCGCCTGTCTGAAATCCGGACCAGACAAGGATCAAAGCCCCTGCAAGCAGAAAGCGAAGACCCGCGAAAATCAGAACCGAACCGGTTCCTTCTATCTGAAAGGCCTCATAGCCGGCCTGAATAAACGAGGCGGCCGAGCCCCATAAAAAGCACGCAAACAGATCACAGAGAATCAAACCTTTCCGGGACCTGAAAAATTCCTGCATGATATCTCCCCCTTCAAAACGTAACCGGCCTTCATTGTAGCCATTCTTCTGAGATGGCGAAAAAAAAGCAGGCTTCTGTTTCCAAAAGCCTGCCAGATTACGATAATTTCGGTTTTTGACTAGTCGAGATCTTCACCGTTTGTTGCGATGACTTTTTTGTACCAGTCGAAGGAATCCTTCTTCATGCGCTTGCCATCACCGGTGCCATCGTCCTGATAGTCTACATAGATGAAGCCATAGCGTTTGTGCATTTCGCCGGTCGACATGGAGACAAGGTCGATGCAGCCCCAGGGAGTGTAACCCCAGAGTTCCACGCCATCTTCATTGACCGCGTCTTCCATCGCTTTGATGTGATCGCGCAGGTAGTTGATGCGGTAGTCATCATGGATGGAGCCGTCTTCTTCGACAACATCTTTCGCGCCCAGTCCGTTTTCAACAACGAACAGAGGCTTCTGATAGCGCTCGTACAGTTCGCATAAGGAAATGCGCAGGCCGGTCGGATCGATCTGCCAGCCCCAGTCGCTCGCCTTCAGATAGGGATTCTTCACACCGCCAAGACCGAGGTTGCCGCCCGGAGTGGACTTGAGCAGTTCTTTGTCGGTGGTGGTCACACCGGACATGTAGTAGGAGAAGGAGATGAAGTCCACTGTCCCCTTCTTCAGGATTTCTTTCTGCTTCTCGGTCAGAGAGAACTTGATGCCTTCGCGCTCATAGTCCTTGAGCTTGTAGGAAGGATAGTAGCCGCGGGCCTGAACATCGGCATAGAACAGAGTGCGGCGTGCCGTTTTCTGAGTAGCCAGAACATCCTCGGGGTTGCAGGTGTAGGCGTAGTTGGCCGCGTAGGCGATCATGTTGCCGACTTTATTGTTGGGATCGATGCGATGCAGGATTTCAACCGCTTCAGCGGAAGCGATCAGAGTGTGCTTGTCGATATCCGCGATGGCCTGCTGGTCATGGCGGACAGCTCCGGCGCTGACAAAAGGCATGCCGGCGTTGCAGTTGATCTCGTTGAAGGTCAGCCAGTATTCAACTTTGCCTTTATAGCGTTCGCCGACTGTTTCAACATATCTGGCGAAGAAGCCGATCAGATCTTCACTGACCCATCCGCCATATTTGTTGGCCAGATGCAGGGGCACTTCGTAGTGAGAGAGTGTGACAAGGGGCTTGATGCCAAGTCTTGCGCACTCATCAAAGATTTCATCGTAGAATTTCAGGCCTTCCTCATTGGGTTCCTTGTCGTCGCCATTGGGGAAGATACGGCTCCAGTTGATGGACAGACGGAAGGTCTTGAAGCCCATTTCATTGAAGAGGGCCAGATCCTCTTTCCATCTGTGATAGAAGTCGCAGGCGTTGTGGCTGGGATAATCGAATCCGGGCAGAACAGCAGCTTCGTACCCGTCTTCCTGAATATCGAGGGTGAAAATCGGATCAGCATGAACGTTGCCATCCTTATCCTTCCAGGTTACTGTGCGCAGCTTGTCAAGCGCGCCTCTGGTGATAACATCCGAGCAGGACGGACCTTTACCGCCCTGATCCCATCCGCCTTCAAACTGGTTGGCAGCAGTCGCGCCGCCCCACAGAAAACCATCTTGCATTCTGCTCATAGAATTCTCCTCTTGCTTTAAGCCTATCTTTTTCTCTTGTGATCCGTTGACGGATCATCCCGTCTCTTATTATCCGACCTGCCAAAAATAAAGAGAATGGCTTTTCAAATAGTGAAATGTCAATCACACACTGTTAAAACGGGCTTATGAAAAATTCGTCGCAGACACGAAAAAACGCCCGAGCGAAGTTCCTGAAATTCGAGGAATTCCGCTCGGACGTCTGTTATCAGATTGTTATAAGGATGTAGGGACCGGGTTAGTCTAGATCGTTGAGGCGGTAGAGAATCTTGTAGATTTCCTGCTCAGTCAGAATCTGGGACTGATCCTTCTGGATCTCCTCACCGATCTCGGCGAAGGTCTTATCGGTCGGATCGATCCAGGTTATGTAGTCGATGCCGTTGAGCTCTTCGAGCAGCTCTTTGAGCGGCTTGCGCACATCTTCCACATTCACCACAACAATGCCAGCCGGAGAAATCACGACATGGTCGACGATGGTGCCGTCTTCCAGGGCCACATCATCCAAAACCGTGTACTGCTTGGGCAGATCGTTGAGAGAAACGATTTCAGCTGTGACTGGCTCGGCGAGGGCTTCTTCCACTGATGTGCCCTGCTCTTTGGCTTTTTGCGCGCGTTCGACTTTGGTCTTCAATTCCTGTCTTTGCGCGGCGAGCTGACGAACCTGTTTGGCCTGCTTTGAGTTGTAGAAAGCCAAAAGAATCATCGGAATGCACAGGCCGAGCAGCAGGAAGGAATTGTGGATCCAGAACAGGCAGACAAGGTAGAGCACAATCAGAACGATCAGGCCGTACATCGTATAGTTGTACTTTTTCATCAGCGTCTGAATCTTTCCGTTGATCTCATTGATCTGCTCTTCCAGCTCTTCATCAGAGGGGAGAACTTCCTGTTCCACCTCGATGGTTTCATGATCCGCCTCGTTCGGTGCCGCGGGCAGGTTTGTGTTTTCCGCACTTTCCGCTTTTTCGGCTTCGTCGGTTTTTACAGTTTCTTCGTTTTCATCCATTTGGGATTTATTCATTTCTTCCATGGAGTACTCCTTCAGTCTTTTTCAGCCCCTCCTCTTTCTTATAAAGAAGACAGGCTGGACACCGGGTTCCGTTTTTGGTTAACGGTGTTTGACATTCTGAAAAGCATTCTATCATCTGGCGCATCATGATTCAGTCAAACAGAAGGAATCATTTCCAACCGCCAGAATCTCACACAATTGTCAGATTTTTCTTATTTGATGATGTCGAGCCCGTCGATCATCATACCTTCGGGCATCTCGATCATCAGATAGCGTCTGCCATCGACCACCTGGGTTTTCAGACGGTAGGCGGCATCCTTTTTGACCGTGACCTTGATGTCTTCCATGGAGATATCCATCTTATCGGTATCCACCATATTGATCGGATGAAGCGGGACGTCTTCGACAAACTGATCATAGGCAGCGTCAAAGCGTTTCATGCGCTGTTCAGAGATACCGCAGTCCGCTAACATCTCCTTCATCTGTTTGCGGGACATTTCAAAAGCCTCGTTGTCTTCGTTTTCCTGCACCATATCTCTTAAGGTGCCATGGATCTGTTTGACTAACTGAAAGCTGAGCTCTTCCTGAGCCACATCATCGAGCAGTCTGGAGAAGGCGGCCTTCTCTTCAGTATGGGGCATGATCGCCTCTTCGCCGGTCAGGGCCTGAATGAGTTCACCATTGGGCTCCTTGGGGTTTTTGGTATAGAAAAGGATGTGGTTGACATCACTGGAGCGGTCCGTGAAAACCGGATAGAGAAAGCCATCGAGCAGTTTGGGCAGAACATGCATGTCCTCGTCTTCCTTCTTTTCCATCTGCTGATCCTTCTCGTTAAAAAACAGACCGATCTCGGTCAGCGCCACTTCATTGGCCACCGCGGCTAAAAAGCGATGATGCGTCGGCGTGCCGCCATCGAGTTTCTTGCCATCCTTGCCAAGCTGAGGCGCGGCGTATTCACAGGCCGCCACCATTAAATAGAAAGGCGTGCCATACCCGCAGTGCTCGGCGAAGGTTTCCACAAACTCTTTGACCTGCGCTTCATCCTTGAGCCGGGACTGGTTGAGCGCGTAGAGCTTCTGCTGGTAGGTGTTGCTTCCATCGACGGTCGCTTCAAAGGAATACTCCATCAAATTGCGGCCGATTTTTCCGGAAAACACCTTCTTGAGAAGACTCAGATAAATCTCCTGCTCGTCTTCTGGCAGGTCCTCAAAAAAGCGGGTCTGCAAAGAGCGAATCTCATTGCCGCCAGGAATCGGCGCGGCGTAAGCCAGGGTGATATGGGTAATAAAAAAGTCGTTGTTATTTTTCTTGAACTGACGTCTCAGTTCCTTCATTTCCTGCTGATTCATGCAAAAAAGACTAGCACAACCACTGCCGAAATGGCAGGGAGCACCAGTCTGGAATGTCTTGACTCTCTTGATTTACGCCTTGATTTAAGGGTAGTATAAGGACGATTTTAAAAGAGATGCAGGCGTCGTTTAACGGCCAGGACTCCACCTTCCCAAGGTGATAGCGGGGGTTCGACTCCCCTCGCCTGCTCCATTATTTGCTTTATCTCCGGGCGATTCGCCCGTTTTTTTTGTTGTCGGACTGCTGCCTGATTACACCGTTATTCAGGCTTTCGGCCCAGCCTTGGTCCAGGTTTCTCTGGAAGGATACGGCAGGGTGCTTTCTTCAAACTCTTTGTTGTCGTTGATCATCGGGTTGTCGGAATGTCTTGGAAGACCCGGGAAGTAGCGCGTCGGGTTTTCCAGTCTTTGCGCTGTTTCAAGCCGCTTGTTCAGGCACTTTTCATAGTTCTGGTTGAACACACCCGCATACAGCAGATCAAGAACGAACATTAAGGAGAGCGGGAAGCAGAAGTTGCCCAGATTGTTGATCAGCTTTTCTCTGGTTGAAACATTCAGAACGCAATCGCACAACGAGGAAAGCGTATTGTTTCCAAAGGACGTGATCGCGATAGTGGGCAGACCGACGCTTGCCGCAAGTCTTGCTGCCGCGTGGCATTCGATTGTCTCGCCCGAATAACTTGCCAGAATGCAGCATTCGGTCTGCGGATGGGCGGAGATCATGGCGGCCATATTGCCATAGAGCTGGTTCCAGCAGATGACGCGCTTGCCGATCTGGCTCATTTTGCCCTGGAACACATAGGCCATCGCCTGATGGGAGCCGGAGCTGAGAATATGAATCGTCTCGGCCCGGTCCAGAATCTGAACCGCCTGTTCCAGCACATCCATGCTCAAAACGCCAAGTCCATCCCGGATCGTTTCCTGATAGAGCGCTTCAAGGCGGCCGGAAATCGCCATGACATCATCATCGGGGGCGAAGGGATAGTTGGGATCAATGCCCTGGAAATGGGAATGCAGATAGTTCCATTCCTTTAAAAACGCCTCTTTGAAGGGCAGATAGCCTTTGAAGCCCAGTCTCTGGCAGAAACGGACCACCGTGGAGGCGGAGACATAGACGGCCATCGCCACATCGCGGCTGGACCAGTCCTGGAGACCCGCGCCTTTTTCGAGGAAGAACTCCGAGAGCACCTTCTCCACACCGGGATTTTCACTCATCGCCTTCAGCTGTTCACTGATCAACATATCCAATTTCTCCTCTTCTTTTCATCCATTTTTATTTTGCGCTCTGGCGTTCCAAAAAATTTCGAAATCTGTGGAACAAAATTTCCAAATTGACTGGCGTATTGTGGAAGAAGAAAAGAAAATTTCTAATGCACAGATCAGGAGGTCTTCCATGAAACTTTATGTTGTCAGACACGGAGAAACAGACTGGAACAAGCGCAACCAGGTGCAGGGCGCTACGGACAATCCGCTCAATGAAACAGGCCTGAAACAGGCTGATCAGACCGGAAAGAATCTGGCAGACATCCAGTTCACCCGCATTTACGCCTCACCTTTAATCAGAGCCAGACAGACTGCCGAGGCGATCAACGCCTATCAGAAGCATCCGGTGGACATCATCATCGAGCCTGCCATCGTCGAACAGAACTTCGGCATTTATGAAGGCTGGCCAAGAGACAATGAGGAGTATCAAAAAGAAAAGCACAAATACTTCGCGCGCTTCGAAAACGGAGAATCTCTCTTCGATGTCGCCGCCCGTGTGTATCCTTTTTTAGAGAAGCTGGAAAAAGAATGCGGTCCGGATGATGTGGTGCTCCTTTCCGCTCACGGCGGGATTAGCCGGATGGCGGCCAGCCGCTACAGAGCGCTCGACAACGAACAGTTCATCAACTACTTCGCCAAAAACTGTGAAGCCGATGTCTACGACATCCCCACGCCTTCCAGATAGCGCTCTAAGAAAAGACACAGATCAAACAAAAACAATGGACGTTCATCCTGTTCGTGAAAAGCAGCAGAAAGAACGTCCGTTTTCGTATGTTTTCAGTTTTAGAGGATTAAGAAGATCAGATCAGAAACTGACCGAGTGCCTTATTCAGCGTCTGTCTCTTCAGGCTTTTCTTCAGCAGCAGCTTCAGGCTCAGCCGGAGCGGCTTCTTCCACCGGTGCTTCAGGTTCTGGTGCGGGAGCGGGTTTAACAGGCAGCGGACTGCCGCAATGAGAGCAGAAGGCGGTTCCTTCCTTGCTTTCCGCGCCGCAGTTGGGGCAGACAACCACACCGCGCAGATCCTGGATCTGTTCGCGCAGTTCGTTCTGGTGGAAACTGCTGGCATGAATCTTGTTGGCGAGTTCGACATAATCGAGATCAACGCCTTCCGGATGGGTCTCCATATACAGACGGCCAAGTTCCTCGTACAGTTTTTTCTGATTCTCAATTTCCATCTGCAGTTCGCCGTTCAGTCGGGCGCGCTCTGCAGCTTCCTTCGTTTTTTTAGCGGCTTTGGAAGATGCTCTGGAAATCGTAGAACCAAGTTCATCAAAGAATCCCATATTCATTTCCTCACATTTCTTTCTTTGTCACTCAAATTTTAGCATTGAATTTCCGGCCCGCTCTTACAGTTCTCTGTCAGATTGGAATTCTCCAACAGGTCGCATTAAGTGCGAAAAATACGGGAGAATCCTCCTTTTCCGGCTGCGCTCTTTGTACAATGATGCATGGAAACCATGAACAAAGGAGATCTTTTTATGAGCGCGATCACACTGGCCGATTTTGACGGCACTCTCTTTTTTGAAAAACAGGGCGGTTATCTGCCGGAGGATATTGAAGCGGTCAAAGAATATCAAAGCCGGGGCAATCTGTTTGGCCTGAACACCGGTCGCTGCTTTGGCACCATCTCCATCAACAACGAAAGAGCAGACCAGATTCACTTTGACATCAAGGCCGGAGATACCGGCGCCTATATCGTCGATGGCCAGAACCGGATCATCTACGAAAACCCGATGGATTTTGAAAAGCTCAAAAAGGTCAGAGCCCTTCTTGGCCATGTTCCGGCTGTCTTCAGTGCGGATGGCCATTATTTCACCGATGATCCCGCTCTGAAATGGGACTGCCATCCGATCCTGATCAACTCTCTCGATGACATCGCCGACAAGCCGATCTTTTCCATGTCCTTCGAATTTGGAAGCATCCCCGCCGCTGAAGCAGGCTGGCAGGTTTTAAAGGACGCCAACATCCCGCTCAACTGCGTGCGCAACGAACGGGGCGTGGATGTCTGCGCGAAAGGCTGCTGTAAAGCCGGCGCGCTCGACAAGATCGCAGAGCACTATCATCTGCAGGCCGATGATCTGTATACGATCGGTGATGGCATGAATGATATTCCCGCCTTTGAAAAATCAAAGAAATCCTTCGCCCTCTCCCATTCGGAACAGGCCGTAAGAGAAGCCGCGGATTATGTCGTTGACAGTGTGGCGGACGCCTTAAAGATCATCGAAGAGCTTGAAAAGACGGATCCGGCTTTCTGATCTTCTCCAATATTCATGGTATTTCTCCATATCGAAGCATTTCGTGAATCCCTGTTCTTTCAATCCGCCAATTTGCGGAACAGTTTTGCGCAAAATGATCCGCTTTTGAAACAGTCTGATTTTTATCCTTCCGGGGCTCGTGATTTCCTGCGGACTTCGGTTTTTCATGGCGCCTGTTTCTTTTGACCAATGTGGAACACCATTTCGATCGTCCCTTTGTTCGCAGAAGCGCTTGCAGGAACTTTTTATACTGGAGTCAAAGAAGGAAATGAGAGGAAAAAGATATGTCACGTGATGCTTTAAAAATCGCCACCATCGGCGGCGGCAGTTCCTATACGCCCGAACTGATGGAAGGCTTCATCAAACGCTATGAGCAGCTGCCCATCAAGGAAATCTGGCTGGTTGATATTGAGGAAGGCCGCGAAAAACTCGAAATCGTCGGCGCCATGGCTCAGAGAATGTGGGACGCGACACCGTACGATGTGACTGTTCATCTGACAATGAACCGGGAAGAAGCGCTCAGGGACGCTGATTTTGTCACCACACAGTTTCGTGTCGGACTGCTGCCCGCCCGTATCAAGGATGAAAGAATTCCTTTAAGTTATGGCATGCTTGGCCAGGAAACAAACGGCGCCGGCGGTATGTTCAAAGCCTTCCGCACCATTCCTGTCATCTTAAGCGCTGTCGAAGACATGAAGCGTCTTTGCCCGAATGCCTGGCTGATCAACTTTACCAACCCAAGCGGTATGGTCCCTGAAGCAGTCATGAAATACGGACACTGGGACAAGGTCCTCGGCCTTTGCAACCTGCCTGTTGGCTCCATGTTGTTTGAACCCGGTCTGATCGACAAAACCCCCGAGGAGCTGACCTTCAAATTCGCCGGTCTGAACCACTTCCACTGGCATCGTGTCTGGGACAAGACCGGCAAGGAAGTCACCGGTGAACTGATTGAAAAGCTGTGCGAAGCCGCCAATGAAAAGAAAGAAGACGGCACACCCGCCAACATCTTCGCCGTTCCGTTCTTCAAGGAACAGCTTGAGGAAATGGGTATGATCCCCTGCGGCTATCATCGCTACTACTACCTGCAGGCAGACATGATGGACCACCTCAAGGAAGAGTACGCCAGCAAAGAAGGCACCAGAGCCGAGCAGGTTAAGCAGACAGAAGACGAACTGTTCGAACTCTATAAGGATCCCAACCTCAACTACAAGCCCGAACAGCTGTCCAAACGCGGCGGCGCTCACTATTCTGACGCGGCCTGCGAATCCATCTGCTCTATCTACAACGACAAGAACACCCATATGGTTCTGACCACCCGCAACAATGGTGCCGTGCCTGATCTGCCCGATGATGTGGCCGTCGAAGTTTCCACCTACCTTGGCGCGTCCGGTCCCAAAAACATTGCCTTCGGCAAGCTGCCCACGGCTGAGCGCGGCTGGCTGCAGGTTATGAAAGCCATGGAACAGGTAACCGAAGAAGCCGCCGTCACCGGCGACTATAACAAAGCCCTGACCGCCTTCATTCTTAACCCGATGGTTCCCTCCGGCGCCAGCGCCAAACGCGTGCTCGATGAGCTGCTGATCGCACACGAAAAATATCTGCCCCAGTTCAAGGACGCGATCGAAAAACTCAAGGCAGACGGTGTGACCATCAAGGATGAGCGCGTGCGCAAACTGATGGAAGAAGGCAAATAAACCGCCTTTCAACAAACAGGCACCCGACAATCAGATCTGTTATCCACAGGGAAGAGATTTTGCGAAGTCTCTTCCCTGTTTTTCACTTTTCAGGATTTGTCAGGCCGATCTGAATATTGTGCATGTTTCTCTGATCTCTTTTGCTTTCCTTTGCATTTATTTCCTTCCGGCATCTGTAAAAGGACCGCTTTTCGGACAGTCAAAAGCCGAAAAACAGAGGTTAAGAATTTAACGTTTTGACGGGAAAGGTTCGTTCAGTACTCTGAAATTATGGAAAACATCAGACTGCAGGACATCGCCGAAGCGCTCAATCTTTCCATCGCGACGGTTTCCAATGTTCTGCGTGGAAAAGACAACAAGGTCTCCCCGGCCACAAAAGCCCGCGTGATGGCAACGGTCGAAGAGATGGGATATCTGCCGGAAAGAGCGGAAGTCTTGATGGCGCGCAATCCCTCCCATCTGATCGGACTGGTCATCAACGACCATACCCAATATGAAGGCTCCCCGATCGAAGACCCCTATATCGCCCGCTTCATCAGCTGCCTGCAAAAATCCGCTCAGGCTCATCAGCTCGATCTTCTCGTCCGGCCGGTGACGACCTGGCAGCAAGCGCAGGAATTCGCCTCGATCTGGAACATGAAGGGATTAGTCATCACAGGTTTCTGTGAAGCCGACTACATCTCTCTTCGCAAAGCCCTGCATATTCCTTTAGCGGTCTGCGATTCTCTCAACCCGCCGATGGGATTCTCCTCGGTGGTTTCGGAAGATCACAAAGGCGGCTATCTGATTGGAAAGCATCTCAAGAATCTCGGTCATGAAAAGATCGTCTGTCTGACCACCAACATGGTCTCTACCGATTTTGAACGGATCAAAGGCATGAAAGAAGCCGGATTGAACGTACGGCTTTTGATGTTGAATGAAAAAAGAGAGAAGCGAAAAAGGCAGATGATGGACTATGACTTTTCCAAAGTCAGCGCGGCTGCCTGTCTGAGCGATCAGTACGCGCTTGAACTGCTTTCCGTTCTCTATCAAAGAAAGATCCGCGTCCCACAGGATTTATCCGTGTGCGGCTATGATGGCATTCCGGCCAGCGCGTATACATCCCCGCCTTTGACGACGCTTGTGCAGGATATCGAAAAGAAAGCCGATCTGGCTGTTTCATCTCTGTTTGAAAAGCCTGATCTGTATTCGACGGATGTGAAGCTGATTGTCAGAAACAGCACAGGAGTGCCTCATGAAAAGCGCTGATCAAACATTCTTTCAAAAGACACTGACCATCGCGCTGCCAGTGGGGCTGCAGTCACTGATTCAAAGCTCGTTTTCAGCCGTCGATCAGATCATGATCGGACAACTTGGAGAAACGGCGGTGGCCGGCATCGGCTTTGGGG